>Ga0074195_1000458_pt1 | contig 81367 bp, 72 predicted proteins | sample EPASupsiteHSE623_FD_64525 | JGI IMG/M metagenome (GOLD analysis project Ga0074195, IMG submission 64525) | Bioremediated contaminated groundwater from EPA Superfund site, New Mexico - Sample HSE6-23 | ecosystem: Environmental > Aquatic > Deep subsurface > Groundwater > Contaminated ...
ATGACTCCCATATCTGTATTCCATACAATGCCTCCTTCGTCTAAGGCATTATACACAACCAAGTGGGAGTGATAAATCTACCCGCCTAAAGGCGGGGGCTTAAACCTTATTTGAGACTAGTTATCCTGCGGTTTCCGTATAACTTTCAACCGGGCAGGATAGACAGAAGACCGATACGAATTGCCGGTCTTGAGGCGATTACAGCGGCTTCTGACTCTCCATCATCAAAATCAAATCCAGCACCCGGTTGGAGTAACCCCATTCGTTGTCGTACCAGGAGAGCACCTTGACCGAGGTGCCGATCACCTTGGTGGACAGGGCGTCCACCACCGAGGAGTGCGGGTTGCCCTGGTAGTCGATGGAGACCAGGGGTTCTTCGGAATAGCCCAGGTAGCGGTTGGCCGCTTCTTTCAGGGCCTGATTCACCTCCGGCACCGTGGTCGGCCGTTCCACCTCCATGACCGCGTCCACCAGGGAGACGTTGGGGGTGGGCACCCGCACGGCCAGGCCGTCGAACTTGCCTTTCAGTTCGGGGATCACCAGGGAGACGGCCGCCGCGGCCCCGGTTTTGGTGGGGATCATGGAGAGCGCTGCGGCCCGGGCGCGGCGCAGGTCGCTGTGGGGAAAATCCAGGATGGACTGGTCGTTGGTATAGGAGTGGACCGTGGTCATCAACCCGGTCTTGATGCCGAAGCGGTCGAGGATGACCTTGACCATGGGGGCCAGGCAGTTGGTGGTGCAGGAGGCGTTGGAGATAATGTGGTCTTCCGTGGGGTTGTATTCGTCCTCGTTGACCCCCATGACGATGGTCTTGACCTTGCCCTTGGCAGGGGCGGAGATGATCACCTTTTTGGCGCCGGCTTCAAGGTGCATGGCCGCCTTGTCCCCATCGGTGAAAAGGCCGGTGGATTCGACCACGTACTCGACCCCAAGCTTGCCCCAGGGAATGTCGGCGGGATTGCGGTGATTGAAGATTTTAATCAGGCGGCCGCTGACGACAATGCCGTCCTCGGAGGGGGTCACGCTTTTGTCGTACACGCCCATGATCGAGTCGTATTTGAGCAGGTGGGCCAGGGTGGCGTTGTTGGTCAGGTCGTTGATGGCGACGACCTCGATGTCGGCAAAGAGCGGATCTTTATCGATGGCCCGGAAGATGTTGCGGCCGATGCGGCCAAAACCGTTGATGCCTATGCGTATCGTCATGTCAGTCTCCTTTCTGTGTGTGTGCCGGGGATATCTGTCCTGTGCTGAAAAATGCGGTGGGTACTCCAATCTGCTGCTAGTGTACCTGTGAAAGCGCCTCGCGATACAGCGCTAAATAATGGACCAGCACTTTATCCCAGGTGTAGGTGTCGTGGATGGTCCTGATGGCGGCCTGCTGCATGGCCAGGATTTTTTGGGGATTGTCCCGGAAGGTCTGCATCGCTTTCTGCATTGCGCCCATCAGGGCGGCGGATTTGTGCTCCGGATAGGCAAAGCCGGTTTCCCCGTCCTTCACCTTGACCAAGCCGCCGATGTGGTGGACGATGGGCAGGTTGCCGAAGAGCTGGGCGATATAGTCGGTAAGGCCGCAGGGCTCGTAGCGGGAGGGGATGAGAAAGAAGTCCCCCGCCGCGTAGATGCGGTTGGCAAGCTGCTGGTCGTAGCCCCGCAGCAGGCAGATGCGGCCGAGGTTTTTGCGGGAAGCGGCCAGCCCGGACAGGGCCGTCTCGATCTCCTTGCTGCCCGAGCCCTGGATCAGGACCTGGAAGTTCTGGTCCAGGGGCAGCAGGGTTTCAAGCGCCCCCAGCAGCTTGTCCACCCCTTTTTGGGCGGACAAGCGGCCGACAAAGGTGAACAGCGGGTTTCCGGGCCGATCGTCCAGGGTGCCGGTCTGGCGCACCGTTTTGAGGCAGTGCCCGGCCACATCCTTGAGCAGGCTCTGGCGGCATTTCGCCTTGCCCGCCAGATCGCCGGTGGCAGGGTCAAAGGCGGCGGCAAGACCCAGGGGTTTTGGCTTGGCCGGGTTAAAGTCCGCCGGGTTGATGCCGTTGGTCACGCCCTTGAGCACCACGCCCCGGGCCAGGAGCCGGTGGCCGAGCATGCCGGTCAGCGCATCGTCGTCGGTTTCCCGCAGCTCCCGGGCATAGTTTTCGCTCACCGTGTTCATGACCGCATAGGTCGAGGCGGCGAGAAAGGGGTCGAATTTGTTGTCCAGCAGATTGGCGGTGATCAGGGAGCCTGGCAGACCGGTGATCGCCTCGGCAAAGGGCAGGTCGCCCACCTCCTGGTGGTAGCCGGTCCCGGCGTTGTGGATGGTCACCACGCAGCCGGTTTCGGCAAAGTAATGGCGAAATCCTTCCGCTTCGCGGAGCATGGCCGGCAGGATGGCGGTATGGCCGTCGTGGCAGTGGATGATCTCGGGCCGCTCTTTCAACCGGATCATCAGGGCCGCCGCCGCCTTTTGCAGCAGAACATTCATGGCGAAGTAGTCGAAATGGCCGGAGCCCTGGTGGTGCAAAGGGTCCAGGGCCTCGTCCTCGGCGGTGTAGGTATAGACGCTCTTTTTTTCCAGATAGCGGGCCGCATCAATCAGGTAGATGGCAAGCGTCCCTTTTTTCGGAGACGGGTTTTCCTTTTTGGCAAAAATCCGCACATATTCCCGGCGCGGTTCCCCTGCATAATCCATGTCGATGTCAAACCCCAGATCCAGGGCGGCAAAGCCCAGTTGTTTCGGGTCCATGAAGCCGTAGAGCGGCAGGACCACGCTGACCGTGCGGCCCGAACGGGCCAGGGCTTCGGCCAGTTGCCGGGCCACATCCTTAACCCCGCCGGCCCCGGCCAGGCCGTCGTACTCGCGGGTCAGCATCCAGACGTTGTTGATGGCTGCTTTTCGTGGAGATGCTGTGCTCATGTATGGATCCTGTAGGCACGCGAAGGCGTAAAACGTTTTTTAAAAAACCGACCTCGCCTTCAGGCAATGGCTTTCTGCCGCAGCAGATGATCGGCCAGGGTCAGGGCCACCATGGCCTCGCAGACCGGGATGATCCGGGGAATGGCGGAGATGTCGTGCCGGCCGCCGATGCTGACCGCGACCGGCTCATGGGCCAGGTTGATGGTTTGCTGCTCTTTGCCGATGGAGGGGATGGGCTTGACCGCCACCCGGGCCACGATGGCATCGCCGTTGGAGATTCCGGCCAGGATACCGCCGCTGTTGTTGGTGGCAAAGCCACCGGGCAGGATGACATCGTTGTTTTCCGATCCCCGCATGCCGGCGGCCGCAAAGCCTGCGCCGATCTCCACCCCCTTGACCGCGCCGATGGACATCAGCGCGCAGGCCAAGGCCGCGTCGAGCTTTTCAAACACCGGTTCGCCTAAGCCCGCCGGACAGCCGGTGGCGAGGATCTCGACAATGCCGCCCAGGGTGTCTCCTTCCTTGCGCACCGTCTCGATGTGGCCGATCATTGTGGCGGCGGCTTCGTTGTCCGGGCAGAAAAGCGGGTTGTCGTTGATTTCGGCCAGATTGCGTTTGCCGGTGGTGATCCCGCCCAGGGCCACGGTGTAGGCTCTGACCGTGATGCCATGCAGGGCAAGGAGTTTTTTGGCCACCGCCCCGGCCGCCACCCTGCCCGCGGTTTCCCGGGCCGAGGCCCGGCCGCCGCCCCGGTGGTCGCGGAGTCCGTATTTGGCGAGATAGGTGATGTCGCCATGCCCCGGCCGGAAGATATCCTTGAGATTGTCGTAGGACTTGCTGTGGGCATCCTTGTTGAAGATGGCCAGGGCAATGGGGGTGCCGGTGGTTTGCCCCTCAAAGACGCCGGAGAGGATCTCCACGGCGTCCGGTTCCTTTCTGGGGCTGGCGGCAGGCCCCCCCCTGCCGGGCCGCCTGCGGTCCAGCTCCGCCTGGATATCCCGGGCGGTGAGCGGCAGCCCGGGGGGGCATCCGTCCAGGGTGGCTCCCACTGCGGTGCCGTGGGATTCGCCCCAGGTGGTTACGCGAAAAACAGAGCCAAAGGTATTTCCAGCCATTATTTTTTCCTAGCAGAATATTGGGTCCTTGGGGAGCGAGGCTTCGACTGCGCGAAGAAACGCGTCGTCTCCCAGGGCCGTTTCAATGATATGCACGATTTCGCCCGCGGTTTTGTTGCTGGTGTCCACGGCAAGGTGCGACCCTTTTTCATAGAGCGGATCCCGCTCGGCCAGCACCTGGGCCACTTCGACATAGAGGTCGGAGTCGGTGAGCGTGGGCCGCTGCTCCGTGCTGTTTGCATCCTCGGCCAGTCTGCGGCAGATGGTGTCGATATCCGCCGTGAGCCAGACGGTAAGGCCGGTCTGCCGCAGGAGGTTCCAGATATCCTGATGGAGGATCGCCCCGCCGCCGGTGGAAATGACCGCGTCCTTGCGGCAGACCATTTCGGCCAGCAGGTCGCGCTCCAGGAGACGGAACTGCCCCCACCCGTGCTGGGCGACGATCTGCCGGATGGACTGCCCTGCCCTGGCCACGAGCATCTCGTCCATGTCGATGAAATCGAGGTGCAGGTGCTCGGCCAGCGTCAGACCCACCAGGGTCTTGCCGGTGGCCCGGTAGCCGGTCAGGATTATTTTTCTCCGTGGTGTGAACATATGGCAACTCTTCTTCCGGCCCAGGGCGAAAAACTCGCGGATGCGCATCGAGCTGTAACTGTACAGTTATTAAACATATAGTGAATTTACGGGAAAGAGAGGGGGGGTGTCAAGCGCGGCCTCTCTTTCTTTTCCGTGATAGACCGCGAAGCAGGAAAAAGCACAAGGATTTTATCGGCTATTCCTCTGGGAGTCCGGGCAATGCGGAGATCGTATTTCCAGGTAATGTCTTGAAATACAACGACATTGTAATTTTTTTTCTGAAACAGGACAAAAAAGGTTTGACAGCCGCTCGTGCAAATGATAACTTTTATCAAACACAAGATGCTTGTCCTTCTGGAATCCTTTTATACTGGAGATATGTCATGGGTGAAAACTGCTGCGGTTGTTTACAGGTTGGTCAGAATGTTCCCGATTTTACCATGGAAACCTACGAGCCGACCGATTACGGATTCGGCACCATTTCCCTGGAAAAGCTGAAAAAGGCCGGCAAGTGGACAGTCCTGGTTTTCTATCCCGCCGATTTTACCTTTGTCTGCTCCACCGAATTGGGTGACCTGGCCGACGAGTACGACACTATCAGGGCGGCGGGCGCTGAGGTGATCACGGTGAGCACCGACACCGTTTACACCCATCTCGCCTGGAAACGGGAAGAGAAATTCCTGGAAAACGCCAAATACCCCATGGCCGCCGACCCCACCGGCGCCGTGGCCAAGTTGTTCGGGGTCTATGACTACAGCACGGGTCTTGCCCTGCGCGGCACCTTTATCATCAGCCCGGAGGGCAAGCTGGTTGCCTCGGAGGTGAATTTTTACAACGTCGGCCGCAGCGCCAAGGAACTCTTGCGGAAACTCAAGGCCAGCGTCTATGTGGCCGCCCATCCGGCAGAGGCGTGCCCGGCCCGCTGGGAAGCAGGCGACAAGACCCTTACCCCCGGGCCGAAACTGGTAGGGCATGTGTACGAGGCCCTGAAGTAATCCCGCCGCAATCGCGGTGAGCGCGATTGCGCAAACACGGAACATCCTCTCCTCCGCCGCAGCCCCGGCACAGGAGGAGAGTTGTTTTCTTCCTCCCCTCCCCTGTGAAGCCCCCTTTCCCTCCTCCCCGGGAAAGGGGGCTTCCTTTTTTCCGAGGACTTCAGGGGTGATTATTCCCGTGCATCCCGGTCCAGAGGCCCAGGAAAAAATGGCGGGCATTGGCGCCCAGCGAGCGGGTCCGGTAGCCGCCTTCCTGCACGATCAACGTGGGCAACCGCAGATTGCCGAGCATCCGGCCGTTTTCCTCAAAATCAGCGGGCATGAGCGACCAGGTGCCGGTGGGGTCTTTTTTGGCCGGGTCAAGCCCCAGAGCCACCACGAGAAAATGCGGCTTAAAGGCGCGGATCCGCTTGAGCGCCCGGGCAAGCACCGGCCGGTAGCCCGAGCCCTCCAGCGTTTCCGGCAATGGGTAGTTGCGATTGAACCCCCTCCCCGCCCCCTCCCCCACCTCTTCGCGAAAACCGGAAAAATAGGGATAGGCAAAGCTTGGGTGCCCGTGGATCGAAAGGGTCAGCACATCGTTGCGCTGATAAAAGATATCCTGGGTGCCGTTGCCGTGGTGATAATCGATGTCAAGCACCGCCACCCTGCCCTCGCGACTTAAATAGTTGGCGGCGATGGCCGCCGAATTGAAGTAGCAGAAGCCGCCGAACACCCGGCTTTCGGCATGATGCCCCGGCGGCCTGACCAGGGCGTAGGTGAGGCGGTAGCCCTTTTCCAGAAGCTGGGCTGCGGTCAGGGCGCAGTCCACCGCGCCCTTGGCCGCCCTGTAGGCATTGTGGTTCAAGGGGGTGAAGGTGTCGATGCAGTAGTAGCCTGCCCGCACCGGCAGATCCTTGGGCGGCTTGGCCGCGTTGCGGATGGGAAAGACATAGGGGTATACCGATTTCCCGGGCTCAAGGCCGGTGCAGACCTGATTGAGGTAATCGACGAATTTCGGGTCATGGACTTTTTTGATGTGCCGTTCGGAAAAATGGCGGGCCGGCAGCCGCTCGAACAGGCCGGTGGGCTCTATCCCCTTGAGGATGGAGGCAATGCGCACCGGCGCTTCCACGTAGCCCCGCTCGCGAACATGGTGGATATCGTGCTTTTCGTTGACGATGAGGCCGATCAATTTTTCCAGCGACTTGACCGAATGCACCTTGATCGGCTCTTTCTTGATATAACGGGGGGGGCGGCGCTGCACCGGGTCGTCGCGGAAGGAATCCACCACCATGTCGATATAGCCCTTGGGGCAATCCTTGCCGTACTTGCGGATGAGGATGGCGCGCACCACCTGGCGGGCCCTGTCCCGGGCAAGGGGGGTGGTGCTGCCGAGATCGTCGTACACCAGATAGGGGGGGCAATCGTACTCCGGCTTGAGCGGGGTTTCGTAGGCGGTATTGATGATGGGCAAGGCGCCGTAGCGTTCGTAGAACCGGAGCCGGGCCCGGCTCTGCTTCACCGCGGCCGGGTCGCGGCAGATCTTCGGGTCGTCGGGCAGGCACTCCATGAAGATCCCGTCTGTGGCAAGGGAGCGGGCCTCCTCCCGCACCCGGGCGTACAGGGCGCCGCCGATGCCGCTGGCCGCGGCCTTCGGGTCCACCGAGATGAAGTCGAGAAAGCAGAAGGAAAGGTCCGGGGCATGGTTGAGCAGGGCAAACCCCTTGACCCGGGGCTTCATGTCGTCGGCAACGAAGAGAATGGTGCGGAAACGGTATTTCAGGGGGTTGGAAAGCTTTTGGGCCAGGCTGTTGATCTCGCTTTCCGAGACTGCCGAAAACTGGCTGCGCAGGATTTGCCGCACCTGATCGATGGTCTCGCGATCGATGGCCAGGCTGTCGTCGTAGATCCGGCGGATGCGAAACATGATTGCCTCGTATAAAAAGGGAAAGAAGTCACAGGTCCGCGACACATATTCAAAGGTATGAAAGCGTAACTGTTGTAATCGCGGTTTGAGCGATTTCAACAAACATGATGGCCTCGTAACAAATCGAAATTTGCTTTAAACAGGTGCTTCGACAGGCTCAGCACGAACGGAATATCAATCGTTAAGACAACATCCGTTCGGCCTGAGCTTGTCGAAGGGCTGTTGTTACGAGTACATTCAGATCTCCTTGAGATAAACCACCTTGTCGTCGCCGTCCCGGTAAAAATCCTGGAGCACGCAGGCCACCTGGTAGCCGTTTTTTTCGTAAAAGCTCCGCGCCCGATCATAGCCCGGCGTGGAGGAGGTGTCCACGTAAACCTTGGCAGATCCCTGTGCGCGCAGGTCTCCTTCCATCCGGGCAAGCAGCAGCCGACCCACCCCTTGCCTGCCCAGGGCCGGAGCCACCGCCACCCAGTACAGGTCGAAGCGGCGGTCGGTCATGGGGATTTCGCCGTAGCAGATAAAACCCACCACCCCCTGCCCCTCGCTTATTGCCACCAGGATGGAATAATCGTTTTTGGCCGGGTCCAGGGTGTCGTCGATGACCTCGATGGCCACCTCGACCTCCTGGGCGTTGAAATTATCCTGCTGCTCCACCAGACTCAGGAGTTGGGCCCGGTCTTTGGGTTCAATGGGCCGGATGGTGATCATAGGGCGACCCGCAGGGAAACCAGCCGGAGGAATTCTCCGATCATCTCCGTGTAGCCCATGGCGCTGTGGGCCACGGCGGCGGGAAACCCGGCGTCCGGGCTCAGGCAGGGATTGGCGTTGATTTCCAGGATGGCGAGGCGTCCCTGCGCATCAAGGCGCAGGTCTACCCTGGCGTAATCGCGCAGGCCGAAGAGTCCAAAGCACTCCTGGGCCATGCGCCGCATGGTCTGCTGCAGGGGCTCGGGCAGGGTGTCCGGAAAAATTCGGGGGCAATGGTGGTACTCAAAGGAATCCTCGTCCCATTTGGCCTTGTAGCTCACGATCCGGTGCAGGTCGGCGGGAAATTCGGAAAAATCGATCTCCGCCAGGGGCATGACCCGGGGCTGGGGATAGCCGAAGAGCGAGACATTGAACTCCCGCCCCGCGACGTACTCCTCCACCAGAATGGCACCGTACCGGCCGTAGAGGTCTTCCAGCCGGGGCAGCAGATCAATGCTTTTTTCCACCACTGATTCCTGCTCGATGCCGATGGAGGCATCCTGGAAGCGGGGCTTGAGGATCACCGGGAAATTGAGCCCGGCTGGCCGCAGCACCTCGGCGCCCTCGTAAAGGAAAAAGGGCGGAGTGCGGATCCCGGAGGCGGAGAGCAGCCGTTTCACCGTGAGCTTGTCCGTGGAGAGCAGCAACGCCATGGCCGAGGAGCCGGTGAAGGGGATCCCCAGCAGCTCAAGGACTGCGGCCGGATGCCCGATGAGGAGCGGGTCTTCGTCCACCGATTCGCAGAGGTTGAAGGCGATGTCGATCCTTGCCGCCTGCACCTGGCTGACAAAGCGGGACAGATCGCGGGTAAAGGGGATGCGCACCCGGGGCTGGCCCAGCTCGGCGAGCGCAGCCTCGATGGCTTCCACCTGGGCCAGGACATCGGCGGAGGATTCCCAGTTCGGTTCGCCTTGGGGGATCGGCTCGTTGTGGATGATCCCGACCGTGAGGTGCTTCATGGTTCAAGCCCGAGCCGGGCAATGGCCGCGGCCACGATTTCGTTGAGCAGCTCCTGGTAGGTGATGCCGTACTTGGTGGCGATGATGCAGAGGTCGGAATGTTCGGGATGCAGCCCGGCCAAGGGGTTGACCTCGATGAAATTCGGGATGCCGTTGGCGTCGGAGCGCAGATCCACCCGGCCACCATCCCGGCAATTCAGCCCGTGCCAGGCGGCCAGGGCGGTTGCCTCCGCCTGCCGGGCTTCCGCATCGTCCACCTTGCGGTATTCCACCAGCTCTTCGCAGAACTCCTTGTTGTGGTACGAATAGACCTCCGGCTCGGAGTGCGGCAGCAGGATTACCTCCATGATCCCGATGGAACGGGCCGCCGGGCCGTTGCCCACGATGCCCACGGTGAACTCCCTCCCCGGCAGGAACGCCTCCACCAGGACCGGCTGACGATAGGTTTCCAAAAGCTCCGCGCAGACCGTGTGCAATTGCCCGCTATTGCTGATCTTGGATGCCGGGGTAACGCCCTTGCCGGTGCCCTCGGCCACGGGTTTGGCAAAGACCGGATAGGGCAGAGCCACGGCAGCCACGTCCGCCATGGACTGCACCACCGCAAAGGCGGGAGTGGGAATGTCGAGATCCCGGACCACATGTTTGCTCATTCCCTTGTGCAGGGTAAGGGCCAGGACCAGGGGGTCGGAAAAGACGTAGGGAATGCGGTGCGCTTCCAGCAGGGCGGGCACCAGGGCTTCCCGGCCAAAGCCGTACAGCCCTTCACAGATATTAAAGACCAGATCCCACCGCTCGCCGGCCAGAAGCCGGGGCATGAGACCCATGAAATTGCCGATGGGCACCGTTTCGTGGCCCATGTTTCGCAGGGCGGCGTCAATGGCCTTGATGGTCGATTCCCGGTCGAACTCGGCGGTTTCCTCTTCCCCGTATCCTGCGGCCAGATAATCGCTCCGCAGGTCGTAGGTCATTCCAATCAGCATTGGTTCTTTCCTTGGTTCGGTTTGTAATCGTTCATAGGGACGGCGAAAAAGATGGAATAATTTCTATCCGTAAGCGTTTACCAGCGCCGCTTCACTGCTGCGGCAGATGCACGAAAGAGGCCTGTTCGCTATAGCCCCCCTATGCGAACAGGCCGATGACAGCTAAGCGAGCGCAGCGAGACTGCGAAGCAGATGCTGTGCTGGTGAGCGTTTACGCTCAGCTTGCCCGGCTTGCCGCGCCGATTATATCGGGATAACGGTAAATCTTGCCTTCGTAATTGCGGAGCAGAAGATCGTTGCCCTCGCGGCCGGCCACGGTTTCCGGGATGAGCGGAATCTTGCCCCCGCCTCCCGGCGCATCGATCACATAATTGGGCACGGCATAGCCCGAGGTGTGGCCGCGCAGCCCTTGGTAGATCTCCAGCCCCTTGGAAACCGGGGTGCGGAAATGGGCCGAGCCGATAATGGGGTCGCACTGGTACAGGTAATAGGGCTTGACCCGGATCTTGACCAGCCCGTGCATGAGCTGCCGCATGGTCTCCAGGGAATCGTTGATCCCGGAGAGGAGCACGGTCTGGCTGCCCAGGGGAATGCCCGCATCGGCGAGCATGGTGCAGGCCCTGGTCGCTTCCGGGGTCAACTCGTCGGGATGGGTGCAGTGGATGCTCATCCAGAGCGGGTGATGTTTTTTCAGCATACCTACAAGTTCCGGGGTGATGCGCTGGGGCAGGACCATGGGGGCCTTGGTGCCGATGCGGATCATCTCCACATGCGGAATCTGCCGCAAACGGCCGAGCAGCCAATCCAACTGTTCGTCGGCCATGGTCAGCGGGTCGCCGCCGGAAAGGAGCACGTCGCGGATCCCCGGGTTGGCAGCGATATAGGCGATGGCTTTCTGCCAGCGGGCCGGGCTGTGGTTCTTGCGGCGACCGACCATCCTGGAGCGGGTGCAGTAGCGGCAGTAGCTCGAACAGTAGTCGGTGACCAGAAAGAGGACGCGGTCGGGATAGCGGTGCACCAGGCCGGGGACGGGGCTGTGGTTCTCCTCGCCCAGAGGGTCGTGTTCCTCGCCTTGGGAAACCAGGAGCTCGTTGACCGTCGGCACCATGGTGCGGCGGAGGGGCTGTTTCGGGTCGTCAGGGGAAATGAGGCCGACGTAATAGGGGGTAATGGCCAGGGGCAGGGTGGCGCCATTGAAGGCCATGGCCTGCCGCTCGCTGTCCGAGAGGTCTATGAGCTTGCCGAGTTTTTTGAGGCTGGTGATGCGATTGCGAAGTTGCCAGCGCCAGTCGTGCCAGTCATCGTCTGTGGCGGAGGGAAAATGGCGTTGGCGGAAAGTCCGGGAGGGTGGTTGGCTGGGAAAGGGAAAAGGAAAGGCGCTGGGGCGACACCCTGGAGGTTCCTCTTGCTCTTCAAGATCTACAACCTTTTGCTGCATCGTTTTTCTCCTTGCTGGATGTTCGGTGGGTCTCGGGAAAAGAACAAATAATTTCAAAACGATACCGCCGATATCCGCAAGCGGTTCAGCGTATTTGACTGAACCAGTTTATGCTGATTGCACGGAAAAGTGTCAAGAAAAAAAATGAGGGGGCTGTTTTTTTTAACGCGTTGTTTTTTCGTATTTTTTTGCTTTTCAGGGTGGCGAGGGTGCCGATGGTGCGGAAGGGGAGCTTGAAGGAGAACCCTAACTATCTAAAATGATTTGCAATAATTTGGAGAGCTCCTGGAGGCCAAAGGGCTTGGGGGCCACGCCGCAAAAGCCGTATTCGCGAAAATTGGCCATGATCGGGTCGTTGGCGTATCCGCTGGAAACCACGGCCTTTATCTTTGGGTCGAGCTGGCGGAGATGGGCAACGGCTTCCTGCCCTCCCATCCCGCCGGGCACGGTGAGATCCATGATCACCAGATCAAAGGGGCATCCTTCTTTTTTGGCCTGCAGGTAGCGGGTGATGGCCTCTTCGCCGTCCTCAGCGGCATGGGCTTCGTAGCCCAGTTGTTTGAGCATGGCAATGGACACATTGCGGATGAGCTCCTCGTCGTCCATGATCAGAATCTTCCCCTGGCCTGGGCGCAGGGGGAACTTTGCCTCGGCGGGCTGTTTCGCAAGGGGGCTTTTTCCTGCCGAGGGGAGATAGATGGAAAAGAGGGTCCCCTTGCCCGGCTCCGACTCCACCGTGATGTACCCTGCATGACTGAGGATGATGGAATGAACCACCGCAAGTCCCAGGCCGCTGCCGGTCTGCTTGGTGGTGAAATAGGGATCAAATATCCTTGCCAGAAGCTCCGGCGTGATGCCGAACCCATGATCCCTGACGGTGATCAGCACATATTTTCCATGCGCCAGCGGCAACTCGCCTTTGGTTGCCGTCATGTTGCGGGCCGCAAGGCGGATGGCGCCGCCCGCGGGCATGGCATGGACGGCGTTGATCACCAGATTGTGCACAACCTGGCCCAGTTGGCCCGTGTCTACCTCGGCCAGCCAGAGATCCTCGGCAAAATCGTATTCGCACACCGCCTTGGTGCCGCGCACCGCAAAATCAGCCGCCTCCTGGATGAGCCGGTCCAGGGAGGTCTCGGTCTTGACGGGCGCTCCTCCCTTGGCAAAGGTGAGGAGCTGCTGGGTCAGATTCCTGGCCCGGAGAGCGGCTTTTTCCGTCTCGGCCAGCCGCTCCGTCACCTCCCCGGTTTCCGGCAGATTCGCCTTGGCCAGGGAAAGATTGCCGAGGATGCCGGTGAGCAGATTGTTGAAATCATGGGCAATGCCCCCGGCCAAAACCCCGAGGGATTCCAGTTTCTGGGTCCGAAGGCGTTCCGAGTCAAGCCGTTTTCGTTCGGAAATATCCCTTGATACGCAAAGGATTGCGGTCTGGGTGTCATAGTCGATGAGACTGCAGCTCTGCTCAATGGGGATAATCGAGCCGTCTTTTTTGCGATGGGCGGACTCGAAGATGGCGGTGCCGCTCGTTGTCAATTGTTCTACGCGTTCTTTGATCCGGGGGGCATACGGGGGGGCAACGAGCTGGGTTATGGGCAGGGCGAGGAGTTCTTCCCGCGAGTAACCCAAGCGCTCGCAGGTTGCGTGGTTCACCTCGAGGAGCCGGCAGTCCAGGCCGTAGATCAGGATCGCATCGTTGGTGTTGTCAAACAGGGCCCGGACTTTTTTTTCCGATGCCTGCAGGGAGTGCATGTGCATGGCGCTCTTGATCGCCATCGCCGCCTGGTTGGCAAAGCTCTGGTAGATGCTGATCGCCTCTTCCTTGAAGATCCGAGGCTGCAGGGTGTGACCGATAAGTACCCCGAAGACCTCCTCGCCCAGCATCATGGGCACGCAGAGGGCGGAGCGGATATTTCTTTCCACAACCAAGGAGGGAATCTCAAACCGGGTTTCCGTTTGAAAATCCACCACCACGGCGGTTTTTTTTTCAAGCACGACATGGGTGGAAAGGCCCTGGCCCTTGAGTAGGGCATAATGACCGATGGTCTGCTCCGGAAACCCCAGGGTGTCGCGGATAACCAGCCCGCTCTGGTCTTCGTTCACCAGCATCAGGGTGGAGAAATCGAGCTTCAGCAATTCGCTGGAAAGGCTGGTGACTTTTCGGTACAGACTGTTCAGGTCAACGGTGCGGACCAGGCTTTGCGAGAAGGCGAGAAGCTCATCCAGCGCCTTTTCCTTCTGTTTGCGCTCGGTAATCGGTAGCACCAGTTCCAGGGCCGCGATGACCGTCCCCCGCGGGTCGCGGATCGGGGTGGCGATGATCTCCAGGTCGATGGGGTCGCCGTTTTTGTTATGGCTGACGACCTCCCTGACCACCCGCTCCAGCCCCTGGTCAAAAACCTCCCGGACACCGCACCAGGGGCAGACGCCTTTCTGTTGCTGATAGGTTTGGTAGCAGGTTTTGCCCACGGTGTCGCCGTAGATCTCTTCCATGACCTTGTTGGCCCAGAGGATTGTAAAGTCGCGGGAAATAACGGTGAGACCGGCCCCGATGCTCTGGGTGACGGTCTCAAGGATGTCAGCGGTGAGGGGAAGGGTGTTGGCTGCTGGCGGGAGAGAGGGCGTTTCGCTCATTTATTCGGGAAGCCTCGCATAGGTTACGAAGGTCTCTGCGCGGGAGGCCCGCTGCGTGTCGTGTTCCCTGAGTATGCTATATGACAAGGCAAATGTACAAGGTTAAAAAGGGGAGATCTCAGGCGTTATTCCCACGCTCGGGAAAAGAAAGGGAGTCTAACTGCTCCGCGAGAGTTTTGCTGGTGAAGGGTTTTGAGACATATCCGTCCATGCCGGCGGCCAGGCATTTCTCGCTATACCCCTTCATGGCATGGGCGGTTAAGGCTATGATCGGGATGTGCCGTGTTGTCCCCTGTTCCTGGGCGCGGATTTGTGCGGTTGCCTCAAAGCCGTCCATATCCGGCATCTGCACATCCATCAGAATCAGGTCGAATTGTTCGGCCCCGTATTTTTCCACGGCTTCCCGACCGTTATTGGCGATCACCACGGAATGCCCGTCTCTTTCAAGCAATCCTTTGGCCACTTTTTGGTTCACCAGATTGTCTTCCGCCAGAAGGATGTGGAGTTGTTTTTTCTTTTCCCCCGAAGGCTTTCCGCGTGGCAGCCTGGTGGATTCCGGTTGCACAAAAACGGCGGAGATGCTCCGGAGCAGATCCTTATGCCGGCACGGCTTGAGCAGATAGGCGTGCACCCCGAGGCTCTTGCTTCGCTCCTTGTCTTCCGGCAGACCTGCGGAGGTGAGAACAATCACCGGCAGTTGGCTCAGGCCGGGGCGTTGCCGGATTTTTTCAATCAGGGTGAAGCCGTCCATTTCCGGCATCTGGATATCGATAATGGCCAGGGCAAAGGGCGCTGCGACATCAAGACGGTCCTGCAAGACCTCCAGCGCGTCTGCTCCGCCGGAAACAGCCTGCGCCTGCATGCCAAGCTGGGCAAGTTTTTGCACCAGGATTTTCTGGTTGATGGGGTTGTCGTCCACCACCAAGACGGATTTTCCCGCGAGAAAGGCGGGAGCGGCTTGCGGGATGGCTTTTTCTCCAGATTGTTTTTGGCAGAGGATGGTGAAGAAAAAGGTGGAGCCGGCATTGGGGGTGCTTTCCAGCCAGATGCGGCCCCCCATGAGCTGGACAAGGCGGGAGGAGATGGAAAGCCCCAGGCCGGTGCCGCCGAATTTTCTGGCCATGGTGCTGTCCACCTGGCTGAAGGCTTCGAAAATCTTTTGCTGCTTGTCTGCGGGGATGCCGATGCCTGTGTCGGAAACGGAAAACAGCAATTCAACGGCGCCATCGTATTCGCCTTTAAGCTGCACACCCAAGAGGATTTGGCCGGATTCGGTGAACTTGATGCTGTTGCCCAGGAGGTTGGTTAACACCTGCTGGAGGCGGAAGGCATCGCCAATGAGGAATTCCGGAACATCCTCCTCGATGTGGCACACCAGTTCCAGTTTTTTCTCATGCGTCCGGCCCGCCAGTTCCTGGGTGGTATCCTCAATGGTTTCCCGAAGAGTGAAGTCGCCCGTGGTGATGTCCAGCTTGTGCGCCTCGATCTTGGAGAAATCGAGAATATCGTTGATCACCTGGATGAGGCGGCCGGCCGAAAGGTCGATGGTTTCCAGATAATCCCGCTGTTCATCGGTCAGTTGGGTTTGCAGGGCCAGTTGGGTCATGCCGATGACCCCGTTCATGGGGGTGCGGATTTCATGGCTCATGTTGGCGAGAAATTCCGACTTTGCCCGGCTTGCCGCCTCCGCCGCCTCCTTGGCCAGGACAAGATCGCGGGTCCGCTCCTCGATCTTCAGCTCAAGATCGCTGTGCGCCAGGGTGAGCGCCTGATCCCGGATTTCAATTTCATCGAGCATTTCATTAAAGCCCATGGTCAGCGCGCCGATTTCGTCCTTGTTTTTCACCGGAGCCCGCAAGGAATAATCCTGATCCCGAGTAACCCCGCGAATCGTTGCGGCAAGCTGTTCTATCGGTGTGGTGAAAATACGCTGGAGCTTTCCCGTGATGACCCAGACGAGGGAAAAAGTTGTCCCCATGACCAGGAGGGCGACGAGAAAATATCGCTTGAGCAGAATCTGCTCATGATGGAGATCGGAGCGGACAAAGACCAGGCCGACGGTTTTGCCCCCAAGCTGTATCTCCGTAAGGAAATCGACGGAGTTTTTGCCAAAGACCGGGGTATTGGCGGGGATTGCCGGCGGCTGGAAACCGGCAGCATCCTTGCCGTAGGTGGCAAAGACCCGCTGGTCCGGGGTGAGGATGGCGGCATATTGGATGCTGGGTTCGGCGCGCAGCGCCAGCAGCGTTTCCCTGGCGGCATCCTGATCGGAAAAAACCACGGTGGATTTTGCGTTTTCGGCGGTCGCTTTTGTCAATACGGCCAGGTTGTTGGCCAGGACATGCCGAAAGGTAAAAAACTCGAAGGAAAACATGACGATATTGACAAAAAGCAGCACTCCTCCGGTGACGAGCATGATGATGAGCAGAAGTTTTTTTCTGATCGGGAGGCGGTTAAAGTATTCCATGGTCCCTTGCTGTTTCCTGATTCAGGCGCAGGTGTGAGGTGATGGTGCCGGGGGAGGTGGCGCGGATGGGTCTGTCGTAATCTAGCGCCGACTGCTCCGGGCCAACGGCCAGCATGAGCAGCCGCGAACTGATTTTAAGCTCGGCTTTTTCCGTTGAGGCCGGATTGATCTGGAACTTGATTTTGGCGCCCTTCTGGACAAAGTTGATGTCGCCTCCCAGGGTGATGAAATTTTTCTCCTCGCCCACGGTTATTACCGGTTTTCCCTTGAGGTGGGCGAGCACCTTGGGCAGTTCGGGATTTTTATAGGATTCCAGGAAAAAAACCATGTGCGCCTTGTCAAGATCCTCGACAGAGCTGGTCATGATGATTTTCAGGGGCCTTGCGCCGACGGTGCTGTTGTGCAGGGCATGTTCAATGGGGCGTTTTTTTTCTCCGTTGCCGACAATCACCAAAATATACGGGCTTTTCGGGGAATCAAAAGAGTGGTCCGGCCACTTGATGAAGTTGAAGAAATTGTACAGAAAGCCGGCCTTGAGCTCATACTCTTCATAGCCAGCCCCGTGTGCCACGCCACACGGCAGGCACAGGAGGAACAGGAGCGCAACGAGCGCGAAGATCCGCTTGCCGTCCGTGATCGTCTTGCTCTCTGAAGGGTTCGGCGCCATGGTTTCCCAGCCTAACCTAGAAGGTCATGCGTGCTTGCGCATAGACGCTGCGCTCAATTTCCGAGGGAATGGTGTTGATGAACAGATAACCGAATTCGGGCTGGGCGTTATCCAGCAGATTCCGGCCCACCAGGGAGAGTTCGACCTGGGGGTTGACCTGCCAGGCGACCCGGGCGTCGAGCGCGACATAGCTGTCGATGCCATAGGTCGGCAGGGTGTCCACATAGCGCAGCCAGGTGTCCAGAGTGACGCCGGAGCGGAGGTTCATCATGGACCGCAGCGAGATCTGGTTGCGGGGGCTTTCCCCTTCGGCATCCTCGCTGGCAAAAAGACCCTGGCCTGTCTCCTGCAGGTCCAGGCGCAGGTAGGTGTAGGCTAATTGCAGCCGCCACCAGTCCAGGGGCTTGGCGTCGGCCACCAGCTCGAAGCCGCAGGTGTTGCCCTCCATGGTGTTTCCGGCCTCATAGTTGAGCTGATAGAACAAGGCCGGGTCGCCGCTGTTGTTCGCGGTAATAAAGTGTGCCGAGGCAGGGGTTGTCCGCAATCGGCTGTAGTCGTTGAGAAAGGCGGTCAGGTCGAAGGCCAGCGCGTCATGGATCTGGGTCCGGTAGCCGACTTCGTAGGCAATGAGTTTTTCGGACTTGAAATCCTCATTGCCGTTAATGACAATCTCCGCCAGTCCAGGGGGAAGCAGGGAAATGGGGGCCGGAAGCGCCGCATTTGGAGCAATGGCGCTGCTGATGCGGATGTCGTGGTCGGCCTGGGAGGGGGTCCGCACCGCCTGGCTCACCGCACCCCAGAAGGTGTGATGCTTGTGCGGGGTATAGAGCAACCGGGCGTTGGGCTGGACCTCATAGCCGGTGAAGTCGTTATGCTCGAACTTGGAGCCCAGGGTGAGGCGGAGCAGGTCATCGACCAGGGTGATTTCATCCTGGAGAAAGGCGCTGAGCAGCATATCGGTCCGGCTGGCCGGAGCAAAAGAAAAAGTCGCGCTGTTTTCCAAGGAATCGCGGGTATAACGGTAGCCCAACCCCCAGGTAAGCTCCTGTTTCGCCGTGGCCTGAAAGCGGTGCTGGAATTCGAGATCAGCCGTGCTCCGTTCGTCGCCTAGCAGCCGGTCGTTGCTCCTGGCCAGATCATAATAGGCCTGGAGGGTCATTTCCGAGTTGTCTGTTCCTTTTCTGGTCATCCGGGTCAGGAGATCGCCGCCCCGGATGTTGCTGGGGTTGCTGATGTCGGTTGTGTAGGGCGGGCTTGTGGCGGGAATGTTCGTTGTGGCGTCCGCATTGCCGTTATACGCGTCCCCCTGGATGGTGAACGAGTACGGAGACTCGGGGGCTCCGCTGTCCACCCGGAAGCCGCCGCGCCACTGGTACCAGTCGTCATCGGCCTTGGTGCCGTCGGCAAAGGCCAGATCGTCGCGGTAGAAATTTTTCCCGTACACCCGATAGGTGGTGCGGTCATTGATTTTTCCGCCATACCGGGCGGTACCGAACCCTTTTTCTTCGCTGCCGGTTCCCGCGGTGAGCAGGGTGCCCTGGGTGTCCGCCGAGTGTTTGGTGATGATGTTGATGACGCCGTTGACCGCGTTGGCCCCCCACAGGCTGGCCCCCGGCCCTCTGATCACTTCGATCCGTTCTATATCTTCAAGAACGGTGTCCTGGGCATTCCAGAGGACGCCGGAAAAAAGCGGGTTGTACGCGGTGCGACCATCCATGAGCACCAACAGCTTGTTGGCGGAAAAGGCATTGAACCCCCGGCTGGTGATGGCCCATTTGTTGGCGTCTATCCGCGCCACCTGGAGGCCGGGCACCATGCGCAGGACTTCCGGGATGCTGGTGGCGCCGGAGCGCTTTATGTCTTCCTGGCTGACCACAAAAACAGCGGCCGCAGCCTCGCCGGCCTTTTCGGTTTTTTTGGAAACCGAGGTGATTTCCACGGCAAGCAGCTCTTCAAGGGAAAGCGCGGTGATATTGGCGCGGGCCGCCGAGCACGGCTGGCTGGCGGCCATGAACATGGAGAGCGCCGCAAGGGTGGTTGCCTTGCGGGAAAGCGGCCGTTTTTTTCCGTGGAAAGAGCGGATGCCTGCCATCGTTGCGCCTCGTGTGTTGTGAGTGAAGGTGCGACCATGCCTTGAGAAAGGAATGACAATTCTACTCTTTTCCCGCCGTCCCGGCAAGCGGGAGCGTCGATCGCGCCCATGGTAAAGATGGGCATCGACAGCCGTATGCTCATAATTGTATCAGAAGGTGTGTGAAAATGGAAAAATAAAGCCTGGCTTTTTGGCCCGGGTTTTGATTACCTTTGGGTGCTCTTTTTTTCACCCAGGGCAGACAGGGGAAGGCATGCAACAAAAAGCTTCGGTCATCAATATTATCTGGTTGTCCATGGTTGTGCTGGCCACGGTGACCGCCGCCTATACCAACCGGATGGACGCCCTTACCAGCGCCTCGTTCGAATCGGCCAAGGATGCGGTTACCCTGGCCATCGGCCTGATCGGGCCCATGGCCCTCTGGCTGGGGATCATGAAGGTGGCCGAGGCCGGTGGGCTGATGCGCATCGTGGCCAGGCGGGTGCGGCCGTTGATGGTCCGGTTGTTTCCCGATGTGCCCCACGACCATCCGGCCATGAGCGCCATGATCATGAACATGGCGGCCAACGCCCTGGGCTTGGGCAACGCGGCCACCCCCATGGGGATCAAGGCCATGCAGGAACTGGAGAAGCTCGCTCCGGAAAAAGGCACGGCCACCAACGCCATGTGTTTGTTCCTGGCGATCAACACCTCCAGCGTCACCCTGCTGCCCCTGGGGGTGATCACCATCCGGGCCGCCGCGGGCGCAGCGAGTCCGGCCGCCATCTTCATCCCTTCGCTTATCGCCACCACCTGTTCCACCATCGCGGCCATCGTGGCGGCCAAGATGCTTTCCCGCAGCAATAGCCCGGTGGAGTTGGCCCCTGTGCAGGCCACCCAGGAGACGGCACCGGCCGAGGCAGAGGCCTGCGGTGAGCCGGAGCTGTATCCGCCGGGCACGGCGGGGAAATGGTTCGTCTGGCTGCTGGTTGCCGGTTTTGCGGGGGGTGCGGTGTATCAATTGAGCAACGCCGAGGCGCCGCTGGCCCTTTCCGCCGCCGGCCTCAACAGCCTGTCGAGCTGGCTGATTCCGGCCCTGATCTCCGGGCTGCTCATCTTCGGCTATCTGCGGGGGGTGCGGATCTATGAAACCCTCACCGACGGGGCCAAGGAAGGGTTTACCACCGCCATGCGGATCATCCCCTTCATGGTGGCGATCTTTGTCGCCATCGGCATGTTCCGGGCCAGCGGGGCCATGGATATCCTGGTTTCCGTCCTCTCGCCCGTTACCTCCGCGGTGGGCATGCCGGCCGAGGCCCTGGCCATGGGGCTCTTGCGCCCCTTGTCCGGCAGCGGCTCCTTCGCCTTCATGAGCGAGATCGTCCAACAGTCGCCGGACAGCATCGTCGCCGCCATGGTTTCGGTGATCCAGGGCTCCAGCGAAACCACCCTCTATGTGCTCGCCGTGTACTTCGGGGCAATCGGCATCCGGCGGACGCGCCACGCCCTGCCCGCCGCGCTCTGCGGCGAAACAGTCGGACTCATCGCCGCGGTGACGGTTTGCAATCTCTGGTTTTAGCGTAACGGTTGCGCAACACCGCATCTGCTTCGCAGTCTCACTGCGCTCGCTTAGCTGTCATCGGCCTGCTCGTGTGCACTAGCCACTTCGCAGGCCTCTTCCGCGCATCTGCGGCAGCAGCGTAGCGGCGCTGCGCAACCGTTACGGGGTGGGGTACCTCACCACCAGAATTCTGGATATTTTCTTGTTTTCGGGATGTTGTTCACCAGAAGCGCGATCACCAGCATGATGCAGGCCCCGGCTCCGGCTGGAACAAGCGCGTAGAGATAGCCCAGGGCGTAGATCTTCTCGCTGCCGATCACGGCGATGAGGGCGGTGGCGCCGCCCGGCGGGTGCAGAGTCTTGGTGAGGTGCATCACCGCGATGGCCGTGGCCACGGCCACTGCCGCCGCCAGCCACATGTGCGGGGCCAGCATCTTGTAGCTGGCCACCCCGATCAGCGCCGAAAGCACATGGCCGCCGATCAGATTGCGCGGCTGGGCCAAGGGGCTTTTTATGGCGCCGTAGATCAAGACCGCCGAGGCGCCGAAGGAACCGATCAGCATGAGCAGGTCCGATTGGGGCAAGAGATTGTAGTTGATGAACGCCACCGCACCAATGCCGAGAAAGGCGCCGGTCCAGGACCAGAAAACCTCGGACAGGCTGACCCGGGGAGGACTTGTCGTTGTGCCGCGCATCTTGGCGAAATAGTTCATAAAATCCCCCTGTCCGGAAAGGCGTGCATGAGATCGCTGCGGGTGAGAATGCCAAGCAGCCGGTTCGAGTTGTCCGTCACCGGTACCCGGTTGATGCCTTTTTCCCGCATCAGTTTGCCTGCCTCGTGCAGCAGGGTGTTTTCTAAAACCGTGATCACGGGGGTGGTCATGATTTCTCCGGCGGTTGTACCTCGCATGCAGAGCGCGGGGCAGCCTCCCGAAGCAAGGCTGTCGGCGATAAGTGCCATGCAGGAGATTTGGCTGCCGTCACCCATGTTCCGGAAAAAATCCTGCTCCGAGAGGACGCCTGCCACGGTGCCATCCTCCCGCACCACGGGAAGGCCGGTGATGTGGTGTTTGGCCATGCGCGCCGCCGCCTCGGCCAGGGGAGTCGCGGGGAGGACCGTTACGACCTCTCGGGTCATGATCTCGGAGACACGCACGCTGTTGTACAGCCGTGTTTCCGCATGCTGATAGGCGAGGAGATAGAGTTCCTTGAAATCCCCGGCCGAGATGTCGAGATAGCCGGGGATTTTTTTCATCGCCTCGTAGACGTCTTCGTCGGAGAAGAGTTCTGCCGGGTTGGGCCCGGGATTGGTTCGTTGCGACATCAGCGGTTCCTCCTCGTGCTGAATTGAAAGAGACGCATGGGACGGTTGCAGGATGAACCGTATTGCAAAAAACGGCTCCCTTCATTGACCTAGGTCAAGTGCTGTAATTATCTTATCCGGAGACAGGCGCGGGAAACAAGGGTGAAGAAAGAATACCCCGAAGCTGCCTATCATGCGGACCATATTGACTTCCGGCGGCGATGCGGGTAAATCATCAGCAAAGTCAACGGCGACAGAAAGGAGAAAAATCATGTTCAATATATTGGTGCTGGCCACGACAAATAAGGGCAAGCTCAAGGAGTTTAAGGAGCTGCTCAAGGATTTCCCTGTGGAGATCCGAAGCCTGGCGGATTTCGGCCCTATCCCCGAGGTGGTTGAGGATGGCGAAACCTTTGACGACAACGCCTACAAAAAAGCGCATTTCACCGCCAAGGTTTTAGGCTTGCCGTGTATCGCCGACGATTCCGGGCTGGCGGTGGAGGCCCTGGATGGCGCGCCCGGCGTCTATTCCGCCCGCTACGCCGGGGAGAATGCCAGCGATGCGGAGAACACCGCCAAGCTGCTCAAGGATATGGACGGGGTGGCCAACCGCAGGGCCGCTTTCCACTGCGTCATCTCCATCGCCGTGCCCAGCGGCCCGGCTCTCACTTACGAGGGAACCTGCGAAGGCGAGCTGCTCGACGCGCCGAGGGGCGAGGATGGCTTTGGCTATGACCCCATTTTCTACTATCCCGAGCTGGGCAAGACTTTTGCCGAGTTGAGCATGGCGGAGAAGAACCAGGTCAGCCACCGGGGCCGGGCCATGGCCGAGATGGCCGCGGAATTCGAGCAGGTGCTCAAGTGGGTGAAGCAAAGGTTGACCGAGGAAAAACCGCCCAAGCCGGATCACGAGCAGTTTGAGCACAACGACTGGTCCGAGGAGGTCATGGTGCGGGAGGTGAAGTAAAAAGGGTTTTGGGTCGTGTCGTTACTCCCCTCTCCCACTCGTGGGAGAGGGGAGTTTCCTCTCCAAGCGAATCCCCCCGTTTTCCGCAACACATTCTATCCCAGACCCTGTGAGCTGCTTGAACAGCGGCCTGCCAAAGAGAAAAAATTCCATCTCCAGCGAAATTCCCACCTTTTGGGCAACCTCCCCTCTGATGGCCAGATCGGCGCGCACCATTTCGGTGAGCCGGGCAAGGGAGTCCCGGTCCGTGTCCGCGAGCAGACCGGTAAACTCCTTGCCAGGGCATGCCTGTTCGTGGCGGGCTATTTCTGCCAGGATCGGGTCGTTGGGGTTGATCAGGTCGGCGCGGCGCAGGGTGTTTTGGTAGATGGTGGCCAAAAGCGCTTCCGGCTGCCAGCACTTTAGAATCCTGCAGGTTGCCGGGCGGTGCGCATAGATGGTGCAGCCATTGTTTGCTTCGGCAAAGAAGAGGCAGGCCCAGCCGCTCCCCTGCCCCCGGATCTTGAGCAGCTCCACCGGTACCGGCTCAAGCCTGCCGGTGGCCGGGTTGTATCCCATCTCCCCCTGCCGGATGGTGATCAACTGATCGTGGTGGATATGCCCCTGGCGGACAAGGGCAAGATCCTCCCGGTTCAGGGAAGGTCCGCCTTTCCGGCAGCAGGTCCCGCATTGTCGGCATGTTGTGGTCTCTGTCATGTCTCAGGAGTGAAACCAGAAGGGTATTTTGGGCGCAACATGATCCATGCTGGACTCGAATGCGGAGCATTGTTAGCCCGTTTGTGTACGAATAATTCCGCCGATCTGTTGTAGGATTCCATATACATTATTTTTTATATGACAGCAGTTCCTTGTTTTCATTGGAAAAAAATATTCGAGGCCGCTTCCTTCGAGCCCCTTCCGTTTTCCCTGGCACAGCCCTTGCGTATATCTAAGAGCAAAGCGGTGCACGAAATGATTCTGCGCCGCCCGGGACACACGAGACAGGAGGTCTGGCCATGAAGAAAACACTCTGCAACGAAAAAAAAGACGCAGCCCCGGTCGCTATCCAAGCCACTGCCAAGCTAGCCGAAACCTTCTGGTTTGTCAGCTCCTTTGTCATGTCCCTGCTCATGGGTCCTTTCGCGGCCCTGCCTGCCATCATCGCGGTTTTTTCCCTGAAGATCGATGGACCCATGCCTTTGGAACTGCCCCGTTAAGGAGGATTCGTCATGAATGCACAGTGCCAACCCCCTGAAGCCTCCGCTGCCGGCTTTTACCCCAAGCCTCTGCTGGCCGATGACCAGGCCGTGTTCACCATCAGCGCCGCCGCCGAGATGCTGGCCGTTACTCCGCGCACCCTGCGGATGTACGAGCGCGATGGGCTGTTGATCCCGGTCCGCCACGGAAAATGGCGCTATTACAGCCTGGACAACCTGAAATGGGTTTCCTGCCTGCGAAGCATGATCCACGAGCACGGAATCAGCCTGGCCGCCATCCACAAGCTGCTGCAATACACGCCCTGCTGGAACATCGCCGGCTGCCCCTTTGAAAAACGCAAGCTCTGCACGGCCTTCATGTCCAGCGGCCTGGTGCCGAAAAAGATCGCCCGGCTCGGCGGCTTGCCCGGAGACCAGTCCATGTCCGCCTGATTGCTTGCAACCTCTGCTCTGCATCGTGTACAACAGTGTAAAATCCAACCTGGAGGTATGCCTTGAACCAATTCTACAAAAACCTGTCCATCTGGCTGGTCATCGCCCTGGTGGGGCTGTTGCTGATCAATCTTTTCAATCCCGCCGGCGAGCCGGTCAACCAGATCAGCTACAACGATTTTCTGGAAAGCGTCAATTCGGGCAAGGTGAGCAAGGTCACCATCCTGGAAAATGTGGCAGAGGCCCAGGATCTGGTGGGCAACCGGTTCAAGACCGTGCTGCCGGACAGTCTGGAGCAGGTGCAGCCCTTTATGAAGGAGGGGATCACCCTCCGGATGGAAAAGAAAAAAGAACCCCATTGGCTGCTGGCCATTCTCGGCTCCTGGCTGCCCATGATCGTCCTGGTGGGGCTTGGCCTGTATTTCATGCGCCAGCAGCAAGGCGGAGGCGGCAAGGGGCTGATGACCTTCGGCAAGAGCCGGGCCCGGCTCATCGAGGGCGAGGAATCCAAGATAACCTTTGCCGATGTGGCCGGCATCGAGGAGGCCAGCGAGGAGCTGGGCGAGATCGTTGATTTTCTCCGCGACCCAGGGATCTTCACCCGGGTGGGGGCCAAGATCCCCAAGGGCGTGCTTCTTTCCGGCGAGCCGGGCACGGGCAAAACCCTGCTGGCCAGGGCGATTGCCGGGGAGGCCCAGGTGCCGTTTTTCTCCATCAGCGGCTCGGATTTTGTCGAGATGTATGTGGGGGTCGGCGCCAGCCGGGTGCGGGATCTGTTCAAGGAGGCCAAGAAAAAGGCGCCCTGCATCATCTTCATCGATGAGATCGATGCAGTGGGCCGCCAGCGCGGGGTTGGGGCCGGAGGCGGCAACGACGAACGCGAGCAGACCCTGAACCAATTGCTGGTGGAGATGGACGGCTTCGAGGCCAATGCCGGGGTCATCATCATCGCCGCCACCAACCGGCCCGATATTCTGGACCCGGCCCTCAAGCGACCGGGCCGCTTCGACCGGCAGATCGTCGTGCCCCTGCCCGATGTGCGGGGCAGGGAGAAGATCCTCAAAGTCCATGCCGCCAAGGTCCAGTTGGACAGCGATGTGGACATGGAGATCATCGCCAAGGGCACCCCCGGATTCTCCGGGGCCGAGCTGGCCAACATGGTCAACGAGGCAGCCCTGATGGCGGCCCGTTTTGAGGTGGGCCGAATCTCCATGGCCCTCATGGAAAAGGCCAAGGACAAGGTGATGATGGGGGCGGAGCGCACCAGCATGATCCTGAGCGACAAGGACAAGCGGCTCACCGCCTACCATGAGGCGGGCCATGCCCTGGTGGCCCGGCTGCTGCCCGGCACCGATCCGGTGCACAAGGTGACCATCATTCCCCGGGGCCGCGCCCTGGGGCTGACCATGCAGTTGCCCACCGACGAGAAGCACTCGCAGTCCCGCTCCTGGCTGATGAACAACCTCTGCATCCTTCTGGGCGGCCGGGTGGCCGAGGAGATCGTTTTCGGCGACGTGACCACCGGGGCGGGCAACGACATCGAGCGGGCTTCGAATATTGCCCGGAAGATGGTCTGCGAATGGGGGATGAGCGAGGCCATCGGGCCGATGAACTTTGCCGGGCCCGATGAGTCCGGGCGGAGCAGGCAACCCTACAGCGGGGAGACGGCGGTGCGCATCGACCAGGCCGTGACCGGGCTGGTGACCGAGGCCAGGGAGACGGCGACCCGGCTGCTCAATGAGAACCGGGCGATTTTGGAGGCCATGGCCAAGGATTTGTTGGAGAAGGAAACCATTGGCAGTGAGGATATCGAGCGGTTGATGGCGGCTGGCTGATAATTTCCTTAAAGTAAACCCCGGCTTTGCCGGGGGACTCATAAAATTTGACTTATACGGCGGTCGCGCTTCAAGTTGTTACTATGAGCACAGCACTTTTTATCCCCCCCCCTTGTTAAAGGGGGAGGCGAAGAGTACGGCCGCCTTGGGCGGCAGGGGGAAACTCCTGCCGCCCTTTTTTGTCTTGTTTCCCCCATTCAGGTTCTCCTTGACAGGTCCAGCCCGGCAAGGGTAGGAATCTGGTTTGAAAAAAATCACCGGGCTGCCCCGGTTTCCTATTATGCAAGGAGGTCGTACCCATGCTGGAAGCGTATCAAAAACATGTTGCCGAGCGGGCTGCTCTTGGCCTGCCTCCTCTTCCCCTTTCCGCCGCGCAGACCACCGCCCTGGTGGCGCTGCTGCAAAAACCGGCCGCCGGAACGGAGGCTACCTTGGTGGATCTCATCAGCAACCAGGTGGTTCCGGGGGTGGATGAGGCCTCCAAGGTCAAGGCCGAATTTCTCGCCGGGGTGGCGCAGGGCAGGATCGTCTCGCCGCTCATCGACAGGAAGGCGGCGGTGCAGCTCTTGGGCACCATGTTGGGCGGGTACAATGTGCAGCCGCTCATCGATCTGTTGGATGATGGTGAGCTGGCTGCGGATGCGGTGGCCGCCCTCTCCTCCACCCTCCTGGTCTATGATTCCTTTAACGAAGTGGCAGCCAAGGCAAAGTCCAATCCCCATGCCCGGCAGGTGCTCACCAACTGGGCGGAGGCGACTTGGTTCACCTCCCGCGATCCCATGCCCGAGGAACTCACCGTCACCGTGTTCAAGGTTCCGGGCGAGACCAACACCGACGATCTGTCCCCGGCCTCCGAGGCCTGGAGCCGTCCGGACATCCCGCTGCACGCCCAGTCCATGCTCATTAACCGGCTGCCCGGATCGCTTGCGGTTATCGAGGAGCTGAAGAAAAAAGGGCATCCAATAGCCTATGTGGGCGACGTGGTGGGCACCGGCTCTTCCCGCAAGTCCGGGGTCAACTCCATGCTCTGGCATATGGGGCGCGACATCCCCCATGTGCCGGCCAAGCGTACCGGCGGGGTGGTCATGGGCTCCACCATCGCGCCCATCTACTTCAACACCGCCGAAGATTCGGGCATGCTGCCCATCCAGTGCGACGTGACCTCCCTTGAGACCGGCGACATCATCACCATTAATACCCGTACCGGCACCATCAGCCGGGAGGGGCAGGTCATTGTCAAACTCAGACTCTCCCCCGCCACCCTGCCCGACGAGGTTCAGGCCGGGGGGAGGGTGAATCTCATCATCGGCAGGGGCCTGACCGCCAAGGCCCGCGAGGTCCTCGGGCTGCCGCCTTCCACCCTGTTCCGGGAGCCGGAGGTGCCCAAGGATACCGGCCGCGGCTACACCCTGGCCCAGAAGATGGTGGGCAAGGCTTGCAACCTCCCCGGGGTGCGGCCCGGCATGTACTGCGAGCCCAGGATGACCTCGGTGGGCTCCCAGGACACCACCGGCCCCATGACCCGCGACGAGATCAAGGAGCTGGCCTGCCTGAAATTCTCCGCGCCCCTGGTGATGCAGTCCTTCTGCCATACCGCCGCCTATCCCAAGCCGGTGGATGTGAAGACCCACCAGACCCTGCCCGGTTTTATCAGCGAACGGGGCGGCATATCCTTACGCCCTGGCGACGGGGTGGTCCATTCCTGGCTCAACCGCATGGTCCTGCCCGATACGGTGGGCACCGGCGGCGATTCCCACACCCGCTTTCCCATCGGCATCTCCTTTCCGGCCGGTTCGGGCTTGGTCGCCTTTGCCGCGGCCACCGGCTCCATGCCCCTGGTCATGCCGGATTCGGTGCTGATCCGCTTCAGCGGCACCATGCAGCCCGGCATCACCCTGCGGGATCTGGTCAACGCCATCCCCTGGGTGGCCATCCAGCAGGGACTCTTGACCGTGGAAAAAAAGGGCAAGAAGAACCTCTTTGCCGGGACAGTGCTTGAGATCGAAGGTCTGCCGGACCTGGCCGTGGAACAGGCCTTCGAGCTGGCTGACGCCTCGGCCGAGCGCTCCGCCGCCGCCTGCACCGTGCGGCTCAACCAGGAGCCGGTGGCCGAGTTTCTCCGCTCCAACGTGGCGCTGCTGAAAAATCTGCTGACGAAGGGCTATCAGGACGCAGGCGCCATCCGCAACCGGATCGCGGCCATGGAGGCATGGCTGGCCGCGCCCGAACTGCTTGGGCCGGATGCGGACGCCGAATACAAGGCCGTGCTGGAGATCGACCTCAATACGATCATCGAGCCGGTTCTGGCCTGCCCCAACGATCCGGACGATGTGAAGCTGTTGTCCGAAGTGGCAGGCACCGCCATCGACGAGGTCTTTGTCGGCTCCTGCATGACCAACATCGGGCACTTCCGGGCCTTGGCCAGGATTCTCGACAACCGTCCCCAAGTGGTGGTCCGCCTCTGGGTCGCCCCGCCCACCCGCATGGACGAGGAGCAACTCAAGGCCGAAGGCGTGTACAGCATCCTCGGCCGAGCCGGGGCGCGGACGGAGATCCCCGGCTGTTCGCTCTGCATGGGCAACCAGGCGAGAACCCGCGACAACGCCGTGGTCTTCTCCACCTCCACCCGCAACTTCGACAATCGCATCGGCACCTCCACCAAGGTGTTTCTGGGCTCTGCCGAGCTGGCCGCGGTCTGCGCCGTGCTGGGGCGCATCCCCACCGTGGCGGAATACAATGCCATTCTTGCCGAACGGGTGACCCCCAAGGCGAACGAGGTCTACCGCTACCTCAATTTTGACCGGATCGAGGGGTACGCGGAGAAAGGCTGGTAGGCTCTTGTTTTTGTCGGCTGTTCCGTGCTACAACAGAAACTGTTTCCCGTGTGTCGGTGTTGTAGCATGGGCCAGGAATTCAGCTCCCCCCGGCAAAGCCGGGGGTTTACCGTAAGGATATTATGGCGGAAAAGTTCAAGATACTGATAGTTGAAGATTCTCCCGTAATCGTTGGCATGATCAGCTTCATGCTCAAGCGGGAAGGGTATGAGCCGCTTGTGGTTGAGGATGGCCGTCAGGCCATGGAGTTTCTCCAAGGCGAGGTGGTGCCGGATGCGGTGATTCTCGATATTCTTCTGCCCTATGTGGATGGCTTCGAGTTGCTTGAGGAAATGCGCCGCCTGCCTGCCTGGAAGGCGGTGCCGGTCATCATGCTCACCGCCAAGTCCCAGGAAAACGATGTAATCCGCGGCCTGGACCTGGGTGCGGATGATTATCTTGTCAAACCGTTGCGGCCCATGGAGCTGGCGGCCAGGCTCCGGCGATATTTCAGGCCAGCATCATGAGCCGCTTCTTTTTCGCCCTCCTGCTGGCGGGTTTTTTTCTGAGTACTCCTGCTTTGGCCTCTGAAAGCCTGGACCAGGCAATGGCGCACAAGGATTTTGCCGCAGCCGAGACAATGGTGCGTGCCAAGTTGCAGGCCGATCCGCAAAGCGGCGAGCTTGCCTTTCTCCTGGCCCGGCTTTTGGCTTGGCAAGGCCGCTACGATGAGGCCCTTGCCCTGTACGCAAAGCTGGTGGTTCAGGAGCCGCGCAATACCGATTACCTTCTGGGGTTGGCCCAGACCCTTTTCTGGAGCGGGCAGACAGACGCTGCCCTGACCGCGGTGCAGAAAGGGTTGGCCCTTGGCCCGGATTCTTTGGAACCGAGGAGGCTGCAGATCCAAATCCTGCTGGCGCGGGGAGACGAAGAGTCTCTGGCCCAGGCCGAGGCGCTGTTGCGCCAGGCGGAACAGCGGTTTACACCGGCGGCCATGGCGGATCAGCGCTCCCGGCTGCAGGAGCTCCGTGGGGCAGGAAACGGCTTTGCCCCCAGACGCGAGGCCGAGATCGGCCTGAGCTACGAGCATCTCAGTAACGGTTATGCCGCATGGAAAAGCGCCTATCTGGAGGGGGAATGGCTCTACGCGCCCCGCCGGGTTCTCTATGGCAAGACGCGGCTCACCGAGCGTTTTTCCCTTGGCGATGAAGAGGTTGCAATCGGCACCTATCAACCCCTGGGCAGCCTCTACGACTGCCAGCTTGAAATCAGCGGCAGCCCCAGCTACGAAATCCTTCCCAAGTATTCGCTGTTCGGCGGCTTGATCCGAAAGCTCCCGGATAAGTGGGACGTAAGCCTTGGCGCCCGGCATTCCGAATACAGCGCCACCTACAGCAACCTTTACAACGCCAGCCTGGGCCGCTATTTTATCGATCAGCGTCTGGAGTACACCCTCTATCTCGGCAAGGCCGAGGAGGCCTCCGAGACTTATACCCATCGGCTGCAATGGACCAGTTTTTATGGCGAGCGCAGCCGAATTGCCCTCTATGTGGCCGCGGGCCAGGAAACGGAAAACTCCGGCGAGCCGGGCCCGAATCAGTTGTTGAGCAGTAGTGTGCTCAGCCTGGGGATTGTCGGCCGACACTGGACTCCAGGCGATCGGTGGGCACTGAGCTACGAGATTTGGCGCCAGGAACAGGGGGATCGCTACACCCGCTGGGGAGGAGCCCTTGGGATTCGTCTTCAGTTCTGAAACCCTGGTCGGCCACGCCTATGTGGGGCTGGCCATTGTCTGTCTCATCACCCTGTTCATGATTCTCTGGATTGTTTTCCTGCGTATCCGGCTGTATCTCAGCCAACAGTATCAGGCTCGGTTTGAGGGGATCTGGCAGCCCATCTTCACGGAAATCGCCCTGTATCCGCACTGTTACAGCAAGGGCGCCGAGGTCCCTTCCCTGAGACGCCGCGATTTTTTCCTGTTCATGAATTGCTGGCTTGGGTTTCAGGAGAGTCTTTCCGGCAAGGCCCTGGTCAGACTGAACGGCCTGGCCCGTCAGCTCAAGCTGCATGTGCATGCCCAGCACCTCCTGCAAAAGGGCAGGATGCGGCAGCGCCTGGTGGCCCTGGTTTTTCTCGGCAACCTGCGAGACCGGGCCAGTTGGCCCGTTCTGGAAAAGCTGCTTGCCAACGAGAACAGCCTGCTTTCCCTCCTGTCGGCCCGCGCCCTCATCCAGATTGATCAGGAGCGCGCCCTGCCCTTGGTCCTTGCCGAGCTGGTCCGGCGCGAAGACTGGCCGGAAGCCCGGGTGGCGGTTCTGCTCCGCAGCGTTCTGACCGCGGAGCTGGCAACCCCGCCCCTGTTTGAAGCCTTACAGAACAGCACGGATCCCGGGGCCATCAAGCTTTTGCCTTATGTGGAGCACATGTACAATGAGGAGCGAAATCGCATCCTGCGCATCCTTCTGGAGCGCAGCAGGTCCGACCGCCTCACCTCCAGAATTCTCAAGCGTATCCAGTGCAGCCAGGAATTGGCCTTGGTCCGCCAATATGTCAGCCATGGCCGCTGGCACCTCCGGATGCAGGCCGTGGCTGCGCTGGGGAGGATCGGGCAGAGGTCGGATATCCCCCTGCTGCTGGAACGCCTTGGCGATGAGGAGTGGTGGGTGCGTTACAGGGCTTCCCAAGCCCTGCTTAAAATGCCCGGCATGACCCACCAGGAGATTGAGACAATTCGCGACAATATGGAGGATTCCTTTGCCAGGACCATGCTGGAGCAGGCCATGACCGAAGAGGGAGGCCAGAGATGAGCCAGCAGCAGATAATCCTCGCCGCCGAATGGTTTTTTTTCGTCTATTTCTTTTTCTTGAACAGCGGCTATCTTCTTTTGAATTTTCTGGCCTCTTTCCGGCTCGGCGACTATCTGGAGTCCCGCGATATCACCAGCCTGCCCCAGGTGTACACCGACCTGGAATTGCCCATCAGCATCCTGGTGCCCGCATTCAACGAGGCGCTCACCATTGAGGATTCGGTCCGCTCCCTGTTGCAGCTCAGGTATTCGGAGTTCGAGGTCATTGTCATCAATGACGGCTCCAGCGATGACACCCTGGAGGTGCTTAAGCAGGCCTTCGGGCTCAAAAAAATTCCCGAGGCCTACCGGGTGCGTCTGGCAACCCAGCCGGTTCTGGCCATCTACCGTTCGCTCCAGTATCCGAACCTGCGGGTGCTGGACAAGGAAAACGGCGGCAAAGCCGATTCGCTGAATGCGGGGATCAATGCTGCGCGGTATCCCCTGTTTTGCGGGGTGGATGCCGATTCCATGCTCCATCCCGAAAGCATCCGGCTCTTGGTGCGCCCCTTTTTGGAGGATCCGCGCACCGTGGCCTGCGGCGGCACGGTGCGGCTGGCCAATGGCTGCGAGATCAAGGGCGGGGTTGTGCAGCGGACCGGGTTGCCCGCCAACCTTCTGGCTCTCTTTCAGATCGTGGAGTATCTCCGGGCGTTTTTGTTTGGCAGGCTGGGCTGGGTGCCCCTCAATGCCCTGCTGATCATTTCCGGAGCTTTTGGTCTTTTCCACAAGGAAACCGTGGTGCGGGCCGGCGGCTACCGGCCGGACGTGGTGGGGGAGGACATGGAACTGGTGGTGCGGCTGCACCGGACCCTGCGCCGGGAGGGCCGCCCCTACCGGATCACCTTTGTGCCGGACCCGGTGTGCTGGACCGAGGCGCCCGTTGATCTTGCCACCCTGAAAAATCAGCGGGTCCGCTGGCAGCGGGGCTTGGGAGAGAGTCTTTCCCTGAACTGGTCCCTGATGTTCAGCCGCCGGGGCGGGCTGCCCGGCTGGTTCGCCTTTCCCTTCATGGTGTTTCTCGAGTGGTGGGGCCCGATCTTTGAGGTCGGCGGCTACGTCTTCATGCTCTGGGCGTATGTCGTTGGCATTCTCAGCCCCGAGGCCATGATCGCCTTTCTCCTGGTGGCCATCGGCATGGGGGTTCTCCTTTCCACCAGCTCCCTGCTTCTTGAGGAGCGCTCCTTCCATATCTACCCCAAGAGCAGACAGACAGTGCTTCTGCTCGGAGTGGCGATCCTGGAAAATTTCGGTTACCGCCAGCTCATGGCCCTGTTCCGGCTGTACGGCTTACTGCAAAGCCTTTTCGGCGCCAAGTCCCGCTGGGGTAGCATGCGGCGCCGGACTCTGGGCTGAAACTGGGTGGGGGGTTGCGAGAAGTGAAAGCTGGTGGTATTGCTGTCTGCTTTCTCCGGAATTTTCCCGCAGGGAGCCACAATCATGGAAAACCAAGTGAAACCAACCCCTGTAAGCACCCATACTCCCGCCGAAAAAACAGCCTTCAGCATCCTGCACACCACCGGCCCCATGACCCGAGACGAGATCAAGGAGCTGGCCTGCCTGAAGTTCTCCGCGCCCCTGGTCATGCAGTCCTTCTGCCACACCGCCGCTTACCCCAAGCCGGTGGATGTGAAGACCCACCAGACCCTGCCCGGTTTTATCGGCGAACGGGTGACCCCCAAGGCGGACGAGGTCTACCGCTCCCTCAATTTTGACCGGATCGAGGGGTACGCGGAGAGAGGCTGGTAGGGAACAGGCCGGAGGCCAGCGCCCTTGTTTTTCTTCAGAAAGGAGGCAGCAATAATGGACAAGAAAACATATCTGAGCATCATGGCGGCCCTTGCCACGGCCGCGGCGATCTGGCTCTTTGCCCTGCTGGCGGCCCCACTCGCCAAGCCGCTGGCCTGGGCTCTGATCATCGGCCTTGCGACCCTTCCCCACCACAACCGGCTGGTCAGGAAGTTTCCTCGTCATCCTAACCGCTCTGCCGGAGTGATGGTTCTCGCCATATCCGTTTGCTTCATGCTCCCGGTTGCAGCCTTCATCGTCATGGTGGCTCAAAACGCCGTCGGCTGGTACAAGGAAGGTGAGCATCTTGTTCAGGCCTTAACCACCACGGGGCCAGGCGCTCTCAGCCAGTTTCCCTTTGCCAGCGAGATTATTGCCCAGGGAGCGCGGTTCGGCATCGATCTTTCCGGTTTCGGCGCAAAGCTGGCTGCCACCGCTTCGGGATATCTCTTTCATGTGGCGACCAATACCGCAAAAAACCTTGGGGAACTCCTCTTCACCCTGGCGGTGGCGCTGTTCATCCTCTTTTTCGTCTACCGTGACGGGGCAAGGATTGTGGCCGCGGCGATCGAACGGTTCGCCACCAACCAGGACAAAGCCCGCCACTATTTTTCCGAGATTCGCGCCACAACCACCGCAGTGACAGTCGGGACAATCTTTACCTGTCTTGTGCAGGGCGTGCTCGCCGGACTCGGGTATTTCGCCGCCGGAGCCCCTGCCCCGGTCCTCTACGGGGCGTTGACGGCGGTGGCTGCGCTCGTGCCGGTTGTCGGCACGGCCATTGTCTGGGTGCCCCTTGCAGTCCTGGTCGCCTTTAACGGCGGTTATCTCGCCGCACTATTCCTGGCGCTCTGGTGTATTTTTTTCGTGGGCTTTGCCGATAACGCGATCCGGCCGCTTGCCATTGGGGCAAAGAGCAATATTCCTGCCCCGGCGATTGTCCTCGGCGCAATCAGCGGCGTTTTTGCCCTGGGGATTCTTGGTCTTATCCTGGGGCCTGTTCTCTTTGCGGTCCTCGTCACCGTTTGGCGGGATGTAATGGGTGTTGATCAGTTAAGAACGCCTGAGGGGAAAGAGCCAGAACCTGCCCCCTCGGAAAAAGGATAGGGTCCCGCGTCATAGTGTTTGGCGTGTCCGACCACTCACTCAAGTTCTGTCCTGCGCCACCGCTGGAGTATGACTTGGTTCTGGTGCTCTGCTCTTCCCGGAATTTTCCGGCAGGGGAGCCGCAATAATGGAAAGCCAAATGAATGTGACCCCGGTTAGCGCCCAGACGCCCGCCGAAAAAACAGCCTTCAGCATCCTGATCATGATCAGCGTCTGTCATCTGCTCAATGACATGATGCAGACTCTGTTGTCCGCGATCTATCCGCTGCTCCAGAGCAATTACGGCTTGAGCTTTGCTCAGATCGGCATGATCACCCTCACCTTCCAGGGCACGGCCTCGATCCTCCAGCCCATGGCCGGTTTTTATATAGACCGGAATCCCCGGCCCTATTCCCTGGCCGTGGGCATGGGGCTTACCCTCTCCGGGCTGGTGCTCTTTTCCCAGGCGGGCAGCTATCCGGTGCTGTTGCTGGCGGCGGCCCTGGTGGGAACCGGCTCGTCGGTGTTTCATCCGGAATCGTCCCGCGTGGCGCGGATGGCCTCGGGGGGGCGGCATGGCTTGGCGCAATCGCTGTTCCAGGTGGGGGGCAATGCCGGCTCGGCCATTGGCCCGCTGCTGGCTGCGCTCATCGTCTTGCGCCACGGACAAGCAAGCCTTGCCTGGTTTTCCTTCGCGGCCCTGCTGGCAATATATCTGCTGATCAAGGTTGGCCACTGGTACAAGCGGCACGGGCTCATGCGGTTGCAAGCACGGGCAAGCGCACATGCGCCCGAAACGCTGCCCCGCGGCACGGTGGCACTGACCCTGGCGGTGCTGCTGGCCTTGATGTTTTCAAAGTTTTTCTACCTGGCCAGCATGTCCAGCTATTATATCTTCTATTTGATGGATAAGTTTCAGCTCCCGGTGCGGAGCGCGCAATTGCATCTTTTTGTCTTTTTCGGCGCGGTGGCTGTCGGCACTTTCGCCGGAGGGCCGCTTGGCGACCGTTTTGGCCGCAAGGTGGTGATCTGGGGTTCGATCCTGGGGGTGCTTCCCTTTACCCTGGCCCTGCCCTATGCCAATCTGTTCTGGACCGGGGTGCTCAGCGTGCCCATCGGGGTGATTCTCGCCTCGGCTTTTCCGGCCATTGTGGTCTATGCCCAGGAACTCCTCCCGGCCAGGGTCGGCACGGTGGCCGGGATGTCCTTTGGTTTTGCCTTCGGCATGGGGGGGATCGGCGCCGCGGTGCTCGGCCATCTCGCGGACCTGACCAGCCTGGCTTATGTGTATAGCCTGTGCTCGTTTCTGCCCGCCATCGGTCTGCTGGCCATCTTCCTGCCGAACCTGGAAACGGAATCCCGGCGGCGGGCGGGCACGACCGGCTCGCGGTGATCTTTCACCACGACAGGTATTGCCCGTCCTTAAATCGACCTTGCATTATTGTAGTGCAAAATATATATTTATTTTGAAATACAAAAAAGGAGGTACGATATGGGGACAATCTCCCTGCGCCTCGAAGATGAGCTGCTTGACGCAGTGACCAATCAGGCAAAGGCGCTGCACCTGAGCCGGACGGAATACCTCCGGCGGGCCATCGCCGAGATGAACGAAAAGGTGGCCCGCGATCTCCGGCGGCGCCGCCTTCAGGAGGCCTCGCGGAAGGTGCGGGCGGAAAGCATGCGGGTCAACCGGGAGTTTGCCGAGATCGAGGAGGCCCCGGATGCGTGAACGCGGCGAGATCTGGCTGGCCAACCTCAACCCCGGCCGGGGCACGGAGCCCGGCAAAACCAGGCCGGTCCTCATCGTGCAGAGCCAACCCCTCCTCGACGTGGACCACCCCTCCACCCTGGTGGTGCCCCTCACCACACGCTTGATCGACGATACCGCCCCGCTGCGTCTGCGCGTTCAGGCAGGCGGCGATCTGGCCCAGGATTCGGACCTGCTCCTCGACCAACTCCGGGCCATCGACAACAACCGCCTGGTCAAGGGGCCGTTGCTGCGCTGTCCGGAAACATTGCTGGCAGAGGTGGATCAGGCTTTGCGGGAGGTGCTTGATTTTGGGTAACAAGATAAAAAATAATCTTGATGTTATTTCTGTGGTGCAGAAAAACAAACAGATCGCCCGGCGGCAGCTCGATGCAACCCTGGCGTTGTTCGGTTCAGCAAAGGGCGTGCAGCCACCGGCAAAGGGATGGGTCCGGGCGGTGCGCGAGGCGCTGGGCATGTCCGGCCGGCAACTGCCGGCGGCTCAAGGTTTCCCACCCCCGGGTGCACAGGCTGGAGCAGGACGAGCCCTCCGGCGCGCTGACGCTCCGGACTATGCGTCAGGTGGCCGAGGCCCTGGATTGCACCTTTGTGTACGCCCTTGTCCCCCGCTCTTCATTGGAAGAGTCCGTAAAAACACAGGTCCGGCTGGTGGCCGCCGAGCGGCTGCAACGGGTAGCCCACACTATGCTCCTTGAAGCGCAGGGCCTTTCCGCCGAAGAGCAACAAGCCTCTATGGCTGACGCAGTTGAGGAGCTGGCGCGCGAGACCCCCAAGGATTTTTGGGACACAATGCCATGAAATTTGAGGCCCCGCTTGATCTTCAAGATGGCTTTTTTTATGGAAAGGTCTTTCGGAAAAAGTAATTTTCAAGACTTGGCCCTGTATTTTCTTGCAAGCCGAATCATTATAGGTATTGTTCGTGAGAACAATTTCAAATGAACCTTTTTCGAGAACTGGTGACAATGCCTTCCTCGCAGAGGGGTCTTTTTTTCCCTTTCCAAATAAAGATTAGGTTTTCACCGTGATCAGTCCAGCAAATACCACACTAAACCTTCCTGCGGAAAACTCGTTGGTCTCGGATGCTCTTATCTCGTTAGAAGAGCTGTATCTTGCAGATAATCGTCCGTGGGTTGTTGCATATTCCGGTGGTAAAGATTCCACGGCGGTACTGCAACTGGTGTTTGAATTGTTGTTGAGCCTAGGGGACAAGGCTTCCAAGCCGGTGGTTGTCCTGTCGTCGGACACCCAAGTTGAGGCACCCAATGTTGCGAGCTATGTTTTGGCAACATTGAGGCGTATTCAGCAAGCCGCGGAGACAAGAAAACTTCCGCTTTCCACCTCTTTGGTTCGTCCGTTGCCGAAAGATGGCTTCTGGGGCAAGCTAATAGGCAAGGGCTATCCTCCGCCTTCACGTTGGTTCCGCTGGTGTACCAGCAATATGAAAATCAAGCCCTCGAGGCGTGCTATTGATGAAATCACGCGCAAACACGGCAGCGTCATCTTGCTTTTAGGGACACGCATTTCGGAGAGTTCACAGCGAGGTCGCACCATGCAGGCGCGGGAGATCAACAGTAGAGGCTTGAACCCCCACCATGAAATACCGAATGCCTTGGTTGCTACGCCTATTGCCGGGTGGTCTACCGATGATGTTTGGGAGTACCTGGCAACTAGCAAATGCCCTTGGGGTGGCGACCATGGGTTCATGATGTCGCTATATCGCCAAGCGAGCGGCGGCGAATGCCCCGTCATTTTCGACCTAAACACCCCCTCTTGCGGCGGTAGCCGCTTTGGCTGCTGGACTTGCACGGTCGTTAAGGAAGATAAATCTCTACAGGGATTTATCCGGTCCGGCGAAGAGCATTTGCAGCCTCTTGTTGAATTTCGCAACTGGCTAATCGAACTGCGTGACCGCCCGGGATACCGCAGTGAAGTGAGGCGTAATGGGAATGCCGGGCCAGGCCCGTTTCTTCCTTCTGCTCGGCAAGAAATTCTGGATCAACTTTTAGCGCTTGAAAAACAAACGGGACTACCCCTCGCCACCGATGAAGAATTGGTTTACATTCAACAGGAATGGTCAATAGAGTTTGATTTCCAGAACAATTTGGCGACCAACATCGCTGCCCGCCACGGGAGGAGCATTGCCATGACCAAAAACGAGCGTGTGACCAACCCCGAAGATGATCTACTGGAGCAAGCCGCGCTGGAGCAAGGCATAAGCCCAGAGCTTGTGCGTCAGTTGCTTGAGATTCGTCGTCGGGATTTCCCTTCCCTGGATAAATGGGGCGCCAAAACGGGTTTTGAAAATGCAATAGGCGAGCTATTGGAGAAGGCTGCACGACAAGCGGAGCAGGCAAACCAAGCATGATTCTCGAACGTTTTCGAATCCACAACCTGTTTTCTTATCTAGGACCATGCGAGTTCGACCTGTGCCCTCCTCAGGATGGTCGCAATATTGTGCTTATCTGGGGGCGGAACGGGTATGGCAAAACCAGCTTCCTCAACAGCCTCAAGCTATTGCTGACAGGCGTCTCGGATGAATTGCGAGAGAGTCCTCAAGTCGGGCGAATACTTAAGCGCGACCAATACCTGCTAGGGATGGGTGACGAATGGATGGGGGTGTTCAACCGCCATGCCCGTGCGGCGGGAGAAACCGAATTCAGCCTTTCTCTTACATGGAGGGAGGCCGCCGGACAGGTTGACGTAAAACGCACATGGGCTCTGGAAAAGGGCGAAGTCCACGAGGTGTTACTCATCACCCCCAGTTTTGGTGAAATTCTGGAAGATAAGGATGGAGATATTGAAGGCGAAGCGCGGGCTTTTCTGCAAGCGCGCCTTCCCGACGCGATCATGCCGTTTTTCATCTACGACGGAGAAAAAGTACAGCAGATTGCCGAAGCCAACCGTGAATTCCAAATGCAGCAAATAGAAAAGCTGCTGGATTTGGCCGATATTGACGTGATCAACGATTATCTCGACCGCAACTTGGTTAAATGGCGGCGTGCCTCCAACGATGCCAACCAACATTCCCTAAACACTCTCCAGTTCGAATTACAAGCAACTGAGGAAAAACTCGCTAAACTGGCGATGGATCGAGCAGCAATTGAGGATGAAGTCGAAGAGACATCCTATGCTCTACGTCGGACGGATGCTGCGTTGCAAGCACGCCGCCAGTTTTCCCTGCAAAACGAAGAAAGCCGTCTGTCGGCGCGACATGGAGAGATTCTAGCCCGCCTGGAGGAAAAGTCATTCGCTTTCTTCAACGCATTTACCCGTGATGCCCCGCTGGCCCTTCACCCCACGCTGATGAGTATCGCGGCTGAGGAATTGGAAAAAATCGCCACCCATCCCAACCGTCGTTTAAAGGATGAGATCGGGCGAATTTTTTCAGCTTTGCCGGAACGCCTGTTTGGCGAACCGCCCATGCCGATGCCACCCTTGTCCCATGAACAGGATGACTTCTTGCGGCGCAAGCTGGCGCGTGTGCTCGATAGCTACCGGCCCGACGAAGCCGATTTGGCAATCGGTTTGTTTCGCCTTTCCCCGGCACGGGCGGAAGTGGTGTTGCAGGTGGCGGAGGACTATATCCGCAATGACCGTCAGCGCACACAGTGGGCGCAACAGTTGGTTGAAATCCGCAACCTCAAGCGGGAGCTTGACGATATTGAGCGCAAGCGCAATGATGTTTCCAATCTCGCGCCCCAAGAACGGGAAGCATTCCAACAACGGCTGGCTGAGCAGATGACGTTGAAGGATAAGCTATCCGAATTGCAACGCCAATTAGGTATGCTGGATGAACAAAAAAATACACTTAACCGTGAACTGGGGGAAAAACAGGGCACCTACCGCCAGGGGAAAAATAAACTCGTTGGCGCCAATCAGGCACGGGACAAGCTGGGATTTGGGCAAAAAATGAAGGACACCCTCTCCACCTACCGCGAACTGCTCAAGGTACGACGCCGCGGGGACATTGAAGCGGCTCTCAACGAGCGCTTTCGTGAGCTCATGACTTCCCACGGGTTAATCAACCACATCCGTGTCAATGACGATTTTTCTCTCCACTATTTTGATGCCAGCAACTCGCCAGTGGGCATGGGAAGCATTTCTGCAGGCATGAAACAATTGGTCGCCCAATCGTTGTTATGGGCCTTGAAAAATGTGTCTGGCAAGGAAGCTCCGGTAGTGGTGGATACCCCCTTGGCCCGTATCGACCGCCAACACCAAGAGAATCTTATCACTCGCTACTTCCCCAAGGCCGGGCCGCAGGTCATTGTGCTCCCCACCGATTCGGAACTGGATCGGGATAAATACGCCCTGCTCAAACCCCACATTTACCGTGAATACCGCTTGGTCAACCCCTCAGGCGATAGTACCCGCATTGAAGAAGGGGGGTATTACTGATGGCTAAAGTCTACATTTCGCGTGACGATGAAGACATCGTTGAACTGGTGCTACGTAAGGGGCTGCTGGCGCGGGGGCCCAAGTGGACGGTTCTGCGGCTGGCTCTAGCGCTATCCCTCAAACAGTCCGCTGCCCCCGATGAGAGCTTTGACACTCTAGAAGGCGGCAAAGATGGCGAATACACCGTAGAGGTGCTCACTGGCGGCACACAGAAAGAGCCCGAAGGTTTTGTAGACGCTTTCCGGGTGCTGCTCTCAGCCTATCATCAACAGGATTTGTTTGACGACGAAGGAGATAAGCTCTATGCCCGCCTCTTGCAACGCCATATCCGCCGGGGACTGCGGGAAATCCATACCTCCTGGCGGGAGTCGCATGACTTTCATGAATTCCTGTACCAGGAATTTTTCACCACACAAGGTGAGGGTCATACCCATACCGTCCACGTCCAAAGCAACGAAAGCTTGTTGCACGCCTTGGAGGAACTGGGGCTGACCGCAGAAATCACTGAGACCCGCGAGGGCCCACGCGTTACACGCCAGATGGTGCGTTTGACAGATGCAGAAGACTATGGCCGATTGGAGCGCCGCTTGGAAGACTTGGCGTTCACCCTCGGCCTCAAGGATGCTGGAGTTTTCCTCAGCCCGGCTGGAGAACCCAAAACCGTTCTACTGGATGTGCCCCGCCCACCCCAACAGTGGAAACCGGTAGGTGCCAATTTGCTGAGCTCATGGGTAGCCCCGGCGTCGGGTTTGCCTGTCCTGCTGGGCGTGGACGTGGAAGGCAAGCCAGTCATTCACGATCTTGCCGAAGCCCCCCATTTGTTGGTGGCAGGCACTACCGGCAGCGGAAAAAGCGTTTGCCTTCATGCCTTGCTGCTGTCAATTCTCACCACTCGTTCACCCCAAAGAACCCAACTGGTTCTCATCGACCCAAAACGGGTCGAGTTTTTCCCCTATCAAGGCATTCCGTCTCTTTTTGCCCCTGTCATTACCGAGGGGCTTGAAGCGGCTCGCTGTTTAAAGGGCTTGGTGCGTGAAATGGAATCCCGTGAAAAATTGTTGGCGTCACGGAGTGCACGAGAATGGGGTGAATTGGACGATGGTGCCCCGCCTCGCCTCGTGGTGGTGGTGGAAGAACTCGCCGAACTTCTCGCCCAAGTGCCGGAATCTGAGGAATTTTTAGTGCGTTTGGCGCAAAAGGCGCGTGCGGCTGGCATCCACCTTGTGCTTGCCACTCAACGTCCTGATGCAGCCACGTTTAGCGGACTGTTGCGCGCCAATATCCCCTCCCGTATTGCCCTTACAGTTCAGAAAGGAGCGGATTCTCGAATCATTCTGGATGAAATGGGTGCGGAAAAGTTGCTGGGCAAAGGAGACATGCTGGTGAAGTGGTTGGGTGGAAAAACGACCCGAGTGCATGGCATTAATCTCACGCCTGACGATATCTCCGCTTATCTACGACAAACCCGGAAGGAGAGTTGAGCCATGGCCAATGTATTAGTAGAAGAATTTGCTCCGCTGTTTCTTACGGTTGACCGAGTGGGTCCATTTCAAGCGCGACTGGAAGAATTCGATTTTACCGACTCGAACGATGAGCCATGTAATATCTATCTTATGGTTTCCAAAAATGGTCGGGGAAAAACCACCGTGATGGAAATGCTCGCGACCATGATGGGCATGCTGGGAAAAACTGACAACGATCTGCAAGCAACAGGACTTGGCTTCGAGCCTTTCGACCGGGAAGCAGGCCGTGCCCAGTGGGACGTGCGCCTCACTCTCAACCAAGACGGACATCGAGAAGCCGTGGTGCTGTCATTGTTGGCCGGAACAATGGGTGAGGAAACCACCCTAAAGCTTTGGGGCGAATCGGAGTTAAAAAAGTACGGAGCCACCCGCTGGCACCGCTTCGGTTTCGTGCGGAACTCTTTCGGTCGATACAGCATGGTGGGCCGTCACGATTCGTGGGTAATGGATTTCAACGCCTTGATCCAAGCTGCGGTCGGAGCGCGGCTCACTGGCTTCGAGAGCGACGATCTGTCTTATCCCACGCTGATCTATTTTTCTGCCTACCGTAATATCATCCCTATTCAGACGCAAGAACGAGCCATTGTTGCCCCACTTGACTGGAACTATCGCCCGGTGCATGTTTTCGACGTGGAAGGGCGTGACTGGCGGGATTCCCTCGATAACCTTCTGGTCTGGCTCAAATGGTTGGATGACGGGCGCTTCGAGAAAGCTGTTGACACCATTAACGAAAGGGTCTTCAAGGTATCGGACGAGCGGCTTTCTTCCGGAAAAAGGCTCAAAGGGGTACGCAAGGAGCCACCGGAGGCGATCATTGAATCGGAAGGACAGGAGCATCGCCTTGACCGGCTTTCAAGCGGGGAAAAAAGTTTGGTGCAGCTTTACTTGCGCCTAGGCGCACACATGACTCGCAACACCATTTTGTTGATCGACGAGCCGGAAGTTCATCTGCACCGCAATTGGCAATATGAAACTCTATATACCCTCACGAAGCTTGCCAAAGATCACTTCCCCAATGTTTGTATCTTCATGGCGTCTCATTCCGAACGCATGATGAAGGCGTTCGGACACAACATCACCGAGGAAAACCTGCGTAAGGGAGCCTACATCATTGAGACCGTCGAAGAGGAAGAAAAGGCACTGAAAATAGCCGGGGAAGGTCGAGCCATGGCGGAACGGTTACAGGGACTTCAAGCGAGCAAACCGGAGGGAGAGCGTGGGGGCGATTAAGCATCAGCAATTTATGGCAGACTCTGACAGGCTGTCCTCCCGTTATGGCGGTGTTCCTGTCATATACGTGGAATCCGAGGAAGACCGGCACGTATTCGGAGACTGTTGGTTTCGTGACCGATTGTCAAAAGTTGAATTTAAACCAGCGTTATCCGTTGCTGCGGCTTCAGGGTGCAACGGAGTAATTTCCGCCGTCAGCGAAGAACTTCAAGCCGGCAATGCCGCCTGGGGTATTGTGGACCGTGATACCGTCATGTCACACAACAATTGGGCACTTGTGCACGAAACGAATGATTCAGCTTACGAAGCCAAGAAGCCATTTGGAGATAATATAAAGACTCTTTGCCGGTGGGAAATGGAGAGCTATCTGGTAGACGCGGAAGCTTTGGAGTATCACAGTGCGTGTCTTGCTAGAAAATTGCCACGCCCATTAATCGAAGTTTATCAAGAGTTGTGTGATCATTGCCAAGCCTTGGTTCCCCATGCCGCCATCAATGCGATCTTCCACCTTCACCATCAACGGGGTGTCGGCGATGGCTATACCAACCAATTTGCTTCGCGCACAGACGTAGACAGTGAGATTCAGACGACCTTGATTTCTCGGTGTTCAGTTGCTGTTGCGTCCGCTGAGTATGCGCAACATATCGCCCATGTGGATGCGTTTGATACCCCAGAAGCGGCACCAGAAGAGCGAGTCAAAGGTTTATTGAGAAGGGTACATGGAAAAGCCGTACTAGAAAGATTTCGGTTTGCCAATAAAATGCAGAATATCGAATTGGATGGCCTGCTCGCCAAACGTATAGAGGAAAAAGGCCAAGTGCCACTTGAGATAGAAAATTTTGTAACTCAAGTGGCTGCAACGTGTTGAGTCAAGTCTCGCGACCATTTTTCCGCAAAACCGGAAAACACGGCCAGCTCCACGCATAGCAAAGAGCATCTTACACGCCTAACAGGTTGCGGGCACGCGAAAAATACATGGGTGTATTTCTCTCCGTAAATATCAGTTAATTTTTTCTTGTAAAGTTATAAACCAATAGTTGAATTATCCTTGTGTACATCCTCCGCTATCACAAACAGGCGATCAAGGTCTTGGCGAAAATGCCGCGCGATATTCAGGCGCAACTGCGCAGCGAGCTGGAGGCCATCGCCCGTTCGCCCTTTACCTACACCGGGGATTTCAAGCAGCTCAAGGGGCGCGAGGGATGGCGATTGCGGCACGGCAAGTACCGGGTTCTCTGCCATATCGACAGCGGCGCGCTGCTCATCCTGGTTGTGGACGCCGGACCACGAGGAGACACCTACAAATGAACATTCAGATTATTGAACGCGAAGGGAGTCCGGAATACGCCGTTATCCCGTATGCCGAATTCGAACGGTTGCGCGAGGCTGCCGAAACCCTCGACGACATCCAGCGCTATGACCTCGCCATGAAACAGCTCGCCGAGGGGGAGGAGGAAACCTTTCCGGCGGAATTCGTCAACCGGCTCCTTGCCGGGGAACACGTGCTGCGCGTCTGGCGGGAGTACCGGGGCCTCACCCTGGCCGCCCTGGGAAAGGGGTGCGGGGTGTCTGCCGCCGCTCTCTCCCAGATCGAGAACGACAAGCGCAAGCCCTCCGCCGGCCTGCTGCGCAAACTCGCCGCCGCCTTGCGCTGCGACATGGACGACCTGCTGTCCGCGTAACCAGCGCCCGGTTCACGGCCTGCAGCGCCGTTCATCCTTGCCGCATTTCGAGGCATATTCTCTTTTTCCCGCCCTCTCACCGCGCCCCGGCGATCTCCCAAAAGGCCTGGATCTTAGGGTTGCGCAGGTTCTTCTTCACGGTGCAGACCCCCAGGGAAAACGGGGCCAGCCGGGGGGAGATATCGAGCACCGTGATCTGTTCCTGGAGCGGGCTTTTTTCCAGCACCAGGAGGGGCACCACCCCGACCCCGCAGCCCAGGCTGACCATGGCGATGATCGCCTCGTTGCCCGCCACCTGGGCGTAGATGTTGGGCAGGATCTTTCTGGCGGCAAACCAGCGGTCGAGCCGCTCGCGGCCCAATCCCTGCTCGGCCACGATCACCGGAGTTTTTCGCCAGTCGATCTCCGGGCCTTCATAAATAACTGTCTCGGGAAAGGCCAAGGGCGCGATGAAGACCAGGGGCGTTTCGGTAAGCGGCATGAATTCCAGGCCGGTTGCCTGCTTGTCCGGCAGGGCGTCGATGATTACCTCCACCTCGTTGTTGCGCAGCCGGGTTAGCCCCTGGGCTGCATCGCCGGTCTGGAGTTTGATGTGCACTTCGGGGCAGGCTTTGCGGAATCGGTCCAGGATACCGGGCAGGATACCGTAGGCCGCGGTGACCGAGCAGTAGAGGGAGATGTCGCCGTGCAGGGTTGCCTCGCCGGCAAGGCTTTCCTTCAGCGCCTTCCAGCGCTCGATGGTTTCTTCGGCGTACTGTTTCAGACCCTCACCTGCCCGGGTCAGCCGCACCGAGCGGTTGTCCCGGTCAAAAAGCCGCTCCCCCACTTCCGCTTCGATGCGTTGGATGGTGCGGGTCAGCGCCGAGGGGGTTACATGGCAGGCGCGGCTGGTACGGCCAAAGTGCAGGGACTCGGCCAGGTGGCGAAAGAGCCTGAGTTCTTCCATGTCCATGGAATTGTTCCCTTAATTGATACAGGCAGGTTCTTCGACAGGCTCAGCATGAGCGGACAATCTCTCTTTTGCATTCCGTTCACCCTGAGCCCTGTCGAAGGGTGCTTTTTTCGATTATATGAAGGACGTCCGGGTTTGCATAATCGCCCAATGTTGCAATTTTCGCAATACAATATCGCGAACAAGTCACTTGACGCAACGGAAAATACCGCTATGATGGGTCGAGGTATAAGAAAAAACATATTTCCAATACGATAAGGAGAAACATCATGGGAGAGAATTACTTCAACAGCCTGCCGCTGCGCTTGCAGCTTGAGGAGCTTGGCCAGTGCCGCTTCATGGACTCCTCCGAGTTTGACGGGGTCAAGGCGCTCAAGGGCAAGAAGATCGTCATCGTCGGCTGCGGCGCTCAGGGGCTGCACCAGGGGCTTAACCTCCGCGACAGCGGTCTGGATGTTTCCTACGCCCTGCGCGAGGAAGCGATCAAGACCAAGCGCCAGTCCTTTAAGAACGCCACGGAAAACGCCTTCACCGTGGGCACCTTTGAGAAGTTGATCCCCAAGGCCGATCTGGTCATCAACCTCACCCCGGACAAGCAGCACACCAAGGTGGTTTCCGCCATCATGCCGCTGATGAAGAAAGGCGCGACCCTCTCCTACTCCCACGGCTTCAACATCGTGGAAGAGGGCATGCAGATCCGCAAGGATCTCACCGTGATCATGGTCGCCCCCAAGTCCCCCGGCACCGAGGTGCGGGAGGAGTACAAGCGCGGCTTCGGCGTGCCCACCCTGATCGCGGTACATCGCGCCAACGACCCCAAGGACCAGGGCTGGGAGCAGGCCAAGGCCTATGCCTGCGGCACCGGCGGCGACCGCGCCGGGGTTTTGGAGTCCTCCTTTGTCGCCGAGGTCAAGTCCGACCTGATGGGCGAGCAGACCATCCTCTGCGGCATGCTCCAGGCAGGGTCGCTCCTGTGTTACGACAAGATGATCGAAAAGGGCATCGAGAGCGGCTACGCTTCCAAGCTCGTCCAGTACGGCTGGGAGACCATCACCGAGGCCCTGAAGCACGGCGGCATCACCAATATGATGGACCGTCTCTCCAATCCGGCCAAGATCAAGGCCTTCTATCTTGCCGAAGACCTCAAGGAGATACTGGCTCCGCTCTTTCACAAGCACATGGACGACATCATGAGCGGGCACTTCTCGAAAACCATGATGGAGGACTGGGCCAACAACGACAAGAATCTCCTCAAATGGCGCGCCGCCACCGGCAAAACCGCCTTCGAGAAGTCGACCTCCACCAAGAAGAAGATCAGCGAGCAGGAGTACTTCGACAACGGCATCCTGATGGTGGCCATGGTCAAGGCCGGGGTCGAGCTGGCCTTCGACACCATGGTTTCCGCCGGGATCAAGGAGGAGTCCGCCTACTACGAGTCGTTGCACGAGGTGCCGCTCATCGCCAACCTCATCTCCCGCAAGAAGCTCTACGAGATGAACGTGGTCATCTCCGACACCGCCGAGTACGGCTGCTACCTCTTTGCCCATGCCGCCGTGCCTATGCTGGCCAAGTTCATGAAGAAAATCGATACCGACGTGATCGGCAAGGGGCTGAGCCTGAAGGACAACGGGGTGAACAATATGGAGCTGGTTCAGGTCAACGAGGCGATCCGCTACACCGGGGTCGAGGAGATCGGCGCCGAGCTGCGTTCCTACATGGGGGCCATGAAGGCCATTTTGTAATCCCGAATTGAGAAAAATGGTCTATCAAGGGGAGCCCGCAAGGGTTCCCCTTTTTTGTCGCGTACCGCTCGCGGTGCGCGACAAAAATTGCCTTGACCTGCTTCAAGTTCCCCGTGCTATACTTTCCATATCCCTGGAGTGTATTTTTCCTGAAATCACCCACATAGAGGAGGCGCGGAGCATGAAGAAGCGAATATGGATAGGCTCGATCGTGGCCCTGACCCTGGTCTGGGCAACCCCTGGTCTGGCGGCGACCAAAACGGCCAAGCCCGGCAAGGGCGTGGATGAGGCCACCTGTTTTTCCTGCCACGAAGAGGTCAAGGAGCTGAAGAAGAGCGGAAAACACGCGAGGCTTGCCTGCACCACCTGCCATTCCCAGTTGGACGCCCATCTCGCCAACGCCGAGACCAAACCGGTGACCAGTCTCGATCTTGCCACCTGCGGCGGTTGCCACAAGGATCAGTTCAAGAGTTTCTACCGGGTCAACTACGATGCCCAGGCCCGCAAGGAAAAAGGGATGCCCACCGGCCGCTCTCCCATGCAGGACAAGCTTCTCGCCCCCCACGGCTTCACCAAGGAACACAACGAACCCCGCTCCCATCCCTTTATGGTGGTTGATCAGCTCACGGTGGACCGTTTTGCCGGTGGCCGCTACCAGTTCAAGGACATGTTCGCCATGACCCAGCCGGGCAAGACCTGGGATGTGCTGGAGGATACGGGCAAATTGCTGCCCTACACGGCCAAGGCCGGGAACTCCGTCTGCCTGCAATGCAAAACCTCCGACCTGGTCCTGAAGTGGAAGTACATGGGCGACAAGGACGAACAGGCCAAGTGGGACAGATCCTCCGACGTCAACGCGCTCATCAAGGATGTGCATAACCCGGTGGGCTGTATCGAGTGCCACGATCCCCACGCCACCAAGCCGCGCATCATCCGTGACGCGCTCATCGACGCCATCGAACGGGAGGGCGGCGCCCGGCCCTATGATGCCGACAAGGGCAAGGGAAAGGTCAAAGTCGTGGATTTCCGTGGTTTCCGCAAGATCGGCCTGCTCGACAAGATGGACTCCACCCTGTTGTGCGGCCAGTGCCATGTGGAGTACAATTGCAACCCCGGATTCGAGCCGGAAAGCGGGGCCAAGGTCGGGATGGACGACCGCCGGACCAACCATTTCCCCATGAAGAATGCCTTGGATATTCTCGCCCACTACGACAAGCTCAAGTTCCGCGATTTCAAGCATGCGGTGACCGGCGCCAACCTGATCAAACTCCAGCATCCGGAGATGGAAACCTACTGGGGCAGCGTCCACGACAAGGCCGGAGTGCAGTGCCATAACTGCCATATGCCCAAGGAAAAGAATGCGGCGGGCAAAGCCTACACCTCCCATCAGGTGGTGCGGCCCAAGGATCATGTCAAGCAAGCCTGTTTGACCTGCCATCCCAAGTCCACGGTGGAGGAGAAGCTCTACCAGATCCAGGCGGTGCAGAACTACACCCGCGGCAAGATGCGCAAATCCGAAGCCGCGCTGGGTGAATTGATCGACACCTTTGCCGCCGCCCAGAAGGCCGGAGTGCCGGAGTCGGTGCTGGCCGAGGCCCGCAAGCAGCATGAGATCGCCCATGTGCTTTGGGAGTGGTGGACCGCTGAAAACAGCGATGGCTGGCATAATCCCGGCCTGGCCCGGGAGAGCCTGACCTCTTCCATGGCTGCGTCCCAGAAGGGCATCGACCTGCTCAAGGAAGCGATGAAAAAGAAATAGGGAAAACGAAGCATAAAAAAAAGGAACGGCGGGCTTGGCCCGCCGTTCCTTTTTTTTATGCCCTGTCTTCGTGCCGCAGCGTGGGGTGTTGTCCTTTAGTTGCCGCCCCCCCGCACCAATGCGATCAGCATCTTCACCGTTTCCCGCATCTGCTCGGCCTGGGCGCTCAGCTCCTCGGAGGCGCTGGCCGCTTCCTCGGCGGTGGCTGCGTTCTGCTGGGTCACCGTGTCCAGTTCGGTAACCGCCAGATTGACCTGGCCTACGCCAGAGGCCTGTTCCCGGGAAGCTATGGCGATCTCCCCCATCAGCATGGCGACCTTGGCGGTGCTCTCGGCCACTTCCCGAAAGGATTGGTTGGTGGAGGTCACCAACTTTTCGCCGGTCTGCACCTTGTGTACCGTCCCTTCGATGAGCCCGGCGGTATTCTTCGCCGCCTCGGAAGCCCGCATGGCCAGGTTGCGCACCTCGTCGGCCACCACGGCGAAACCGGCTCCGGCCTCTCCGGCCCGTGCCGCTTCCACCGCCGCGTTCAGGGCCAGCAGGTTGGTCTGGAAGGCGATCTCGTCAATGGTCTTGATGATTTTGGAGGTTTCCTCGCTGGCCCGCGAGATTTCCGCCATGGATTGGGTGAGCTGACCCATGGAGGTATTGGCCGTGTCGATCACCCTGCGCGCCTCGCTGGTCAGGGACTCGGCCTGCCCGACATTGTCGGCGTTCTGTTTGGTCACGGCGGCAATTTCTTCCAGGGAGGCGGAGGTTTCCTCGATGGCGGCGGCCTGATTGCTCGCCCCGTCCGCCAGGGACTGGCTCACCGAGGAAACCTGGCCGGCCGCCGAGGTCACTTCCTCGGCGCCGCTGTCCAGCTCAAGGCTGATTCTTTCCAGGGCGCCGCCGATCAGGGAGGAGAAATACGCCGCGAGCAAGATGCTGATCAGGATAACCAGCAGGGCCGTGGCCGTGGTGACGATCAGCGAGGTCCGCGCCTGGCGCATGCCGCTCTCCGCATGGGCCACAAGCGTATCGGCAAGATGGGTTTCGATCTCCTTCATCAAGTCGATTTTGCCGGTCATGGCGTCAAACCAGCGTTCCGCGTTGACACCGAAACCTTCCTCAATCTCCTCCTTGAGCTTGCCAAGCACGGCCTGCTCCATGCCCGTTACCTCGGCAACCACGGGGGTTTTCATCTTTTCTTCATAAAAAGAGGCCGCCTGAGGATCGGAAAACAGCTTGAAATTATTCAAGAAAGAAGACTGCTCGGAGAGGTTCTGCACGAACTTTCGCCGCATGCCCGGGGCAAACCGGTCGTTGGCAAAGGCATTGTTCAGCACCGCCCGTTCGATGCCCATGCGTTCTTTGGCCTCGACAAAATTGTAGTAGGCGGTGAGGGCCCGCATGGTTCCGGCATTGGGAGTGGTTCTGGCGATAAGGGGAATCGTGCCCAGAAATCGGCCGATTGCCCCGGTGTAAAAGGCTATGGCCTCCGGGGCGGCGAGGGTAAGGCTGTCCGTCTGCTGGCGGATCGCGCTGATGGTGCCGAACCCGGACAGCGCGTTCTGCAATTCTTGGGTCAAGGCCGGGTCCGCCTTGTCGGCCTTGGAATGGTCGAGAAAATCCTTGAGGGCGGCGATGCGCTTGTCGGTTTCTTCGCGTTGGGCCGGGAGCCGGTCGCCGAATTTCTGCCCCTGGCTGCCCAGGAAACCCGCGGTCATCCCCCGCTCTTTCTGGGCCTCGTGGGCGATCTCGGTGATCAAACCCGCCATGGCGGCAAGCTCCTTGACCATGGTGGCCTGGGCAATGGTTTGATACCGTTCCACCCCGTTGGCGATCAGAATGACCGCCAGAAAAAAAACCGGGATGGAAACCAGCAGCCGCATCTGGTTTTTGATGGCAAGCGTGTGGATGAAATTCATGGGTAACCCTCCTGGGCGCGGAAATACGATGGGCCGACGGCGACACATGTGCCGGCACGACACGGAATGCGCGTACGGTATTTTGGTGATACTATCATGATCAAGTGAAAAAAAAGAATGACTTAAATCAAGATTGAAATAATTCGCAAAAAAAAATCGCGGGAAGTTTTTTACGGATGGACCAGGGGCAACCCCGCCGCCTTCCAGGCGCTGATGCCTCCGTCCAGGTTGTAGATCTCCCCGTGGCCCCTGCCGGAAAAATAGCGGCCCACCGCATAGCTGCGCCCGCCCACGGCGCAAATCAACAGGAGGGGGCGGCCCGCGGGCAAGGTTGCCGCGCCCTTGGCGAGTTCGCCGAAGGGCAGGAGGAGCGAGCCGGGAATGGACCCTTCGTGCAGCTCTTGCGGCGAGCGGACATCCACCAGCACCAAGTCCTTGCGGTTGCCGATGAGGGACTTGGCTTCTTGCGGAGACAGTGAACGAAAGATGGGAGATGTTCCCGAGGCTGCGGGAATCTGCCCTTTTTCCGAGGATTCAGGGCCGGAGCAGGCGACGGTGACACAGAGCAGCATCACGGCGGCGATACGGTGCAGGTATGGTTGCATGGGGTTCCAACGGTTATCGGGTGGTGTTGATCTGGTTTAGGGCGGCGAGCACGGTGCGGATATCGTCTTCGGTGTTGAAAAAGCCGGGGGAGAGACGCAGGGTGCCCCGGGGAAAGGTTCCGATGCTGCGATGGGCCGCGGGCGCGCAGTGGAGTCCTGCCCTGGCCATGATTCCGTAATTGCGGTCGAGGAGAAAGGCGAGATCCGCCACGCTGGTGCCGTCCATGGTCAGGGAAACCGCCGCCCCTCTGTTGTCGCCAGGCGGTGGCCCGTACACGGTGACGCCCGGTATCCGGTTCAATCCCTCCAGCAGTATCCGGGCGAGGTGCGCTTCGTGGCGCCGGATCGTTTCCCGCCCGGTTTTTTTGATACACTCCAACCCCGCGGCCAGTCCGCCGATGCCCACCGTGTTGGGCGTTCCTGCTTCATGGCAGTCCGGCATGAGTTGCGGCTGTTCTTCAAGTTCCGAATTGCTGCCTGTCCCGCCCATGGTCAGCGGCGGGACCACGACTCCTTGCCCGAGCAGGAAGCCGCCGGTGCCGGTGGGGCCGAACAGCCCCTTGTGTCCGGTAAAGGCGAGAAAATCGATGCCCATGGATTCCATGTTCAGCGGAAAAACCCCGGCGGACTGGGCTGCGTCCACCATCAGCAGCGTCCCGCCCTTGCGGGCTCCGATGGCTCCAAGATCGGCCGCCGCGCCGGTCACATTGGAGACATGGTTGATGATGATCAGCCGGGTCTGTGCGTTCAAGTGCTTGGGGATGTCGTCGGGGTCGATACCGCCGGTGGCGTCGGTGGGCAGAATCGAAAGGCCGATCCCCCGGGTTTTTTCCAAGTGCCGCAGGGGGCGCATCACCGAGTTGTGTTCCATGCCCGTGGTCAGCACCTGGTCGCCGGGTTGGAGCAATCCGAAAATCCCCACGTTGAGCGCCTCGGTGACATTGCTGGTGAACACCACCCGGCTCGAATCCGGGCAGCCGAAAAACTCGGCGACCAGCTCGCGGGCCTCAAAGATCACCCGGCTGGCGGCCAGGGAAAAGCGGTGCGCCGAGCGTCCGGGGCTTAAGGAAATATCCCGGATCAGCCGGTGCATGGCCTCCCCCACCTCCGGAGGCTTGGGAAAGGAGGTGGCGGCATTGTCGAGATAGATGGGGGGAGAGGATTCGGGCATAGTTATAGGGAAGGCGATCGCCGTCAGTAAGGGCTGACCACCTTGCTGGCCTGGGCCATGGCGTCCATGATCTCGAACATGTTGGTGACCTGGCCCACCAGCAGGGAGTTCTTGAGGTTGAAGAAATCGAGGCAGGTGCCGCAGGAGTAGATTTCCACCCCCATGCCGGCCAGCTCCTGCAGCGGCGCGATCAGGTCGGATTCGGTGGCGGTGATCTTCACCCCGGTGTTGTAAAAGAAGATCTTTCCGGGCAGGGGATTGAGGTTCTTGATCGTTTTGACATAGGCCCGCATCAGCACCAGGCCCAGGGCGTCGTCGCCGCGGCCCATGGTCTCGGCCGGGACCACAATGATGATGCCGGTGGTGGGCAGGTCGCAGCGGTATTCCGCCGGAGCCTGCGCTGCGGCCGCATCTGTGGCGGGCCCGTCCTTGCTGAGCGTGATGTGGCGGGTGTCGCCGGAGGCCCGGATTGCCACGGCGCAGCCCTGGCTCTTGCCGAAGCGGGCCAGATTGCTCTGCGCCGCCTCGTTGTCGACCAGCACCTCCACCGAGCCCTGGGCCATGGTGTCGAGGAGTTCCTTGGCCCTGATCACGGGCTGGGGGCAGGCCAGCCCTCGGCAATCAAGCACCGTATGCATATTTTCCTCCTGCTCCGCTTCAGTCATTGAAGCTTATCTGGCTCACCAGATCGCGGATGATATCCTGGGTTTTTGCATCGAGTTTGGGCGCGGCAAACCCTGTGTCGTAAAAATCAGGGTTGATGTCGTTGGAGCTCCACATGCTCTGCGCCTCGAAATAGAGATCCTTTTGCGAAAAATATCCCTCCGGCAGCATCATCCGCAGCCGATAGTTCCGGTTGGTGGGAATCCGCTGCTTGCTCACCAGCTTGAGGCCGCTGGTGGTCACATCGACGAGGTGGCCCAGGAGCTCGTTGGCCTCATCATCGTAGACTTCAAGGTAATAGACAAGGTGTCTGCGTTTCAGGGCTCTGGTCTCGTCGGTCATGGCTTTCTCTCCTGTTGGCCGCTGGATCAACGGGCTGACTTGGCAATGCACTCCAGCATGAAGGCAATGACCGCTTCGGGACCCATGCTGGAAGAATCGACAAGAATGGCGTCATCCGCGGCTTTGAGCGGGGCAAGCGCGCGTCTGGAATCATCATAGTCACGTTTGCTGATCTGGTCCAGAATTTCCTGGAAATCGACGATCTGCCCTTTTTCCGCCAGTTGCTTCTGGCGGCGGCGGGCCCGCTCCTCGGCCGAGGCGTTGAGGAAAAATTTGCAGGAGGCCTTGGGGAACACCACTGTTCCCATGTCGCGGCCCTCGGCGACAATACCGCCCTTTTCTCCCAGTTGCCGTTGCAGAGCGGTGAGTTTTTCCCGCACCAGGGGGTTGGCGGAAACCCGCGAGGCGACCATGCCCATCTCCGGGGTGCGGATGGCCTGGGAAACGTCCTCGGCCCCCAGCAGCACCCGCACATCGTCATCGCCGTTGGGGGCAAGGGTCAGTTCGATGTGCGCCAAGCATTTTTTCAGCGAGCCGGTGTCGGCCAGATCAATCCCCTTGCGCTCAAGCGCCAGCCCCACCGCCCGGTACATGGCGCCGGTGTCCAGGTAGGTAAAATGAAGCCTGGCTGCCAGTCCCCGGCTGATTGTGCTTTTGCCCGCACCCGAAGGACCGTCGATGGTGACGATGCCCTTTGGGTCAAGCACGTCCACCTCGTTAAGCGCCGTGGCCAGGGCCTTGACGAAGCGCTGGTTTTCCGCGGGCAGCCCCACGGTGATGCGGATATAGGTGGGATAGCCGTAGGCGTTCATGGGCCGGACGATGACCCCTTGGTGGAGCAGGGCTTCGTAGAGTTTTTTGCCGTCGGTCTTGACATCGATGAGGAAAAAGTTGGTCTGGCTGGGAAAGGGTTTGCAGCCGAGCTTTTCCACCTCGCTGCTCAACCAGGCGATGCCTTCCCTGGCGAGGGCGATGGTTTTCTCGTAATGCTCGTCATCGCCCAGAGCGGCCAGGGCCCCTGCCTGGGCGGGCAGGTTGACATTGAACGGCTGCCGGACCCGGTGCAGGTAATCGGCGATGTCGGCGTGCATCAGGCCGTAGCCCACCCGTAAGCCCGCCAGGCCGTAGGCCTTGGAAAAGGTGCGCAGGGCCACCACCGGCACCCGGTGCTTGAGATACTCCCGGGCGTCAATGCGCAGGGTCGGCTCGACAAAATCCACATAGGCCTCGTCGAGAGCCACGATCACCCCATCCGGCACCGTGTCGAGAAAAACGCTGAAGGCCTCGTTGCTGAACACCGTGCCGCAAGGATTGTTAGGGTTGTCGAGAAAGATCAGCCGGGTTTTCCCGGTGATCTGCCGGGCAATTCCGTCCAGGTCATGGTGCATGTTTACCAGGGGCACCACCCGGTTGACACCGCCCTGGGCCTGGACCGCCTTCTGGTAGACGAGAAAGGTGGGCTGGCTGGTGATCACCTCTTCCCCCGGGCCGAGAAAGGCCGCGATCAGCAACTGGATGACCTCGTTGGAGCCGTTGCCGAAGACCAGTTGGTTCGGGGATACGCCGATTTTCTCGGCCAGGGCCTGGGCCAGGTAATAGCAACTGCCGTCAGGATAGCGGTGCAGGTTTTTCAGGCTGTCGGCCACGGCGGCCACGGCCTTGGGCGAGGGGCCCAGGGCGTTTTCGTTGGAGGCCAGCTTGATGGAGCCGGTGATGCCGTACTCGCGCTCCAGCTCTTCCAGGGGCTTGCCCGGCGGATAGGGGATGAGGCTTGCGATGTTGTCGCGCACAGGGAGTTTCATAGGCTAAAATCCTTATAAGCTATACGCTGTTAGCTGCCAGCTATCATTGGCGCGTTCCCTGCCAGGTCGAGCCGCTGCTCCAGGGCATAGGCGGCCCGGAAGATCTTTTCCTCGGCAAAATGCGTGGCCTGGAGCTGGAGGCCGATGGGCAATCCGCCGGAGCTTATCCCGCAGGGCACCGACATGCCGGGCAAACCGGCCAGGTTCGTGCAAATAGTAAGGATATCGGAGAGATAGACGGAGAGCGGGTCGTCGATCTTTGCCCCGATCTTCCAGGCCGGGGCGGGGGTGACCGGGGAGAGCAGCAGGTCGCACTGGGCAAAGGCCTTGGCGTAATCCTGCACGATCAGGGTGCGGACCTGGGAGGCCTTTTTGTAATAGGCGTCGTAGTAGCCGGAGGAAAGGGCATAGGTGCCGATGATGATCCGCCGTTTCACCTCTTCGCCAAACCCCTGGGAGCGGCTGTGGCGATACATCTCCAGCAATTCGTGCTGGGTCTGGTCGCGGAAGCCGTACCGGACCCCGTCGTAGCGGGCCAGGTTGGAGCTGGCCTCGGCCGGGGCGATGATGTAGTAGGCCGCCACCCCGTATTCGGTGTGGGGCAACGAGATCTCCACCGTCTTGGCCCCGGCCTCGGTGAGCAGCCCGATGCCCCGACGCACCGCCTGTTCCACCTCCGGGTCGAGCCCCGCGCCGAAGTATTCCTTGGGGATGCCGATGGTGAGGCCTTTACAATCGGGGACCAAGGCAGCGGTATAGTCCGGCACCGGCTGGTTGACCGAGGTGGAATCGCGCGGATCATGGCCGCTGATGGCGTTGAGCATGATGGCGGCGTCGCGCACATCCTTGGTGAGCGGCCCGACCTGATCCAGGGAGGAGGCATAGGCCAGCAACCCGAAGCGGGAAACCCGTCCATAGGTGGGCTTGATCCCGACGATCCCGCAGTGGGAGGCGGGCTGTCGGATGGAGCCGCCGGTGTCCGAGCCCAGCGAGGCGATGCATTCGTCCGCCGCCACCGAGGCTGCCGAGCCGCCGCTGGAGCCGCCGCAGACATGGGCCAGGTTCCAGGGATTTTTCGGCACCCCGTAGGCGCAGTTTTCGTTGGCCGAGCCCATGGCGAACTCGTCCATGCTCGTCTTGCCGAGGATCACCGCGCCCTCATCCCGCAGCTTTTCCACCACAGTGGCGTCGTAGGGGGGGATGAAGGGTTCGAGGATCTTGGACCCGGCGGTGGTGCGCAAACCCTTGGTGCAGAGGACATCTTTGATGGAGAGCGGAATGCCGCAGAGGCTGCCGCCTTCCCCGCGTTTACGCTGTCCGTCCGCGGCCTCGGCCTGAGCCAGGGCGGTGTTGCGGTCCAGGGTGATATAGGCGTTGACCTTGGACTCCACCGCGTCGATCCGGTCGAGCACCGAACGGGTCAGCTCCAGGGAGGAGATCTCCCCCTTGGCCAGGAGATCCTGCAAGGCATGGATGGTTAAGGTGTGGAGTTTCATAATGTACCGTACCGCTGCTGATTTTCTCAAGGATGTCTGCCATTGGCGCGGGGAGCGTCAATTACAGATGCGCTCGTAAAAAGGGAAAGAAGATACAGGTCCGTGACATAGATTCGATGGTTACCCTGTGATAACCGTTGTAATCGTGGCTTTTTACGATTTCAACAACAAAAAACGGACCTCGGAAAGGAGGTCCGCAACGAAACCGGCAGGTAACTACCTATGTGCAATAACTCCTGATAGACTAAATAACCCTGGGCACCACGAAGGCCTCGCCGTTTTGCAACGGGCCGTTGGCCAGCGCCTCCTGCTGGGGCAGGGAAGCCTTTGTCTCGTCTTCGCGAAAGGCATTGTGGATGGCCAGGGCATGGGTCGAGGGCTGAATGCCGGTGGTGTCCAGTTCGCCCAGTTTTTCCACATAGCTCAGAATGCTGTCCAGTTGGAGGGTGGTTTTTTCCACCTCCGCCTCCGACAGCGAAAGCCTCGCCAGCGTGGCGACATATCGTACTTCTTCCGGGGTGATTTTCATGCCTTGTTTTGTAACGTATTCAGGCGGGCAAGTCAATCTTTGATGGTTTTGTAACAACTAAAAAAACGTAACGCAAAGGCGCAGGGGCGCGAAGATAACATCCTGAAATAAAAAGATTAAAATTTGCGTCTCTGCGCCTTTGCGTTAAACAATGAGTTGTTGCAAGTCCACCTGGGGTCAGACCGCAGTCATTTTCGACTGACTCTCCAAAACCTCGACAAAAACCTCCACCACCTCCGGGTCAAACTGGCTCCCGGCGCAGCGGCGCAGCTCGGCAACGGCATCGTTGAGCTCCAGGTTCTGCCTGTAGCTGCGCTTGGAGGTCATGGCGTCATAGCTGTCCGCCGCAGTGATGATCTTGGTCAACAGATTGAGGTCGTTTCCGCCCAGGCCGTCGGGATAGCCCTTGCCGTCCATGCGTTCGTGGTGGTGGCGGACAAGAAACAGCTCCTGTTGCATGAAAGCCAGGGGCTTGATGATGTTGGCCCCGACCTCCGGATGCTTTTTCATCAGAATCCATTCCTCATCGGAAAGCGGTCCGGGTTTGCGGATGTAGTTGACATCCACCACCAGCTTGCCGATGTCGTGCACCTTGCAGGCCCGCTCCAGCACGGTCAGGTCCTCCGCCCCCAACCGCATGGCCCGGCCGATGTTCATGGCGTGGAAGGTGACCCGGTTGGTGTGGCCCGCGGTGTACATGTCCTTTTCTTCCAGGGCCGTCTGCAGGGTAAGCATGGTGTTCAGGGCGGAGACTTCCAGATTTTCGTTGTACTCTTCCAGCAAGCGATTTTTTTCCGCCAGCTCCCTGGTTTTGTTGCGCACCTCGACTTCCAGGTTTTCCTTGTAGGCCTTTTCCTGAAGGACGTACATCCGTTTTTCGATGGCCCGCTTGACCTTGATGTTGAAGATGTCCAGATCTTCGATGGGCTTGGGGATGAAGTCGTAGGCCCCCAGGTTGATGGCCTTGACCGCGAACTCCATGGAGCCGGCGCCGGTGAGGAAGATCACCGGAATTCCGTAATTGCGGTCGTTGATGTGCTTGAGAGTTTCAAAGCCGTCCAGGCCGGGCATGTTGATGTCGAGGATGACGAGGTCAAAATCCCCATTGAGGGCGGCCAGCGCCTCTTCGCCGCTGGCGCAGGCCACCACCGCATGGCCGAACATGGTGAGGATTTTGTAGACGGCTTCCCGGACCAGGGTGTCGTCGTCGGCGATGAGGATTTTTGCTTGAGCCATGGTGAATAGGATCCTTAAGGGTATGCGCGATCATGGTCCGTGCCGGCCGCAACTGCGCTCTTCATTTTTTTATAACACAGAGTTTCCCTTAAAAAGTCCAGTGTTTTTTTGCCGCAGCCAGGGCCGCATCCAGGGCAGGCAGGGGCTTTTTTGTCTGGGCCAGGGCGGTGAAGGCTGCGGGCGAAAGTCCCCCTTTTCCGGCCATTTCGTGGAGGCTGGCCAGGACGCCATCGGCGAGGGCTTGCAGGTTGTAGCCCCCTTCCAGCACCAGCACCAGTCGCCCATCGCAGAGCTCCGCCGCCAGGTCGACCAGAATTTTGCTCATCCCGGCAAAGCCGGCGGTGGTAACCGCCATACCGCCCAAGGGATCGGAGACATGGGTGTCGTACCCGGCGGAGACCATTATGCAGTCCGGCCTGTACTGGCGGGCAACCGGAGCAACCAGTTCGGTCATGATCCGGACAAAATCCCGGTCGGTCTGGCCGCCGGGCAGCGGGACGTTGAGCGTGTATCCCTCGCCCTTGCCCGCGCCGGTTTCCTTGAGGGCGCCGGTTCCCGGATAATGCGGGTACTGGTGGGTGGAGCAGTAGAGTACCTGGTCGGTGTCGTAAAAGGAGTGCTGGGTGCCGTTGCCGTGGTGCAGATCCCAGTCGAGGATGAAGATCCGCTCCATGCCGAGATGCTTCAGGCCATAGCGGGCGCCGATGGCGATATTGTTGAACAGACAGAAGCCCTTGGCCCGGTCCGCTTCGGCATGATGCCCGGGCGGGCGCACCAGGGCCGCGGCATTGTCCGCCCGGCCCTCGGCCACCAGCTTGAGGCCGGTGATCACCGCGCCCGCGGCGAGAACCGCCGCCTCGTAGGAGCGGGGCGAGGTGTGGGTGTCCGGATCGAGCACGTCGAATTGCTTTCCCGCCGTCTCGGCCACCCGTTCGATGTGCTCGGCGGTGTGGTTTGCGGCCAGATCGTCGTAGCCGGCCGGCTCGCATTCGGGATAGAAAAAGGTCTCGTCTTCTTCCGGCCGGGCAAGGGCCTGGTAGATGGCGGTGAGGCGCTCCGGGCTTTCCACATGGTCGTAGCCCGGATCGTGTTCCAGAAAGAGCGGGTCTCTCAGGACCGCGGTTTTTCGGGGCATGGTCTTTTTCTCCCAAATTTGATGGTGCGGGTTTCGGTGATGAGATAATCGAGCTGCTCATCGTGGCTTTCAAGGGGCACGGCCTCAACGACCTGCAGATCAAAGGCCAGGCCGATCCGCAGGGCTTGCGGCGCCGCGGTGTGCAAAAAACGGTCATAATAGCCGCCGCCGTAGCCCAGCCTCCCCCCCTGGGCGTCAAAGACACTGCCCGGCGCCACCACCACCTCGATGGAGGCGGGGTCCACCAGGGGCAGGGTTTGCAAGGGCTCAGGAATGGAGCAATAACCCGGAACAAGATCCCGGTTTAAATCGATGATGGCATAGGGGAGCAGCCGGCGCTCCTGAACCTGGGTCCGGGGCACGCTCACTTTCACCCCTCGGTTCAGGCAATGCGCGATGAGATCCAGGGTTTCCGCCTCGCTGCGGAAGCTGACATAGGCAAAAACATGGCGGGCGCAGGCAAACTCCGGCAGGGCCAGGATCCGTTCGGTAATGGCCCTGCTTTTGTGGCGCCGTTTTTCCGCAGGCAGCCCATCGCGGGCAGCCAGGATCTTTGTGCGCAGGGCGGTTCGCTCGTCAGCCATTGCTCCTCCTTTTTTTCAATACCTGCAGTTATAACGCAACGACGCCGAGACGCTAAGTTTTTTGTTTTGTTCTTTGCGTGTCGTGCCGCTTTGCGTTATATTGAAGGAAATCATTAAATTCTAGATTGAAATTCAAGGAGAGCTGTGCATGTTTGAAGAATGGCAACGTTTGGAGCAGGACGGAACCCCGGTGTATGTGCAGCCGGAAAAGCCGGACTGGTTCGTGCCGGATCGCGAGGTCGACTCCCTGTTGCAGGAGCTGCAACAGAGGCAAGGTCCTGCCCCTGTGGAGCAAGGGTTCGACGGGCGGATGCTGGTGCGCCAACGGCTCGTTTCCCAGCTTGCCGAAGGGCCGGTCTCCCCCTATAACGGCCGCCATTCTCTGCTCTCTCTGCACAGCCTCAAGGAATGCTGGTTCCATCTCACCGACCGCTGCAACCTGGCCTGCCGCCACTGTCTCTTTGCCTCCTCTCCGGCCCAGGGCGCCACCCTGGCCCCCCTGGCCCTGGCCCAGGGTATCGCCGAGGCCAGGAGGCTGGGCTGCACTCTCTTCTATTTCACCGGGGGCGAACCCTTTGTCTATCCGGGCTTTGTCTCCATGGTGGCCGAGTTGCTCGGTGATCCAAAGATTCATGTGGTGGTGCTCAGCAACGGCTTGCTGATCCGGGAGCATCTTGCCGAACTGGCATCCCTGCCCAGGGATCGCTTTCATCTCCAGCTCAGCCTGGATGGTCTGGCGGAGCAGCATGAGGCGCTGCGGGGAAAAAACACCTTTGCCGGGTTGCTGGAAAGCCTGGATCTGCTCAAGGAAGCGGGTTTTCCTCTGACCCTGTCCGTGGCGGTGAACCGGGCCAATGTGCGGGAGCTGGCCGAGATTGTCGCCCTTGGCGCCGGCCTGGGCATAGGAAACATCCATCTGCTTTGGCATTTTGTCCGGGGCAAGGGCAGCGTAGCGCAGTTTGTCGCGCCGGCCGAGATTCTTCCCGAACTGATCCGGGCCCAGGAGATGGCCGAGAAGATGGGGGTGCGCATCGACAATGTGGAAGCCATGCGCAGCCAGGTGTTCAGCACCCCGGGCACCAGGCATGATCTGTCCAACACGGCATGGGAGTCTTTGGCCGTGGGGCCGGACGGGGTGATCTACCCTTCCCCCGCCCTGGTCGGCATTGCGGATATGGCCTGCGGCGCCTTGGCCGACGGGCTGGAAACGGTCTGGCGCCGGAGCCCGGTTCTGGAGAAGATCCGCAGGGCAACCCTGGCGGCAAGCGAGACCTATCGGGCCAATCCCTTGCGTTTTCTGGTGGGCGGCGGCGATCAGGACCACAGCTATCTGGCCGGCGGCGAGCTGGTGGGGCACGATCCCTATGTGGAGCTCTACAACGGGCTGGCCCTCTGGCTGATCAGCCGGCAGGCCCGCCGGTATCCCGTCCGGGCGCAGGGGGAAATCCTGCTGCGGATGGGCGAGGTGCGGCACGACTGCCCGGATGGAAGGGAAGTGGCTCTCACCCATTGCAACTGCGTGGTTTCCCTGGCCGAAGACCAGGGGCACGCCACGGTGCGTGAGTTTTACGGCCGGGCCGCGCTCACCTGCAACGAGGAGATCGTCAACCCCTTTGCTCCGGATCAGGCGTTGGCCAATTTCATCCCGGCCGACTCCCGGAAAAAATCCTACGGCTGCGGCAGCCCGGTCAAGGATGCCGAGCCGCAGCCCGGAGAGGTGCTGGTGGATCTGGGGAGCGGCAGCGGGGTCGAGTGCTTCATGGCAGCCCCCCAGGTCGGGTCGTCGGGGAGGGTGATCGGCATCGACATGACCGAGGAGATGCTCCATCTGGCCGCGGTGGCCAAAGCCAAGGTGGCGAGCCGGTTGGGCTATGACAATGTGGAGTTCAAGAAGGGCCTTCTTGAAGACATCCCCCTGGAGGAGGCCACGGCCGACGTGGTGATCTCCAACTGCGTGATAAACCTGAGCCCGGACAAGCGCCAAACCCTGCACGAGATCTTCCGGATTCTCAAGCCCGGCGGTAGGCTGGTGGTTTCGGACATTGTCACCGATGATCCCATTCCGGTGACCATCAAGAACAACGAGCAGTTCCGGGGCGAATGCCTGGGCGGGGCGCTGCGGCAGGAGGATCTGCTGGCGATGCTCCGGACCGCGGGCTTTGCCGGGGCCAGCCTGATCAAGCGGTTCCCTTACCGGATTGAAGGGGAAACCCGGTTCTATTCCCTCACCTTCCGGGCGCATAAGCCGAAAGATCCGTGCCGGGTGGAGGTCATCTACCGGGGGCCGTTTGCAGCGGTATGGACGGAAAGCGGGGAGATGCTCCTCAAGGGGCGCCGGGCGGCCGTTACCTTGAGCGAGGCGGAAAGCCTGGGCGATTCCCTGTTTGTCCTCGATACGCACGGGGCGGTTTCCAACCTGACCCAGGAAAACAGTTGCTGCGCCTCTCCGGTCGAACTTCTCCCCTCCAGCGGCTGCTGCGCCACCGGCCAGGAGGAGAAAACGGGCAAGATTGTCGCCCTCCCCACCCTGCGCCAGCCGGTGAACGGCCGTCATCCCTCGGGCTGCATGGTCTGCGGCAAGGAGATCGGCTATCTCGCCCGCGAGCGGGAGGTTTTCTGCCACTATTGCGGCGGGGTCAAGAAAACCAATGCGCTCTGCGTCGAGGGCCATTACATCTGCGACGCCTGCCACCAACAGGACGGCCTCTCCGCCATCCGGTTGCTCTGTGCCGAAACGAAAGAGCAGGACATGCTGCTTCTTCTCGCCGCCATCCGCCGCCATCCCGCCATCCCTCTGCATGGGCCCGAACATCACGCCATGGTGCCGGGCATCATCCTGGCCACCTACCGGAACCTGGGCGGCAGGATCAGCCGGGAGGCGATCCTCACCGGCATCGAGCGGGGCAGCAAGGTGCCTGGCGGGGTCTGCGGCTTCTGGGGCAACTGCGGCGCCGCGGTGGGAGTGGGCATCGCCTTCAGTGTTCTCCTTGAGGCCACACCCCTTACCCCCAAACCCCGGCAACAGGTGCAGGAGATCACCTCCCGGGTGCTGGGCGAGATCGCCCTGACCCAAGGGGCGCGCTGCTGCCAGCGGGAAACGGTGACGGCCCTGCGGGAAGCCGCGCTTCTCTCCCATCATCTCCTGCCGATATCCCTCCAGGCAGAGGCTGATTTTGTTTGCAACCAGTTTGCCGCCAACCGGGAATGCATTGGCAGCCGATGTTCCTTGTGGAGCAAAGCGGCATCATGGATTGGCGGTGCACAATGAGGCCGGGAGAAACCCCCAGAAAAGGGCTCGGCAAGGCCATTGTTTTCGCCCTGTTTCTTGCCGCCATGATCGTCCTGTTCCGCTTTACCTCGGTGCGGGAATATATCTCCCCGGACTATCTGCAATCCCTGGTGAACTCGTTCGGCCCATGGGGGCCGCTGGTCTTCGTGCTCCTCTATGCCGGGGGCATCTGCCTTTTTCTGCCCGCCACCCTGTTCACCGGCCTCGGCGCCCTGCTCTTCGGCACTTTTCATGGTTTTTTGTACAATGAGCTGGGCGCCATGCTCGGCGCCTCCCTGGCCTTTTTCATCGGCCGCTACCTGGGGCGGGATTTTGCCGCGGGGTTGATCGGCGATCGGTTGAAGCAATACGATGACCGGATCGCGGCCAACGGTTTTTCCACGGTGCTCTATCTGCGGCTGATTTTTTTCCCCTTCACCCCCCTCAACTTCGGCATGGGCTTGACCAGGGTGACATTTAAGGAGTATTTCTTCGGCACCCTGTTCGGCATCCTCGCCGGCGGCTTTGTCCTCACCTTTTTCTTCGCCACCCTGGCCGAGGTCTGGAGATCCGGCGACTGGCGGCAGTTGGTGAGCTGGAAGGCTGCTTTTTCCCTGGTGCTCTTTGCCGGTTCCTTCTTTATCCCCACGCTGATCCGGAAATTCAAGCCCGAGGGGACAGGCTGAGAAAGGAGTTACGCCATGCCCGAACTGCCGGAAGTGGAAGTGGTCTGTCAAGGGCTTGGACCCCTGGTGCGCAAGCGGAAAATTCTCTCGGTTTCCTTCAGCAACAAGCGGCTGCGCAAGCCTTTCCCCAGGGCCAAAATGTACAGCCGGGTCGAGGGTTCTTTTATCCTGGGGGTGGAGCGCCGCGCCAAATACATCATGCTGCGGTTGACCGGCAGGAGCGTCATGCTGTTTCACCTGGGCATGACCGGCAAGATCGGGATCTTTGACTGCGATGTCCCCCGCCGCAAGCATGATCATCTCCGCTTTGTGCTGGACAACGGCAAGGAGATGCGTTTCAACGATGTGCGCAGATTCGGCTGTGTCGAAGTCTATTCGGAAAAAGAGCTGCGGGAGAACGATCCCTTTGCCGGATTGGGGGTGGAGCCTTTTTCCGGGGATTTTTCCGCCGACTATCTGCTGGACAAAGCCCGGGGCAAGCGGGTGCCGGTGAAAAGCTTTCTCATGGACAACCGGGTGGTGGTGGGTTTGGGCAATATCTACGCCAACGAGACCCTCTTTGCCGCCTGCACCCACCCGCAGACCCCGGTCAACCGGTTGTCCAAGCTCGATTGGCAGCTCATTGTCACCAAGAGCCGGCTCATCCTTAAAAAGGCCATTGCCATGGGCGGCTCCACCATCTCCGATTACGAGAACGTCAGCGGCGAGGCCGGGTATTTTCAGTTGGAGCTTGCGGTGTACGGCAGGCAGGGCCGGCCCTGCCCCCGCTGCGGGCAGCCGGTAGTGCGCAGCGTTTTGGGCGGCCGGGCTACGTTCTGCTGTCCCTTGTGTCAAAAATAAGGGGGGCTGGGGTTTTTTTGGGGAAACGGATATTTTTTCTTTACTCGGGCGAGGAGTGGAGGTATAAAGCGAATATTTGTCACTCCTGACCGAGGGAAGAGTTGTCTGGGTGATCCAGGCGTGATCACTACCAAAGTGTACTGCGCATTGCCGCAATTATTAAAACACAAAGAGAGGAAGAGAACCATGAAATCAGTAAAAATCACCGTTGCCCTTGCCCTTATGCTGCTTCTTTCCACCGGCATGATCGCCTGCAAGAAAGCCGAAGAAGCCGAAGTAGCCGCTCCTGCTGTTGAGCAGGCCGCTCCCGCTGTTGAGCCTGCCGCTCCCATGGCTCCGGCTCCCGAGGCTGCTCCTGCTGACGCTGCTCCTGCTGACGCTGCTGCTCCCGCTGACGCTGCTGCTCCTGCTGACGCTGCAAAGTAAGTCGCTGTTTCATTTCCGGGCTGGGGGTCTCCCCGGCCCGGAAATTTTCCTTCCTCGCTTTTTTCTTTCTTTTCCCCCTGGAAATACCGGCTATCTCTCCATGATCTCCAGCAGCGTTGCGGCTGCCTGGGAAAGATCCGTCGTGCTGTGGTGGCGGGTAATGGAGAACCTGAGCCGTGCCGTGCCCTGTGGCACGGTGGGTGGCCGGACGGCCGTGGCGAAGATCCCCTGTTCCCGGAGGAGCTCCGCGATGTGCAGCGCTGCTTCGCTTTCCCCGACCACAATGGGGATGATCTGCGAGGGACCAAGATCTGCTTCATATCCCCCTTTGCGCAGCAATCCTTTGAAATAACCGATTTTTTCCTGCAGTTCGCGACGCAGTCCAGGCTCGTGCCGGATGAGCCGCACCGCCGCCAGGGAGGCTGCGGCAACCGCCGGCGGCAGGGCGGTGGAAAAGATAAAGCTTCTGGCCCGGTTGACCAGATACTCGATCATCTCTCTGTTTCCCGCCACAAAGGCGCCATAGCTGCCAAGGGCTTTGCCGAAGGTGCCCACGGCCAGATCCACCGCCCCGCTCATTCCATCTTCTTCAATCACTCCGCCGCCATGCGGACCAAAAACCCCGGTGGCATGGGCCTCGTCCACCATGAGCAGGCAGCCGAACCGCTCCTTGAGCGCCGCCAGTCCGCGCAATGGACAGCGGTCGCCGTCCATGCTGTAAATGGATTCCACCATGATCAGGGCAGAGCCTGTTCCCCGTTTTTCCTTGAGCAGCTCTTCCAGATGATTGAGGTCGTTGTGGCGGAAGCGGATTACCCTGGCGCCGGAGAGGCGGCAGCCGTCATGGATGCTGGCATGGTTCAACCGGTCGCTGAAGATGAGGTCGTGGCGGCCCATGAGGGCGGGAATGATGCCGGTGTTGGCCATGTAGCCGGAGCCGAAGGTGAGGGCTCCTTCCTTGCCCTTGAGCTGGGCCACGGCGTGCTCCAGCTCATGGTGCACCGCAAGGTCGCCGCTCATCAAGCGCGAGGCGCCGGTTCCGGCGCCGAACCGGCTCAGTGCCTCCTGGGCGGCACCGATGAGGGCCGGATGTTCGGCAAGGGCCAGGTAGTCATTGGAGGAAAAATCGAGAAGCGTGTGGTTTTCGTCCCCGGCAAGGATGAGCCGTCCTTTTTCCCGGGCGATGACGGGGCGCAGGCTGCGCAGCCCTCCCTTTTCCCGCTGCTGGCTGAGCCACGCCTTCAGATCGACCATAATTGCCTGATCTCTTCGGCAAAATGGAGATCTGCCCGGGGGGAACGGCCCCGCTGGGTGAGATAGCCGCCGATCATCATGCCGTCGGCGCCGCCCATGAAAGCGGAGCTTAAGAAATCGGCCAGGGCGGATTCCCGCCCTGCAGCCAACCGAATGGCGGCCCGGGGCAGAATCAACCGGTAGAGGGCGATGGTCCGGAGAATTTCCGCGATGGGCAGGGGGGGGATCCCCGCGCAGGGGGTGCCGGACAGGGGGATGAGGATGTTGATGGGCACCGAGTCAATCCCGCATTCGACCAGGCTCATGGCCATGGACAACCGGTCCGCTTCGGATTCCCCCAACCCGAAGATGCCGCCGCTGCACACCGAAAGCCCGGCCTCCTGGGCGGCCTTGATGGTGGCGATCCGGTCAGCGAAGCTGTGGGTGGTGCAGACCTGCGGGAAAAACTCCCTGGAGGTCTCTAGGTTGTGGTGGTAGCGGGAAACCCCCGCTTCTTTAAGCGCAAGGAGTTCACCCTTGCCCAAAATACCGAGGGAGGCGCAGATCTTGATTCCCACCTCTTCGCGGATGGCGCGGATGATCTCGAGCATGCGGGGCAGGTCGGCTTGGGCCAACCCTCTGCCGCTGGTCACCAGCGAAAAACGGCTTGCCCCGTTTTTTTGTGCCTCCCGGGCGGCGGTCAGAACCTGGGCTGTGTCCACAAGCGGATACACCGGCGCCTCGGTCCGGTAATGGGCGGATTGTGCGCAAAAATGGCAGTCCTCGCTGCATTTGCCGGATTTGGCGTTGATGATGCTGCACAGGGAAAAGGAGGTTCCGCGCCGCGCCAGCTTTGTCGCCAGCGCCTGCCGCATGAGCTCGGCCAGGGGCATTGCCTGGAGTTCGGTGATGTCGGGGGGATGGGTCATGGTCGTATTCTCTGAAATCAGCCACGTGTCAATTATCGGCAGTAGTGCCGATAACCCCACGAAAGAACAGGAAATGTATTGAGATTTTTCGTGGCTAAAAAAGTAAGCGGTTGCCGCAGATACCTCGGCCTATTTGAGGCCGAAGATTCCGCCCTTCTTGCCGGAAAACGCCGGGGTGCGGCTTTCTGCCCGGGGCTGACGGGGCTTGCCGGTCCTGGGTTTGGTGCTTCTGGGAGGAGCGGCAGGCTCGGCCCGTGGTGCAAGATCGGCGGGCGAGCCGCCAAGGGCTTCCTGGTAGAGCTGAAAAAGGAGCAACCCGTCCGGGAAATAACTCTTGCGTTTCAGCCAGCCGGGCCAGGCCTGTTCCGCGCCGTGCCGGACAAAAACCGGGAGATTGACCAGCAGGGAGGTGATCTCCTCCCTGGAGGCCCGTTTGACATTGAGATGCTCCAACCGGGCATCAATCTGGGTGCGGAGGGTGCGGGAAAAGGCACCGGTTTCCCGTCCTTCGGCCGGCAGATGCAAAAGGTCGAAGCGCGCCTGGGCCCAGGGCAGCAGGAGAGCCGCGAGCAAAAGGTGTTCCGGCAGAGGGTTGCCGCTGGCATGCAAGCGGTCAATTACTTGGCACAGGGCGAAGAGGAGGCTGGTTTCGCCCGAGGGCTCTTCCTCCTCCCGGCTGATGATCCCATCATAGCACGGCAGGAGGAGAAAAAACATGCCGCAGGCAACGGCGAGCCGGCACCAGGGGGCGCAGGCGCCGCTGTTCAGATCCTTGAAGAATTCGTCCCGCACCCGGGAATCCGGGCAGAGGCGGAGCGTGTCCAGGTTGGCGATAATGGCCTGCCAGGTGCGAGCCTCGATGGTAAAACCGCTTCGGGCCGCGTGGCGGATGGCCCGCATCATGCGGACGGGATCCCGGACAATCCGGCGGTCCGGCTCCCCGACAATGCGGATAATCCGGTTGTTGAGATCCGCCACCCCGCCCGTGTAATCGATGATGGTGAAATTTTCTATCTCGTAGAACAGGGCGTTGATGGTGAGATCCCGCCGGAAGGCGTCTTCCGCCTCGGAGCCGAAGGTGTTGTTGTGGGCCAGCACCTCGTCTTCTTCCCGGTCGCCCTCTTCAAACTCGCTGCGGCAGCGGAGGGTGGAAACCTCGACGATCTTGCCGCCGAAGAAAAAGACCTGCACCAGCCGGAACCGGCGGCCGATGATCCGGCTGTTGCGAAACAGGGTGCGCAGCTCTCCGGGCCGGGCGTTGGTGCTGATGTCGAAATCCTTGGGTTTCTTGCCCAGGTAGAGATCGCGCACCGCGCCGCCCACCAGGTAGGCGGAAAAACCCGCGTCCCGGAGGCGGTGCATTACCTTCAGGGCTTCGCGGTCGATATCCTTGCGGGAGATGGGATGTTCGGCCCGTGGGATGATGAGGGGTTCCGGCAGTTCAGCCAGGTCGGCGGATGGGGCCATGGGATTTTTCGGGCAGGAGCGCAAGGTGTGAGGACTCCTCCTCAGCCGTTGTAACAAAATAATATCGTCATCGGGATAACCAAAACGGCATAAAAAGCCGTAGCGAAAAGGGCATGAAAGTAGAGATTATTGCGCAACAGCAACTGGATACGTTGCTCCAGGTTCCTTGTACATGGACTCGGCCTGCGAAATAAACTGGTCGAAAACCTCGCGGACAGTGAGGATTTCCTTCATCTTAAAGACGTTTTCGCCGGAAAAAACCAGGCCATCCTCGATATTGCCCTCGCAAGCCGCGGTGAGCCGGTCGCTGATGCAGTACACATGGTCGCATTTTTTCAGGCATTTGTATTTGCATTCCTTGGCCTTGAGGTCTGCTTGACTCAGCAGCTTTTCCACAAAGGGGGTCTTGATGGCCCGGCCGGGCAAGCCCACCGGGGACTTGATCAGGGCGATGTCTTCCTTGCGGGCCTGGAGCATGGCCTGCTTGAAGCTTTCCGCCACCGAGCATTCCTTGGTGAGGACAAAGCGGGTGGCGATCTGGATGCCGTCGGCGCCGTACTTGTCCATCATTTCCGCCATTTCAAAGCCGTTGGTAATGCCGCCGGCCGCAATCAGGGGCACTTTCTTGACCACCTTGCGGACCTCGGAAAACAGTTCGCGCAGGGGTACCGTTGTGCCCAGATGGCCGCCCGCTTCCTTGGCCTCGACCACGATGGCCGCGGCGCCCAGTTTTTCGGCGAGCATGGCAAAGGAGGGCGAGGAAACGATGGAAACGATGGGGGTGTTGGTTTCCTTGCCGATCTTGAAGATATCCCGGGAAAAACCGGCGCCGGTGACGATCATGTCCACTCCGGCTTCGATGGAGCCCTGAACCAGGCTGTAAAAATTCTTCATGGCGAACATGATGTTCACCGCGATGATTCCCTTGGTCGCGGCCTTTGCCTTGCGGATGTCGGCCTGGAGTTCTTCCACCGGAATGGCCGAGCCGCCGATGGTGCCGATGCCGCCGCACTCGGCAACGGGAACGGCCAGGGCCGAGGTGGAAACGCGGATGGACATGCCTCCCTGAACAAGGGGTACCTGGGCGGTGAATTTGCCGATGGTAAGCGGGGGTAGCTTCATGAAAGTCTGGTGCTCCGTTTAGTTTGAGGACGAATGAGCAACTATGCTTTTTTTCGTTTTTTTTGTCAAGGAAACCTGATGGCTTCCGGCAAATAAGGAAAAAAGCCGCCTGTCCGTGACGCACAATTAAAAAAATCACAGCAGCGCCGCACCACCGGTCGCGTTCGCTTCCTGCAGGCAAAGCATCGTCCTGCTGTGTCTGCAACCACTCCGGGGCACAAAGGTGATTTTTCTCGTCCGGAGAGAAGAGTTTTGCTTTTTTCACCGGTTTTTGGTTTAAACTAACTGAGATAGTTGCGCTGTGGCGCGAAGATGTACCCGATTTTGCTTCTTCTTCGCAACATATATATGCGCCGGATCAGGGAATGCTGCATGCATATTCACCCAAGCCGCATCGGCTTTGACATAGACGGCGTGGTCGCCGATACCATGGAGGCCTTTATCCGTCTGGCGCGGAGCGGGTATGGGGCCAGGGTGCGTCCGGAGGAGATCACCGAGTTCCAGGTGGAGGAATGTCTCGACCTCGACCCGGCCATGATCGAGGAAATCTTCCGGCGCCTGCTGGAAGAGCCTGTTGCCTGCGGCCTGCGGCTCATGCGTAACGCCCGGCGGGTGTTGACCCGCTTCGCGGGGCATGGCCCCCTCACCTTCATCACGGCCCGGCCGCAGAAAAAACCCATCGCCCGCTGGCTGAAAAAAGAACTGGGCCCACAGGTCTATGGCCGGGTGCGCCTGGTCGCCACCGGCGAGCACGACAGCAAGGCTGCCCATATCAAGGAAATGGGCTTGGATTTTTTTGTGGATGACCGGGCCCAGACCTGCCTGCAACTGGCCCGGGAAGAGGGTATTCAGCCCATTGTCTATCGCCAGCCCTGGAACCAGGGCAAGCATGATCTGCCGGAGGTGGAGAGCTGGCGCACCATTCATGCCCTCTGTTATGGGGAGGGTGGCTGGTGAGTCATTGTCCCGCCTGCGGCCAGGCGATACCGGCCCATAGAAATCCGGTGCCCACGGTGGACATCATCATCGCCCTGGGCGGCGGCGTTGTGCTGGTGAAGCGGAAAAATCCGCCAGTGGCCTGGGCCTTGCCCGGCGGTTTTGTGGATTACGGCGAGTCGCTGGAGCAGGCGGCGGTGCGGGAGGCGGGCGAGGAAACGGGGCTTTCGATCCGGCTTGGCCGCCAGTTTCATACCTATTCCGAGCCGGATCGCGACCCCCGCCAGCATACGGTGAGCACGGTGTTTCTTGCCACGGCGGAGGGAACGCCCGTGGCCGGCGATGATGCGGGCGAGGTTGCCATCTTTCACGAAGGATCGCTGCCGCCTCTGGCCTTTGACCACGCAAGGATTCTGGGTGACTATTTTGCCGCACAACGAGCAGTTGCCTGAAATGAATACCCGCATCCTGCTGGTGGACGACGATCCGTTCGTCCTTGAGATGCTCAAGGTCTCCATGGCCGCCCTGGGGCACGCCTTTGACACGGCCATCGACGGCGAGGCGGCGAAGGAGAAGCTCCGGCAAGGCGAGTTCACCATGGTTCTCACGGACCTGACCATGCCCCGGTGTGACGGAATGCAGCTTTTAAAGCATGTCAAGGAGGGATATCCCGGCGTCGAGGTTATCGTCATCACCGGTCATGCCGAGCGCTATGGCTATACCGATGTCATCCGGGCCGGCGCCAGTGATTTCATCATCAAGCCCTTCGGCATGGATGAGCTGGAGGCCAAGGTCAGCAGGGTCATTCGCGAGCAGACCCTGATCCGCAAGCTTGAGCATCTCTCCATGTGCGACATGCTCACCGATCTCTATAACCGGCGCTGTTTTGAGATGAAGCTGCACGAAGAGGTGCCGCGGGCCCATCGACAGGGATATCCGGTATTTCTCTCCCTGCTCGATGTGGACCGTTTCAAGGAGTACAACGACCAGTATGGGCATCCGGCCGGAGACCGGGTTTTGCAGGAAATCGGCAAAATCCTCGTGCGGTGCACCCGGGAGAATGTGGACTGGTGTTTCCGCTTCGGCGGCGACGAGTTCGCCATTATCATTCCGTACGCCACCGCCGGCCAGGCCGGGTTGGTTGCCGGCCGCATCCTGGAGCGGTACAACCATGACTCCCGTTACGCCTCGACCAGCCTCAGCGTCGGCTTGGCCCAGTTTGTCCGCCACCCCGGCCAGACCTGGGCGGAGGATATCGCCGAGCTGGTGGCTCGCGCCGACAAGGCGCTGTATTCGGGCAAGGCGCAAGGAGGCAACCGGGTGGTTGCCGACTCCTCCCCGCCGGGTTCCGGCGAATTGCCCTCCGGAACGGATCCCGAACTCCCACCCAAATAGGGGTGCCGGAAGCAGTTTCTCTCGCAACCCCTCCTCCCTTGTTCCCTGTCCCTGTTGCATCCTCCTTTTATTTTACATAGTTAGGCGGTGTTTTTCCCCGGTGATCCTCGTCCCTCCTCCGCAGATAAAAAGTTTGTATTTGGTCATATTCTCTGGTATATAGGCTCGATCTATCAAAGGAGGATTGTTTCCATGGCAACTAGCACAACAGCAACCACAACGAAGTCCGATGACAATGTAGGGGAAATGAGCTTTGCTCAGCTTTTCGAGGAAAGCCTCAAGGTGGCGGAGGTGGGTGAAGTCGTGCCCGGCACCGTCATCGCCCTGGCCAACGATTTTATCGTGGTGGACATCGGCGACAAGTCGGAGAGTGAAATCCACTGCTCCGAGTTCAAGAACGAAAATGGCGAAATCGACGTCAAGGTGGGCGACATCTTCGACGTCTTCGTGGAGAAGCGGGAGGCCGAAGGCGGCCTGAAGCTCTCGCGCGAGAAAGCCATCGGCATCAAGGTCTGGGAAGATATCGCCAAGATCCAGGAAGCGGACGGCACCATCTCGGGCCGCATCGACAACCGGGTCAAGGGCGGCCTTTCCGTCGATATCGGCGTTCCCGCCTTCCTGCCTTACTCGCAGATCGATCTGAGGCCTGTCAAGGATCTGGACAGCCTCATCGGCCAGACCTTTGAGTTCAAGGTTCTGAAATACAACCGCAAACGCAACAACGTGGTCATCTCCCGTCGCGCCATCCTCGAGGACGAGCGCAAGAAGCTGCGGGAAGATATGCAGTCCAACCTGGTGGAAGGCCAGGTGGTTACCGGCACCATTACCAATATCACCGATTACGGGGTGTTCATCGACCTGGGCGGCATGGACGGTTTGTGCCACATCACCGATCTCTCCTGGGGCCGTGTTTCCCATCCCTCCAAGCTGTTCAAGGTGGGCGAGGATATCCAGGTCAAGATCCTCAAGTACGACCGCGAGAACGACAAGGTTTCCCTTGGCGTCAAGCAGCTCAAGGAAGATCCCTGGGCCACCGTGCAGGAACGGTACCCCATCGGCGCCAAGGCTACTGGTAAGGTGGTCTCCATCACCGACTACGGCGTGTTCGCCGAGCTGGAAGAAGGCGTTGAGGGCTTGATCCATGTTTCCGAGATGTCCTGGTCCAAGAAGACCCGGCATCCGTCCAAGATTGTCGGGGTTGGCGAGGCGGCCGAGGTGGTCATCCTCAACATCGACGTGGATGCCAAGCGCATCTCCCTCGGCATGAAGCAGTTGCAGCCCAATCCTTGGGATCTGGTCAGCGAGAACTATCCGGTGGGCTCCATCATCGAAGGCAAGATCAAGAACATCACCGACTTCGGCGTTTTCATCGGCATCGAGGAAGGCATCGACGGCCTGATCCATGTCTCCGATCTCTCCTGGACCGAGCGGATCAAGCATCCTTCCGAGAAATACGCCAAGGGTGAAACCATCCAGGCCGTGGTGCTGAAAATCGACCGCGAGAACGAGCGGTTCTCCCTCGGCGTCAAGCAGTTGGAGCCGGATCCCTGGCAGGCAGCCATTGAGAAATATTCGGTGGGTACCACCGTGCAGGGCAAGATCACCAATGTCACCGAATTCGGCATCTTCGTGGAAGTGGAAGAAGGCATCGAAGGGTTGATCCATGTTTCCGAGATCAGCAAGGACAAGGTTGCCACTCCGGTTGGTCTGTACAATGCCGGTGATTCCGTGGAAGCCAAGGTGATCAACGTTTCCGCCAAGGACCGGAAGATCGGCCTCTCCATCAAGGCGCTGACCGATGACTCCGGCGAAGGCAACTACGAGGAGTTCAAGCAGAAGCAGGCCAAGAGCGGCGGCCCGTCCACCATCGGCGACCTGTTGAAGGAAGAGATGGACAATAAGGCTCAGGAGTAGCCAGGGCCCGGGTCGTTGTCCACCGTCGGCATAAAGGAGCCGAGGCGAAAGAGCAAGAGTGTGCAGGTTGTTTCGTTTCGGCTCTAACTTTTTATTCAGAGTTTGTCATGTCACAAGGGTTATTCCGCCACAGGCATCCGGTTCTCACGGGATTATTGATCCTGGGAGGTATCATGCTGTTCTTCTGGGGCGGAATAACCTTTTTTGTTACCCGCCTCACCGGTCCGTCCAAGTCCGAGCTCTTCCTGAAGGAGGGGCTCGGAGTCATTGAGGTCAAGGGCGTTATCCTCGAATCCGAGGAGATTCTCGCGAATCTGGTGGCCTTTCGGGAGGAGCCCAAGATCAAGGGCATTGTGTTGCGGATCGACAGCCCCGGCGGGGCCGTGGGCGCTTCCCAGGAAATCTATGACGAGGTCCGGCGGACCAGCAAGATCAAGCCGGTGGTCGCTTCCATGGGTTCGGTGGCAGCCTCGGGCGGCTTGTATGTTTCCTTGGGCGCAGGCAAGATTGTCGCCAACCCCGGGACCCTGACCGGCTCCATGGGGGTGATCCTCAAGTTTGCCAATCTGGAAGGGTTGTTTGACAAGATCGGCTACAAGAACGAGGTGGTCAAAAGCGGCAGGCTGAAGGATATCGGTTCTCCTTCCCGGCCCATGACCGTGGAGGAGAGGCAGATGCTCCAGGGCATGATCGATAACGTTCAGGAGCAGTTTGTCCAGGCCGTGTCGGAAAGCCGCTCCTTACCGGTGGCCGAGGTGAGAAAAATCGCCGATGGGCGTATTTTCTCCGGGCAGCAGGCCAAGGAATACGGCCTGGTTGACCGGTTGGGCAATTTCAGCGACGCGGTCATGCTGGCCGCCGAACTGTCCGGAATCAAGAGCGACAAGATGCCGGAACTCATCTATCCCCGGGAAGACGATTTTTCCTTCCTGCGATTGATGACCGGTAAAAATAGTGAATCGCTGTTACAGCAGACAGGTTTATCTGGTCCGCTTCTGGCCTATGAATGGACAGGGACCTTGCGATAGGAGTGTATCAAACGATGTTGAAACGGGATTTGGTAAATGCGGTGGCCGAAGAGATGGGCGCGTATCTGAAAAAGGATGTGAGCCAGGCCGTTGATATCATGCTGGACACCATAGTGGAGGCCCTGGCCGAGGACCGGCGCGTCGAGATCCGGGGATTCGGCAGTTTTTCCGTGCGTCAGCGCAAGGCGCGGACCACCAAGAACCCCAGGACCGGCAAGGTCATGAAGATCACCTCCCGCAAGAATCTGCACTTCACCATGAGCAAATCGTTGAAAGACGCCCTGATTCAGAACGGGAAATAAGCCGGGTAAGCGCTTAGATCCAGGGTCAGAAATGACTGGTGTCCCCCTTGCCCTGCCGCAGCACCTCCGGGGTATCGCCGATCAGGGACACCACCGATGACGGCTCCGGATACACCGTGCCGCCGTCGATGATGATGTCCACCTGTTTGCCGAACCGCTCCTCGATCTCAAAGGCCTCGCATATGGGCGGGTCATCGGGGTTCAGGATGGCGCTGGTGTTGAGCATCGGGTTGCCCAGCGCCTCGATGAGCGCCAGGCAGATACCGTTGTCCGGCACTCTGATCCCCACGGTTTTCTGCCGGCTGAGCATGATCTTGGGCACCAGTTTTGCCGCCTGCAATATAAAGGTGTAGGGTCCGGGCAGATCTTTTTTCATGATCCTGTAGCTTGTGTTGGACACATGGCAATAGGTGCTGACGTTTTTGAGGCTTGAGCACATGAAGCTGAAAGGCTGGTGTATCGGCCTCTTTTTTATTTGATGGATCCGCTTGATCGCCTTCTGGTTGAACATGTCGCAGCCGATGCCGTAGACGGTGTCGGTGGGGTAGCAGATCACCGCTCCCTTGCGCAGGGCCTCCGCCGCCTGCTGGATCAGGCGGGGCTGCGGGTTGTCCGGATTGATGGCAAGTATCACGGGGCGATCCTTTTGCTGGGATAGGAGGTGGCGGTGTGCTAACCCCTTATGAGTATTGGGATTCTTTCCCTATATTGTACGGCACCCCCCAACAAAACGCAACAGCGAAGCGGTGACAGCGAAGCGGTGATGAACATAGCCTGCGGCATTGATATCGGGACCAACAGCTTCCGTTTGCTGGTGGCCGAGATGGAGGATGGGCGTTTGCGTCCTCTGGCCCACGATCTGGTCACGGTCCGGCTGGGCGAGGGGCTGACCGCCACCGGCGCGCTTTCCCCTCCGGCCTTGCTGCGGGGGGAGGCGGCGCTCGCCCGGTTTGCGGCGATGATGGCCCCCTACCCTGTTCGCAGCGTCCGGGCTTGCGCCACCCATGCCGTGCGAAAAGCCGCCAACCGGGAAGAGTTTCTCCAGCGGGGCAAGGCCCTGCTCGGGGTGCGGGTTGAGGTGCTTTCCGGCGAGGAGGAGGCCTGTCTTGCCATGCGGGGAACACTCTCCGCCCTGCCTGCCGAGCAGCGGCGCTACCCTTTCTTGCTGGCGGATGTGGGCGGAGGCAGCTCCGAGATCATCCTCCAGGCCACGGCGGAGAGCGAGCCCCGACTGAGCAGCCTGCCCTTGGGCGCGGTCGGCTTGACCGAGGAATTCGCCGGCGATCTTCCTGCCATGCGCAAGAAGATCCGGGCGATTCTCGCCCCGGCTCTTCGCGGTATCGCCGGGGGCGAACAGCGCGGGCATGTTTCTCAGTGCATGGCTTCGGGCGGGACAGCGACAACCCTGGCCGCCCTCGCCTTGGGATTGAAGCGGTATGATGCCAAACTGGTCCAGAATTACCAGTTGAGCCAGGTTGCGTTGCCCGGTCTGGTTACCACCCTGGCCGCTCTTTCGCCGGAGGAACGCAATGGTCTGCCCGGCCTGGAAGATGGGCGCGGGGAGATTATCCTGGCCGGGGCGGTGATTGTGCAGGAGTTGCAGCAGGCGCTGGCATGTCCAGTGGTCGTGAGCGATGCCGGGCTGCTGGAGGGTATTCTCCTGAGCGGAGCCACCGGGTGCTGAGTCTGCAGGCAACGGTCCGGCGGCAGAAGCATTCCTCCGGAAACTCGCCATTGACCTCTGGATTGAAAGTTTTTTATAGTGAACACACCATGTTTTTTTGCCCCCCGTTTTCGGGCTGCTACTGAGTATTCCAGGTCGCCTTGGCAAGCGAGGCGCATCACCTGTCATAATTTTTCTTGAGGGAGTCCGCTGATGTCACTTGAGACAATCGAACACGCCTATACCTTTGACGACCTGCTCCTGGTGCCTGCCGCGTCGGAAGTGCTGCCCAACGAGGTGAGCCTGGCCACGATGCTGACCAAGTCCATTACCCTGAATATTCCCCTGGTCAGCGCGGCCATGGACACGGTCACCGAGCACCGGGCCGCCATTACCATGGCCAGGGAGGGCGGGATCGGGATCATCCACAAGAACATGAGCGTGGAAGAGCAGGTCCGCGAGGTGCGCAAGGTCAAGAAGTCCGAGTCGGGCATGGTTATCGACCCGATCACGGTGAACGACGGCCAGACCGTGCGCGAGGTCAACGAGATCATGCGCACCTACCGGATCTCCGGGGTGCCGGTTCTGCAGGGGACTAAACTGGTTGGCATCGTCACCAACCGCGACCTGCGCTTTGTTTCCGACGAGGATCTGCTGGTCCGGGAGGTCATGACCAGCAAGAACCTGGTCACCGCCAAGGTCGGCATCACCTTGGAGCAATCCAAGGCGCTGCTCCACGAGCACCGGATCGAAAAACTTCTGGTGGTGGACGACGAGGGCAATCTCCAGGGGCTGATCACCATCAAGGACATTGAAAAGGTGCGCAAATACCCCAATGCCGCCAAGGACGACCTGGGCCGGTTGCGGGTGGGCGCGGCCATCGGCGTGAACTCCACCCTGGAGCATGTGGAGAAATTGATCGGCGTGGGAGTGGATGTGGTGGTGCTCGATTCCGCCCACGGCCATTCCCGGAACATCCTGAGCGCCCTGACCCGGATCAAGGACGCCTTTCCCGAGCTGCAGGTCATTGCCGGGAACGTGGCCACGGGCGAAGGGGCCGAGGCCCTGATCCGGGCCGGGGCCGATTGCGTCAAGGTCGGGGTCGGGCCGGGCTCCATCTGCACCACCCGCATCGTGGCCGGGGTCGGGGTGCCGCAGATGACCGCGATCCATAACTGCGCCAAGGCGGCGGAAAAATTCGGCGTGCCGGTGATCGCCGACGGCGGGATCAAATACTCCGGCGAGATCGCCAAGGCCATCGGCATCGGCGCCCGGGTGGTGATGATCGGCAGCCTCTTTGCCGGAACCGACGAATCCCCCGGCGAGACTTTTTTGTACCAGGGCCGCACCTACAAGGGCTACCGGGGCATGGGCTCGCTCGGCGCCATGAAGGAGGGTTCCAGCGACCGCTACTTTCAGGAAGGGGTGGAAAGCCAGGCCAAGTTCGTGCCCGAGGGCATCGAAGGCAAGGTGCCCTACCGGGGGCCGCTCTCCGATATGATCTACCAGCTCATGGGCGGTCTGCGTTCCGGCATGGGCTATCTGGGCGCGGCCACCATCGAGGAGCTGCGCCGGAAGGCGAAGTTTGTCAAGATTACCGCCGCCGGGCTCAAGGAAAGCCATGTCCACGATGTGATCATCACCAAAGAGGCCCCGAATTACCGGTTGGGCTAAAGAGACAATGAAGAATGAAAAATGGAGAATGAAGAGTTGAAAAGAATGGAACGGGTTTTTGTCCCTGTATTATCCATTTTTAACTATTCATTTTTCATTACCAAAAGGTGAACAATGGATATCCACGGCGAAAAGATACTGATTCTTGATTTCGGCTCCCAGTACACCCAGCTCATTGCCCGGCGGGTGCGGGAGGCAGGGGTGTATTGCGAACTGCACCCGTGGGACATGACCTCCGAGGATATCCGGAATTTCGGCCCCCAGGGGATCATCCTCTCGGGCGGACCCCAGTCGGTGCATGAGGCCGAGACCCCCCGCGCCGCCGAGGCGGTTTTCACCCTGGGCGTCCCGGTGTTCGGCATCTGTTACGGCCAGCAGACCATGGCGGCTCAGTTGGGCGGCGAGGTGGAACCTTCCGCCCACCGCGAGTACGGCTATGCCCAGGTGCGGGCCCGCAACCACTCCAGGCTGCTTGCCGACATCGAGGACCACGCCAGCCCCGAGGGATATGGGCTGCTCGATGTCTGGATGAGCCACGGCGACAGGGTCAACAAGCTGCCCCAAGGCTTCGTGGCCATCTGCGAGACCGACAGCGCTCCCTTGGCCGGCATGGCCGACGAGTCCCGCCGTTTCTACGGTTTGCAGTTTCACCCGGAGGTGACCCACACCCGTCAGGGCAA
>Ga0074195_1000459_pt1 | contig 81305 bp, 46 predicted proteins | sample EPASupsiteHSE623_FD_64525 | JGI IMG/M metagenome (GOLD analysis project Ga0074195, IMG submission 64525) | Bioremediated contaminated groundwater from EPA Superfund site, New Mexico - Sample HSE6-23 | ecosystem: Environmental > Aquatic > Deep subsurface > Groundwater > Contaminated ...
GAAATATAACGAGCGTATCCTTGATAAAAAAGTAGACGTCAATTATACAGACCGGAGTATTGAAGAAATACTGAACGATTTATTTAAAGATACAGATCTTAAATACCGGATCGTTGACAGGTATATTGCTGTGACCAGAACAAATGATACATACGTGCCTGATGAAGGGCCCCTCAAAGTATCGGGGGTTGTAACAGACAGCAATACCGGTGAGTCACTCCCCGGTGTATCGATTATGATTGAGGGTACAAACAGCGGAGTGGTGACAGACATGGAAGGGAGTTATTCGATCGAGGTACCTTCGCCGGACAAGAGCCTGATTTTTTCTTTCATTGGCTATGTTACCCTTACTGTGAATGTGAACACACAAAAGATTCTGGATGTGCAATTGTCGCTGGATGTTAAAAAGATTGACGAAGTGGTTGTAACTGCACTTGGGATCTCCAGGGATAAAAAAGCGCTTGGGTATTCTGTAAGCGAAGTAAAAGGTGAGGAATTTATCAAGGCGAGGGAAGTAAACGTAGCGAATTCATTAACGGGTAAGATCGCGGGAGTGAATGTCACCGGGTTGTCGACAGGACCGGGAGGCTCCAGCCGAGTGGTTATTAGAGGTAACGGTTCATTCAACGGAGATAACCAACCGTTATATGTTATTAACGGGATGCCGATCGACAACAGTACGCCTGGGGGAAGCGCTACGGCGAACGGGGGTGGTTTGAATATTGACCGTGGTGACGGGATTTCGGGGATCAACCCAGACGACATTGAAAGTATCAGTGTATTAAAAGGTGGAACAGCTTCTGCGTTATACGGATCGCGCGCTTCCAACGGTGTGATCCTGATCACCACCAAAAAAGGCAGAGCGCAGAAGGGCATCGGGGTTGAGTTCAATTCATCCCTCTCATTTGACGATCCGGTTTCATACCAGGATTTTCAGTATGAATACGGTCACGGCAAACTGGGAAGAAAGCCGACAACCCAGGCTGAAGCAATCAGTTGGGGACGCCATTCCTGGGGGGCAAAAATCGACGGAGAGCAATATGTGTCGATTGACGGGCAACAGCACGCCTATTCTCCGGTTGACGTAAAAGACAATATTGACGACTTCTACCGAACAGGGAGGACACAGGTTAATACAGTAGCACTGACAGGAGGTTCTGAAGAGATCAATTTCAGGCTTTCGTTTTCAAATACCGACAGCAAAGGGGTACTCCCCAGTACTTCCATGGGCAAGAATATTGCCAACCTGAACGTGAATGCAAAAATTGGTAAAAGGATCACCATTGAGACCGTCTCGCAATACAACATAGAAAAGGTTAAAAACCGGACGATGGCCGGTGATGCCAACGGTAACCCGAACTGGATCTCCATGCTGGCCAATACGATCGATGCGCAACAACTGGCTCCGGGGTACCTCGACGACGGGATGGAATTCCAATGGAACGAAACGCCTTACGCAACCAATCCGTATTTTGTGTTAAACAGTTATAAGGAAAACGATAAAAAGAACCGTTTTATCGGCCAGGCCAGTATCAAATATAACTTCACCAACGATTTCTTCCTGAAGGGCAATGTCACGCGCGACTTTTACAGCTTCGATTACGTGGGTATTATTCCTACCGGGACCCAATATACCACTCCTGCGGGCGGCGGAGAATATCACGGAATAAGATCGACTGTTTCAGAAACTAACGCCATGCTGACTGCAAACTACAATATGACATTTGCAGACAAAATTCATGCAACATACCTGGGCGGAGCAAACCGCCGGAAATTCGAGAATAACGAAACCTATATTGACGGGGTACAATTCGTTCTGCCTTTCTTTTACAGTTATACAAACATGAATACGCTGACGATAACCCCCAGCCGTCAGCGTTCAGAAACAAACTCCGTTTTCGGATCGGTAGATGTCGACTATAAGAACCTGGTATACCTCACGGTAACCGGAAGAAAAGACTGGTTTTCCACGCTCAATCAGGCAAATAATTCTATTTTCTATCCTTCGGTAGGCGGAAGCATCCTCTTATCTGAAGCATTCAGATTGCCCAAAGTGATTAATTTTCTGAAACTGCGGGGATCATGGGCTCAGGTTGGCGGCGCTGTTCCGGATGCTTATGCTGTAAACCTTACCTACAGCATGATTCAAGGTGGTCACAATGGCCAGGCCCTGCAGGGCGTCACTTCGACCACCATCACGGATGCCAATCTGAAGCCGCTGACATCAACCACAAAAGAAATTGGCATAGAGACCCGCATATTAAACAACAGGGTCAATTTTGATCTCACTTTATACGACCGCAAAACATCGAATGACATCGTTCAGACTGCTATTCCTATTACGTCAGGATACAGCTATGCACGTCTCAACGCCGGTGAATTGCAGAATAGAGGAATTGAGTTTTTGATTTCGGGAACAGCGGTAAAAAGCGGCGGCTTTTTGTGGAATGCAAGTTACAATGTTGCATACAATAAAAGCAAAGTTCTCCAGCTTACAGAGGGATTAAACACGATCCAGATGACTTCGAGCGTCGGAGGGTGGGCCGGTATTTATAACGATATCGGGCGGCCTTACGGGATCATTAAAGGGTACCGAATGGTGAAGGATGAAAACGGAAACCGTGTTTATGCTTCTTCCGGTTATGAAAAAAGGAGTGACCTGGTTGAACTGGGCAATGGTGTTGCCCCGCTTACCATGGGTTTAACCAACACTTTTAAATACAGGCGTTACACTTTAGATGTTCTGATCGACGGGAAGTTTGGAAACAAAGTATTCTCCGTTATGAATACTTATGCCAACCGCTTTGGTTTGTTGAAAAACACACTGAACGGACGTGGAGATGAAGGACTGACCCTGACCGGTGTCGACGAATCGGGTAACGCATATGAAAAGAACATCAGTTATACAACCGACGCCTTCAGGCTTTACTACGATAATCAGAAAAACTATTCCGAATTGTTTACTTACGACGGCGGTTTTGTCAAACTTCGCCAGATTATATTCTCTTACGACATTCCGGCGAGGATACTGGATCCTTTCCGTATAAAATCGGCGTCGGTCTCGTTTGTTGCCCGGAACGTTGCAATTCTGTACAAAAACACGGAAGGATTTGACCCGGAGGTCAGCATTACAAACGGAAATGCCCAGGGGTTTGAATCGTTTGCCTTGCCACGTACCAGAAATCTTGGGTTCAACCTTTTGGTTAAGTTTTAATTCTATTCACTTACTTTAAATCAAGAGATATGAAACGATCATATATTAGATTGTTTGGCGCGGTTGGCTTTTTGTTTGCTTTTCTTCTGACTTCATGCGACAACGGATTTGAGAGCTTAAACACTAATCCTGATGCCGTTTCGGAAGTTACGCCGGAATACATGTTCACACTGTCACAACTTGACGCCCTGAATGCCGCTGTCTTTTCGTCGCATGTGACAACAAGCGGCGGCTTTATGCAACATTTTGCCACCTACAAGGACGTCCCGAGCCTTGGCGACCGTTATACCTGGTCACAGGGAGATTACCCATATGCTTTCTTTAATACGATCTACCCCAATGCCATAAAAGAGATTGGTGAAGTGATCCGTGCAGTGTCTGATGATCCGGAGCTGGTCAATCTGTATGCTGCCGCGCGCGTCTGGAGGGTTCTGATCATGCAGCAAATAACCGATATGTACGGAGATGTTCCCTATTCTGAAGCAGGGAAAGGTTATTCGGAAACGATTTATACGCCGCAGTATGACGATCAGTCCGATATTTATGCGGATATGCTGAATGAACTCAGCGAAGCTGCAAACTCGTTTACCAGTGAAAAGGAGACCTTTGGTTCAGCCGATTTGCTTTATGCCGGAGATATTACTCAATGGAAGAAATTCACCTACTCACTGATGTTACGTTTAGGCTTCAGGCTTACGAAAGCGGATGCTTCACTGGCTGAAACCTGGGTGAAGAAGGCGATTGAAGGCGGTGTGATTACTGAAGACAATGATATTGCCCTGGTTGAGTACACTGACGGCCCCAAAACAATCAATTACAATCCGTTCGCATATGCGTTGGTCTCGGGCGATTACAGTGTCAATAACGGGATTGACAATAAAGAGGGAGGAAAATTCGCCCAAACCTTTATTTCTTATTTAACGAACACCGGCGATCCGCGCCTGAATGCCATCGCGGTGGTATGGAATAATGGTGTGGCCGATACGACGACAAGTATTCAGAAAGGCATGCCAAACGGTCTGATCGGGGGAAGCGCTCCCGATGATTTTGTGACTTACTCTGAACCAAATCCGGAAACTTTACTGAAGTACGATTCCCCGTATCTTGTCCTGACAAATGCCGAAGTTAATCTTCTTTTGGCGGAAGCGTCGGTCCGCGGATGGTATTCGGGCGATGCAAACACCCTTTATCAAAAGGCCATTTATTCTGCATTGGATTACTGGAGTTTATACGATTCGAATGCCGGCGCGATCTCAGAGAAAAGGAAGGCTGCTTACCTGGCTGATAACGAACTTGATGGTACGACATTCGAAGATAAGATGGAACAAATACACACCCAGTTCTGGATCTCGGTTTTCCCGAACGAAATCGAAATTTATGCCAACTGGCGCAGGACCGGATATCCCGCTCTTGTTCCTGTGAATGTGCCCGGTAATCTTACCAACGGAACCATTCCCAGACGTTTGCTTTATCCTCCGTCTGAAGAAAGCCTGAACGGGGATAACTATGCAGCGGCAGTTGCCAAAATAGAAGGTGGAAATGTGCTCACCGGACGTGTCTGGTGGGATGCAGAATAATTAATTAACATTCACATGCCCGGAGATCCTTTGTAGATACAGGCTCTCCGGCATGTGATCAAAAAAAGAAACATGATAGAAAAAAGAAGATCAGCATTAAAGAAAATATTAGCGGGTTTATTGGGTGCCAGCGGCCTCGCCCTGGTTAGCCGGAAGGCAAATGCGTCGGAAACAAAAACGGGCTCCGGTATCATTACCGATCAGGAAGTCCCTCTCTTTTCAAGTTCAGTAACCTATGGCAATCTCGTTTTTATTGCCGGCAAAGGGGCGCATTTCGACGGCGATATTACAGCACACACCAAACATGTTCTGGACGAATTGGAAAAAGAGCTGATAAAAGCAGGATCGTCTATGGAGAAAGTGGTAAAGGTGAATGTTTACCTGAACGACCTGAATGACTATAAAGCCATGAACGAAGCGTACCGCGGGCGGTTTGGGGCAGTTCCTCCTGTCCGGACAACGGTGGCGGTATACGGCGGGGTCCCGGGCGATTCGCTCGTTGAGATCGACTGCATCGCTCATCTGTAGAAGTTCAGGAAGCTTTTTTAATATGAATTTTATCGGCCATCTGTCCTTTCCGGACAGGTGGCCCGGGGAATCATTATCTTAAAAATGACACACGAAATGACAAGTAGAAGAAATATACTTAAGAGCATGGCGTTATTGCCATTCGCCAGCCCGGTAACTAACGGTATCCCTCAAAACGGATATGTATCCGGATTGCCTTACCGTGACTTTTTCAAGGAACTGGGGCTAAGGACATTTATTAACGCAGCAGGAACCTATACATCGATGACAGGATCGCTGATGATTCCTGAAGTTTTGGAAGCATACAGGTACGCTACCAAGGAGTATGTAATGCTTGACGAACTCCAGGATAAAGTAGGGGAACGCATTGCCTCGTTGCTGGGATGCGAAGCAGCGACAGTTACCTCCGGAGCAGCTTCAGCGATTACGCTGGGAACTGCCGGGGTACTCACGGGACCGGATCCGGAAAAAGCGGCCAAACTTCCGCATTTGGAAAACACGGGTATGAAAACGGAAGTGATCATGCAGAAAGCGCATTATATTGATTATGCTCACGCCATTTTAAACTGTGGGGTAAAGCTCGTTTATGTGAATACCAGGGAAGAATTGGAGCAAGCGATAAATAAAAATACGGCCATGTATTACTTCGTCAATTTTCTGAATTACGAAGGGCAGATACAATGGGACGAGGTCTTGTCGGTCTGCCAAAAGCATAACATCCCAACGATGATTGACTGTGCGGCCGATGTCCCCCCTGTCGAAAATTTAAGCAAGTACATCCGGATGGGATTTGATATGGTTTGCTTTTCAGGAGGGAAAGGCCTTCGGGGGCCGCAAAGCGCAGGGCTGCTCCTTGGCAAAAAAAAATTCATCGATGCCGCCAGGGTCAGCGCTCCTCCGCGGGCAAATACCATTGGCCGGGGCATGAAAGTCAATAAAGAAGAAATTCTTGCCATGATGGTTGCGATCGAGTCGTACCTGACCAGGGATCATGAAAAGGAACTGAGAATGTGGGAAGAGCAGATCGGACTGATCAATGAGTCCCTCAAGCCGGTTGAAGGGGTCCAAACTTCAGTTGACGTCCCGCTGCTGGCGAACCATGTCCCGACGCTGAACATCAGTTGGGATGTAAAGAAGGTGAAAATATCGGGCGACAGGGTGAAAGAGATTTTACGGAATGGACACCCGTCAATCGAAATCGCCGGAGGGGGCGAGAACTCGGTTAGCATAACGACCTGGATATTAGTGCCCGGTGAAGAGCGGATTGTCGCCGGCCGGATAACTGACATCCTGAAAAAGGCGGCAAACTGACCGAACTGGCTCTTCTGGGCATCGGCGCGGCGAGTTCCGCAAGCACGTACGTCTGTTCAAAATAGCATTACTCATTAAATTAAGTTCGAATTATGAAAATTACACGTTATATCGTCATAACAGTTTTTGCTTTGCTTTACTTCATCGCCGGGCAATCGCAACCTTATTCAATTTTAATAAAAGGAGGTCATGTTATCGATCCTAAAAACGGGATTGACAAAGAAATGGATATTGCCATTACTGATTCGGTGATCGCGAAGGTGGACGAGCACATCGATATCAAAACGGCAAAGGTGGTCATTGACGGCAGTGGTATGTATGTGACTCCTGGTCTGATCGATATGCACGCCCACCATTTTTTCGGTACGGTGTCCGGATGTTACCTTTGCAACAGCTATGAGGCCCTTCCTCCCGACGGGTTTACCTTCAGATGCGGAGTAACAACGGTTGTAGATGCCGGGAGCTCGGGCTGGAAAACTTTTGAAACTTTTAAAATGCAGACCATTGCCCACTCAAAAACAAGGATTTTCGCCTTTATCAACATCGTGGGAGAAGGGATGCGCGGAGGTCCTTACGAACAAAACCCCGACGATATGAACGCGCGGATGGCTTCGTTGGTGGCGCTGCAAAACCCGGAGGTCGTAGGGTTTAAAGTGGCTCATTTTTCAGGTGCTGAATGGACTCCGGTTGACCGGGCAGTTGAAGCCGGAAACCTGGCGAATATGCCGGTTATGATCGACTTCGGGCAACATGAACCTCCTCTTTCGTTGAAAGAACTTTTGCTGGACAAGCTGCGTCCCGGCGATATTTTCACCCATGCTTTCGCGAGTGTTCCCGGACGAATGGCCGTCGTCGGCAGGGATGGCAAAGTGTTCCCCTACGCTCTGGAGGCGCAAAAACAGGGAATTATTTTCGATTTGGGGCATGGAGGCGGAAGCTTCTCGTACAGCCAGGCGATACCTGCAGTCAAAGCCGGTTTTTTCCCGCAAACGATCAGTACCGATTTACACACGGGAAGCATGAATTCGGGAATGAAAGATATGAATAACGTGATGTCGAAGATGCTGAATCTGGGCATGAGCCTGAAGGAAGTTATTGCCGCTTCGACGTGGACGCCCGCATCGGTCATTCACCGCGAGCAATACGGGCATCTTTCGGAAGGGGCAATCGCCGATATTGCTGTTTTCAGTTTACGCGAAGGAAAGTTCGGGTTTACCGACGTTTCGGGACGCCGGATGGACGGCACCCAAAAGCTGGAGTGTGAGGTGACCTTACTCGGAGGCTCAGTTGTCTATGACCTGAACGGCATTTCAACACCATAACTAAAAAAACAAAAACGACAGATCACAATGGGAACAAAAAACAGCCTGATAACCGGCTTAACGGTTCTTTTAAGCATAGTATGTTTAACAGGAGAAACATTGAATGCCCAGACTATTTCGAAGGATGAACTGATTTATCTGACTTCTGCATGGAAGGGTGAACGCTTTACCGACGGGAGACCCCGGATACCGGATGAACTGATTGAACGGGCAAGGCATATCACGATTGAAGATGCATGGCTTGTATTACGGAATGAAGGTTATCTTTGTCAGTTTGAGAGAGATTTTAGACAGGATAATCCTGATGCAGTGATGGCAGGCCGGGCTTTGACAGCCCGGTTCCTGCCTTCGCGTCCGGACATAGAGGCCAAAATTAAAGACCGGGGCTGGAAGGATGGGTTTCAGGGCAATACCAACTCATGGCCCATTTTAAAACTCCAAAAGGGCGATGTTTACATTGCCGATGCGGGGGGTAAAATTTCCGGGGGAACATTAATCGGCGATAATCTCGCGAGTTCGGTCTTCGAACGTTCGGGGAACGGCGTTGTATTTAATGGTTCGGCGCGCGATCCGGAAGGCATTTCGAAAATCAAAGGGTTTCATACATGGATCCGGGATTGGGATCCTTCATTTCTTGAGAATATGGTTTTGACCGGATTGAATGTTCCTGTCACGCTGGGGCAGGCGATTATTATGCCGGGCGATCTTGTCCTGGCCAAAAAGGAAGGCGTGATCTTCATCCCGGCCCATTTGGCTCAGACAGTGATCATTACTGCCGAGTTTCTTGCACTGAGAGCTGAGTTCGCGAATTCAGTTCTGGCAGAAGGGCGTTTTTCTGCCGGGCAAATTGATAACCAGTGGACAGATGAAATTAAAGAAGCTTTTCTGGATTGGCTGAAAAAAAATCCGGATCTTTTGCCGATGAAACGGGAAGAACTCGATGAATATATGAAAAACAGGACCTGGTAACCCGACTAATATTGATTAAATATGAAGCTGTTAAAAACAACCGGATCAGCAACGTTGTTGCTTTCGGTAGTGTGTTTCCTGACTGCCGGCATCTTCGCGATCTGTATTTCCAACATCGTGGTTGCTGTGTTTTCCTGCTCGCTTGGCTTTCTGTTCGCCGCAACCGGATTTAGCAAATCAAAAAAATACAGCGGGCTGGCTTATCCGTTTATGATCCTGGCCTCAGTGTCAATTGCAGCGGCTTATCCCGACCTGTTCATCAGCATCGGCGACTTCAGTCTGGCCGCTCTTATCACTCCGCTTCTCCAGATCATCATGTTTGGGATGGGCACGACCATGAGTGTCGGCGACTTTGTAGGTGTCATTAAAATGCCCAAAGGGGTAATCATAGGCACCGTTTGTCAGTTTACGATCATGCCGTTTCTTGGGTTGGCGCTGGCCTCATTATTTCAGTTTCCTCCTGAAATAGCGGCAGGTATTATTCTGATAGGCGCTTCTCCCGGGGGAATGGCTTCAAATGTCATGGCTTATCTCGCCCGTGCAAATGTCGCTTTATCAATCACGTTGACTACCGTTTCTACCCTCCTGGCTCCTCTTCTTACACCATTTTGGATGAAAATAATGGGGAGCCGCTTTATTGAGATCGACGCGCTGAAGATGATGTTCGACATTGTAAAAATTGTCATTCTCCCGGTTATCGGAGGTGTATTGTTCAACAAACTGTTCAACGAGAGAATGAAATGGATCAGCATCGTTATGCCCCGTTTGTCGATGCTAAGCATTGCCTTTATTATCGTGATCATCACGGCAATGGGGCATGAAAGCCTGAAGGAAATCGGCATCCTGCTGCTTTGCACAGCCCTGATCCATAATATTTTTGGATACTTCGCCGGTTATTATACTGGCCGGCTGTTTAAAATGGATGAGAAAGACTGCCGGACAATTGCCATCGAGGTGGGCATGCAGAACGGCGGACTGGCTTCGGGGATTGCCAAAGAAATGGGAAAAGTTGCAACGGTAGGGCTTGCCCCTGCCGTATTCGGGCCAACGATGAACATTACCGGATCGCTTTTGGCAAGCTTCTGGCGGGGGAAAAAGGACATTCGGACTTAACTTGTTTTTTACATTAAAGTTTCTTAAGCGTACAAATTTTTAAAAAAAAGTATCCGTCTGTCACCCTCTCTGAACTTGTTTTGCGTCATAGTATATGAGAAATGACAGTAAATATGGATCCTGAAAATACACTATGGTCTTTAATTGGCGGGAAACTCAATCGTGAACTGTCAGAGGATGAGTTAATCCTGTTTGAGAAACTGGTTCAGGATAAGCAGAAGAGAAAATTGTTCAGCCGGATGGAAATCATTCATTCCGGGTTAAATGACATGAAACACATCCGGTGTTTCAGCAGGAATTCTTCCTGGGATAAAATAGGTCATCATGTCCGTAAAGCCAGGAATATAAAACACGCAGTTGGAATACTGACCTATGCGGCTATTCTGGTATTGGTATTTCTTCTTGGAACTGTGCTTGATTCGCCAATGTCCGGCCCTGGTATTCCTGTTCAATATGCCGAAATTGACGTTACCTATGGACAAACAAACCATTTGATCCTTTTTGATGGCACTGAAGTGTGGTTGAATTCAGGTACAAAATTCAGATATCCCAATCATTTTAATTCGGACGAACGAAAAGTTTATGTGGAAGGAGAGGCATTTTTTAAGGTTTCTCCAAATAAAAAACTGCCTTTTAAAGTTCAGACCGGACAAATGGAAGTTGAGGTATTGGGAACTTCATTTAATGTTTCAGCGTATCCTGACGATTCAATACAATCGATCGTTTTGGTTGAGGGTAGTGTCCGGATAAACAATGCTAAAGGAGATGAGATTGGAAGATTACGACCGGGACAAATGGCTCTTCAAGCACAGCATAGGGATATTCGTGTACAGAATGTAAGCACATCTGAATATACCAAGTGGAAAGACGGAGTTCTGCATTTCAGGGAAGAAAAGATGGAAGATCTGGCAAAGAAACTGGAGCGGTGGTATAATGTTGAGATCACTTTTGAAAATGAAAAACTGAAAGGATACCTGGTTACAGGAACCATACTTCGCAATAAACCAATAGATCAGATTACTGAGATCATAGAAATGATTTCGCCTGTTAAATTTGAATATATTATAAACCCGGATAAAAAAAGTATACTAATCGTAACCAATAAATAAAAATAAATAAAAAAGGCGATGAATTGCTTGAGACCGATTCATCGCCTGGAATAAAAACAATAATGTTTTATTTAAACTACACAAATTTATGGAAAAAAATCTTGACTTCGATAACCAGAAGTGGTTATTGCAAAAATTACTACGTGTTATGAAACTAACCTGCATTTTAATTTTAGTATTTGTTTTAGGAACAAAGGCTGCCAGTTTCTCGCAAACAGGCAAGCTAAATCTGAACTTGAAAAATGGCACGCTGGTTGAAGCTTTGGAACAAATTGAAGATCAGTCAGAATACTATTTTTACTACAACAATGATGAAATAAGAGATGTGACCAACATTTCTATCAGGACCGCTAATAGTAAAATTGAAGATGTCCTGACGGAGCTTTTATCGGGAACAGGCCTGACATATAAAGTAGTAGATCGTTTCATTGTTGTTAGAAAGAGTGAAGATTCTGTTGATAATCAGCAAGTCCGGCAAGAAAAAAGAGTCACCGGTAAAGTCACCGACGCCTCTGGTTTGCCTTTACCCGGAGTTACCGTAGTTATAAAAAGTACATCTGTAGGCACGATTACGGACGGAGGCGGATTTTACGTTATTTCCGATGTTTCTCCAGATGCTATCCTGCAGTTCTCTTTTGTAGGGATGAAGAGCCAGGAGATTCCCGTGTTGAATAAAAGTACGATTGATGTAAAATTAGAAGAAGAATCCATTGGGATTGAAGAGGTCGTGGCAATCGGTTACGGGTCGATGAAAAAATCAGATTTAACCGGAGCTGTTACCAGTGCAAATGTGGAGGCATTAAAATTATCACCCAATACAAACGTAGCCCAGTTGTTGCAAGGGACTGTTCCCGGTTTAAATATAGGCCAGGTAACCAGTGCCGGCGCTACTCCTGATATTTCTATCCGTGGTAAAATACGATATCGGGAAATACGAGTATATTGATTGTACTGGATGGTATCATTTACAGTAATTCGCTTTCGTCTATCAACCCGGCAGATATCGAGTCGATCGACATTCTTAAGGATGCAAGCTCTACCGCTGTTTATGGAGCGCGTGCAGCGAACGGTGTCATGCTCATCACATCGAAGAAAGGTAAAGTAGGCAAGGCTAAGATTTCCTACTCTTCTTCTTACAGCATTCAAAATCCCTCAAAAAATATCCGCCCGATGAACCGGCAGGAGTTGCTTGATTTTGTCAAGGAGAATATGTGGAACAAGGCCTACACCGAGGAATCGGGTTATACTCAGGTAAATCCTGATTTTGATCTGGCTTCCTGGATGCCGGATTCATATATGCTGAATTCTGATGGAACCATCAGCACAACGGATTTTAACTGGTGGGATGCATGTACCCGCACAGGTTCCATTCTCGAGAATAAATTAAGTATCTCTGGTGGTAACGATGCCATTTCCTACTTGATTTCGTTGGGTAATTCTACTCAAAAGAACTTTCTTCTAAATGACGATTTTAAACGAAACAGCGTACGGATTAATCTGGATGCGAAACTTCGTTCATGGTGGAAAGTAGGCGTACAAACGAGTGGTTCTTTTGTGAATCAGGATGGTGCAGAACCTATTTTATGGACATTAATCACAATGTCTCCGTTAGCAACCCCTTATAACGAGGATGGCACACTGAATCGTTCTCCAATGAATGTGGCGCGTGACAATCCGCTGCTGGGTTCTGTTGTTGACGACAGAGAACGTCATAATTATTTCATTGGAAATATCTATTCGGAATTTCAGTTGCCGGTCAAGGGATTAACCTATCGTATCAATTTCGGTAATAATTACCAGGTTAACGAACATTACCAGGGCAGTATGTATAGTTTTGGAGGATTAGGCGAAGCATACAAACAAAATTCGTCCACTTACGATTATACGCTTGATAATATTGTTAATTATTCGGGAGACTTTGGGTTACACAATATTGCTGCTACATTCGTATATGGAGCCTTTGAACGCAAATATTCATATACGGAGGCCAAAGCCAATACGTTTACCCGTATGACGTTGGGATATAACAGTTTGGAACAGGGAACCAATCAGTTTGCGACTTCCGATGCCAATAGTGAAGCGATGCTGTATCAGATGGCACGCTTGAATTATAAGTACAATAACAAGTACCTTGTTACAGCTACGTTAAGGAGAGATGGTTATTCAGGATTCGCGGCAAATCATAAAAGCGCTATATTCCCTTCAGTGGCTTTAGGCTGGGTAGTCTCTGACGAAAGTTTCTTTACGATTCCAGTGATTAATTATTTGAAACTCCGAGGAGGATATGGCATTAGCGGTAACCAGACATATACCTATTCTTCGCTGTCAAAGGTTTCATCCGGAGCTGGTTATGTGTTTGGCGATGGTGGCACCACCGTTAATAAGCAAGAGCTGACCTCGATGGCCAACAACGACCTGATGTGGGAAAAGACAGCCGGCCTTAACCTGGGATTTGATTTCGGCTTGTTAATGAACCGTATCAGCGGATCGCTGGAGGTTTACAAAACGACTACAAACGATTTACTTTATGCGGTAGCGATCCCTTCTATCACCGGGTTTACTTCTATCACTTCCAATATCGGAGAAATTCAGAACAAAGGGATTGAGTTTTCAGTTACCTCCCGAAATGTAGCTTCTGCCGATTTTGAATGGAGTACCACATTCAATATATCTTCAAACAAGAATGAGATTATTTCGTTAACAGGCATGGATAGTGATGGTGACGGAAAGGAAGACGACCTGATATCAAGTAATCTTTTCATTGGACAATCACTGTCGGCTATTTATGATTACAAGACGGACGGTATCTATCAATTGGATGATGATATCCCGACTGGTTACTATCCGGGCACGTATAAGATACATGATAAGACTGGTGAAGGAAATATTACGACAGACGACAAGGTCATTATTGGTAAGACTGATCCGGCTTATCGTATTGGTGTCCTGAATACATTTAAGTATAAGGATTTTTCATTGAGCTTCTTTATTAATTCTGTTCAGGGAGGTAAAAATGGCTACTTAGGTCAAAACATGTCTACAGTAACTCAGGACGATAATTCACGCCGTTATAATCTGATGAAAGAAAGGGCCGATTTGTTTTGGTCGCCGAATAATACGGATGGGATCTATGCGAGGTATATTAATGCTCCGGCGTTTAGTCCTACTTCAGTCTATCAGGACAGAAGCTTTATCCGTCTGCAGGATATTACATTTAGTTATAATTTGCCGAAGTCGTTATTATCATTCGTCCGGATAGAGAACGTAAATTTTTATGTCACCGGCAAGAACTTGCTGATCCTGACCAAATGGAAGGGCTGGGATCCTGAAGCAAACTATGGTACCATTACTTATGGAAGTAAAACTGTCAATAATGGTGGCAGTAACTATGATGGGAGACCCGTAATGAAAAGCTTTACAGCCGGTATTAACGTCACATTTTAATTGGTTTAAACTATGAAAAAGTATATTTTTTTGGCTTTAATTGCCATACTTTTAGGTGCATGTAACGAGGACAAATTCCTGAAAGAAACGCCAATGGATTTCATGGGTGGGGATAACTCGTACTCTACCGCAGCAGACTTTGATCTTGCCATTAATGAGCTTTATTACCTTACCAGGTTGGAATTCTTCGCAAATAGTGATCGCAGTATTGATTTCATATACGGCACAGACCTTGTATTTGAAGGATCGAGCGAAAAATCTAACCTGTTGTCGAACTACAGTATTTCAGGGACTATTGCTCAGGCACACTGGGATAAGCTGTATTTGCTTATTGCCCAGTCGAATGTAGTTCTCACCCGTTTGCCGAAATCGTCACTCACGGAAGCCCAGCAAGCTGCATTTGTGGCAAAGGCAAAGTTCTTCAGAGGATTAGCTTACCGGACCTTAGCCTATTTGTATGGAGGTGTGCCTATTGAATTGAATGAGGTGACCACTCCAAAAACAGATTATGTGCGAGCTTCATACAGTGAAACGATCCTGCAGGCTATTGAAGATGTGAAATTCGCAGCAGAGCATTTGGATGATGTGGCCGATGTAAAGGATGGAGAAGTCAACGCTGCTGCCGCCTATCATTTATTGTCGGAACTGTATCTCGCTGCCGATCAGTATCAGAATGCCATTGATGCAGCTACAGAAGTAATTGGAAATTCCGGCCTGGCCTTAATGCAAAACCGTTTCGGATCGAGGGCTACCGAGACTCCGGGGAATGTTTATGGTGACTTGTTCAGTATGAACAACCAAAATCGTTCGTCCGGAAATAAGGAAGGACTTTTTGTAATGCAGTTTGAAACCAACGTTTCTGGCGGTAGTTCAAATACATCTTATAACTTTTGGGATGTAGGAAACTACCTGTTGGAAAGACATTGTGCTCCGCAGGTCGCTCATTTCAGAATAATTCTGAGTGACGGGACACAACTTACACCGTTTAGCTGGCCTATTGGCGATTTTACAGGTGGGCGGGGCATTGGCACAGCAGTTTTGACTGTGCATTCCGGGACCGAGGTATGGTCAAGTGATTACGAGAACGACTTAAGAAATGCAAATTGTAATATTGTCAGAAAATTTGCCTTTAATAATCCAACTTTCAAAGCGAATTATGGTAGTACGTTTGGCGATAGTATTGACCTCGACAATCTGCCAGCAGGTGTGACATTCATTACCGGACTGAGCAATCAGAGTACCTTCCCCGGACGTTATCTCTGTCCATATCAGGTTAAGTGTACAACTCCTTATCACCATCCGGCTGCCTTATATAATACGAACACAGCAACTGAATATGATCTTAACAGTACTGGTGGAGGTACCTTTACGGACCAGTATATGTTCCGTTTGGCTGAAACCTACTTATTACGGGCTGAGGCATATTTAAAACTGGGTAATACAAGTCTTGCCGCGGCCGATATCAATGTAGTAAGAAGCCGTTCGAAGGCGTCATCAGTCGCCGCCGCAAATGTTACCATGGATTATATTCTGGACGAGCGTTTGCGTGAGTTAGGTATCGAAGAAAAGAGAAGATTGACTCTTTCCCGTACAGGCACATTCTACGACAGAGTAACAAGGTATAATTCATATTACACTTCTCCTGCGTCATCTGCAGATGGAGTTGGCTTCATCACGGGGACAAATACATCGAAATATATTTTGTGGCCAATACCCCAATCTGCTATTGAGGCAAATAAGGATGCTGTTTTAGAACAGAACCCAGGTTATAATTAGACTTCAGGGAAGAGAATAATATTTTATTGGAATCATGGGTAACTTGTCAGCGGTTATCCATGATTCCAATTATTTTTTCGGCAGCCGTTTCCGAAACTCGATCTTTTGAGGAAAAGCCAGGGATGAGATTGGATCATCGTTCCGGAACTGACTCAGGTCTCCGGAATACGTCCGAATTAATACATCGCCATACGCTCTTTAACACAAAAAAGACCCCTGTTCCTGTTTTTTTTGCGGAAATTAGGGACCGGATAATATCTAAAAAATCAACATAACAAATGAAACACAAAGGAAGTAATCTAAGTCTGTTGGCAGTACTTTTGTTAGCCGCCTGCGCTGTGCCGCAATACCAATTAACGGATGATGGTATCATCTTAAATTTAAGGCAGGAAAGAAAAACAGAAGCGAACAAGCTTCGTTTGCGGGTACTGGGAGACGGGTTAATTCACGTGTCTGCTACTCCTGATGAAAATTTTCCGCAGGATTCAAGTTTGATTATTGTTCCCGGTCTTCAGACTGTACCGTTTCAGGTAGAGGATGCCGGTGATTCTGTTAAACTGAGCACATCCCGGTTAAAAGTAATGATTTCCAGGATTAATGGTGGCATAAAATTTAAAGATGAGAATGACCATGTGATTTTAGCCGAGAAACCGGGAGGTGGCAAAACATTCCAGCCAATTGAAGTAGAAGGAACAAAAGGCTATACTGTCAGGCAACTGTTTGATTCGCCGGCTGATGAAGCTTTTTACGGGCTGGGACAACATCAGTCGGATGAATTTAACTACAAAGGGAAAAGCGAGGAGCTGTTTCAATACAACACCAAAGTTTCGGTGCCTTTTATTGTTTCCAACAAAAACTACGGCCTTTTGTGGGACAGCTATTCGTTAAGCCGTTTTGGTGACAGCCGCGAATACAAACAGATGAACCGGGTTTTTCAATTGTACGATAAAAGCGGCCGGGCAGGCAGCCTGACCGGGACTTATCAGGCGCAGGCCAATGATTTGCAGAGACTGGTCCGTGCTGAAGATTCTCTTTATTTTGAGGATACCAAAACGGTAAAAAACCTCCCGGAGAATTTCCCTCTGAAGGGAGCTGATGTGACCTATGAAGGAGAAATTGAAGCCTCAGCGAGCGGAACCTACCGTTTTATTCTGTACTACGCCGGATATATAAAAGTTTACCTGAACAATGAACTGGTGGTGCAGGAACGTTGGCGGACAGCCTGGAACCCGAACACCTACAAATTTGCCTGTGAAATGGAAGCTGGTAAACGGGTGCCTATACGTGTTGAGTGGAAACCGGATGGCGGACGGTCGTATTGCGGACTTCGCGTCCAAACACCTCAGTCAAACGAAGAAAAAGACAGCCAGGTTTGGTGGAGCGAGATGAATAAAAAATTGGATTATTACTTTGTGTATGGTGATTCCATGGATGAAATTATTAAAGGATACCGTATACTGACCGGGAAATCGCAGATCATGCCCAAATGGGCCATGGGATTCTGGCAAAGTCGTGAAAGATACAAAACTCAAAACGAGATACTCAGTACCCTCAAAGAATTCAGGGACCGGAAATTTCCGATAGACAACATCGTACTGGATTGGAATTATTGGCCGGAAGATGCCTGGGGAAGCCATGAGTTCGACAAGAACCGTTTCCCTGATCCCAAAGCGATGGTGGATTCCATTCATTCCATGCACGCAAAAATGATGATTTCGGTGTGGCCGAAGTTTTATATTACGACCGAACATTTCAAAGAATTTGATGAAAAAGGCTGGATGTACAGGCAGGCCGTTAAAGACAGTATCCGCGACTGGGTAGGACCCGGTTATGTTGGTTCATTCTACGACGCCTACTCGGACGGAGCCCGGAAGTTGTTCTGGAAGCAAATCTATGAGAATTTATATCCATTAGGAATTGACGCCTGGTGGATGGATGCCAGCGAGCCAAATGTGCTCGACTGTACTGAAATGGAGTATCGCAAGGCTTTATGTGGCCCGACAGCTTTAGGTCCTTCTGCAGCGTATTTCAATACTTATGCATTGATGAATGCGGAAGCGATTTATGACGGGCAACGCGGGGTAACCCCCAATAAACGGGTCTTTTTGTTAACCCGTTCGGGCTTTGCCGGACTGCAACGATATTCCACTGCTACATGGAGTGGCGATATTGGCACACGTTGGGAGGATATGAAAGCACAGATTGCGGCCGGACTGAATTTTTCAGTTAGCGGCATTCCCTACTGGACGATGGATATTGGCGGATTCTGTGTAGAAGACCGTTACGTGGCCGGACAAATGGCGTACGACAGAAGCGGGAATGAAAACGATGACTATAAGGAATGGCGCGAATTGAACACCCGCTGGTACCAATTTGGCGCTTTCGCACCATTATATCGTTCGCATGGGCAATTCCCTTATCGTGAACCCTGGAACATAGCGCCCCAGAGACATCTGGCTTATAACTCAATCTTGTATTATGCGAACTTACGCTACCGGCTGTTGCCCTACATTTATACATTGGCCGGAATGACCTATTTCAACGACTACACCATTATGCGTCCGTTGGTCATGGACTTTTCAAACGATAAAAATGTTGAAAATATCAGTGACCAGTTTATGTTTGGTCCGTCATTTATGGTGTGTCCTGTTTATACCTACCAGGCGCGTAGCCGCGACGTTTATTTTCCCGAAGGATCAAATTGGTATGATGTCTATTCAGGAAAACTGGTACAGGGAGGACAGCGTTCGAAGATTGATGCCCCGTATGAACGCATTCCGTTGTTTATCCGCGAAGGAGCCATCGTTCCGGTTGGCCCTGAAATCCAATATACTGATGAAAAAGCGGCGGAAACAATCGTCTTATATGTCTATCGCGGGCAGGACGGCTATTTTACCCTTTACGAGGACGAAGGTGTCAATTACAATTACGAAGAAGGCGCATATTCAACCATTCCTTTCAGTTATAACAACACCGACGGAACATTAACCATCGGAGAACGAAAAGGTCAATTCGACGGGATGTTGAAGGAGCGGACTTTTATAATCGTTCCCGTAGATAAGGACAAACCCAAAGGCTTTGAATATGATGCTCAGGGACAACAGGTAAGATACGACGGACACAGGCAGACAATCAGGTTGTAAAAAGCAATCTGCACGAAAGATAATTTAATATCTTTAGCTTTTACAATCAGTTTTGACCGGCAAAAATGGGGCGCTTTGGGAAAATATATGGCATGCTGATACTGGTTCTTGTTCTGTCGGCGCAAGGATCGGGGCAACCGTCTTTTGTATTTCGCCGGCTGGGCACGAACGACGGGCTTTCGAACAGCAATGTCAGAACGATTTTGAAAGACAGTTACGGGTTTTTGTGGATCGGAACAGAATCGGGACTAAACCGCTACGATGGTTACGGATTTAGAGTTTATACCATGAACCCGGAGTTGCCCAACGCCCTTTGGACAGACAATATCCTGGGCTTGCAGGAAGATGGGCTGGGAAATCTCTGGATAAGCAGCGGCTATAGCTATATGGTGTATAACCGGGATAAGGATTCTTTTATTACAGATATTCCGAAACTGCTTCTAAAATTAGGGATTCAGGTCGATCGAAATTATAAAGTGTATGTAGACAAAGATCATGATCTATGGGTATTGAGCGACCAGAAGGCCTTTTGTTATGACACCCGGAGGAAAACATTCAACGTTTTTGGCATAAAAGTACAGATGGACGAAGTCGTAACGACTGAGTTTAGCGATGACGGGGAGAATTTGTATAGTGTTCTCAGACCGGGAGTTCTATGGCAGTTAAATAAACATACCGGAAGTCAAACCATACTTAATTTACACGATTCTTTTCATCCGGAAGTTATTGATCAGTTTAACAGGATATATGCAGACAGCCGTCTCGGACTATGGCTTTTTTCTAATAAAACCGATCAGATCTATTACCGTAAAAGTCCAAAATCGGATTGGAAAAGTTTGTCATTGCATTCTTCCGTTAAAACCCAAAGTAATGTCGTATTAGAGATATTGGATGATGAGAATGGCCACATTTGGATCGGGACGGATCATAAAGGATTGTTCATCTATGACAGGGCCAATGAAACGCTTGCTAATGTGTTGCATGATCCCGGCGTGAATTTTTCTGTCGCATCAAATAATGCAGGATGTTTGTACCGCGACGACCATGGAATTATGTGGGTGGGACATAACAAGAAGGGAATTTCCTGCTATCACGAGAGTTTTCATAAGTTTGTGAACGTTGATGATCCTGATTGTAAGGATATCAGTGTAATCATGGAGGATCGGCAAGGCCGTGTTTGGATGGGTACAGACGGGAATGGCTTATATCTGAAAGAAAATGCTCAAAAAAGCGCGATTACAAAAATACCAATGCCAAACAATGCGATCGTTTCGCTCCTGGAAGACCGGAATGGGCGGGTGTGGATCGGGACCTTCTTAAATGGGCTGTTTTGCTATAAAAACGGAAAGTTCAGCCATTTTACCAAAGAAAACAGTGTGCTGGCAGCCAACGACATTTGGAGCCTAAAGGAAGACCGTTACGGAAATTTGTGGATCGGTACGCTCGGGGGAGGAATTCAATGTTTTCGTGCAACCGGTGAAAGTCTGGGTTCTCTTGTATTTGCACACGAAGTCGGAAAGTTTGCTTTAGACATGTATTATGATGGCGGAGACAAAATATACGTTGGAACCATCTTCGGACTCGAAGTTGTCGACATTACTACCGGCAGCCATGTTACCTATATGGGTAATTACCGGTGGACCCAGCAGTACAGGCAAATGGTGATAACCAATGTGTATAAAGATAAACGGGAGGGCATTTGGCTGGGGCATTCTCACGGATTGACGCTGTGGGATTTGAAGAAAGATACACTTTATAATATTGACAAAGAAAACGGTTTGTGCGATAACATTATTCGGGGTATTGTTGAGGATGACCACGGAAAAATCTGGGTAACAACAAGCAATGGTTTATCTGTTCTTTCAGCAGAACGTAACAGCCAGGGGGTGATGAGCGTCTCCGGCAGAAACTTCTCTACCCGCGACGGACTTAAATCGAACTATTTTAATAATCACGCTATTTGCAAACTGAGAAATGGTGACATTCTTCTTGGTGAAACAGAGGGGTATATCGCTGTCAATCCGAATAAAATGACTGAAAAGAGCCGGCTTCCTGCCAAAGTGATCTTTACAGGCTTGAGCGTAGCTGATAACAGGGTTGAGGTAGATTCGCTCTACAACGGACATATTTTATTGAACCGGCCCATGGAGCAAACTGATTCGGTAACCTTTCGTTATAACGATAAAGTGATTTCGTTACAGTTTACCACGGGAGATTTATTGAATGCAGACAAGGTAAAATATGTTTATAAAGCAGAAGGGTTTAATGATCAGTGGCTTCCAACGCAGGAGAACAAAATTGTATTTTCTTCATTAAATCCGGGTGTCTACCGGCTTCATATTAAAGCCTGCAACAGTGACGGGGTATGGAACGAAGAAGCAACTGTTTTGGTTATCACCGTCACGCCTCCTTTTTATTTATCGGATTGGGCATTAACAGGCTATGTTTTAGTTGTCATTAGCCTGATTATTTTTATTATTTATGGTACCCGGAAACATCACCGAACCAAGTTGGAACGACAACGAATTCAATTAAAGAGGGAACAGGAAGCAGAGCTCAATGAAATGAAATTGAGGTTCTTCACGAATATCAGTCATGATTTACGTACGCCGCTTACGCTTATCCTTGCTCCTTTGCAAACGATACTAAGCAGTGTATTGGACGACGGTCTGCGCAAAAAACTGAATACGATAAACAAAAATGCAGAGCAGTTGCTGCAACTGATTAATACGTTGCTGGATTTCCGCAAACTGGATGTAGGCGCAGAAACGTTGAGCCTGCAGGAAGGTGACTTCGTGCGTTTCATGAGCGAGCTATGTCTTCCTTTCCAGGCATATGCCATCGATCGTCACATGAATTTTACTTTTTCCAGCGAAATGGAGGTTTTATTGATGCCATTCGATCCGGATAAAGTACGGAAAATAATCCTGAACCTGCTTTCAAACGCCTTCAAGTACACTCCGGATGGTGGAATTATTGAAGTTCGTATTTTTCAAGAGGATGATCGTGCAGGTGTCAGTGTATCAGATTCGGGCCAGGGCATTGGTGAAGCAGACAAAGAACACATTTTTGAGCGGTTCTATCAGGCTTCACAGAAACAAGAGAAAACCGGCAGCGGGATCGGTTTGCACATTGTAAGTGAATATGTTCAGATGCTTGGAGGAACGGTAGCCGTTACAGATAACGAACCGAAAGGCAGCGTATTTACCATTAAGCTTCCAATTCTGGAAATCAGCGTTACGGAAGAACTTCCTCTTGAAAAAGCACCAGACGAAGAATCATTTGAGCAGGCGGAAGATGAGGGGCTTCCCGCCAATCCTGTCTTACTGCTAGTCGATGACAACAGGGACTTTTGCGAGTTCATGGCCGACAGTCTTTCGGATGAGTATACCGTATTGCTTGCCTTTAACGGGCAGGAAGCGCTGGAAAAACTCCGGAAAAACGATATTGACATTGTTGTCAGCGATGTGATGATGCCCGTTATGAGCGGAACTGAACTATGCAACCGGATAAAAACCACGATACAGTGGTCGCACATTCCGGTGATCTTGCTGACTGCCCGTACTTCGGAAGAACATCAACTGGAAGGGTTGGAATTAGGTGCAGACGACTATCTGACCAAACCTTTCAATTTCAATTTGCTGAAGCTACGCATCCGTAAATTCCTGGAATGGACAGAAAAGTGCCACCACTCATTTAGCCAAAAGATGGATATTTCCCCCAGTGAAATCACGATCACTCCGTTAGATGAGAAATTAATGGGAAAAGCGATCAAAATAGTGGAAGAACACATTAGTGACACGGAATTTTCTGTAGAGGATCTGGGCGCCGCAGTTGGGCTAAGCAGGAGTCACCTGTATAAAAAGCTGATGAGCATTACGGGCAAAGGTCCCGCTGAATTTATTCGCACCATTCGCCTCAAACGGGGGCGGCAACTCTTAGGGAAGAGCCAGTTACAAATAGCAGAAATCGCCTATGCTGTGGGCTTTAACTCGCCCAAGAGATTTACCATCAATTTTAAGAGCGAGTTTGGCGTATCACCTTCAGAATATTTGCGCACCCGTAAAGAACAGGAGTAATGCTATTGATGCCCGAATCAGAGTTCTCCACCTAACTCAACATATATGCTCTGTCCTGGAAATGAGTCACCTTCCACGCCTGGAGCATCTGTCGGGTATAAAGTGGCGTAAATGATACATGAGTATCCCTGATACAACACATAACAGACGCTCTCCCGATAATATATATCCTACATTAGTAGTCGCTAATTGATTGACCAAAAGGTAATTATTAAAATTAGACTAAATCTGTGTATTATGGAATTAAAATCGAATGTGCGAATTAAATGGCTATACCGAGGACTAAGGAGCCTTCTGGCCATAGTACTGATGAATTTATTCGTATTGCCCGTTTACGGGCAGAGGGTCCTGATCTCGGGGACCGTTAAATCGGCTTCTGACGGGAGTTTCCTTATTGGTGTTACCGTCAGGTTAAAAAGTACGACTACTGGTACTGTAACAAATGTGGAAGGAGCTTATTCACTTGAGGCGGAAAACGGGCAAACGCTTGCTTTTTCTTATATTGGATTCAAAACCCGGGAAGTTGAGGTCAAAGGTCAGCAAGTGATCAACGTGACCTTGGAGGAGGACTTAAAGTCTGTTGATGAAATTGTGGTCATTGGCTATGGTTCCGTGAAACGAAAAGATGTTACCGGGGCCATATCTTCTGTTAATAGTGACGATATTCGTCAATCGCAACCGGTAACCATTGAACAATCTTTGCAGGGAAGAATACCGGGGATGGTGATCCAGCAGGTGTCGGGACAACCGGGAGGTGACGTCTCCGTGCAAATACACGGAACAACTGGCTTTGGCGGTTCCGGACCGTTGTATGTACTGGATGGTGTAGAGCTTCAGGGGATTGCTTCGGTTGGGGGCGGGACTAACCCGCTGGCCGGGATAAACCCTTCAGATATTGCATCGGTTGATGTATTGAAAGACGCATCCGCTACAGCTATTTATGGCTCAAAAGGTACCGATGGCGTCATTATTATTACGACAAAAAGGGGCCGGATAGCCCCTCCTAAAATTACCTATGAATTTTCTACCGGTTTTCAACAGTTGACAAAGAAGCTTCCGGTCATGAACCTTCGGGAATTTGCAACTTTTGTAAATGAAAGAAATGCCGGTATAGGCTGGGGGTTTGATACCCGGCCTGAACTTGCTAATCCCGAATATTTGGGTGAGGGTACCGACTGGCAGGAGGTATTGTTCAGAAATGCCCCCTCATCTACGCATACACTTACCGTGAGCGGGGGTGATACCAGAACCCAATATTTATTGTCAGGGGCTTATCAGAGCGAGGAGGGGATTGCTCTGGGTTCGAAGTTTGAACGGATATCTTTCCGTTTAAACCTGGATAATAAGACAACTGATTGGCTGAAAATCGGGACCAGCCTTCAACTGGTAAACATTGATGAGAATAAAAATAGTACGAATTCGAATGTAATCCGTGCCGCACTGGAGCAAACGCCTGACATTGAAGTGACAAATGCTGATGGTAGCTGGGGCGGCTCCTCCAGTACGGTTGGCTGGGTAGAACAAAAGGTAAACCCCTACGCGATCGCATTGATTAATAAAGACAAGGTAAACAGGAAACAGGTCTTCAGCAATCTGTATGCTGAGCTTACATTTGCCAGGGGCCTGGTCCTGAGAAATGAGGTTTCAGGGAATTTTTCGGTAGCTACTGAAGATATATTTAAGCCAAGTTACAAAATGGGGAACCTGGAAAAATTGACCAGTGAAGGGGTATCCGAATCCAGACAGGGTGTTTATACTTCGATAAAGAATTATCTTACCTATTCTCACCTGTTTGCAACGAAATACAGTCTGACAGCAATGGCCGGGCATGAAGCGTCGCTCGAAAAATCAGAGTTTTTAAAGGCTGCGCGTACCGGTTATCCGTCAAATAATGTGCAGGTAATTAATGGTGGCGATCCGACAACCGCTACGAATAGCGGAACGAAAGGCCATAAATCCGGCGAGTCGTACTTTGGCCGTTTAGATGTTGGAATCAACGATAAATACCTGCTTAGCAGTAATATTCGCGAAGACGGGTCTTCCATGTATGCAGATAATCATCGCTGGATATTATCTTACTCCGGCGCTTTGGCATGGAAAATAAATAACGAGAATTTTTTGAAAAATGCAATAGCTGTAAATGAACTGAAGCTGCGTCTGGGCTATGGATTAACAAACAGACAGGCTGGCCGGGATTACGTCTATACATCGACGCTTGCTACAGTACCCACAGGTGTAAGCACGACTGGACAACTTACTCAAAATGTCGGGAACCCGGATTTGGAATGGGAACAGACAAAGAATTCCAATGTTGGTCTTGACGGAACATTTTTTAACTGGCGGCTTGATTTTTCAGTCGATTTTTATTTGAAAAGGACAAATGGCCTGGCCATGCAGGCTTCTTTACCCATGTACTCCGGAACAGCTATCGGTTATTCGCCCGGCAGCCTGGATGCACCATGGATAAACGTGGGTTCCATGGAAAACAAAGGATTTGATTTAAGGATAAGTACGACTAATATGAAGCGGAAGAATTTTACATGGAAAACCGATATAACTGTTTCGCGAAACATCAATAAAGTATTGAAGCTCAATACTGACGGTGCACCAATAATGGGCGACTACAGTAAGACGGTTGTTGGCAGATCGATCGGTGATTTTTACGGCTATGTTGTTGAAGGCGTATTTGCATCGGCTGTTGATGTTTTTGGTGACGAAGAAAATGGCATTAAGCCACACGCCAGGCCATCGAAGAATGGTGTCATTTTACCCTTTGCAAAGGCTTCCGGCAGTATTTGGTATGGCGATCTCAAGTTTAAAGATATGGATGGGGATGGTATCATCGACGAAAAGGACCAGACCTACCTGGGATCGCCGGTTCCGAAAATGCAATTAGGCTTAAATAACACATTTACCTATAAAAATTTCGATTTGAATGTGTTTTTTAATGCCAGTATTGGCAATAAAGTATTTAATCAGTTGCGCGTTACTGCCGAAAATCCGATATCGAGTTATGGTTATTTCAGATCATTGAGTAATTATGCAAAACTTGCTTTAATTGACCCTGAAGGACCGGATGATGACCCTTACAACGTCTATGTTACTAATCCCGATACAGATATTCCGGGCGTCAGAAATGACCAGACAAATGAAAATACGAGATTCTCTGACAAATATATTGAAGACGGGTCTTTTGTACGATGCAAAAACATTTCATTGGGGTACACTTTTTCTGATAACCTGTTGAAAAGATTGCATATCAATGCTTTGCGGGTGTACGCGAATGTGACAAATGCTTTTATTATTACGAAGTATTCAGGAATGGATCCGGAAATTGGTTCATGGGATCCGACAAATGCAGGTATTGATAACGGTTTCTACCCCCAATCGCGGAGGTTTACATTTGGCTTAAACGTAACATTATCGAAATAAAAACTATTGTTATGAAACTAAATTCAATCATATATTATCTGGCGCTTGCTGTTGCCGGATTATTCGCATCATGCGGCGAGGACTTTCTTGATCGCCCCCCTTTATCCGAGATCAGCACGGAGAACTTCTATCAAACCACTTCTGATTTGAAGTTGGCAACCGCTGCCTTATATGCCGGTTCGCAATGGGCAGAATGGACTTATGACAGTTATTTAACAATAGGCGACGTGATGAGCGGAAATATGGTGTTGGGCTATAATGATGATGCCGTGCAGCTCAATACATTTTCGGTTACCGGTGAGAACGGCGCTGTGATAGCCAATTGGGGAGATATGTATAAGGTTATCGCGCATTGTAATACCACCATCAATGCGATTAACGAAAAGACGCCCGAATCTGTTCCCGAAGCTGACAAGAACGCAGCCCTTTCCGAAGCAAGGTTTATCCGTGGATACGCTTATTACAACCTGGCTTTGTTATGGGGTGATGTCCCTATCATAGAAGATAACGCCAAGCTTATTTCTTCGCCATTAGTTCCCCGGAATGTGGTGGATGATGTTTACCAGTTTGTTGTGAATGACCTTACATTTGCTGCTGCAAACCTTCCCGCCGCCATTGGTTCTGATTGGGAACGCGGAAGGGTTACTTCATGGTCTGCCCAGGGGCTTTTGAGTAAAGTATATTTGTCATGGTCGGGTTTAAATCTGCAAAGTGCCGGCGAGCGTAACCAGGCGCTTTTGGACAGCGCTAAGCTATATGCGGGCAGTGTGTGTAAATACAGTGGTCTGGAACTGATGGAGAATTATGCTGATCTTTTCAAAACTGAGAATAATTATAATGAAGAAGCGTTATTCGCCCTCCGCTGGGATCCCAGTGTCGGCGATTGGCTTAAGGGGAACATGCTGCAGATCTATTCTTCCGGTGGTACTGAAATCTCTGCAGATGGACAGGCCGGATGGTTTTCGATTGTTCCTACTTACGATATGTTTCTTCAATATTCAGCGGACGATACCATAAGACGCAAAGCGACTTTTATGCTTAAGGGTGATTATTATGCCGAGTTAAATGCTGCCGGAGGCGGATTTACATACGCCGGAGATGCCGGTTTAAAGAAACACATTATTGGTACAAAGAAAGACAATAATGTGCCCATTATGACTTTGACTTCTTCGGCTGAGCATAATGCCCTGTTGCGCCTGGCCGATGTGTATCTGGTATATGCTGAAGCTATCCTTGGCAATAATGCGACAACAACAGATGCCGATGCGCTGCTGTATTTTAATAGAGTGCGTACCAGGGCTGGTCTTGGGACGGTTGCTTCGCTGGATGCGGATGCATTGTTAAAAGAAAGAAGGATCGAGTTAGCTGCCGAAAGCCAGTATTGGCCCGATTTGGTGAGCCTTTCTTACTACAATCCTCAAAAAGCTATCGATCTCCTGAATGGTGGTGATCGTGTTAAGTTTTCGTATAGTGATGGCGTTGCAACACCGGGCGATCCTTTTGGTGTAATTACACCGGCAACGATTAATTCGTTTAAACTCCCGATACCCTCGTCTGAAATAACGGCCAACCCGAAGTTGTCAGAGGCGCCGGTACCCTATTTTTAGTATAAAAAATAAATTACTCTGGTATGAAAAAAATATTATCGAACTACATTTATTATTTGCAGCTTCTTTGCGTAGCAGCGGTTTTTATATTTATGTGGGCCTGCCAAGACGATAAGGCAGAACCACCGGTTATTACGGGTGTTGTCAATTATGCCGCTTCTCCTAACGATACTGCGGTACATACGATACAAACCGGCCAATGGGTCGTATTGCTGGGACGAAACTTAAGTGGAGTTACGCAGGTGTATTTTGGCAGTATCCCTGCTACGATTAACACGACTTATTTTACCGACAAAAGTATTGTTGTTCAGCTGCCTTCTATCCCCTTCGAAACCGTGCCGGCAGACGAGTTGAATATCGTTACGGCCATCAGCGAGGGAGGTATTGCTACCTATGATATCAATATTACAGGCGAGCCGATTATTTCCTGCGTTAGAAATTATGATGACGCGCCCAATGATACGGTGGTAAATGTGTTGTACCCCGGCGATGAAATCAATATTGTCGGATATAATCTTGAAAATGCCACTAGCATATCATTCCAGGGTATCCTTGCTGATTTGACCAATATCGTATATACCGATACAAGCGCAATTGTACAAGTGCCTGCAAATTTGTCGGGTTCTGATGCCTCAAAGTCAAACACGATTACTTACACAACGAAGGTAGGCGAAGGTACTTTTGCAATCAAAATTGTTGGCCCTCCGGTGATCTCAAATGTCTCATATGAGATACCCAAGGTTGGGGACACGGTTCATCTGTATGGGTACAACTTTACTTCAATTCGAAGCTTGACTTTTGCCGGCACGCCAATTACCGAATACGAAGTGTCGGCAGATGAGTCAACAGTTAGTTTTGTCGCACCTGCATTGACACAAAGCGGGCCGGTTGAAATGACAACACCGGCTGGTTCATTTACTACAGCTTATAATGTTAATGATGTAGACTTCATAAATGCTGGTGGAGTGGGCATTCTAGGCAACATGGAATGGGGCGATTATTTTGGTTGGCCATGGTGGGGAGGAAATGTTACTCTTACCAGTTCAGATCCAAATTCAGGATGGCCGTCGTACAACGCCGATTTTGGTGTAGGTCTTGGCATGTACTTACAATATAAATCGGACATACTGGACGGTGGTGCAGGTGATGATGGGAACGCTATTCGCATGAATGATGCTAAAGATGGGTGGGTGCCGGCGGCAAATTTAAATGATCCCGGCACCAGTTGGGCGATAAAGTTCGAAATCAATGTAGCAAAATCATGGAATGGTGGCACTCTCTGTATAAAAAGTAGTAATGGTGATTACATAGCAAGATACGAACCTTGGCGAATATCTTCGTCAAAAGCAATTTCCTATACTACACAAGGTTGGCAAACAGTAACAATTCCGTTATCGGAGTTCCGTAAAAGCGATCCAACGCTTGGTGAAGGTAAAGGTGTTTCGATTACAACAGTTTCTGAGTTGTTAGACCCTGCATCGAAAAATGGAGGTTTGATACTCTATATACATAACTATGGTACTACTGCTACTAAAACAGCTTTTGATGCCGCTTTTGATAATTTCAGGGTAACAAGAAGATAGTATGGCTTGGTGCTTTCTGACAGGTATTCCTGCCAAAAATACCTTTGTGAATCTTAAAAAAAATCTGTCAGGCTTCAAATACCTGACAGATTTCTACTATTCAATTATTCAAAAATATGACAAAAAATGAAGATCAGGTTGTATCATAAAGTTTTGGTTTTTCTTAGCGCATTTATGTTTGTTATCTCCTGTGGAAATTCAGAAATAGCAGATCCCGTACTCACGGTTTCTACGGGCGAGCTTACTTTTGAAGCAGAAGGCGGGGAGTCAACGATAACAATAGACTGCAACGATGCATGGAGTGTAAATAACGCTGCATCATGGTTACAGTTGAGCCAAACTTCCGGTAGCAGCGGCACCGCTGTTTTGACATTCACAACTATGCTTAATAACACAGGAGCTACCCGTTTTACGACTTTAGTTGTTAGTTCGTCCAATGGCCAGGCCCGCCGGATTACAGTTTCGCAGGCCAGTTTAATATTCCCATCATACAATACATCACCCCAGGCGCCCGATATAACGGGAATGAGCAGTACGGCAACAGAACTGATTGCGAAAATAGCATTAGGGGTGAATATCGGGAATACATTAGAATTAAGGGGAGTACAACCAGATCCTACAGAAGCATATGTAAAGTTTGTAAAACAATGCGGTTTTAATGCCGTTCGTATTCCAGGCGGTTGGAATCAGAGCGCTGATCAATCCACAGCAAAGATCAATGATGCTTACCTTGCCAAAGTTAAGCAGGTAGTGCAATGGTGTGTGGATAATGATCTGTATGTATTGCTTAATATCCATTGGGACGGCGGTTGGCTTGAGAATAACTGTACGGTTGTTAAAAAAGATTCTGTCAATGCAAAACAAAAGGCATTTTGGGAGCAAATAGCCACAACCATGCGCGATTTCGACGAGCATTTGATGTTTGCCAGCGCCAACGAACCCAATGCCGATGATACGGAGCAAATGGGTGTGTTGCTTTCATACCACCAGACTTTTATTAATGCAGTTCGTTCAACCGGAGGTCGTAACACCTACCGTACCCTGGTCTTACAGGGCCATACAGATCATATTAATACAGACAATTTCCCGGCGGATCCAACACCAAACAGGTTGGCGTTTGAGTGGCACACGTATACGCCAAGTAGTTTTACTATACTATATGATGATAAAGTAAACGGAGGATGGGATGATGTCCGTTTTTATTGGAGTGAAGTAAATCACTCTGCTATTGAACCAGGCAGAAACTGTTCTTATGGAGAAGAAGCCGAATTGCTGGAAGGATTTAATCAAATTAAAACACAATTTATTGATAAAGGTATCCCTTGTATTATGGGCGAATACAGCGCACAACGATGGACTGAAACAAGAAATAAGTTTGTTCCTAAGGAAATGGACAAACACAACAAATCGGTTGATGATTGGATTACCTTTAACACCAGGCAATGCAAAGCTATTGGCGCTGCTCCGTTTTATTGGGAAACAGGCGGACTATTGGATCGGACAAATTTGAAAATCCTTGATCAGCGAACATTGGATGCTCTTAAATTTTAAATAGATAGTAATGAAGTGGAATAAAATTGTTCTTTTAGTTGCATGTATTACCAGCCTGTATTTTACAAGCGTCGGACAGGGTTATCAAAATCCTGTTATCCCGGGCTTTCATCCCGATCCGAGTATCTGCAAGGCTGGTGATCGTTTTTATTTGGTAACCAGCAGTTTCGAGTACTTTCCCGGAGTGCCGGTTTTTCAGAGTAAGGATCTGGTTAACTGGAAGCAAATCGGACATTGTTTAACACGTCGATCTCAACTGGATTTGGAAAAGTGCGGCGTTTCAGGAGGCATTTATGCACCCACCATTCGTTATCATGATGGCATCTTTTATCTGGTAACGACAAACGTGTCGGGCCGTGGCAACTTCATCGTACATACAGAGGACCCGGCGGGCGAGTGGTCGGAACCTGTATGGTTGCGGCAGGGAGGCATTGACCCTTCTCTTTACTTCGAAGGTGGAAAATGTTACTTAACGTCTAATCCTGACAATTTTATCTATCTGTGCGAAATTAATCCGTTGACAGGCGAACAGCTTTCGGCAAGTAAAGCAATTTGGGGTGGGACAGGAGGTCGTTACCCTGAAGCTCCTCATATTTACAAAAAAGACGGATGGTATTACCTTTTGATTTCAGAAGGGGGCACTGAATATGGGCATAAAGTGACCATTGCGCGCAGCAAGCACATTGATGGACCATATGAATCGAATCCGGCCAATCCCATTTTAACGCACATGAATGCAAATGCCCAATCAAATCCAATTCAGGGAACGGGACATGCCGATCTGATTCAGGCAAACGACGGTTCCTGGTGGATGGTGTTCCTGGCTTTTCTTCCGCAATCCGGACTTCATCACCTCTTGGGCAGAGAAACTTTTTTGGCACCGGTAAGATGGGACAAAAATTCGTGGCCCGTTGTCAATGGAAATGGAACCATTGATTTGAATATGGATGTTCCTATCCTGCCGCTGCATCCGTTCACGAAAGCCGCTTATGATACCGATTTTAATGAAAGTAAGCTGGGCTTTGAATGGAATTATTTACGGAATCCTCAAAGCGAAAATTATTCATTGAACGCAAGGAAAGGCTATTTGCGTTTAAAAGCAACGCAAGTCTCTTTGGATGACATTGATTCGCCTACTTTTGCAGGCCGAAGACAGGAGCATATCAATTTCACCGCTACTGTTTTAATGGATCTTTTCGATGCCCAAAAAGAAGACGAATCAGGAATCACCGTATTCATGAATAACGAATCCCATTATGACTTATTTATAAAGCAGGGTGCAGGAAAGAAACGTGTTTTGGTTTTGCGCTATCGCCTGGCGGCGCTGACCCATATTGCCGGTGAAGTCGCTATACCTGAAGGAAAGATATATCTGCAAGTTCGCGGCGATAAAGATTACTACTCATTTGCATATTCCACTGACGGTAAGAAATTCGATGCTTTGGATAAAATGGATGTCCGTTATATCAGTTCTGAAACGGCAGGTGGATTTACCGGAATATACCTGGGTTTATTTGCGGTATCGGCGGGTGGGCCTTCGGAAGCCTATGCCGACTTTGATCAATTTGTGTATACACCGGCAACAGATAATTGAGTTATTCGTTTGTCTGTATCAGGTTATTGGCATAGTTTAGTTTGCGTTAGAAATTACCCGGCAGATCAACCTGCCGGGTGTCTTTGTGAGCAACTACATTCCCGCCGTGGATAAGAGTTCGCGCCGATTCGTATTCATTTGTTTTGCCGGAAATCAGGCAATGATCTAATTTATCCCAATGCCATTAACAATCAGATAGACCAGAGCCGCCAGGAGAGCACTTACCGGGATCGTAAGGATCCATGCCCAAAGCAGGTTGATCGTTATTCCCCAGCGCACGGCTGATAATCTTTTTACTGCTCCGACGCCCATGATCGCTCCGGTAATGGTGTGGGTGGTACTGACCGGTATTTTGAGAATTTCGGTCAGGAATAGGGTAAGAGCTCCTGCCGTTTCGGCGCATACACCTTCAAGAGCAGTAACCTTGGTGATTTTAGTCCCCATCGTTTTGACAATCCGCCAGCCTCCCATCATGGTTCCCAAGCCGATTGCCCCGAAGCAGGTGAAAGGAACCCATCCGGGCATGGTGTCTACCGAATCGATCTGTCCAACTGCGATCAGCGCTGTTGCAATAATACCCATCACCTTTTGTGAATCGTTTAATCCGTGTCCCAGACTAAACAACCCGGAGGACACTAATTGCAATTTTTTGAAGATATGTTCCGCCTTTCTGGCTTTTGTCCTTTTGAATGCCCATAAAACCCCAATTGTAATCATTGATGAGATGATCATACCAATCAGGGGAGCCAATACGATAAAAGAAGCAATTTTTAAAATAACGGCGGAATGAATGGACTGAAATCCGTTAGCGCAAATGGCAGCTCCGGCAAAACCTCCGATCAGCGTGTGTGAGGAGGAAGAAGGAATGCCCAGCCACCAGGTGAGTAAGTTCCAGCATATGGCAGCCAGCAAGCCGGACAGGATAATCGGAAGTGTGATATATTGTTCAAGAACAACTTTGGCAACTGTATTGGCAATACCGAATTCACCAATAATATATTTTGCCACAAATAAGGCAATGAAATTAAACGCTGCGGCCCATAATACAGCTTGAAAAGGGCTTAATACTTTGGTCGAAACAATCGTTGCAATCGAGTTGGCCGCATCATGAAATCCATTAATGAAATCGAAGATTATTGCCAACGAAACAACAATAATGAGTAAAGTCATCAGTCTGTTTTTCTTTTATTATGCGTATTTGACAAAAATGGTTTTAAGCACTTTTCCTGTATGATTGATTTTATTGGCTGCGTTTTCCAGCTCCTGAATGATCTCTTTCAGCTTAATCAATTCTACCGTTTTAATATCTGCTTTAAAGAGGTCCATAATCCCGTCCTCATATAAGGAGTCAGCTTTTTCTTCCAGGCGTTTGATTTCTTTATAATGCTGGCGGAATTGCACATCTGTTTTCTTGAGATTTTCCAGTTCTTCAACAGCTCCCTGTACTTCCAGCACGCCCTTATAAATGATTGCAGTCAGCTTGTTTGTACATGACGGCATCTTTTCCGGTGAATAAAGAAGTACTTTTTGCGCCGCACTGTTTATGATATCAATTATATCATCCAGACTATCGGTAAGGGCGTCAATATCCTCCCTGTCAAAGGGGGTAATAAATGTTTCGTTGAGCGCTTTCAGTATCCGGCCCGTCACCTTGTCTCCTTTTGCTTCTTCTTCTTTGATTAGCCGGCAAAGCTTTTCTATTTCGTCTTTGTCGGTGGAGGCAAATAAATCACGTAAAAGAGTAGACGATTGAACCAGAATCCCTGATGTCTCCTTTAGCATGGGAAAAAATTTCACATCTTTAGGCGAAAAAATGCTTAAAATAGAATTGATCTTCATTTTTGCTCCTCGTTTGAATTACTTGTGTGGAAAAGAATTATGCTGAAACACATCGCCGGGATCCAGCATAATTCCCGTCAATAATCTTATCCGTTGCGGATATTTTTCGGGGGGCAAACTTACAAATTTAATTCGAAAACACAACAAAAGTCATTGTTCCCGATTTGCCTGGCCCGCCTTATATTTTCTTTAACAGAATGGTCCTTTTATTGAAATCGGCAGCCGCATTGATTACCTTCCTGAATTCGCCGTATCTCCCGGCGGGGTAGGTTTCATCAGTATAGTATTCATGAGAAGTAATGATCAGCCGGTTGCCTTCAATTTTCGCACGGGAAGTAAATGTGCAACTAATCCGGTCACCGTTTTTCATTTCAACATTGATTTCCATATTTTCGGGATTAATCACTGTGTATCCTTGTGGAATATGAAAAATAATCTTTCTGAAATAATTATGGAGGATTCCTACATTAATCGGGAGTTTTCTCGATTTTTCCTGATAAAGTTCTGATTGTTTTCCAATTGTTTCACCGATGTGAAAAAGGAAATCCTCACCTGCGTTTTCAATCAGCTCGTCCGATTGCAGGTTCACATTCCAGATCAGGGGACGGAGGCCGATCTGATCCGGATTGTCATTCTTTACTGCCAGCGAGTCGATCTGCGTATGCTGGCTGCCTATCATGAAGAACTGCCGGGTTACTTCTTTTTTCTTGTCGTCGGTTAAATGGCAGAGTATATTTTGAAAGATACGGCCAAGTTCACCGGCGACTGACCGGTAAATTTTGGCATGAACATCGGTCAGATTTTCGTCCAGGGTTAAATCGATCAACAATGAATCTGTGTTTATGGTATGATCCTGAACAGGAATTTTCCGGATATCATAAGCCAAAACTTCGGGGTCTTCATCATATTTCAAAGGATGCAGAAATAATCCATAGGCCCCCTGAAACCGTTCGGGAGTCAGACCAAGTCGGTATTCGGTATCATCAGGAACTAAATACTGGTCAATATCGGGAAAATAAAACAGGTAGTTATTCAGATAGTTAATACCATTGAAGTCAGGATCGAAAGGACGGGTGGTATTATCACCGGTTTCGACAAATTCGAAGTCAATACTTGCTGCACGGAGAACGGCTACAAATAGTTTTACGGCGGAGAAAGAATTTGCCTGCTTCAGTCTAATCGTTTCACTGAGTTCCTTTTGAGCAGGAATATCCTTGCTGATGCTAAAATTGGATTTGATCCAGTTTTCAATGGCCCTTACTTTCAGTTCAGTATTTCCTTTTACGGGAGTAATTTTCTTGTATAAAGCGATCGCCGCCGACTGATCATCCTTTGATAAGGCATAAGTGCTATTGTAGGTGTTCGCGGCACCCGTGGCCCAGGAATACTTACGCAGCGCCGAATTGTAGTTGTTATAAGAGAGGGTATATTCGAATCGCATCAGATTTGACTGGTAATGGGCATATTTTTCCTCTTCAACAGGAGGTATATAGGAAATGAATGTTTTCTGATACGTTTTGTCAGGATTCTTCATATCCAGCTTAAATGATGGTAAACCGTTATAGCTTTTTACTAGATATGCAATCTTTGATGGGTAAGCAAATATGACCTCTACATTCCTTTTAGGTACAATGCCCTGGACATAAAATCCGGAATAAGGCTCATAATTTTTTCGAAGAACATAGAAATATTCAATCTGTCCGCCAAGTTCCGCGCCTTCAATTGCAAACGTTTTATGGTCACCTTCATTATCCATATTGGCAATCTGCTTGATGCTTTCCTCGGGCAGAACGGTGATTTTTCCGGCAGGCGATATAAACCTGGCCTGGATACTGATGATTTCAATCACATTTTTCAGGGAAATATAAATTTTGTTGAATCTCGTCAATGCGTCGTGGGAACCGATCTTGACTTTCTGATGATAGACAAACATCTCCTCAAAGTTGTTTTCTGGGTTAATGTAGGTCTCGAAAATTCGTCGTTCGAGTGTGACTGCTGCTCCATTGACGCACCTAACAGTGTCCACGTTTTCAATTACAGGAAATGTCTCCCAGTTGTATGATTCAAATTCCGTGTTAGCGAATAAAAAAGCCGGAATGAATAACAGGATCAGGAATGTGAATGTCTTCATGTGGTCAATTATTTAGTGATGCAGAATTATTAATTTGTTTGTTTGACAAGTTAATCGTTTGCCGGTGTGCCTTTTTAATTGTTCCCAGCATTTCCCGGAATGCTGAAATATCCTTCCCTTCAATGAGAAGTGTATGGATTTGAATCGCCATTTTCATGGTTATTGTTTGACCTGATTGTTCATAGCGCTGTGAAAAACCAAATAAAGGATGATCGAAAACGATGGGGGCGGGGAGGTAATCAGCCTGCATCTGATCAGGAATCGCCAGTTGACAAACAAAATGATGTTCCCTTTTATATTCAATTTCGATGGGAAAGATCCTGTCGGCTTTGACGTTAATCTGGCTTAGGATCCGTTCAATATTCATGTTGACATAGATCTGATTATTCAGATGGGTAATATAATCGGGCAACTGAAACGCCCAGGAAACCTTAAGCGGGTTATTGAGATCATTTAAATCGGATGTTCTGATGTCCGTGAGTAGCAGTTTGTCGCTTGCACTGGCAATAGCCTGAGACCAGTACATCATTTGCTTTTCCTTGTCCATTCCTTCCAGGTAATCCGTAATATCCGTTTTTGCCTGTCCCGTTATGATTGAATTGCCATGTCCTTTCAATAGATCATGATCAAGGGAAAGCCGGATCGAGTCGATCCGGATATTCTGGTTTGCCTCTAAAACCGGGATTTTGTAGATCTCAAATTGTCCGTAACCTGTTTCAATCATGCATTCCTGTCCCTGGATTGCCGCCGGAATATCTTCCGGTTTATTATGCCGGGAGGTTCCGTCCAGGATCACGGGTTTGTCCTTGTTCCACCATGCGGCAACCATATGATTGAAACAGGAAACTGAAGGGAATTCCGATACTTTATAGGGTAATTCACGTGTTCCCACACTTACCAGCGAGGCTTTTTCACCGGCGGCACGGATCATGGCAGTCAACAGGCTCGATTGATCCTTGCAATCGCCGTAGCGACGCTGTAAAACCAGCGAAGCTTCTCTTGGAATAAAGGCATTGTCGCCGTCTTCAATGGCAATATATTTGATGTTGTTTTGCACCCATTTATAAATAGCCCTTACTTTTTCAACCGGATCGTGGATACCCCGGGTAACGGAATCAGTCATTTGTTTGATTTCGGGTATCATCGTTTTATTCAGATTTTCAATATTTTGACCCATCCATCTGGATAAATCATCGATGTTCCCCAGGTAGTTTGCAGTGCCTTTTTCGTTGGAACAGGAGGCTATGGTCGCGATCAGATGCGGGCGGAGATACCGGATACCCGGAGCCAGATTGTCCGGCTCAATGGCTTTGGGTTGATGACTGCTCCAGCGGTAAGTGACTTGTTTCCCTTTCCTGACCACCGATGAGCTGACAGCCGAGGTGTCAAGACCAAAAAGATGAAAATTGATTTTCACAGATTCAGGCATGGTGATCGTCAGTTCGGCCTGTTCAACAGGAATATGACCCGCAAAGAAGAAACCCAGGGAAAAATACGGGTCCCTGATTTCCACTTCGCTATAAGTACACCGTTTAACACCTTTCCCCGTTGCCGGGAAATTAAATGTGTAACAGTAGGAATCGTCATAATAGAGGTTATCATCAAATTCAGCGCTTTTTGTGAAACTGGTGACCGCTATCTTTTTGTATTTATTGTCCTCGGGAACCAAACTGTACGCTTCCAGCTTTTTGATCTCCGTCTTGCTCGAGAAATACTCCTTTGCTTCCGAGATTTCTGCCCCGTTTTCAGATAAAATCATCTCCACCTGCATGTCTTTTATCTGAATTACAGGCGAACCATTCCCGTCGGGGGTAATCGTCACATCGCGCTTTTGAATGAGGGAAACAAGGGCATTTCCCGGATATTTTGCTTTTAATGCAAGCAATTCCGAATCAGGCGAGGGCAAATATGTACCCGCCTGAAGCGGTAAACACAGCACTAAAATGAGGGAACACGCCGTGAGGAAACGTTTACTCAGTTTCATAAATTTCATCATTTGCATAATAGAGCGTTTCAACTATTTTTCCGGCTTCGTTATAAACCAGCCATTTTCCGGTCCTCATGCCCGACAGATAATTCCCTTCCAGTTCTTTTCCTCCGTCAGGGTAGTATAAAATATACGGGCCTGTTTTGCCTCCGTTATGCCAGTTGCAGGACTCTTTCAGGATACCGTTTTCATAATAATATTTTGAGGTTCCTTCAAGATAATCATCCACATAATTTAATTCTCGAAGAGGCTTGCCGTTGGAATAAAAAATGATATTTTTCCCGTTGAAGATCCCCTTTTTAAAAGGTAAACGGGCTGAAATTTTACCGTTTTCAAAATAAGAAACAATTTCTGTTGTTGCCTCACTGATCCTCTCATTGGCGTGAAGTTTCCCTTGTCTGTCGCGGTAGGAAACTGAGCATATTTCGTCATCCCGATACTGGAAACTGTACATCCAGGTGCTGTCGGGAGCGAAGAAATCCGTATTGCCCTGCCGCTCATCCGCTTCTTTTGTGATCACCCGGAAGATGCGCCCGTTTGGATGGAATTCGCAGTATAGGCCTTGATTCGTTCCCATTTCATATAAATCGGTGCTTTTCAGTTCTCCGTTTTCATATTCCGTCCATTTTCCGTTGAGTTCATTCATACAGTAATTTCTGATATCTACGGGCTTTCCGAAATAGTCCCATTCCTGTCTCTCGCCCTGGGCGTTTCCATAAAGATAACTCTGGCGGCTTTTTAACTGGCCATTAGGGAAGTAATCCTCCTGAACACCGTTTTTCAGGTGATCGCTCATCGATAATCTGGCTTTCATCTTTCCGTTGGCATGTTTTAATGTAAAGCTGACCGAGTCGTATCGAAAATCAAGATCATCTGCGAGTCTTCCCTGATGATCGAACTGCTTAAGCCTGATTGGTTCGCCCGCTGCGTTGTAGGTTTCCTCCGAGCTTAGTTTTCCTTCAGGAGAATAATTCATCCTCCGCCCGGCTGTCTGATCATGAACAAAATAGAACCGGCTTTCGATCGAGTCGTTGCTGTAATAGGTTGTCCATTCTCCGGTCGCACCTTCCGCATTATAATAACCAATCATCGAAACGTGTCCGTTCCTGAAGTACCGGACTACCTTCCCTGATATTTTGCTGCTGTCACAGGAGTAGGTCAGCCGGAGTTTTCCATTACTGTAGAACGTTTTCTGAGGACCGGATCGGAAGCCACCGGCCCAGTTCTCCTCGCTGGCAGTTTTCCCAATGATATCATAGGTTTTCCAGGTTCCTTCCCGCAGACCGTTGACGTATTTTCCTTCCATCTTAACAGATCCTTCCGGAAAGAAGAATTTATAATTCAGCTTTCCATCTTCCTCCTGTGCCGAATAGATCCTTTCTCCGGAAAGATTAAAACAGTCGATTCGTGTGATCTTGCCTTCCTGAACCATCAGTTTTGCCTGTTCCCTGCCATCCAGGTAATAAAATGTTTGTGTTCCGTCAGGCTGTCCGTTTTTATATCCCGAAACGCGCAGACTTGTTCGTCCGTGCCGGTCAAATTCAGTGTACGGACCTGTCAGTTCTCCTTTTTGATCATAACTGCCTTCTGCACTTTTTGCTCCGTTGGCATACCAGGAAGTCCATTTGCCGTTCAGGACATCTTTCTCGTAGTTGCTCTCCCATTCAGGTTGGCCATTGGCATACCATTTTTTGTATGTGCCCTGAAGCAAACTGTCGATATACATGCCTGCTGCTTTTTTATTCCCGTTCAGCCACGTTTCAGTCATAATACCTTGCCGTTTGCCATTGATAAATGGTAATTCGCGCCGGAAACCGCCGGAATAATCGATCAGGACCGAATTGCCGTCAATGATCCCGTTTTCATATGCATTACTGGAGGTAAGCCTGCCAGCCGTGTTATATTCCTCTTCCTTGTTGCAGGGAATGCCATTTTCCCTGGGGTAAACTCCCTCTTTGGAGCCATTGGGGTGATAGGTGTAATTTAAGCCGTGGAGCTTGCCATTTCTGAAATTTAATTTCTGTTTGATTGTTCCCTCGGGCCAGTAAAGGAAGGATTCTCCTTCCTGAACATCATTCTGGTAGCTTTCCTTTTGGCTGATTGCACCAGTCCCGCTGATGAAGCACCAGGGGCCTTCCTTTGAGGGCTGTGGTTGTTCTTTTAACAGTCCAACGCTTTCGAGCACTCCGTTATCGTTGAAGTGATATCTTTTTTGATGAGTGGCTTCGCTCATTGTTGAAAATCCATAGGTTCTCCATGTATTAATCGAATTCCGGGCGTGCATAACAAAGCTGTCAATTTGAGCTTCGTTTTTTTTCAACCATTCTGCTACTGATTCCAGACTGGAATTTTTCAGCATATAGTGAATGTAGGGTTCAAACTCATTGTTGTCGAGTATTTTTTTGAAGAAGCGTACATAAAACTGATTGTAGAGTGTGGTGTCTTTTTCGTCAAATTTCATTTTCTGAAAGAGAAGCAATGATTGACGGCAACTCAGAAAGTTGAGCGGGTAATCATAATGAAAGTCTTCACGAAACGCTACTTCCGCATTAAGCAACCCGGTCAGTTCATCCCATTTTAAATGATCGGCGTTTTGAGCATAGGAATACAGGTAGCTTTTTGAAATGGAATCGATTTTCCCGCTGATTGCTTCTTCGAAGCGCTGGACATATTCAATTCTGGGATTCATCAGTATGCCCATATTATATGCCAGATAGGATTGTGCTTTGCGTCCCAAGATGTAATTGATCCGTGCTAGCGCCAGATGGGACGAAGTATGATATGAATTGATATAAAGACCTCTCAGTAATAATTCTTCAGCTTTCAGCACTTCCTCGTTGTTAAGGTAGCAAATGGCCAGATTATAAAGCAAATTCTGATTGTAAGGGTACATTGATTGATTATTTTGAAGCCATTTTATGGCTTCTTCAGTCCGCCCCAGGTCGTCCAAAAGGCTACCCTTCAGAACACAGGATTGGACATCAGCAGTACTTAAGGCTAATGACTCTTCGCATTTTTGGAGTGCCTCTTTATTATTGCCCTGATTATTCAGCGCCAGTGCCATTTCATAACAGGCTAATGCGTAATCCGGATCACAGGGACTAACCCTGCTTAACATTTTGACAGACTCATCATACTTTCCTTCATCAAATAACTCAATTCCCCGTTGGATGATCTCATTTCCAGAGGGCGGGATTGAATCGGCCTGCTCCTGAGCACGTGCATTTCGCACGAAATAAACAGAGAATAGCAAGAGACTGAAAACAAATAGCTTATTCATAAGGAAGTGTTATGGATCGGTTGATGTTCATGTTTTTTCCAAAAATACTGTTTTACTTTTACTTCTAATTATATTTAATATCAAAAAAAGGGTTAGAGAATTAGTTTAGAAGATCTCTAAAATACAGGACATTTTGTTTTTGTTTTCAATCAGCGAAGCGGGCATATATTGCATACACGCAGGCATGAATGTAATTTCAAAAGTCTGGGTTCGGTGAGGCAATTAAAAAACAAATTACAAACACATAAAAAATAAATTTTTATCCGTATCATTGATACTGAACCAATAGCCATACCAGGATGAAACGATTTGGGCAAATGATCGGGCTTGATCCCGAAAGCTATGAAAAATATAAAGCTTATCATGCGGCTGTGTGGCCGGAGATTTTAAGCATGATCAAGGCCTGTAACATCAGTAATTATTCCATTTTTCATAAAGACGGGCTGTTGTTCGCCTATATGGAATACACCGGAAGTGATTTTGAAGCCGATATGGCCAGGATGGCAGCAGATCCGAAAACACAGGAGTGGTGGGACATTATGATGCCCATGCAGCGTCCCCTTGAAACCCGCTCAAAGGGTGAATGGTGGGCCAACATGGAGGAAATGTTTCATCTGGACTGAACCTGCGGTTTTCTTTCCTGCTCGCTCCTGATTTCTTCGTCCTGTGTCACGGGAACGGATCGGTATTCCGTTTCGTTAGTCAGTTGAACGAAGTGATTTGCCGGGAACGGCAACCTGCGGTCCGGCGGATGATTCCCGTGCAACCAGTTTTGTCTTTACCGTGATGGTACGGACTTCTTTTTTTTCGATGCTTTCGAAGAACAATTCGGCAGCCTTTCGGCCCATTTTGAAAGTGGGGTGGGTGACTGAGGTTAACGGTGGCTCCACGACCGTTGAATGAAATTCGTCGGTAAACCCGACGAGGCCGACCCCGGCTGGGATGAGAAGTCCGTGTTGCCTGATTTCTTTCATGACGGCAAAGGCGACCGTGTCGTTGATACCGAATACCGCATCGGGAGGTTCCGGCAGGCTCAGCAATCGGTCCATGGCTGTCCGGGCCGAATTCGGGCTCAGATCACATTGTTCTGCCAGATCCCGGTCTGCCGGCAGGCCGCAGGCCTTTAATCCCAGGAAGTAACCTTCGCGCCGTTCTTTTGAAATATTAAGCTGTTCCGGTCCGGAAATAAAAGCAATACGCCGGTAGCCCTGCTCAAAAAAGTGCCTGACCACTTTGGCCGCGGCATCTGTATTGTCGGCCGTCACGCACGAAACCCGCCCCTGCAGGCATACGCGGTCGAAAAATACCAGCGGGATCTCCTGCTCCAGCAGGCTTTCAAAATGGCCCGTATCGTTGGTTTCCTGACTCAGACAGACAATTAAACCTTCAACCCGGGCTTTCAACAGGTTTTCGACCGATTCCTTCTCTTTTTGAAGGCTTTCGTTCGAACTGGCAATCAGAATAAAATAACCCTTCTCTTTCGCATAGCTTTCAATCCCGGCGATCACCGAGGCATAAAAATGAGTGACCAGGTCGGGTACAATCACGCCGATCATCCTGGTCTCTTGCTTTAGCAGGCCCATGGCCAGCGGATTCGGACTGTAATGGTATGAATCCGCCAGCCTTTTCACTTTTTCTTTCATCTCCGCGCTGATATCCGGATGATCGTTCAGCGCCCGTGAAACGGTCGAAATGGAAACCTGCAGTTCTTTGGCCAGATCTTTTAACGATACATGTCGCTTGCCCATAATAAAAGCTTGTGCTACAAAAGTAATCTATCTGTTCTTCCTGCACAATTGTTTCGCCTGAAGAAGCGATACCGGCAATGCAGGTTTGGTCGGAGAATCCCCAAAAGATCATGAAAATACTCGTCAGTTTCTGAGATAATTTTAAGGAGGTCATCAAAAAATTCCTCTAAGGTGCTGTTATATGTAAACGTTTTCATATTTTTGTTTTTGGCTCTTCTATACGTTTTGTGAGTGTATTGAACAACAATGTGTAGAAGAATTAGAAATTAAAACATGGAGTGTAAACATTTTCAAAAGTAGCTATGTTACGAACCTTCCGGTCATCGCTGTTCCTGTCGGGAATCCTGATCCTGTTTGGGCTTTCTGCCCGGCCGCAGGTAACACCTGTCGATCTGCTTTGCGAAATGCAGCGGGACCCCCTGGCCATTGATGTGCCGCATCCCAGGCTGAGCTGGAAGATCGCGGGACCGGAAAGGCGAATTGTACAAACCGCCTGTCACATCCTGGTTGCATCAAGCGCTGAGAAACTTGCTGCCAATGAAGGTGATTGGTGGGATTCCGGGAAACGGATGTCGGATCAGTCAGTCTTATTTCCCTATGCGGGAAAAGAGCTGAAAAGCCGGACGACCGCATACTGGAAAGTGAAGGTCTGGAGCGGTACTGAGGAAAGTGACTGGAGCGAACCTGCCCGTTTTAGTATGGGGCTGCTTCACTACAAGGATTGGGCCGGACGGTGGATCGGTTTCGATCGGGCATTTCCCTGGGACCGCGAAGATAAATTCTCCCGGCTTTCGGCGCGGTATTTCAGGAAAGAGTTTAAGCTGGAGAAAGCGGTTGAAACAGCCCGGGTTTACCTGATCGGACTTGGCTTGTACGAACTTTACCTGAACGGGCACAGAGTGGGAGATCAGGTACTGGCTCCCGCGCCCACCGATTATAACAAAAACGTCAAATATGCGGTTTTTGACGTGACCGCTTATCTGAAGGAAGGGCTGAACGCCATGGGCACGGTCCTTGGAAACGGCCGCTATTATACCATGCGCCAGGCTGAAAAGCCGTACAAGATTAAAAATTTTGGTCACCCGAAAGTATTGCTCCAACTCGAAATCACCTACGCTGATGGCACCAGGGAGATCATCAAGACCGATAATAGCTGGAAAGGAACGGCCGGCGGGCCGATACGCGCCAATAATGAATATGACGGAGAAGAATACGACGCACGCCGGGAAATGCCGGGCTGGAGTTCACCAGGCTTTAATGACACCAACTGGCTGGCAGCCGGGTATGTGCAGGAGCCTCCCGGAGAGTTCGAAGCCCAGTCAAATCCGGGCATGGCAGTGATGCATACCCTTAAGCCGGTGTCGATGAAAGAGATCCGCCCCGGTATTTTTGTGCTCGACATGGGACAGAACATGGCGGGCTGGCTGAGGATGAAGGTTTCCGGCGCCCGTGGCGACACGGTCACGATCCGTTTTGCCGAAATCATCAATGAAAAGGGAGAACAGGTACGGGACAACCTGCGCGATGCCAAAGCCACCGATGTTTACATCCTGAAAGGCGAAGAGGAAGAGATCTGGGAACCCTCTTTTGTTTATCACGGCTTTCAGTATGCGGAGATCACCGGATACCCTGGAAAACCGTCGCTGAACGACTTTGAAGGGCGCGTGGTTTATGACCGACTGAAGACCACGGGTCATTTTGAGACTTCCAATGCGTTGATCAATCAGGTCCTTAAGAATGCCTGGTGGGCGATCAACAGCAACTACAAAGGTATGCCGGTCGATTGTCCGCAACGCAATGAGCGCCAACCCTGGCTGGGTGACCGCCCAACCGGCGCATACGGCGAAAGCTTTGTTTTTGGAAATGCCTTACTGTACAACAAGTGGATGGATGATATCCGGCATGCACAGCGGGCTGACGGCTCCGTCCCCGATGTCGCACCGGCTTTCTGGCATTATTACAGTGATAATATGACCTGGGCCGGAACTTACCTGATGGTGGGCGATATGCTCTGGCGCCAGTACGGCGATACCGCGGTTATCTGCAGCCACTATGCCAACATGAAACGGTGGCTCAGCTATATGCAGGACCGTTACCTGAACGAAGATTTCATTCTGACCAAAGACAGTTACGGCGACTGGTGCTCTCCGCCTGCCACAATTGAAGAAGGCCGCGGGAAAAGCGCTGACCGGAAGTATCCCAGTGCGCTCATTTCAACCGCTTACCATTTTCACTATCTTGGGCTGATGCAGCGCTTTGCCCGGATTGCGGGGCATGAGGAAGATATTCCGGCGTATGCTGCGCTTGCATCGAAAGTCAGATCTGCTTTTAACCGCAACTTTTTTGATCGCGGCAACTTTAGCTACGGTGGAAATACACTGACCGACAACCTCCTGCCTTATGCGTTTGGTATGGTGCCGGAAGAATGCAGGAAACAGGTGCTTAAAACCATTACAGATATCATTGAAGTCCGGAATAACGGACATTTGAGTACCGGAGTGGTCGGAACGCAATGGCTCATGCGTACACTGACCCAAAACGGAAGAGTTGACCTGGCATTTCGTCTGGCGACCAATAAGACATACCCGAGCTGGGGGTATATGATGGAAAACGGCGCATCGGCTATTTGGGAACTCTGGAACGGGAACACGGCCGCCCCCAATATGAATTCATATAATCATGTGATGATGCTGGGCGACCTGCTGATCTGGTATTACGAGCACCTGGCCGGCATTAAAAGCAGCGAAACCTCACCAGGCTTTAAAGAGATCATCATGAAGCCGGAGCCGGTCAAAGGGCTTGACTACGTCGATGCCTCCCATGAATCGGCTTACGGATGGATTAAAAGCAGGTGGAAAAAGAGCGGAAGCACTTTTAGCTGGGAGATCACGATCCCGGCCAATACCAAAGCGCGGACTTACATTCCTGCAAAACGGGAGAAAGACGTCAGGGAAAGCGGTAACGCGCTTTCAAATTCAGCGGGGCTGCGTTTTATCGGCATGGAAGCGGACAGGGCCGTCGTGGAAATTGGCTCCGGTGAATATCATTTTCAGTCGCACCGCTGAACACAGAGATAACAGGATAAAAGATAAATTATTCATAAATGAGGCGAACCAAACTAAGCAAAACTGAAAAACGGGTATGGATAACGGCAATAGCCGGTATTTTACTGGTGACCTGCCAGCCGGGAGCAGGAAAGAGGCAACTGCCGAAAGTGGTTGCTGACGAAAAGATGCAGGAAATCTATCAGGAAGTTAAGACGCCCTTCAAATACGGACTGATCCTGGCGCCCGACAGCAATTCGCACAAGTTCGACTGTCCCACCGTATTCCGTCATGACAACAAATGGCTGATGACCTATATTGTTTTCGACGGGAAAGGGTATGAGACCTGTTTGGCCGAGAGTGATGACCTGCTGAACTGGGAATGGAAAGGCAGGCTTTTATCGTATTCCGACTCCGCCGACTGGGATGTGAATCAGAAAGCCGGTTATCCCGCCCTGATCGATTATGAGTGGGGAGGTGATTATACGATCCGGACGTATGAGGGCAAGTACTGGATGAGCTATCTGGGCGGGGATACCCAGGGATATGAGAAAGGTTTGTTATCGGCCGGAATGGCCTATACGCAGAACGATCCTGCCGTCGCTCATGAATGGCAGCGCCTGGACAAACCGGTTTTAACATCCGCTGATCCCGATGCCCGCTGGTATGATAACAGCGTCCTATACAAGAGTTTTATTATTGAAGACCACGACCGGCTGACCGGCCATCCTTTTGTGATGTTATACAATGCCCGTGGCGACAGCCTGAACCCGGGCCGCGGAGCCGAGCGAATCAGTATGGCGGTTTCGGATGATTTGGTGAACTGGAAACGTTTTGGGAATCAGCCGGTCATCAACCATCATAAAGGAATTTCGGGCGATGCTGTTTTCCAGAAGATCGGGGATCTTTATGTGATGTTTTATTTCGGCGCCTTCTGGCCCGGCAAGGATGTCAAGGCCTTCGATACATTCGCCTGTTCGTACGATCTGGTGAACTGGACGGAGTGGAATGGCCCTCACCTGGTTGAACCCTCTGAACCGTACGACGGACTTTTTGCTCATAAACCCTGGGTGCTGAAGCACGATGGCGTGGTGTACCATTTTTACAATGCCGTCGATACACTCGGCAACCGGGGCATCGCCCTGGCCACCTCGAAAGACCTGGGTAAAAGTCCGCTGAAGTTCAACTCCACCACGGAATCGGAAGTGAAATGAATAGAGACACGGAAACCGGAAAAAGGTAGAAAGGGGAGATAGCAAAGAGCATAGTGGAGAAGGAACAGGCGGGACAAGGCCGAAAGGTGGAAAGATATCAAGGGCAATCTGAATAGCGAGCGCCGTGCCCCACGCCCTGTGCTCTTTGCGACAACCCTGTAACCCTGTAAACCTGTAACCCTGTAACCAGAAAGACGATGATACAAACCAGGATTCAGCTCATATTTTTGCTTACGGCTTTGTGCTGGCAAGGGTGCCGGCAGGAGCAGCCGGTGGGGCGGCAGAACTTCGACCGGGATTGGAAATTCCTCGCGGGCGACGATTCGCTGGCCTGGAAACCGGACTACGACGATACTTCATGGCGGCAGCTTAACCTGCCTCACGACTGGAGCATCGAAGGGGAATTCAGTGCTGACGCCCCGGCAACAGCGGAGGGCGGTGCATTGCCCACGGGAACCGGATGGTACCGGAAAACATTCCCGCTTGATCAATCTTCGGAAGGAAAGGTTTTCTACATCGATTTTGATGGGATCATGTCGAACAGTGAGGTCTGGATCAATGGCCATTATCTCGGGAAGCGGCCTTATGGTTACAGCTCCTTCCGGTATGAATTGACACCCTACCTGACCTTTGGTCCTGTGCACAATGTGCTGGCGGTACGGGTCGACAACTCCGTGCAGCCGGCTTCGCGCTGGTACACCGGCTCCGGAATCTACAGGCATGTCTGGTGGATCGAAAAACATCCGCTGCACGTGGCGCATTGGGGCACATTTGTAACCACCCCCAAAGTTTCGGCCGGACTGGCGGAGGTGAAGCTGGAACTTACCCTCGAAAATAAAACAGGGGCGGGTGCACGGCTACAGGTAAAATCGCAGATCACGGATCCGGGGGGGAACCAGGTTGCTGAGACTGAAGGCGAACTGGTGGCCGGAACAGGGCACTCACCGCTCACGCAAAGATTCGAAATAAAAAACCCGGCCTTATGGTCGCCCGAAAGCCCCTCCCTTTATACGGTCGCAACCCGCGTTTTCAGCTCCGGCAAACTGACCGGTGAATACGAAACCCCGTTTGGCATTCGCTGGTTTGCATTTACACCCGATTCCGGCTTTTTTTTGAACGGGATACAGTACAAGATCCACGGCGTTAACCAGCATCACGATCTGGGCGCCCTGGGGGCTGCGGTGAACATCCGCGCCATGGAACGCCAGCTGGAGATCCTGAAAGACATGGGCTGCAATGCCATCCGCATGGCCCATAATCCGCCTGCTCCGGAACTGCTCGATCTTTGCGACCGCATGGGCTTTCTGGTCATCGACGAAGCGTTCGACGAATGGAAGCGAACCAAAGTAAAAAAAGGCTATCATCTGTACTGGTACGAATGGCATGCGTGTGACCTGCAGGACATGGTGCGTCGCGACCGCAATCATCCGTCGGTGATCGCCTGGAGTGTCGGCAATGAGATTCCCGAACAGTTCGATTCGACGGGTATAGCCATTACCCGTGAACTGGTTGGCCTGGTAAAAGCGCTCGATCCAACCCGCCCGGTAACTGCCGCCCTGACCGAAACCGATCCGCAAAAAAATAACCTTTACCAATCGGGAGCGCTCGACTTGCTGAGCTTTAACTATAAACACCGTGAATACCTGAAATTTCCGGAACGCTATCCGGGCGAGTGCATGCTCGCTTCCGAGAACATGTCGGCGCTCTCCACCCGCGGACATTACGATTTTCCGTCCGACAGCCTGCGTATCTGGCCGCCCGCCTATAAGGCGCCTTTTGAGGGCAATCCCGGTCTGACCGCTTCCTCGTTCGACAATTGCATTGCCTACTGGGGCGCCACGCATGAAGATACCTGGGCAGTGGTAAAAAACAACGCTTTTATTCCCGGGATGTTTATTTGGTCTGGCTTTGATTACCTCGGCGAACCGCTTCCGTATCCTTACCCGTCCAGAAGTTCGTACCTGGGCATCATCGACCTGTGCGGTTTCCCGAAAGATGTGTACTACCTGTATCAAAGCGAATGGACCGCTAAAACCGTGCTGCACCTGTTCCCGCACTGGAACTGGAAGGAAGGGCAGATGATCGATCTGTGGGCATATTACAACCATGCTGATCAGGTGGAGCTGTGGGTGAACGGCGTTTCGCAGGGCCGGAAATCGAAAGAGCCGGATCGTTTTCATGTGATGTGGCGGGTACCGTTCAGTCCCGGCAGCATCCGGGCTGTCAGCTACAGGAATGGCGAAAAGGTGGATGAAAAGGAGATCCGGACCGCCGGACCGGCCTCGAAAATTAAGTTGGTGGCCGACCGTTCCGAACTAACTGCCGGTGGAGAAGACCTTTCATTCATTACCGTCAAAGTAACCGACGAAGACGGCAACCTGGTGCCCGGTGCGGACAACCTCATCAATTTTAGGATTGAAGGCGAAGGAAGGCTGGCCGGCGTTGATAACGGTTACCAGGCCAGTGTCGAGTCTTTTAGTGCCAATTCCCGGAAGGTTTTCAATGGCATGTGTCTGCTGATTGTCCGGACTGTGGATGTAGCCGGGGAGATTGCGGTCGAAGCAAGTTCCCCCGGCCTTGAGCCGGCGGGCCTGATCCTGAGGTCCGCAAAAAATGGAAGGAAATGACCATGACACGTAAACTGAATCAGATAAAACAGCTTGTACTGGTAATATTTATGATCCAGGCTCCGGGCCTGTCTGCACAACGGCTGGTCGAACTGCCTGAGCCGGTTCCGCCCGTGCCGCATGTGTATGATACGGAGCCCTGGGAGGATCCGCAGATTACCGAACTGAATCGCGAACCGGCCCGCGCCACAGCTTACTCGTTTGAGACCGAAGCCGGCGCCCTGAACGGCGACCGGGAACAAAGCAGTCGCTGGCTGAGCCTGAACGGCTTATGGGATTTTCATTTTGCCTTAAAACCGGACGATGCTCCCCCTGATTTTTTTAAGAGCCGGGTAAGCGGTTGGGATCAAATCGAGGTGCCTTCGAACTGGGAAATGAAAGGCTACGATATCCCGATCTATAAAAGCGCGGTCTATCCATTCCTGCCTGTCAATCCGCCGCATGTGCCGCGCGATTACAATGCCGTGGGTTCTTACCAGCGGACATTTTCGGTGCCCGAAATCTGGAGAGACCTGAACGTGACCCTGCATTTCGGTGCGGTCAGTTCTGCATTCAGGGTATGGGTGAACGGAAAATTCGCTGGCTATGGAGAAGACAGCTTTCTGCCTTCGGAATTCAACATCACCGGTTATCTGAAGGATGGGGAAAATACGCTGTCGGTGCAGGTGATCCGGTGGAGCGACGGCTCGTACCTCGAAGACCAGGACCATTGGCGGATGAGCGGCATTCAGCGCGAAGTCCTGCTGCTTGCGGAACCGAAACTGCGCATTGCCGACTTTCATTATCAGGCAAAACCGGATGATCAGTATCAGGATGCCATCCTGAGTATCCGTCCGCGGCTGGAGAACCTGTCGGGTGATACCATAAAAGGCTGTCTGCTCGAAGCTCAGCTTTATGATCCCCGAAACCGGAAAGTATTTGAACAGCCGCTGACAAAGGATGCCGGAGCCATTCTCCGTGAAGCCTGGCCGCGGCTGGACAACGTTCCGTTTGGCCTGCTGGAAGCAAAAGTGACCAGTCCACTGAAGTGGAGTGCGGAGGAACCGAACCTCTACACGCTGGTCCTTTCCTTAAAAGACAGTACAGGCCGGCTGCTGGAAGCGAAAAGTTGCAAAGTGGGCTTCCGCACCATTGAATTTGCAAAGGGCAACAGCAAGCTCCTGATCAACGGCAAGCTCACCTACCTTTATGGCGTCAACCGCCACGATCACGATCCGGTGCGCGGGAAAGCCCTCACACGTGAAGATATCCGCAGGGATCTTGAACAGATCAAGCGCTTTAACCTGAATTGTGTGCGCACGGCGCATTATCCGAACGATCCGTATCTTTATGATTTATGTGACCGGTACGGGATCTATGTGATCGACGAAGCGAACTTTGAAACACACGGTCTGGGTGGGAAGCTGGCCAATGATCCCCGGTGGCTGAATGCCCATTTACAACGGGTGGTGCGCATGGTGGCGCGCGATAAGAACCATCCGTCGGTGATTATCTGGAGCCTGGGTAATGAGGCGGGAAGAGGGCCGGCAACGGCCGTTATGGCTGCCTACTGCCATGACTTCGATGTCACCCGTCCGGTGCATTATGAGCCGGCCATGGGCGATCATAAAGTGAAAGGCTATCTGCCGTTTGGCAGTCCCGGTTATCCGAAAGACCATGCGCACCGGATCCAGACGCCGCTTGACCAGTCATACGTCGATATCGTCAGCCGCATGTATCCGGCACTTCATACCGCGCCGCTTTTGATTGGTCAGGATAATGGTGACACCCGTCCCGTTTTTTGGTGCGAATATTCGCATTCCATGGGCAACTCGACAGGAAACCTGAAAGAATGGTGGGACCAGATCCATTCGCTTCCACGTCTCATTGGCGGCTGCATCTGGGACTATAAAGACCAGGGCCTGCTGAAAACGAACAACGGTGCACCCTTCTATGCCTACGGCGGCGACTTCGGAGAATCCCTTCACGACGGGAATTTTTGCATCAACGGGATCGTCGCTTCCGATGGCAGGCCCAAACCCGCCATTTACGAATGCAAATGGGTCTTCCGGCCCGTGGTCTGTGAACTGCAGGATATCGCCGCGTTCCGGGTGAAGATTACCAACAGGCATGCCGTGCGCAATCTGTCAGCTTATACGCCGGTGCTGACGTTACGGGAAGACGGAAGGATGGTCAGAACGGTTTCACTCGCACCGATCTGCCTGGAGGCGGGGAAAGATACGCTGATCAGCTTTCGAAAACACCTCCCTGAAATGAAGCAGGGCGCTGAGTACCTGGCGTCGGTTTCCTTTCACCTGAAAGGAAACACACCCTGGGCTGGCGCGGGGCACGAAGTGGCTTCCGATCAGTTCGCCCTGACGGGACTGAGCTCGCCGCTGCCGCCAAAAAAACAGGGGCACCTGCAGATGATTGAAACCGCCGGTGCTTTTGTGCTGACCGGCAAAAATTTTGAATTAAAGGTAAGTAAAGCAACCGGTGCGTTAAGCTCTTACCGCTGGGACGGAGAAGAGCAGATTTTCGCACCCCTGCTGCCGCATTTTACCCGGCCGCTGACCGACAATGACGAGCGGGGCTGGAAACCGAACCAGAAACTGAAGATCTGGTATGAGGCTAAACCGGAACTGCAGTTAGTGAAAGCCAAAGAAACAGCGGACGGCCTGATTCAGATCAGGAGCCAATACCAGCTTGTGCCCGACAGCGCCGAGTGCTCGATCATCTACACCTTGCGCAGCGACGGTGTCCTGAAAGTGACCTTCGGGCTAACAGCCTCCTCCCGGCTGCCGAACATACCCAAAGTGGGCATGCAGTGCGGCATTTCAGATGCGTCCCGGCACATCATCTGGTACGGCAAAGGTCCCCTCGAAAACTATATTGACCGCAATTCTGGCTTTGAGGCCGGTATTTACAGTCTTCCGATCGAAGAATTTACCGAACCCTATGTGATGCCGCAGGAAACCGGCAACCGCACAGACGTACGCTGGATGTACCTTTCGGACAAGCAAAAGCAGAAGGGGTTGCTGGTGGTGGCCGACAGTCTGCTGAGCATGAACGTCTGGCCGTGGACGGAAGAAAATGTGAATCAGGCAAAACATACATACGAACTGAAGGAATCAGGTTACCTGACCCTGAGCATCGACCTGAAACAAATGGGGGTGGGCGGTAATGACAGCTGGTCGGATGTGGCAGCTCCGGAGCCGCAGTACCAAATTCCTTCGGGCAATTACCGCTACTCGTTTTTTCTGGTTCCCTATTCGCCCGAAAAGAAGGACGATGTTCCGGACGTGCGGCACCTGAGGTTTTAATTTCAATTTTCTGAAAAATGAGGTCTACTTTATATACACAACCGTTTAAAGCTTTTTTGATCGGGTTTTCCCTGGCAGCGACAGTTGCTTCATGCTCGTCTGGTATACAGCGACAGGTACCGGCGGATGCTGAACAGGATGCATGTGTCTGGAGCTATTGGTACTGGATGCATGGCGCCGTGAGCAGGGAAGGCATCACGGCCGACCTGGAAGCCATGAAGGAGGCCGGCTTTGGCGGAACTTACCTGTTTGCCATCCGTGATACTGTACCCGGACTGTACCCGGATCAGGTGGTGACGATGAGCCCTGCCTGGTGGGAACTGGTGCGCTTTGCCGCCGGTGAAGCCGGACGGCTGGGCCTGGAAATGGGACTGAATGCCTGCGACGGGTTTACCTGCGCCGGCGGATCCTGGATCACGCCCGAAATGTCGATGCAAAAGGTCGTCTGGGCCGACACCCTGGTATCCGGAAATCAGCTGTTTCACGCGAAATTGCCGAAACCGGAAAAGATGAGGGGATTTTATCAGGACATTGCCACCTATGCCTATCCGGCGCCCCCCGGGGCAGGTGGAAATTCATGGACGTTTAAACCGGTGGTGACATCGAATCTGACTTCAGAGAACCTTCAGTTTTTAGCAGAAAAAGAAAATACCCGTCAGTTTTCCACCAAAGAAAAAGGATGGATCCAATATGCCTTTGACGAACCATTCATCTGCCGGTCGGTACAGATCAAAACCGGATGGAACAATTACCAGTCTAACCGGCTGATCATTGAAACCAGCAATGACGGCGTTCAGTTTACCACACATACCAGACTGGTACCTCCGCGCTCGGGCTGGCTTGACCTGGACCAGCCCGCCACTCAGCTGATCGGACCCGTTACTGCCCGTTACTTTCGCTTTGTCTTCGATCCGGAGGGTTCAGAACCAGGCGCGGAGGACCTGGATGATGCCAAATGGTCGCCCACCCTGCGTGTGAAAGGCATCGCCCTGTTGTCGGAAGCCCGGATCCATCAGTTTGAAGGGAAGAACGGCTCCGTCTGGCGGGTAGCCGGACAGACGGATGCGCAGGTCGTACCTGCTTCCGGCTGCGTGGATCTGAAGAAATTGGTCAATATCACATCCCTGATGGCGTCAGACGGAACGCTGAACTGGCAGGTACCGTCGGGCGACTGGGTCATTTTGCGTATGGGTCATACGAGCACCGGCCATGAAAACTACGTCGGCGGCGGTGGCAAAGGGCTGGAATGCGACAAGTTCAACCCCGCGGTCGTTCGTTTGCAGTTTGACAATTGGTTTGGCGAAGCTTGCCGGCAGATTGGCGAAGATCTGGCTGCTGAGGTGATCACCCGCTTTCATGTTGACAGTTGGGAATGCGGCAGCCAGAACTGGTCGGCGGTCATGCCCGACGAATTCAGAAAACGGCGCGGCTATGATCTGGTTTCGTACCTGCCGGTGATGGCCGGCGTACCACTGGCCGACGCTGAAACTTCAGAGCGTGTGTTGCAGGATGTGCGGGAAACCATTGCCGAGTTGTTTGCCGAAAATTTTTATGGAACCCTGCAAGAGGAGTCACAGCGGAAAGGCGTTTTGTTTTCGGCCGAAAGCGTGGCGCCGGTTGGGGTGGGAGATGGCCTGCAACATTTTAAATATGTTGACCTGCCTATGGGCGAGTATTGGCTGCGCAGTCCCTCGCACGACAAGCCGAACGATATTTTGGATGCTGTTTCCGGTGCTCATATCTATGGAAAAAAGATTGTACAGGCCGAAAGTTTTACCGAAATCCGCCTCGACTGGGACGAAGATCCGGCGATGCTGAAACCGCTGGCTGACCGCAATTTCGCACTGGGCATCAACCGGGTGGTGACGCATGTTTTTGCCCATAATCCATGGCCTGACCGCAGACCGGGCATGACGCTCGATAAGGTCGGAACTTACCTGCAACGCGACCAGGTTTGGTGGAAACAAAGCGATGCCTTCTGGAGCTACCTTAGCAATTGTCAGTCGCTGCTGCAACAAGGCGAGCCGGTAACTGACGTAGCCGTGTTTACCGGCGAAGAAATACCGCGCCGGGCGCTGTTGCCTGATCGGCTGGTTGACTTTTTGCCCGGCCCGATGGGAACCAACCGGCTTAGTTCGGAAACCATCCGCCTGAAAAATGAGCATGCGCCTACACGGCAGTCGCCCCGTGGGGTGACCACCCAGTCAAACATGGCCGACCCGGAAAAATGGATCGATCCACTGAATGGCTACGCTTACGACTCTTTCAACAAAGACGTGTTGCTGAACCGCGCAAGCGTAAAAAACGGACGGATCGTGCTGCCCGGAGGAGCAAGCTATGGCTTGCTGGTGATTCCCGGAAACCGGAAGCTCGCTCCCCATGGTGGTGAGCAGATGAGCCTTCAGGTCGCCCGCAGGCTGGCTGCACTGATTGACCAGGGAGCTACCGTGCTCTGGATGGAGCACCCCCTGCAGACCATCGGGCTCAGACCGGCAGAAGACGAACAATTGCGGCAATTGATGGCTGAATTGTCGGGTGGTGAAAAAGTCAGCTTTGACGATGGAAAGGGGTATACCTTCGATGGGATCCGGAAAGGAAATGGGCTGTTGCTGTTTGGTCGCTATCGGGCAGATTCCTTTAGTCCGCTTGGGCTAGACCCCGATTTCACAGCCTCCGGTGGCGGCGACCGGCTGAAAGGAAAGCTGGCCTGGTGTCACCGTCTGGCCGGAAGTCAGGATATTTATTTCATTTCAAACCAAAGCGGCGAAGCGCTTCCGGCCGAAATGAGTTTCCGGGTTGAAGACAAAGTTCCCGTTTTGTATGATGCCGTTTCGGGACAAACCCGCCCCTGCACCACCTGGGACGGGAAGGGTGGCCGAATCAGGCTGGCTTATGATTTTGAGCCGGGCGAGTCGCTGTTTGTTTTGTTCGATCCAGCGAACGAAGATGTTCGGACCGGAAAACCAAATATCATTCAGTTAAAAGAAATCATGACCATCGGCGGCCCCTGGACCGTGACCTTCGATCCTGCAGCGGGAGGCCCTGCCGAAGCGCAACACTGGACAGCATTGCGGGACTGGAGCGAAAGTCCTGTCGACGGGATCCGGTTTTATTCGGGTGTGGCGACATACCGGACCAGCTTTAACTGGCAGCCGGACGAAACCGGACAGGAAATCTGGATTGACCTGGGCGACTTCCGCCATGTGGCCGGTGTACGTCTGAACGGTAAATCTGCGGGCGTATGCTGGACGTTGCCTCATCGCCTTCGGCTGGACGGGCAATTAAAAAGCGGTGAAAACCTGCTGGAGATAGATGTGGCAAATACCTGGCATAACCGGCTGATTGGCGATCATCGGCTGCCTGAAGACCTGCAAATTTCATGGACGACAGCCCCTTACCGTCTCGAAGGCCGGTCCTTGCTGCCGGCGGGCCTGTTCGGACCAGTGAGGATCTGCCGACGGGAGTTGCAGTAACCGCGCGAAAGTTGAACGATAAGAAGCTTTGAAATGACGCACAGTTACAATATGGAATTGAGATTGATACGGATGAAAAGAGTCGCTTATGAGTAAGAACATCATTTTCGGATACCTGCTGTTTTTCATTTTTGTCGGGATAAACCAGAGTGAAGCACAGTCACCTGTGCCGGACCGGTATCATGTGCGATGGACCTCCCAAAGCCGGAATGCATCAGAATCCATGCCGTGCGGCGGAGGCGACATTGGTCTGAATGTGTGGGTGGAAAACGGAGAAATTTTATTTTACCTGGCTAAAAGCGGGACCTTTGACGAACACAATACCCTGCTGAAGTCCGGCCGGGTGAGGATCAGCCTCCATCCCAATCCTTTTGCCGGCAAACAGTTCCGGCAGGAGCTGGACCTGGCGAAAGGATACGTCTCCATTTACGGGGCGGACGGTGACTTGTCGGCTGAAGTAAAAATCCGCGTCGATGTATTTAGTCCGGTGGTGTATGTCGATATTGAATCGAATAAAAAAATACAGGCAGAGGCCGTTTATGAAAACTGGCGGTACCGGGACCGGCTTTTGCGAAAGGGCGAAAGCTTTGCCAATTCCTACAAGTGGGCGCCGCCTGCCGGTCTGAAAACTTATGCTGATTCAATTGAATTTTCGCATGATGCGGTTGTTTTTTTCCACCGGAACCGACGGGAGACCATCTTCGATGTGACGGTCACGCAACAGGGGATGGATTCCGTGAAAGATCAGCTGTACAATCCGCTGGCGGGGCTTACCTTCGGAGGAAGCATGCAGGGAAAGAATTTCGTGGCCGCGGGGAAAATCAGCGGAAAGTATCTGGACACTGATTTTGAGGGTTGGAAATTGAAAAGCACAAGGGCGGCTTCAAAACACGGGCTGACCATTATTCTCCATACGGCTAAAGACTTTACCGGATGGCAGGCCGGCCTGGCGGGGCTGGCTGACCGGGCGGAGAAAAACAAGGACGAAGCGCTTAAAAAAACACAAGACTGGTGGCTGGACTACTGGAACCGCTCCTTTGTGTTCGTCCGCCCCGACACGAAAGACGAGGCCGATCCGGTTTGGCAGGCGGGCCGGAATTACCAGCTTTTTCGCTACATGCTGGGCTGCAATGCTTATGGTGAATATCCAACAAAGTTTAACGGCGGACTGTTTACCGTTGATCCGGTTTTTACCGATTCAACGAAAAATTATACCCCCGATTTCCGGAACTGGGGTGGCGGTACCTTTACGGCGCAGAATCAGCGGCTGGTGTATTTCCCCATGCTCAAAAGCGGCGATTTTGACCTGATGACGCCGCAGTTTGATTTTTACAACCGGATCCTGCGGAACGCCGAACTGCGGTCCGAACTTTACTGGGGGCATCCGGGCGCCTGCTTTACCGAGCAGATGGAAAATTTCGGACTGCCCAATTGCAGCGAGTACGGCTGGAAGCGTCCGGACGGTTACGACCCGGGACTGGAATACAATGCCTGGCTCGAATACCAGTGGGACACGATGCTGGAATTTTGTTTCCTGATCCTGGAAACACGAAGGTACAACGAGGACGATATCCGCGAATACCTGCCGATGATCGAGAGTTGTCTCACTTTTTTTGACGAGCATTACCAATCCCTGGCCGCCAGGCGGGGAATAAAACCGCTCGACGCAAACGGGCATCTCATTCTTTATCCGGGATCGGCCTGCGAAACCTACAAAATGGCTTACAATTCCACTTCGACGATCGCTGCGCTGAAAACTGTGCTGGAGCAGTTGCTGACGTTGCCGGAGAAGTTTGCGGATCAGACAAAACGCGAAAAATGGCAGGCTATGCTTAAACGGGTCCCGCCGGTCAGTTTCACCGAACATCAGGGGTATCAGGCCATTGCTCCGGCCCGGATGTGGGAGCGGATTAATAACGTGGAGGTTCCGCAACTGTATCCGGTGTTTCCCTGGGGAATGTACGGAATCGGCAAACCTGACCTGGAGGTTGCCCTCAATACCTGGAAATATGACCCGGATGCCATGTGCTTCCGGAGTCATGTGGGTTGGAAACAGGATGTCATTTTTGCGGCGCGCCTGGGCCTGACCGCCGAGGCGGCCGGACTGATTCAAAAGAAGCTGGGCGATTCGGGAAGACGTTTCCCGGCTTTCTGGGGGCCTGCTTTTGACTGGGTTCCGGACCATAACTGGGGCGGATCGGGCATGACCGGATTGCAGGAAATGCTGATGCAAACGGTCGGTGAAAAAATATATCTCTTCCCGGCCTGGCCCCGGGAATGGGATGTGCACTTCAAACTGCACGCTCCGGGCAAAACAACGGTTGAGGCAGAGCTGAAAGACGGGCAGATCCGCCTCCTGAAGGTCGTTCCCGAGTCCCGCAGTGCCGATGTGATCGATTTTTATACGATAAAGCCATGAATCCCGAACCCCGAATCCTGATTCTTATGTCTTGATACTTGATACTAAAATAGTCTAACTGAACAATTATGCGAATGAATCAACAAGTTGCTGCTCCGACTGTGACTCCCGGTCTGATCGAAAGGCTGGACGCGCTGTATGAATACGACCGGGAACCGGTTTCGGAGAAAAAACTGCACGGCTGGAAAACCTTCATTGCCATGTTTGCCGGAGAGCATGTGGCGGGGACCGAATTTGTGCTGGGACCACTCATGGTGATGCACGGGGTGTCGGCCCGTGATTTTTTTCTGGGTTTGCTGGTGGGCAATACCCTGGCGGTATTAAGCTGGGCCCTTATGACAGCACCGGTTGCCGTAAAAACCCGCTTGACCATCTACTGGCAGTTGCGAAAAATCATTGGTCCCTATCTGACCATTGCCTACAGCGCATGTTATGCCTTTATTTTGTGCCTGCTGGCGGGAGCGATGGTGAATGTGGCCGTAACGGCCATTTCCATTCCGTTTGGCATCCCCAATCCCGATTTTGTGGCCGGCGATGTGGTCCCCGGTTTTCAGTGGATCCTGATTGCTGTTGTCGTGGGGATCGTCATTGCCGCGCTGGCCGTTCTGGGATTCGAAAAGATCGCTGTCTTTTCAAAGATTTGCGCTCCCTGGATGGTCCTGGTGTTTTTTGCCTCTGCATTGGCGGTTTTGGCCAAACTGGGAACAACTTCGTTCGGCGATTTCTGGGAGGTAGCCAGTACCCGGATCTTTACCGGTGAACCGATCGGGAATAACTCCAAATACACCTTCTGGCATGTGGCCGGATTTGCCTGGCTGTGTAACGCCACCCAGCATATGGGTATGTCGGACGTCACGATTTTTCGTTATGCGAAAAGCTGGACACAGGGTTTTGCGTCGGCCTTTGGAATGTTTCTGGGCCATTTCGGCGCCTGGATTGCCTCGGGTATTTTGTGCGCTGCCTATCTGTCAGATGGTTTTGTTAACCCGCAGCCCGGAAACATCGCCCTTTACGGCGCAGGACTGGCAGGAGCGGTGAGTGTGGTCATCGCCGGATGGACCACTGCAAATCCCACTTTGTACCGGGCCGGACTCGCCATTCAGGTAGCCACGCCGAACTGGAAGCGCTGGAAAGTGACTTTCGCAGCCGGTGCTTTTATGATCGTCACGGCCTGTATTCCGGCCGTGAACGCCAACCTCGACCGGATCGTCGCTTATTACGGGCTGTTCTTTATTCCGCTTGGCTCATTCATCATCCTTGATGTCTGGCTGTTTTCCAAGATCGGACTGGTCAGTAATCTCACGGAAAAAACGGGCAGGCTTTTCAGTTGGCCCGCTGCGATCGCCTGGTTTGGCTCATTCTTTTTCTCATTCTTTCTTTATGGAAAAGATCACTTGCCGTGGATAGAAAGAATAACCAGGGGGAACCTTCCGCGATGGCTTGATGCCATCAAGGTCGACCTGACGTTTCTTGTCGCACCGGAATGGATCCTTGCTGCCCTGCTGTACCTGGTACTAAGTTTCGTCCAGCAGAAAAGAAAAGTTAACGCGGAATTCATCAGGAAAGGAGGTCTACTATGAAAACGTTACTGATCATTTTATCGTTTGCCGGACTGGTACTGACCATCCTTCCTTCGGTTCTGGTCTTTAAAGGTATTCTGGAAATGGAAAGCCATTTTCATCTCATGGTGGCCGGAATGGTGATCTGGTTTGCCACCGCCCCTTTCTGGATGAAAACAAAATCGCTCGACGAGGAAGAAAAGAAATAACAATGACGGGTTATAAAAAAAGGTATGGAACTTAGTGTGATCAACCTGAAGACGGAATATAAAACCAATCCCATCGGACTGGTAACCGCCTCGCCGCGGTTCAGCTGGGAAATTCAGGATCAAAAAAGAAATGTCAGTCAAACCGCCTGGCGGATCAAATGCGCTCTCAGTCCTGACGATCTGTCGGTCGCTGCCCGCCTGATCTGGGATTCGGGAAAAGTCGCATCCGACCAGTCGGTTCAGCTTGAATATCAGGGGAAGAAACTCACTTCCGGTCAGCGGGTCTGGTGGCAGGTGATGGTATGGACCAGCAAGAACGAAGAATCGGGCTGGAGCGAACCGGCATTCTTCGAAATGGGCCTGCTGGAAAAAAGAGACTGGAGGGCGGTTTGGATCGAACCTTCCGCTGACGAAACAGCGGCTTTGCCTTTCCTGAGAAAGGAATTCACTGTCGGCAAGCCCATTATGAAAGCCATTACTTATGTAACTTGCCACGGCTTATATGAAATTTCGCTCAATGGAGGCAAAGTGGGGGACGATTTGTTTACGCCCGGCTGGACAAGCTATCATAAACGCCTGCAATACCAGATCTATGATGTGACGGCCATGCTGCAAAACGGTGAAAATGCAGTCGGGGTCATCCTTGCCGACGGCTGGTACCGCGGATACCTGTGCTGGCAGGGCAAACGGAATTTTTACGGTGATCGCCTGGGACTGTTGTTTCAGCTTAAACTGGTCTATGCCGATGGTTCCGAAGAAATGGTGATCAGCGACGAAAGCTGGAAGTTTTCTGCCGGACCTTTGCTGAAGTCGGACCTCTACAACGGTGAAACGTATGACGCGAGGCTCGAAATACCCGGCTGGGACCGGCCCGGATTTGACGATTCTTCGTGGAGAGCGGTCCATCCGGTTGATTACGGCTACGACGAACTGGTTGCTTCCGAAGGCGTGCCTGTGTGCGTGACAGAAATAATCAGGCCGGTAGAAAAGTTACGTACCCCAAAGGGTGAACTGGTCTTTGATCTGGGACAAAACATGGTTGGCCGGATGCGCTTTCGTCTGAAGGGAAAGCACGGATGGAAAATTACCCTGAGCCATGCCGAGGTGCTGGATCAGGACGGAAACTTCTATACCGAAAATCTCCGGTCGGCCCGGGCCGAAGATGCGTACATTTTTCGCGGGGAAGGAATTGAGACCTGGGAGCCACGCTTTACCTTTCATGGTTTCCGCTATGTGCGGATCAGCGACTATCCGGGAGAAATCGGGGCTGATGACCTCGAAGGAGTAGTCATTCATTCCCATATGCCACAGACCGGCTGGTTTGAGTGTTCGGACGATCTGATCAACCAGCTTCAGAAAAACATTGACTGGGGGCTCCGGGGAAATTTTCTGGATGTGCCGACCGATTGTCCGCAGCGCGATGAGCGGCTGGGATGGACCGGCGATGCACAGGTTTTTGCCCCGACCGCCTGTTTCAACCGCGATGTGGTCAGCTTTTACGGCAAATGGATGAAGGACTTTATTCCTGATCAGCGCGCTGACGGAAGTATTCCCTGGGTGGTTCCCCATGTACTCGAAAACGGAGCGGACATCGGATGGTCGGACGGATTCGGGTCGGCAGGCTGGGCCGATGCGGCCGTCATTGTCCCCTGGACCATTTATCAGTTATACGGTAATAAACGCATCCTGGAGGAGCAGTATGATTCGATGAAAGGCTGGGTGGAGTATATGATCCGGGAGGCGGGTGAAGAGTTCGTTTTCAGCAACGGCTTTCATTTTGGCGACTGGTTGTCTTTTGCCGAATATTATTCGTACAAATACAAGGCCCCTGATTACGGCTATGCCGGAGCCACGACCGATAAAGAACTGATCGCGACGGCTTATTTTTATCATTCAACCGGATTGATGCATCAAACAGCCATTCTCCTGGGCAGAAAAGACGATGCGGAACGTTACAGCGACTTGCTGCCAAAAATAAAGTCAGCTTTTCAAAAGGAATTTATGACGCCGGCCGGCCGGCTGACTTCCCATACCCAAACGGCCTATGTTCTGTCGCTTGCCTTTGAGCTTCTGCCTGATGCTGTCGTTCCCGTTGCTGCAAGACGGCTGGCTGAAGATGTCAGTCATTTTGGCCACCTGACCACCGGATTTCTGGGAACGCCTCTGATCTGCCAGGCGCTGACCGATCAGGGCTATCCGGAGCTTGCCTTTCAGCTCCTTTTTAACAAACGCTACCCCTCCTGGTTGTATCCGGTCACGCTCGGAGCCACTACGATCTGGGAACGCTGGGACGGCATCAAGCCCGACGGTTCCTTCCAGACCTCCGGAATGAACTCTTTCAACCATTATGCATACGGGGCCGTGGGTGACTGGCTTTATTCGCGGGTAGCCGGACTGAGGGCGGTCCGGCCCGGATATAAACGAATTCTCATCAAACCCTTTTTGACTGATGAACTGGCTTACGCAAAAGCGGAGCATCATTCCGTTTACGGCAAGCTAAGTTCTTGTTGGAAGAGGCAGGACGAAGGGCTGAGCCTGGAGGTTGAAATCCCGGTCAATACCAAAGCGCTGGTTTCGGTCCCCTGTCAGGACCTTGCAGCCATAAAGGAGAGAAACCGGGCGATCGGGGAGGACCCCGACGTCCGCTATCTGAGAACGGCCGAAGGACGGATTGAACTGGAAGTTGGTTCCGGACAATACCTGTTCCAGCTTAGGCAGACCAGATGACAAGCATGCCCGCTGAAGCTGCGTCACGATAACACGATCTTATGAAAAAATTCCCTGCCTGTGCAGGATCAAATTAACACAACAACAGATGAAGATTTATCAATTAATCATACCGGCCGTTATTTTTCTTTCCGGGTTCAGCGTCGCCGGCAACGCGCGGGATAAGAGTCTGGTTAACACATCTGCCAGTCCTCATGCCCGGCTTGTCCCGGTCAATATGACTGATGTAATCTGGACTAAAGGGTTTTGGGCAGAACGCTTTCATGTCTGCGAAACCAGCATGGTGCCGCACATGATGGCCATGTACCGGAACGATTCGGTCAGCCACGGCTATGCGAATTTTGAAATAGCCGCCGGACTGAAAGCGGGCGTACACGTTGGACCGCCGTTTCATGACGGGGACTTTTACAAGCTTCTTGAAGCCGCCATTGTCGTGAATTCGGTCAACAGAAATACCCGGGAGGAGGAACTGATCGATTCCATGATTGCGGTCATCGCGCAAACGCAGCGGAAAGACGGTTACATTCATACGCCTGTGGTCATCGCGCAGCAGCATAACCGGGGAGGAAAACAAGAATTCGCCGAGCGGCTGGATTTTGAAACCTATAATATGGGACATCTGATGACTGCGGCCTGCATTCATTACCGGCTCACCGGGAAAAGAAGCCTCCTGGATGTGGCCGTCAGTGCCGCTGATTTTCTGTACGATTTTTATAAGCGAAATCCGGGAGAACTGGCCAGGAATGCCATCTGTCCGTCTCATTATATGGGTGTGACCGAAATGTACCGGACGGTGGGGGACCCGCGCTATCTGGAGCTGGCCAAAGGCCTGATCGATATCCGCAGCGAGGTGAAAGATGGCCACGATCATAACCAGGACCGGATCCCTTTCCGGGAGCAGATCAAAGCAGTCGGCCATGCGGTCCGTGCCAACTATCTTTATGCAGGCGCGGCGGATGTATATGCCGAAACCGGCGATGAAAGCCTGATGAAGGCACTGGATGCCATCTGGCACGACCTGACGGAAACCAGGCTGTATATCACCGGGGCCTGCGGGGCACTTTACGACGGGGTCTCCCCAAATGGAACGACCTATGATCAGCCTTCCATTCAGCAGGTTCATCAGGCTTACGGACTGGAGTATGAATTACCAAACCTCACGGCTCACAATGAATCATGCGCCAACATCGGCAACCTGCTTTGGAACTGGCGCATGCTGCAGGCTACCGGCGAAGCGCGCTATGCCGATGTTATGGAACAGGTTATGTACAACAGCCTGCTTGCAGGAGTCAGCCTTGACGGCAGAAGGCATTTTTATACCAATCCGCTTGCTGTTTCCGTCAATCTGCCATATGAATTGCGCTGGTCAAAAGACCGGGAAGAATACATCAGCTACTGCAATTGTTGTCCACCCAACACCATCCGGACCATTGCCGAAATTCATCATTACATATACAGCCTTTCCGACAGCGGACTGTGGGTCAATTTTTACGGAGCCAATAAATTGGGAACCAGCACAAAAAGCGGGGAGGTGCTGGAGCTGGAACAGTTAACTGACTATCCCTGGGAGGGAGATGTTCAATTCAAAATCGGCCGGGCCCCGAAAGGGGAATTCGCCCTTTGCCTGCGTATTCCGTCCTGGTCATTCGGCGCGACTGTCCGCATAAACGGAAATAACATCGATGAGAAGCTGGTGCCAGGCACTTATTTTAAAGTGACCCGGAACTGGAAAGCCGGCGACCATCTTGTGATCAGTTTTCCGATGACCGTTGATCTGATTGAAGCAAATCCGCTGGTGGAAGAAACCCGAAATCAGGTGGCCGTGAGGCGTGGACCGGTTGTTTACTGCATTGAATCGGCCGGTTTGCCCCCGGGAACCGGTGTTTTTCAGCTTTCACTTCCGGCGGCTCATGATCTGAAGCCGGTGAAAATGACTGTCGGCGGAGCAAGGCTGGTAGCCCTGCAGGGGAAAGCCAGATGTACTGACCGGGAGAACTGGGAACACCAGCTTTATCGTCCTTTAACCGGCGATCAGCCCGCTGAGGTAGTGGTCAGCCTGATCCCGTATTTCGCCTGGAATAATCGCGGCCGGGGTGAAATGACCGTCTGGATCCCGGTGATCAGGTGAGTGAAAAAGAATTTTAAATTTCAACGGAAATGCGCTGAAATCGTTTACATTTGTATTTGATTAGAATACTGACGTAAAAAAAGCGAGATATGGCAAGCATGAACGAGGTCGCCAAACGCGCCGGCGTATCAATTGCAACAGTTTCACGGGTACTCAACAACAGCGAGAGCGTAAACGAAGAGACCAGGCTCAAAATCCTGAAGGCAATTAAAGAGTTGAAATATCAGCCCAGCCGCGTGGCCAAGCGGTTACGATCGAAAAGCGGATCGAGCAACCTGATCGGGGTGTTGGTCCCGGATATTCGGAACCCATTCTATGTGGATGTTTTGATGGGCATAGAAGATGTCGCTTACAGGAACAATTATGCGATCATCATGTGCAATTTCGGACAGGATGAGAAGAAGGAGGCCATGTATCTGGATATCCTGGAGTCGGAAGCGATCGACGGATTAATTGCTGCTCCGGCCACCGAATACGACCAACGACTGAAGAAAATGGTCAAAAACGGTCTTCCTGTTGTTTGTGTCGACCGCGGACTAAAAGACAGCGAGGTGGATCTGGTTTGGGTGAACAACGAAGCCGGAGCCTACGCCGCAGTAGATCATCTGATCGGAAAAGGATATAAACGGATTGCCTATATTGGCGGGCTTCCCAGTATCCCTTCGTCTGTGTTAAGGGAAAAAGGGTACCGCTCAGCACTGATTAACCACCAGATTCCTGCTGATCCGGAACTGATCAGGCTTGGTGATTCCACATACGAAAGCGGAGTCAGAATGGCTTCGGAGCTGCTGAAATCAAAAACTCCCCCTGACGCTCTGTTTACTGGAAATAACCTGATCACCCTGGGGGCGCTTGAAACAATTCATGGTCTTAAGCTCAAAATACCCGAGGAAATAGCAATCATCGGATTTGATGATATGTCATGGGCCAACTCCCTGAATCCTGCTCTCACAGCGGTGCGTCAACCCGCGTATGAAATCGGGAAAAGGGCAGGGGAACTGCTGATCCAGCGGATTGCGGATCCTAAAAGACCCTGTATTCAGATGACCATGAACGCAGAACTCATGATCAGGAGGTCCTGCTGAAGTACCGCAAGACCCTGTCCGGCAGCTTAGTTTTCGCTTTCGGTACCCAATTCCGCAAGCCCAAAAATCTTTTCTTTATTGTAATAATAGGAAAAACGTTTTCATTTGAAAACATTTTATATATTTGTAACTAGGTCATAAAAAGAACATAACAAAATGTAAACGTTTGCAAAAGATGATCACGAATCTGCCTGTTATTACACTTAGGAACCCCCCTGTACTCGCTTTTGGCTTTGGCAGTCTGGTCCGGTTTTTCCAGGATTTCAAAGCAACCGGAAATAAACGGCTGTTCATAGTCACCATACCTGTGTTTCGTCAGGTACTTGAACCTTTTCTGGGAGAATTAAAGGGATCGGGGATTTCTGTTTGTGTAAATGACCAAATCCCGGGCGAACCCGGCTTTGCTGTTTTTGAAGAGATACTTGAATCTGCGCGCCGTTACAAAGCCGATTCCGTTGCGGGCATAGGCGGAGGGAGTGTGCTGGATACGGCCAAATTATTGGCTGCCCAGATCCGGAACACGCAGGAGACGCGTTCAGTCATCGGCAACGGTTTGCTTGGTGAACGTAAAGTATACCTGGCCTGTCTGCCCACAACATCCGGAACAGGCAGTGAAGTTTCTCCCAATGCGATTTTTCTGGATGAAACTGACAATGAAAAAAAGGGCGTCATCAGCCCCTGGCTGGTGCCTGATGCCGCATATATCGATCCGGAGCTGACGATAAGCCTTCCTCCGGTTATTACTGCGTACACGGGTATTGATGCTTTTACGCATTGTCTGGAAGCCTGCATCAACCGCCACCCGCATCCGCTAACTGACGGGATTGCCCTGGAAGGAATGAGGCTGATCTTTCAAAATCTGAAAAGAGCCTGTGAAAACGGACACGACCGGGAGGCTAGAGCGGGTGTGGCGCTGGGAAGCGTTTACGGAGGGATGTGTCTGGGACCGGTCAATACCGCTGCCATTCACGCGCTGGCCTATCCCCTGGGAAGCAAATTCGGGATGGCACACGGATTATCGATTGCCCTGATGCTGCCGGAGGTCATGGCATTTAATCTTCCGGCTGCAACAGACCGGTTTGCTGCGGTGGCCAAAGCCATCGGGCTCACTGGCTATGGTTCGGACGAAGCCTTTGCCGCGGCCGGCATTGAAGCGATCAGCGGACTGGTGAAGTCGGTCGGAATTCCGGAAAAACTATCGGAAGTGGGTATACCGGTTGATACGCTGGATGAAATGGCTGCTTCGGCGTTGAAGGTACAACGCCTGTTAAAAAATAACGTCCGGGAAGTCAGCTTTGAAGACGCATTATCTATTTATGAAAAGACATATTGATCATGGACAAGCATCATCCGTATAAAGGGGTCATTGTTCCTGTCGTTACACCGTTGAATGACGATTTTTCGATCGATGAGCGCAGCCTGAAGCGCATCATCAGTCTGATTACTGAGTCGGGAGCCAGTCCCTTCCTTGCCGGTACAACCGGAGAAGCCAGTTCGTTAACCCTTAGCCAGAAAGAAGTGCTGGTGGCGGAAACGGTCAGGCAGGCAGAAGGCAAAACACTGGTTTATGCCGGCATATCCGGCAACTGTTTGCCCGATACCATCGAAGCCGGCAAGCGTTTTGCCGACCTTGGGGCTGATGTGCTGGTTGCGAATATGCCATCTTACTACCCGTTAAACGAAACCTATGCGATGCGCTACTGTGAACGATTGGCCGAGGCTTCTCCGAGGCCGCTTATTTTTTATAATATCCCCGCCACTACCGGTTATTCCATGCCGCTTGCCCTGCTTGATAAGCTGAGTTATCATCCTGGGGTCGCGGGATTGAAGGATTCGGAGCGGGATCAGGACCGGCTCGACCAGGCACTGGAATTGTGGAAAAACAGGGCGGATTTTGTGCATCTGACCGGGTGGGCCGCCATGTCGGTCTATGCACTTCAAAACGGATCGGACGGGATCGTGCCAAGTACCGGAAACTTTGCTCCCAGGCAGTATGCAGACCTGTATCGGCGGGCGATGGAGGGAAACTGGGAGATGGCAGAAGCCCTTCAGAAGGAAACTGATCGGCTGTCGTCGCTATATCAGCGAGGCCGGAATCTAAGCGAGTCGCTTGCCGCCCTCAAGGTGATCATGTCGGTCCGTGGTTTATGCGGAACGCAAATGATGCCGCCCATCTGTCGTATGGAACCTCAGGAGGAGGAGAAATACAGGACTGAAATGGAAAAGGAAAGTTTTGACTAAATTGGAGCTACGGCCAGGTGGAGTTTGAGGCTTTACCGGGCAGGAGAAACAGTTGACGACGTTGAAAACGAAGAATGTAAATGAACAAATTGCTTTGAATGGACAATTATCCTAGAATCAAACTGGCATTGACCATGGGCGATCCTGCCGGGATCGGGCCGGAAATTGCTGCCAAGGCCTTCCATGAGCGATCGGTATACGAAGCCTGCAAGCCCGTTTTAATCGGCAATGCGGTGATTATGGAAGAAGCGGTCCGCTTTACCGGCCTTAATCTGGCGGTCAATATCATTGAGCAGATCAGCCAGGCCCGCTTCGAATATGGGGTAATCGATCTGATTGATATTCCGTCCGGTCAGCTTTCGGCGATCAGGCATGGGGTGATTTCTGCCGCCGCGGGTGATCTGGCTTTCAAAGCGGTACGCAAGGCCATCGAACTGGCTTTGAACGGTGATGTAGACGGCACGGTGACCGGTCCGATCCAGAAGGAAGCGATCAATCTGGCAGGTCATCATTTTTCGGGTCATACGGAGATCTATGCTCACTTTACAGGGACTGAAAAGTACGCGATGTTGCTGGCGGACGAGAAAATGAAGGTCACCCATGTCAGCACCCACGTTTCCCTTCGTAAAGCCTGCGATTTAGTCACCCGGCAACGTGTGCTGGATGTAATCAGGCTTACCTGCGCCGGGCTGAAAGAAATTGGCATCGTCGATCCGCTTATCGGAGTGGCCGGCCTGAACCCGCATGCAGGAGACGGCGGTTTGTTCGGGACTGAGGAGATTGAAGAGATCATACCGGCCATTGAAGACGCCCGCAAGGAAGGCATCCATGCGGAAGGGCCGTTTCCGCCGGATACGATGTTTGCACTGGCCAATGGCGGCAGCTTTGACGGTTGTGTGGCCATGTATCACGACCAGGGGCATATTCCCTTTAAGTTGGTGGGGTTTGTATGGGATGAGCAGACGAAAGCTATGAAAAGCGTGAAGGGTGTCAATATTACGCTTGGATTGCCCATTGTCAGGACTTCGGTAGACCACGGGACGGCTTTCGGTATTGCGGGAAGAGGTATTGCGAGTGCCGATGCCTTGCTCTTTGCGGTCGATTATGCCGTAAAACTTGTTAATAACCGGCAAAAATAAAAAAATGATAGCAGTAATTGCTGATGACTTTACAGGCGCTGCGGAGATTGGCGGGATGGGACTCCGGCGTGGGCTTAAGGTGCTGATCGAAACATCGGTAACCGGTTCTGCCGATGCTGAATTGCTGGTCATTGCTACGGACACCCGTTCCATGACGGCAGCGGCAGCACGCCTGGAGATTGAGCAGGTAACCCGGCGGTTGCTCGCCTTATCGCCCCGGTATATCTTTAAAAAGCTGGATTCGGTGCTTCGCGGGAATATTTATGACGAGTTAATCGTTCAGCAGCGTGTCTCGGGCAAGAAAAGGGTGATCGTTGTTCCGGCAAATCCCCATTTTAACCGGATCATCAGAAATGGCATTTACTATATCAATGACGTTCCTCTTGCGGAAACCTCTTTTGCCAACGATCCGGAATTTCCGGTAAAAGACAGTGACGTCAGGGAGATTATCGGCCGGGACAAACCGGGCCTGTATGCCATGAACGTTGATGAATACCTGTACGGAGAGGGGATGATCATCGGAAATGTGGTGAGTGAAGCGGAGCTGATTTCCTGGGCCGGAAAGGTTGATGAAGATTCCCTGGCTGCGGGCGGTTCCGGCTTTTTTGACGCCCTTCTTCAGCGAGATTTTCCGATGCGGCAGGCTGTTTCGGCGCCTGACTCATTTTCGGGGAAAAATGCTTTGTTTATCTTTGGAAGTGCCTATCCGAAGGAAACGGCAACCATGAACAAATTCAGGGAAGCCGGAGCTGCGATTATCAACCTGCCCGATCTGCTTTTTAATGGTAAGCTCACGAAAGAACAGTTGCTGATCTGGTCGGAAAAAATAACCGGTGAACTCCGGTTGAAGGGTAAGGTGGCGTTGACGACCATTTTTACGGATGAGCGCATCCCGGCTACGGTGATCCGCCTTGTAACGGGACAACTGGTTAAGGCAGTTTTTGAACGTATCCAGATCGACGATCTTTTTATTGAAGGAGGGGCGACGGCATTTCAAATATTGAATAACTTAGGCATCCGGCAACTCACCCCATGCCGTGAACTGGATTTCGGGATTATTCAAATGCATGCCGGGGGAATTTTTAATCTTTGTATCACAACCAAACCCGGCAGCTATTCCTGGCCGGACTTAATCATCGGGAATAAAACCTTTAAACTGAATAAAACATGACGTCGGTACCGTCCATTCATGATGTTGATTACCTGATTATTGTCGTTACACTGCTTGTTTCGCTCGCGATCGGGTTTTGGTTTTCGAAAAGACAAAAAGACACCAACAACTATTTTACTGCAAAAGGAACGATCCCGTCGTGGGCGATCGGTATTTCTATTCTGGCAACACTGATCAGCAGTATTACCTTCCTTGCCTATCCCGGAGAAGGGTATTCTTCCAACTGGATCCTGCTGGTCCAGGGACTGATGGTGCCCGTGGTGCTGATTGCAATTGTCGGCTTTGTTGTTCCGCTTTTCCGTCATGTGATCAGACTCAGTACCTATGAATATTTCGAGAAGCGCTTCGGAATTTTTGCCCGTTTATATACATCCGTGAGCTTTTCCCTGACCCATTTCTCCAAGATGGGGACGGTTTTCTTTCTGCTTGCGCTTGCCCTGAGTAAAATGACCGGAGTGGATACTGCCACCGTGATCTGGGTGATCGGTGCTTCCGTGATTATTTTAACCATGCTGGGCGGTATTGAGGCGGTGATCTGGTTGGATGTGATCCAGGGCTTTTTACTGATTATTGGCGGAATCGTGGCACTGGCTATCCTGCTTTTTACCCCGGAAGGAGGTCCCGGTGCTGTCTGGGATGTAGCTATGGAAAACGGGCGGATCGGATTTGGCCCGTTTGACTGGGATTTTGTAAACCTGACTTTTGTCGTTATGGCCTTAAACGGCATTTTCTATGCGATTCAAAAATACGGTACCGACCAAACGATTGTGCAACGGTACTTGACGGCGAAATCAGATAAAGGTGCCATTAAGGCTGCTTTGATCGGTGTGCTGTTGAGCGTCCCGGTATGGGCCATGTTCATGTTTATCGGTACCGCCCTGTTTTCATATTACGAGATTGCGCCTGGCGCATTGCCGCAAGGTACGGAGCCCGATGCCGTTTTTCCGCATTTTATTATGACGCAGCTTCCGGTAGGGGTAGTCGGACTGGTATTGTCGGCGTTGATTGCTGCTGCCATTTCCAGTCTTGATTCCGATCTGAACTGTCTTTCGGCTGTATTGATGGAAGATTATTACCTGCGTTTAAAGCCCGGCAGTTCCGAAAAAAACCGGATGTTTATGAGCAAGCTGTTTATCGTGATTGCAGGCCTGTTGTCGATCGCAGTGGCTTTATTCTATGTGGAAGCAGGAAGCGAAGGGGTATTGGGCATTGTGTTTACGCTCTACTCTATCTTTTCAGGGGGAATCGCGGGTATGTTCCTGCTGGGAATTTTCAGCACGCGGGCCAATAAACAGGGACTTTACTGGGGGATTGGTGCGTGTATCCTTTTTACGGCCTGGGCGCTTCTGACATCAACACCCATTGGTCTGGAGGGGTCAGAAAGCCTGCTGATCGATCTGGGGAACTATAATTTTAATCACCATCCGTACATGATTGGCGTATACAGTCATTTGGTGCTGATTTTCTTTGGTTATACGGCCAGCCTGCTGTATAGGACGGCAAAGCCCGAGCCTTCTTTAACCTGGTACGGCCGGGTTGGTATGAAAGCGGGTAGATCAAACAGATAAAACTAAAACAATTACGTATGAACAAAATACTGCAGCTTATCAGCTTCACGACGCTTCTGGTTTCATGCACGAATAATGCCGTGAAAAAAGAAGCCACGATGCCCTTGCTTCAAGTTTCGTCCGACGGCCATTTCTTTGCCGATACAGACAACAATCCATTTTTCTGGCTGGGTGACACCGGTTGGCTGTTGCTGACCAAACTCGACCGGCAGGAAGCCGTCAGCTATCTGGACGACCGTGCCCAAAAAGGCTTCAATGTGATCCAGGTGATGGTGCTGCATGGCGTTGGCGCTGTAAACCTGTACGGCGATTCGGCGCTGACTGCTCTGGACGTTTCCAGACCGTTAACAACAGCGGGAACTGATTTTGAAAATCCGGAAGAATATGACTACTGGGACCATTTGGATTTTGTCATTGACCAGGCAGCCCAAAAGGGACTGTACATGGCGTTGGTCCCGGTTTGGGGGTCGAATGTCAAGGAAGGTCATGTAAACCGGACGCAGGGAAAAGCCTTTGCTGAGTTCCTGGCTAACCGTTACAAGAATAAATCCAATCTGATCTGGCTGAACGGCGGAGATGTCCCCGGCGGTGATTCTATAGCCGTATGGAATGCCATCGGAAATACGCTTAACAGCCATGATCCGAACCACCTCATTACCTTTCATCCGCGGGGGAGAACCCAGTCATCGATGTGGTTTCATCAGAAAAGCTGGCTTGATTTCAACATGTTCCAGTCGGGCCACCGCCGCTACGATCAGGACGACACAGAACTGGCTTACGGGGAAGATAACTGGAGGTATATTGAAGCAGATTATCGCCTGAAACCCGTGAAGCCGACACTCGACGGTGAGCCTTCCTACGAAGGGATTCCCCAGGGTTTGCACGATACCCTACAGCCGTTCTGGAATGACGCAGACGTGAGACGGTACGCGTACTGGTCGGTTTTTGCGGGTGCAGCCGGTTTTACTTACGGCCACAGTTCAGTGATGCAGTTTCACGGCCCGAAAGATACAGCCGGAGCCTACGGTGCAAAAAAATTCTGGACCGAAGCCATTGATGATCCCGGGGCAGGGCAAATGATCCACCTGAAAAAACTGATGCTGTCCAGGCCTTATTTTGACCGCGTGCCCGACCAGTCACTGATTGCCGCGCAGCCCGGTGAACGATACGATTATCTGATCGCCACCCGCGGAAAGGACTATGCGTTCATCTATACGTATAACGGACAAAGCATGCAGATCAACATGGGTAAAATTGAAGGCGAACAGGTAAAAGCCGGCTGGTATAATCCGCGTAACGGCGAGTTCAGCGAGACCGGAGTGGTTCCAAATAAGGATATCCGGGAATTTGATCCTCCGGGTGAGGTGCAAAACGGAAACGACTGGGTGTTGGTGCTGACCACGAAATGACCGGAAAACGGAGACCGGAGACGGGAAAACGGAGGCCGGAGACCGGAGACCGAAGACCGGAGACCGGAAAACGGGAACAAGGTTATATAATTTTATTTTACTAACAGCTAATGGCTAACAGCTCATAACTTCTTTAACAATTATGAACAAACTTTACTGGATACTGATCTTGCTGACGGGTGCATTTATTTCCTGCGGGCAGCTAAAAGAAAAAGAATATTATCTCTTTTCGACTTTCCGTGAACCGGCCGACAAAGGGCTGTTCCTGGCGTACAGCGAAGACGGCTATCACTGGTCGGACCTGGGCGGGCCATACCTTGTTCCGCAGGTTGGCAGTCAAAAAGTGATGCGCGATCCTTCCATTGTGCGAGAACCTGACGGAACGTTCCACCTGGTCTGGACTTCTTCCTGGAGAGGAGATCTGGGCTTCGGCTATGCCTGTTCAAAGGACCTGGTCAACTGGTCTGAGCAAAAGTTTATTCAGGTGATGACCGACACCTCGACTGTAAATGTCTGGGCGCCTGAACTTTTTTACGACGATGAAAAGCAGGAATATATCATCATCTGGGCTTCGACCGTTCCGTTCCGATTTGAAAAAGGCCTGGAAGAAGAGCGAAATAATCACCGGATGTATTATACCACTACAAAAGATTTTGTCAGCTTTTCGGGCACAAAATTGTTTCTTGACCCCGGTTTCAGCGTTATTGATGCTGTTATTGTAAAGCGCGATACCGGCGATTATGTGTTGGTGCTGAAGGATAATACCCGTCCGATGCGAAACCTGAAAGTGGCTTTTGCCAAAGATCCCCTGGGACCTTATGAGCATGTTTCAGCCAATTTTACCGAACCGTTTACGGAGGGACCAACGGTGGTCAAAATCGACAACGACTATGTGATCTACTATGATGCCTACCGGGATAAAAAATTTGGCGCTGCAGGCACGACCGACTTTCTGCGTTTCGAAAATATTTCGGGGAAGATTTCTTTACCCGAAGGCCATAAGCACGGAACTATTTTTAAAGCTGATAAGAAAATCGTCGACCGGCTGAAGGAAGTGTCAAAAAGCAAGATATGAAAAGTGAAAAGTAAAACGTAAAAAGTAAAAGATGAGGATATCAGGAAAGGTAAACGGACTGCTGTTGGGGCTGATGTGCTCAGGTGTTGTATCGCAGGCGCAGCAAATCCCTCATTTTACCGGCACGGAACTCAATAACCCCGATTATCATCATGGTCAGCTGAGAGTTGCTGTGGGCGTTCACAACATCGGCGTGATGCGGGCCAACCGGGAATTTCCGGAGACGGCCGACAGCCTGGGCTGGACCTACAACCATGCGCCGATGCTGGCTTACTGGGATAACACCTTTTTCCTGGAATACCTGAGCGATCCGGTGGGTGAGCATATGGCTCCGGGGGCGACGCTTTTGATTACTTCGGCAGATGGATATCACTGGTCAAAATCCCGGGTGGTCTTTCCTCCCTATCCGATTCCGGATGGAACCATGAAAGCGGGGGATACCACGGTTGCAAACGGGCTGCTGTCGGTTAATCATCAGCGGATGGGATTTTACCGGGCCTCGGGCAACCGGCTTTTGGTACTGGCTTATATTGGCATTTCACTGCATGAAAAGGATAGTCCGAACGATGGTAACGGCATTGGACGGGTGGTACGCGAAATCTATAAAGACGGGTCATGGGGGCCAATTCATTTTATCCGTTACAACAAGGGCTGGAATGAAAAGAACACGAATTATCCGTTTTACAGAAAAAGCCGGGACAAGGACTTTGTAAAAGCCTGCGATGAATTGCTTTCCAATCGTTTGTACACGCAGCAATGGAACGAGGAAGCCGACCGCGATGATCCGCTGATCTCACTGAAAGGTGATTATAAAGCTTTTTGCTGTTATCATCTGCCCGACGGTCAGGTTGCCGGACTTTGGAAGCATGCGCTGACGGCAATCAGCAGGGACGAAGGGAAAAGCTGGACCCAGCCGGTATGGGCACCAGGTTTTGTAAACAGCAATGCCAAGATCTGGGCACAAAAGACGACCGACGGGAAGTATGTCACGGTTTATAACCCGTCTGATTTCCGGTGGCCTCTGGCGCTGTCCGTCAGCGGAGACGGGCTCGCCTATGACAAGCTTTTGCTGGTTAACGGAGAGATTGCAACGATGCGTTACGGGGGAAATTATAAATCGTACGGCCCCCAATATGTCCGCGGGATTATGGAGGGCAATGGCAGTCCGCCCGACGGGAATGTGTGGGTCACCTACAGCATGAACAAGGAGGACATCTGGATCTCGAAAATCCACGTGCCGGTGACGGACCGGGTGCCGGAACATGTCAGCGAAGTTTTCGACAGGCTGCCTGCCGGGAAAGAACTTGATTGGTGGAACCTCTACAGTCCGGTGTGGGCCCGGGTTTCCGCTGAAAAGGACGAGGCAGGAAAGCGCTGCCTGGTGTTGCGCGATCGGGATGAATTCGACTATGCCCGGGCAGAGCGTTTATTTCCGGCGGCCGACAGTTTGGCGGTTGAGTTCACCGTCGAAGCTAAACAAAACGAGCACGGACAACTGGATATTGAACTCCTCGACGGGCGCGGAACCGCCGCCCTCCGGCTTACTTTTGATGCCGACGGTTTTCTCAAACAAAAAAACGGCTACCGGCTTAAGAATATCATGCGTTACGAAGCGGGACGGGTTTACACGGTCAGGATCGAAGCAACCGCGGCAAACCGGTTTTACACCGTTTACATCGACGGTCAGCGCAGGTCGGCCGGCTTATTCTATGCCCCGGTACACAAAATGGAGCGGGTTGCTTTTCGCACCGGAGGCGTTCGCCGCTTTCCGGATATTGACACCCCGACCGATCAGCTTTACGACCTGCCGCAAACGGGCAAACCGGTACGTGAAGCTATGTTTTCTGTTTATTCACTGACTACAACTGAACTATAATATGAAGGCAAGCCAAAATAAAACTCTATTTTTATTCCTAATCGTTTGGGCGGCCTCGCTGGTGAACGCTTCTCCGGGAACTGCTGCAGATCGTTCGGCTATGAAACGAAAAGCCGTGCTGCATGCGGACGATTTTAGACATTACACCGACTACTTCAATCGGATGGAAGATGAAAACATCCGCAAAGCCATTCCCAATGAGGAATCGTGGGAGTGGATGAAGGCGAATATTCCGCTGTTTGAATGCCCCGCTGACAATTTTGAAGAGATTTTTTATTACCGCTGGTGGACCCTACGCAAGCACATCACCGCGACACCCCTGGGTTACGGGATCACCGAATTTCTGGTCGACCGCCCTTATGCCGATCAATATAACCTGATTAGTTGCGCTCTTGGACATCATATCATGGAGACCCGGTGGCTTCACAATCCGGTATATCTGCAGGATAATGTGAAGATCTGGTTTCGCGGAAAAGATGGCCATATGATGGATAAGCTGCTGAAATTCAGTAGTTGGACAGCCTTCGCCTTATACAACAGTTACCTGGTCAGCGGGAACGACCGGTTTGTGGTCGGTCTTTTGCCTGATCTGGTCAGCGAGTATCAGCAGTGGGAGATGGAGAAAAGAACTCCCGACGGGCTTTTCTGGCAGTACGATGTCCGTGATGGTATGGAGGAACAGATCAGCGGAGGCCGGAAAGTTAAAAACAGGAGGCCAACCATCAACAGCTACATGTATGGTAATGCGCAGGCCTTATCAAAGATCGCCCTGCTGGCCGGCAATCAGGCGTTGGCGGAACAGTATGCTGCTAAGGCTGACAGCCTGAAAAATCTTATTCTTGAAAGGCTCTGGAATCCGGACAGCCAGTTTTTTGAAACCGTAAAGGAAGATGGTGGCTTTGCACAGGTACGCGAGGCCATCGGGTTTATTCCCTGGTATTTTAACCTTCCCGGCGACGAACATGCCGCAGCCTGGAAACAGGTGACCGACGAAGACGGTTTTTTAGCCCCTTTTGGATTGACAACAGCAGAACGCCGCCATCCGGACTTCAGAAGCCATGGATGCTGCAGTTGTGAATGGGATGGGGCTGTCTGGCCTTTTGCCACAGCGCAGACGCTGACCGGAATGGCTAATCTGCTCACTAACTACAACCAGTCCCACGTCAGTAAAGGGGATTATTTCCGGTTAATTGAACTTTATATTGAATCACAGTATTACCGGGGTCGTCCCTATATCGGCGAATACCTGGACGAAACCACGGGTTACTGGTTAAAGGGAGACCAGGAACGCAGCCGCTATTATAATCACTCTACATTCAACGACCTGGTCATTACCGGCCTGGTTGGCCTCCGGCCCCGGGCAGATGAAAAGATTGAGCTGAATCCGCTGATCCCTGAAGATCAATGGGATTGGTTCTGCCTTGACCGGATCAGTTATCACGGTAAGATGCTGACAATTATCTGGGACAAAACGGGAGAAAAGTATAAAAAAGGAAAGGGGCTGATCGTTCTGGCAGACGGTAAGGAAGCGGGCCGAAGCGAATGCCTTGAAAGACTGATTTGTGACCAGGAACCTAAAAAAACAAATGATGACGCAAACAAGAATTAAAGTTGGATTCTTCCTGATTGCAGGAATAATGCTGTTGTCCCCGGTAGTGGTGGCGCAACAAACGGCAGGCGCTCCAAACGCGGTTGCCGGTGAAAATCTGTCCGAGCAGGAGAAGAAGGCAGCCGAATGGGTCAGTTCCCTCGAACTGAATGATGAGGCCCGTGAGAAGCGGCTGATTGCAGTTGTAGCGGCACATCTCACGGCGGTGCGTGACTGGCACAACGCCAATCCTGCTTCGACTGTCCCCGAAGGGATCAATCCCGTTACCGGAAACCGGCTGACGGAACTGGACCGGCAGATCATCGCCGACTCGGCCATGCCCGGTTCGGTGCATCAAGCACTGATGACTGGCCTGAGGGCCGACTTAACCGAAGAACAGGTAGAAGCAGTTTTGGATAAATACACGGTGGGTAAAGTGGCCTTTACCATGAAAGGTTATCACGCTATTGTCCCTGACCTGACCGCAGAAGAGGAAGCGACTATTTTAGCTTACCTGAAGGAGGCCCGGGAAATGGCCGTCGATTATAAAAGCATGAAACAGATTTCGGCCGTTTTCGAAATTTACAAGACCAAATCGGAACAGTATTTAAACGGCAACGGGCGCAACTGGAAGGAAATGTATAAGGCCTATGTGGATTATCTAAAAGCACAGAAGAACAAAAAATAGCAGATTGAATATGGACTGGAAGAAGTGGATGGTTTTGCTTGCAGCCGTGATGACGGCAGGGACTGCCCGGTCCCAGCAGGACCGCTGGAAAAAGGGGATCATTGAAGAGCAGTTTCTGTTTGAACAGGATGTTTACCCTTCCTGCCATGCCGGCACGCTGGCCGAAACGCCCGAAGGCATGGTTGCCGCGTGGTTTGGAGGAACACGTGAACGCCATCCCGATGTAACCATCCGGTTCAGCCGTCTGGTTGACGGCAAATGGACTCCCTCTATTGAAGCAGCCAACGGGATTGTGAACGATACCTTGCGGTATCCGGCCTGGAATCCGGTTTTATATCAGGTCCCGCAAGGGGAGCTCCTCCTTTTTTACAAGGTCGGACCAAAACCTTCGGAATGGTGGGGCATGATGAAATGGTCGAACGATAA
>Ga0074195_1000462_pt1 | contig 80549 bp, 77 predicted proteins | sample EPASupsiteHSE623_FD_64525 | JGI IMG/M metagenome (GOLD analysis project Ga0074195, IMG submission 64525) | Bioremediated contaminated groundwater from EPA Superfund site, New Mexico - Sample HSE6-23 | ecosystem: Environmental > Aquatic > Deep subsurface > Groundwater > Contaminated ...
AAGTACTTGGCTGCGACGGGCCTGGATGGCCCTAGTTCCGAACGCGCCATGGATGGCATAGCGTTCGGTGAAACGGCCTGGGAGGATAGATAGTTGCCAGTTGAAAAAAGCACTCATGTAAATGAGTGCTTTTTTACATTGTTACTTTTCATCAAAAGCTAGTAGAAAAACATGTTCACCATGCTTGCTGTTAAATTGGGTTTCAAAGCTTTTTAGCTCCTGGAGCTGGCTTGCTGAAAGACTAGCGAATCTTACATTCTCTTTATCCATAATAGCCTCCTTTTAGTTCTTTCAAGTAATCTTGTCCAGAATTTATATTTATATGCAATAAAAGCGTAAGCCCGCTTTGGCTTACGCTTTTATTCTTAAAGACGATTACTGGAGTTTAATACGTTCTTAATTTTATGCTTAACCATATTCTTAATTGCTTCACGAGCTGGTTTTAAATACTGGCGAGGATCAAAGTCACTTGGATTATTAGCTAAGTGTTCGCGGATGGAAGCTGTCATTGCCAGGCGGAGGTCTGTATCGATGTTAATTTTGCATACGCCCAGTTTACTGGCGCGAAGCAGCATATCTTCTGGCACGCCTTGTGCGCCTTTTATTTGTCCACCGAAATCGTTGCATTTCGCTACGAATTCTGGTAGAACTGTGGATGCTCCATGCAGCACTAGAGGATAATTCGGAAGAAGTTTTGAGATCTTTTCGAGACGCTCAAAATCAAGGCAAGGATCACCTTTAAATTTATAAGCACCGTGGCTAGTACCAATAGCAATAGCTAGTGAATCTACACCGGTACGTTCCACGAACTCAACCGCTTGATCTGGATCGGTATATGTAGCATCACGACTGCTTACCTTTACGGCATCTTCTACGCCAGCCAGACGACCTAGCTCAGCTTCAACAACAACGCCTCTTTCATGGGCATATTCGACTACTTTTTTAGTTAAAGCGATATTTTCTTCAAATGAATATTTTGATCCATCTATCATTACAGACGAGAAACCGCCGTCTACACATGACTTGCAGATTTCGAAGTCCTCGCCATGGTCAAGATGTAGACAAATTTGCAAGCCTGAGTCTTCAAGGGCTGCTTCGACTAATTTAATTAAATAGATATGTTTAGCATATTTACGCGCGCCGGCAGAAACTTGAAGAATAAGCGGCGATTGTTCCTCTTTGGCAGCATCGACAATACCCTGGATAATCTCCATGTTATTAACATTGAATGCGCCAACAGCATACTGGCCGTCATAGGCTTTTTTAAACATATCTTTTGAAGTAACTAATGGCATAATATCCCTCCTAATATGCTATATCATTTATCTATTATAGCATATATATGATGTATTTTTATTTGTTTTATCAAAAATATTATCACTTATATGTAGTTAATAGCTATCTATAAGTTCTTGAAGGTCATGTGGTAGTGGACAAGATATATCAATAAATTGTCCTGTGACAGGATGAGTGAAGGATAATCGTGCTGAGTGCAATGCCTGCCGACCTATGTCATTAAGAGATCCACCGTATAAATCATCTCCTAAAAGAGGATGTCCAATATAAGCTAAGTGAACACGTATTTGATGAGTTCTACCTGTTAAAAGATCGAGTTCTACTAAGCTTGTGGCAGCAAATTTTTTGATCACGTGATAATTAGTAATGGCTTGTTGTCCATCAGGGCGCACCATGCGCTGGATTATACTATCAGGATGACGACCAATTGGTGCATCTATTACTCCTGTAGAAGGCTCAATAAGTCCTTCGGCTACTCCCCAATAAATACGTCTAATATGTTTAATGTTATTCTGCGATAGTAAATGCTGAATATGCGGATACTTAGAGATTAAAACAGCTCCGGAGGTGTTTCTATCTAGTCTATGTACAGGGTGATAACTGCAAGAAATTTTCTGTTGTAGGTAGTAGTTCATTACGGCATTTGCAAGTGTATCAGTATCAGAATATTTAGCGGGATGAACCAGCATGCCAGCCGGCTTATTGATTACTAAAAGATGCTCATCTTCATATAAGATATTAATTGGTATGTTTGCAGCAGGTATAGTACATTCATCCTGCCAAGTAACACTTACTGTGTCACCAGAGCCTACAAGCATATTAGTTGATGCAGGCCTTCCATTAATTAATAGAGAACCGCTAGTTTTAGTTTTTCGCCAGGATGTTAAGGATATACCAATGTGACGTCGAAGAAAATCTTTAACAGTAATGCTGCTAATGGTTTCTGGAACAATAAAGTTAGGCATTTTGGCCCCATTTCTTAATTAATTATCTATGTATCATTCTCGGTTAATTGAAAATTATCCTGTAAAAAATAAGGGGCGATCATTTACTGATCGCCCCATTTGTTGGTTACACCATACTGTGTATCATAGTTACCAGTTCAGCCATATGTTCACGTTCCATAGTAGAAGATTCTTGTAAATAATCACCCATGGGTCCGCTTCTCAGACCAAAAACATGTTCCATGCGCTGGTGGCGTCGCAATAAGGCTAGAATAAGCAGTAGGAGAAGAAGCCGCTGCAAGCCGGACTGTCTGGTATCTAGCTCGGAATCTTCTGATTCGCGCATTTTTAAACCATACTTGCTCATTGTAGAACCCATAGCTTGATCGTGCATACAAAGCATATGGATAACGTCCATATAAGCATGCCAATGGTTAGAAGCCATATCGTCTAAGTTATCTCGCATTCTATCGCTAGCATGCTCTGCCGCCTCTAAAGCGGTACGCATTAGCTCAAGCTGCTCTATTGCTTCACGATGCAGCATTCGCATATGGTCAAAATCGAGAGATACAGGTTTACGGAAACGTAGTCTTTTCATTTTCTATCCCTCCGCAGAGTTTTTTATATATTATGCTTAAACTCAGTGAGGGTGCGGAATTGGATTAGAGAAGGTGACGGCGGCTGCCTTTAAATGGCGCAAAGAATCTAATCATCTTAATTGGAACATGAAGGGATACGGACTTCCGGCGGAAGCATACATTCACAATGATAAAATCGCAGCCAACATAGCATAGCGTTCCACAAAAAGATTCTCTGCCACATATGCGGGCATCGACCGAGAATAGGATCTCGTCGCCTAATAAGCAAAGCAGACGGTCCTTGAAAGTCGAGTCTCCAAGGGCTTGAACCTTACCATGCATCGGCTCATCACAGCAATAATCTTCTTCCATGTAGTCACAGCATCCTGGTTCGAACTTTTCGCTTTCTTGATACCAATGTGGATATTTGCCATTCATAAATATACTGATCCTCCTTTATTTATGTTCTGGAAAGTGTTAAAATTTTGAGTGTCTACCTGATACATCATATGAAGATCAGCAACATAATGCTACTGCGCGTAAACATTTAGGAGTGAGTTTATATGTCTGGTAAATTATTACATAGCGATAAGGGAATTTATATCATTTTAACCCTAACTGCTATTCTATGGGGCGGTAATGCGGTAACAGCTAAACATACAGTTGGCGAGTTGTCACCAATCATAACGGTTTTTATTCGCTTTGCATGGGTTAGCGTTATTTTAGTTGCCGTAACGCTTATAAAAGAAGGAAAAAAGTCTTTGCCATCTGTACGGCAGCTGCCGGCACTGACTTTACTAGGTCTAACAGGCATATTAATTAATAACGTACTATACTTTACTGGAGTGAAATATTCTACTGCAATTAATGCCAGCCTAATTGGGGCTGTTAACCCTGTAATTACAGCTTCCTTCACCGCTGCCTTTTTGCATGAGCATTTAAGTCGGCAGCAGTTAGTAGGCATATTAGTATCTTTTACGGGGGTGGGCGTAGTAGTAACTAAGGGGTCATGGGAAGCAATGAGTCAGCTGACTTTTAATGTTGGGGATATACTACTGCTTTTGGCATCTGTAAGTTGGACCGTTTATTCAATAATCGGTCGCAAAGTAATGACAGAAATATCACCGTTAGCTGCTACAGCTTGGGCAAGTTCAATTGGATCATTTTTTCTAATGATGATGGCTATCGAGGAAGGTTTTACGGGAAAGATAGTATTGTCAGTAACTGCATGGGAAAGCATGCTGTACATGATAATCGGCAGCGGCGTCTTGGCATTCTATTGGTGGAATCAAGGTGTAGCTGCAATAGGGCCTAATCGCGCATCTATTTTTACAAATGTTATACCCCTTGCAGGTATGCTTTTTGCAGCCCTGTTGCTTCATGAAAGCATAACTTTATTCCAAGTTGTTGGGGCTGCGTTGATTATTTCAGGGGTATTGCTAACGACACAGGTGCGGCAGATTGTTCCCGAAAATTAGACGATTTGAAGGAAAAAGTCAAAAAACCTCGAATTAATATATGTTAATTATTTTCGGGGTGGTAAATAATATGGATTTTATTCAGTATACCAATATAATTTTAGTAGGCTTTTTCGTATGGCTTGTCATGGCTCCTAAATTTGGCAGTCCGCGATATGGCGAATTATTTCTTGCTTATATGGCTGCTTTATTGTTCAGCCTTATTGGAACGTCAGAGATTATGATGATAAAACCAACAGCTTTCTTTTTTACAATTGGCGGGGTGCTAGCATTCTTTTATACCGTAGCCCGTATGACAATTAAAGTGACGATAAGAAAGTAGCTTAGGAGGGGTTTATAATGGCTAAGGATTGTTCATTTGATGTTGTGTCAGAAGTAGATTTACAGGAAGTTGATAATGCTGTAAACCAAGCGCTTAAAGAGATTGGACAGAGGTTTGACTTTCGCGGTAGTAAAGCCTCACTCGATTTAGAAGGTTCAGAGATAAAAGTACTTGCCGATGATGATTTCAAACTGAAGAATGTTATAGATATTTTGCAGTCTAAAATTATAAAGCGCGGCATTTCACTCAAAAATCTGGACTATGGTAAAGTTGAGTCTGCATCACATGGCGCAGTTCGTCAGATCGTAACAATTAAAAAAGGCATTAATAAAGAGCAAGCTAAAGATGTAGTTTCGGCTATAAAGGCTTCTAAGCTGAAGGTTCAGGCTCAGATAATGGATGACCAAGTGCGGGTTTCGGCAAAAGATAAAGATGATTTACAAAGTGTTATAGGCATGTTAAGGCAGCGTGACTTTGGAATTGAACTCCAGTTTGTCAATTATCGTTCATAATAGTCAAAAAAAAGCTTCTGCAATTGCAGAAGCTTTTTTTTGACTATTTTTCGTTAGTTAGTCCGAGCATATCTAAAACTTTAAAACATAGGCTGAGCATGATTGATACTACGGTAGCTAAAGCCATGCCCTTCATTGTTACTGTACCGATGGTAATACTTGCGCCGCTAACACCGATAATTAAGACTATCGAAGTTAAGATCAGATTGCGGGATTGACTATAATCTACCTTTGAATCTACAAGCATTCGTACACCAGAAGCAGCTATTACGCCAAACAGCAAGAGAGAAACGCCACCCATTACCGGAACGGGTATGGTTTGAATAGCGGCAGCCAGCTTACCTACGAAAGATAAAACGATAGCCAAGACGGCAGCGCCGCCGATTACCCATGTGCTGTAAACCTTGGTAAGCGCCATAACACCGATATTTTCACCATAGGTTGTGTTGGGGGTCGAGCCAAAGAATCCAGAAATCATTGTGGATAAACCATTCCCTAGCAATGACCGGTGTAGTCCAGGGTCTTTTGCTAAGTCGCGGCCAACTATATTTCCTGTTACGAGGAGGTGACCAATATGCTCGGCAATTACAACAAGCGCGGCTGGAGCTATAATTGCCATTGCTCCAATGTTGAATTCGGGAGTGTATAGGGTAGGCATTTCTAGCCAAGGAGCTTTTAAAATAGTACTGAGATCAACAAGGCCCATCGAGAATGCTAATACATAGCCGCTTAATACTCCTACCAAGATTGGAATAATAGCCATAAAGCCACGGAACAAGACATTTCCGAAGACTGTAACTAGTAAGGTAAATATAGATACTGTGACTATTTTAGGGTCTAATGTTTTTGCAGTAAGCCCTGCCATATCGGCAGCCACTGGAGCAAGTTCTAGACCAATAACGGCAACAATAGCGCCCATAGCTGCAGGTGGAAAGACAACATCAATCCACTTAGTACCAATTACGCCGATACTTAGCGCTACAAGCGAGAATATCGCGCCTACTAGAATAAAGCCGCCTAACGCTGCTCCGTAGCCGTACTGAGGCAATACAAGGAACACAGGGGAGAGGAAAGCGAAGCTCGAGCCTAAGTATGCTGGGATTTTTCCTTTGCAGATAAACAAATAGAGTAATGTACCGATACCGTTGAAAAGCAAGATTGTAGCAGGGTTTACTTTGAAGAGAATCGGGACGAGAACAGTAGCACCAAACATCGCAAATAGATGCTGAAGGCTAAGTGGTATGGTCTGTAAAATAGGCAATCTTTCGTCGACTTGAATAACTTGTTTGTTCATAAATTCCCCTCCTGATTTTGTTGGCACACAATAAAGACCTCTTACCGGAGTAAGAGGTCGTAAGTACATAGCACAAGTAGGCCTATCGTGTACCTTATTAGCCTCTCCGGACTAAATTAAAGGTTATCCTAAAAGTAATGTACCACGAAAAATCCGGTTTGTCTATCTTATTTCAGCAAATTATTTTCTGGGCAGAAAAGCGGTTTTAGCTTAGAATTAATATAGAGTCTTTGAAAGGTGGAAGTTTATGGCTAAAAAACAAAAAAACAGTGATATACAGGTTTATGTTGAAGAAAGTTACTTTCGACATGTAGATCAGCTAGAACGGTGGAGACAGGAATACGAGCATCATTTGGCTGTAGAAAACAAGTTAGCTTCTGTGAGTCAGCTGGAATACCATCCAGTTGACTATACTCCAATGCTTGTGCGAGTTCCTTGGAAAGAGCGAGCTGTTCCAAATTTTGAGTACCTATTAGATGAAGTGCGCATTTCTACAGAAAGTAAATTCTTTATGCCGATAGCCGCTAGGATAGCTGTGCTGATAGTCTTAGTATTTATGCTTGTTGTTAGCGATAAAGCAACCGTGCTCTGGGTGGCGGCTACTTTAGGGGCTGCTGTTGCAGGATCTCTTTATTTAGCTATAATAGACCGAAGCACTACAGTTAAGTCAGTATTGGTTAAAACAAAGATGGAAATTGAAGAGCGGCAAGCTGCAGAGAGACAAAAAAACGAACTTGCCCGCAAAGAGCATGAGGAAAATGAAGATGAACGTATTCAAATCATTGAAAGATTATTGAACGGTGATCCAGGCGCTATTGTGCTAAGGTTAGATAATGTATTGACGAAACTTAGTTTGCCTTTTCCTCTTGAAATAGATGTTGATATTTACAATAATATACCTGTAATCAAAGTGTGGCTTCCGCCTAAGCTAATTATCCCTACTCAAAGCTGTACGATATTGTCCTCAGGGCGTATTGAATATGAAGAAAAAGAGCAACGGTTCATAAATAAACAGTATCTAGAATTATGCACATCTATATTAATGCGTGTTGCCGCCGCAATATATGCAAATATTCCTGTCTTTAATGATGGATATGTTTGGGGAATGGGAAAAGAATATATGCAAAATATATGCTATTTTGCAATAGTGGCCGATAGAGAAAAGATAGCTAAGGCATGTCAATGCGCCAATGGATTATCAGCGATACAGTCAATACAAGGGGTATTTGAATTTGATACAGCTCTTAATCTCAAGGGAATAGAGACTAATAAACCTAGTGAATGGCAAGATGCAGCTCCACAGTTGATTCGCAGTCTGAATGTTAAAATATTTAAATAATTTACGGATAAATTATTTTAAAAGAAGGAATTTATAATTATTAGATACAATATGTATTAACGATTCGAATTTTGGAGGAGGAATGAGAATGAAGTTGGCCGACGTTCTACAAAGTGCTGATTGGAAAGCTGAAAAGCATGTACCAGTAATAGATTGTCCAGATAATGTTAAAGCTGGCGAAAAGGTTACAGTTGAGGTTTGTGTTGGAAAAGAAATTTCGCATCCCAATACTACCGAGCATCATATACGTTGGATAAAGCTTTATTTTAAGCCTGACAATAGCAAATTTGTGAGTGAGGTTGGTACATATCATTTTGACGCGCATGGTGAATCAACTGAAGGAGCAAACAAGGGGGCGTCATATAGCGAGCCTTGGACTAAAGCCGTGCTTAAACTTAATACCTCAGGTACACTGCTTGCCACAGCATATTGTAATATTCACGGATTATGGGAAGGTTCTAAATCAATAACAGTTAATTAGATTACAAATGTCTCGGCATGCCGGGACATTTTTTTTTGACAATTGTCCACCCAGAGAAGGAAATGGTTCATCTGAGGTGAATATAAGTTTATTATAGTCCTATATTCGCACCAGAGGAGGATGTAAATGGCACTAATCGTAAAAAAGTTCGGTGGAAGCTCAGTTGCTACAGTGGATAAGATAATGGCAGTAGCACAACGTGTTCTTAAGGAAAAGAAACAAGACGATAAGATAGTAGTTGTTGTTTCAGCAATGGGAGATTCAACGGATGACTTACTAAAATTAGCATCAGAGGTCAGCGGCAATCCATATGCGTATACACGTGAATTGGACATGCTTATGGCAACCGGGGAACAAGTATCGATTGCTTTGCTAGCAATGGCCTTTAAAAAGAGTGGTCATCCTGCTGTCTCTCTTACTGGAGCCCAGGCTGGGATAAAAACCAATAATACGCATACAAAGGGTAAGATAATTGATATTAAACCTGACCGAGTATTTCATGAATTAGAGAATGGAAAAATTGTCGTAGTTGCCGGTTTCCAAGGGATAGATTCTTATGGTGATGTAAATACTTTGGGCCGAGGTGGTTCCGATACATCTGCCGTTGCGTTAGCTGGAGCACTTAGGGCTGATGCTTGCGAAATTTTCACAGATGTGGATGGTATTTATTCGTCTGATCCGCGAGTTGTTAATAATGCGAGAAAAATGCAGCAGATCACATATAATGAAATGCTTGAACTGGCGAGATTAGGAGCTGGAGTGATGCAGCCTAGATCAGTTGAGATGGGGAAGCATTTCGGGGTGCCCATTCATGTACGTTCAACTTTTACTAAAGATACAGGAACGATTATCAGGGAGGAATATACTGTGGAAGAAAAAGAATTCGTAATTAGAGGAGTTACCCACGATTCTAATGTAGCTAAAATTGCTATATTGGGTGTGCCGAATCGCCCTGGCATTGCGTATAAAATTTTCTCCGTACTGGCGAAAGCCAGTATTGATGTTGATATGATTGTCCAAAGCATTCGCAATAATGATCACAACATAATCGATATGGTATTTACAGTAGCCCAACAAGATCTTGAAGAAGCTAAAGCTATAGTTAATGAGCTTGGTCAGGAATTGTCTGTACTAGGAGTAATTACAGATGAAAACGTTGCAAAGGTTTCTGTTGTTGGAGCAGGAATGTATGGAAGCCCTGGTATTGCCGCCGAGATGTTTGGCGCATTGGCTGAAGTTGGTGTTAACATCGAGGTCATTAGTACTTCTGAAATAAGTATTTCATGTTTAATTGAAGCAGAAAAGGCTAAAGAAGCAGTCAAAGCTATTCATACTCACTTCTTTCCTGATAAATAATGCTAATTAGGCTTTAAGACTCCATTTTTTCTACTTTTTTCAATGTATTGCAGAGAAGCTTCTGACACATTCTATTAACGGAAACCAAAATTCTTTCGAATGGGAGGTTTTTAGTAATGTCAAGAAGCAGAAAACCTGTTAATCCGTCAGCTCAAGAAGCCCTCAATCGTCTGAAAGAAGAAACAGCAGCAGAAATTGGTTTGAAAGATTACAAAAACACCTATAAAGGTGCATTAACGTCGGCCGATAATGGTCGTGTTGGTGGTAATATGGTTCGCAAAATGATACAGGCTCAAGAAGAAAAGTTCCGTTAATGAATTCCCAAAGCAGGCCACATTGGCCTGCTTTATATTTTTTCGCAAATTTGACAGGAATTAATTGTCAAGCACAGAATAGTGTCTAATAGAGTAAAAATAAGTAGCTAAGAATTTTCAAATAGAACATAATAAGCATACATATTTGCTAATTCAGATATTTACATATAAATTTTTTCAAGGGGGAATTTTTTATGGGTTATAGTGTTGTTGCATCACATTCTAAGGGAAAAGCAGCTACTGATAAGATTTTTGGGGCTAACGCTGCTGCATTAGTGGCTGAGGGAAAGCATGGTAAAGATAAGGTTGTTAATGCGACAATTGGAGCGCTCTTAGATGACAACGAGGTTTTAACATGCTTGCCTACAGTAGAAAAGGTATATAGATCGTTACCTACTACTGAAATCATTGCATATGCTCCTATTGCAGGACTGCCGGATTATTTGAAGGCTGCTACCGCCTTGACATTTGGTGAGCATAAGCCTGAGGCCTATACAGATGCTATTGCTACATCCGGAGGTTCAGGGGTTATACATCATGCTATTTGGAACTATTCGGAGATGGGTGACACAGTGCTGACCTCTGACTGGTTTTGGGGTCCGTACCGGGTATTATGCCAAGAGGCTCTTCGCAAGCTAGATACATATCAGTTATTTGATGAATCTCAAAACTTCAATATTAAAGCTTTTGAGACAAAAGTTAACGAGCTAATAGTAAAACAAGATAGCTTATTAGTAATAATAAACGCACCTGCTCATAATCCAACAGGATACAGTCTCACTGATAATGAATGGGATCAAGTTCTGGATGTATGTAAAAGAGTTGCACTAAATAAAGATAAACGCATTACACTTTTAGTGGATATTGCGTACCTTGATTATGCCGGAGATAAAAATGAGTGCCGGGCATTTATCGAAAAATTTGGAGGATTGCCTGAAAATATCCTTGCTATTTTCGCATTTAGTATGTCAAAAGGCTATACGATGTATGGACAGCGTACAGGGGCAATGATTGGCGTCTCATCAAGTAAAGATGTAATAACTGAATTTGCTGATGTAAATCAGTATACCAGTAGGGCAACATGGTCAAATATTAACAGAGGTTGTATGAGACTTCTGGCAACAATATACCAAGACAAAACGTTATTGCAAGATGTTGAAAGCGAAAGAAATTATCTCTATAGTATGATTCGCGAACGAGCTGATATATTCATGAACGAGGCGAAGGCTGCAAACCTAAAAATGCTTCCATATATTGCTGGTTTTTTTCTTACTATACCAGCAAATAATCCTGATGCAGTATGCGATAAACTGCATGATTATAATGTATTTGCTGTTCCGCTTGCGAAGGGTATACGAATTGCAGTATGTGCAGTACCAGCTGCTAAAATAAGAGGATTGGCAGGAAAGGTTTCAGCGGCAATGACGCAAGTCGAAAAGTAGTAAAACTATCAAAAGGGACCGATCGCGGTCCTTTTTCCATTATCATCCTTTCGTATAGTATCTCTTTTTGGGGATACTATCGTTAAAGGGGGGTGATGAATATTGGGAAATTATAATAAAAATTGGGTAGATGATACTACCATGGAATTTCCTCGTTTAGGTTTCTGGCTTGTTCATATTTTCGGTCCAATACTAATTTTTTTATTGGGAATGCGTTTTGCAATTCATCGTGCTCCTATCCCCATTATGAGTTACCGTTTTATGCGTAAACTGATGCGGCGTTAGCAAATGGGTGAACAGCCGTTCACCCTCCTTTTTGGAATCTTTTGTATTTCTATTTCTTGCTCAAGCCAGCCTTTCTAGACATTTGGGTTGTCTTATTTGTCGAATAATGTTATATTATTTTTAGTCCTTGAGGGAATTTTTACATAACCAAGAAGGTTGAAATGAAGGTGAGGCGACTGAATGTTAAATTTTAGAACAAAAGAGGACGAGTTCTTCAAACTGTTTGCCGAAAGTGCAAAGTTACTGTGTGCTGGAGCTTATGCCCTCAATGAAGTTATGAACGATCATACGCAGATTGGGGAGAAAATGACCCAAATAGCAAATTTAGAACATGACGCAGATGACATAAACGATGCGATTATTGACAAATTAAACCAGACATTTATTACTCCTCTTGATCGTGAGGATATTTATCAAATGGCTAATATGCTTGATGATGGTGTCGACTTTATCCAAGGCACTGTCGAAAGAATGATGCTTTATCGTACAGGTAAACCTAGTGCAGGTGCTATAGAATTAACTAGGCTAATGGCTGATTGTTCTGAAGAAATTGTTAAATGTTTTGAACTCCTAAAGAACATAAAGGGAAATCAGCATAAGATACTTGACCACACTAGGAAGGTAGTAGTCTTGGAAAGTGAGGGTGACCGCATATACCGCCAGGAGGTTGCACACCTATTCACATCCGGAGGCGACGCTTTAGAAATTATTAAGTGGAAAGAAGTACTGGAAAATTTAGAGGACACTCTCGACCACTATGAGAGTCTTGCAGACTTGATACGGGGCGTGGTTATGAAATATGCCTGATTTATTGATAATATTTGTTGTTGTTCTAGCGCTAGGGTTTGATTATATAAATGGTTTTCACGACACTGCTAATGCTATAGCCACTTCAGTATCTACTAGAGCTCTTACCCCCCGAGTTGCAATCTGGATGGCCGCTAGTCTGAATTTTGTTGGAGCTATGTACAGTACCGGTGTTGCAAAAACGATCGGCGGTGACCTGGTAAAATCAGCACAGATGGTTAATGAACCTATAATAATTGCCGCCATGATTGGAGCTATTATCTGGAACCTAGCAACATGGTGGTTTGGAATACCTAGTAGTTCTTCACATGCGTTGGTTGGCGGAGTGGTGGGTGCCGTTTTAGCAGCAAAAGGGTTTAGCGCTCTAAAAGTTGAAGGTATTTTAAAAATTGTGGCCTCGCTTGTGTTATCGCCAATTTTCGCCATAGTAACTGGTCTTATAATCATGATGATTTTGTTTTGGATTTTTGGTAAATATTCACCATCAAAATTAAATTCTAATTTTAAGCGGATGCAAATTCTATCTGCAGCTATGATGTCTTTCTCACACGGTTCAAACGATGCTCAAAAGGCAATGGGTATTATTACACTAGCTTTAGTGAGCAGTGGCTATCTGACAGATTTGGAAGTCCCTACGTGGGTAAAGTTGTCTGCTGCTATAGCTATGGGAGCCGGAACAGCTGCAGGCGGATGGCGCATTATTAAAACGATGGGTGGTAAAATCTTTAAGCTTGAGCCTATAAGCGGGTTTGCAGCTGATCTTAACTCATCTATTGTCATATTTAGCGCCACGCTTTTACATCTTCCTGTAAGCACAACCCATGTAGTGTCAGGATCGATAATGGGTGTCGGTACAGCAAAAAGAGTTAGTGCAGTACGTTGGGGAGTAGCACAGCAGATGCTGGCGGCCTGGATATTGACAATTCCCTGTACGGCCCTTGCGAGCGGCTTGGTTTACAAAATTATTGCCTTATTTCTCTAATTGACGGATGTTTAGTTTCTAAAATAGCTTTTATCATCATATACTTACTAAGGCCCTGCATACTCCATGGTAGGGTCTGCTGTTTTTTTCTGGCAAAACTATTAACCTGTTTTAAAAAGTGTTCAAATGGATGGGGGGAGTTTTGTATGAATGATCGAATCTGCGTCACGTTTATTGATGGGAAACGTCAAGAATATAAAAAGGGAATTACTTTACAAGCAATCTGCAGCGATATGCAGTATTTATATTCATCTCCGGTAGTGGCTGCCAGGGTCAATAACGAGATAAGAGGCTTGCTTTCGGAGGTAGATATTGATTGTAATGTAGAGCTTTTAGATTTAACTACAGAGGCTGGCAATAAGGTTTACCAGCGGAGTTTGACATTCTTGATGGTTACAGCTGTTCAAGAACTGTTCCCTAATGGCGAAGTAACAGTAGAGCACTCACTTGGCAAGGGGCTATATTGTGAGCTGCATATAGGACGTGAGCTGACTGAGGCTGATACCTTAAAACTAGAAACAAAGATGATAGAAATCACTGAGCAAGATCGGCCGATTGTTAAGAAGACACTTACTGTAGAGCAAGCTATAGAGCTATTTTCTGCTTCAGGACGGGATGAAAAGGTTAAGTTATTACAGCAGCAAAACCGAGAAAAAGTTAATATCTATTATTGTGGCGAGGCTTATGACTACTTGTATGGTACTATGGTGCCGAGCACTAAGTACATTAACATATTCAGACTGGTCTATTACAAAACAGGATTTGTACTGTGTTTTCCGGAGAAGGAAAGACCTAATATCATTCCTGAGTTTGTTGACCATCCGAAACTATCTCAAATTTTCCTTGAAGCGGAGCGTTGGGGATCAATACTGCGTTGCGGCTATGTTGCTACATTAAACGAGTATGTTTACCGGAATGAGATCGGAGATATCGTCCGAGTTGCAGAGGCCTTACACGAAAAGAAAATTGCTCACATTGCAGATTTCGTAGCAGAACATCGTGATGAGGTTCGAGTTATCTTGGTTGCAGGACCATCTTCTTCTGGTAAGACAACATTCGCGCAGCGGCTGCGTATTCAGTTGCTGGTAAATGGCGTAATGCCAGTACCTATCTCGCTAGATGATTATTTTGTGGATCGAGCTCATACACCACTTGACACTAATGGTGACTACGACTTTGAATCTATAGAGGCTATTGATTTAGAACTCTTTAATGAGCATCTTACAAGGATGCTAAATGGTGAAGCCGTTAGTATACCAACATATAATTTTAAGTCAGGTCAAAGGGAATACCTCGGGAATGTAATTCAAATAAAACCAGACCAGCCTCTTATTATCGAAGGAATACATGGCCTTAATGAACGTCTAACTGAAGCTGTACAACGAAACCAAAAGATTAAGATATACATAAGCGCTCTTACTCAACTATCTATTGATAACCATAATAGAATTCCTACTACTGATACTAGGCTTATTAGGCGTATTGTAAGAGATAGTCAGTTTAGGGGCCATGATGCCTTAAGGACACTTCAGCTTTGGCAATCTGTTCGTCGCGGAGAGGAACGAAATATATTCCCGTTTCAAGAAGATGCGGATATAATGTTCAACTCAGCATTAATTTATGAACTGGGTGTTCTAAAGAAATACGCCGAACCTCTGTTGGGTAAGATTACCAATGCATATCCCGAATATTCCGAAGCTAAACGTCTGTTGAATTTTTTGGGACATTTTACTTCGATTGACGAAGAAGTACCAGCAAACTCTATACTAAAAGAATTTGTCGGTAATTCCTGTTTCTGCAAATAAAAAAAACCTGGCCTTTAGGCCAGGTTTTTAATTTTAGCGGTTTTTAGCGAAGAAGTTAAGAGCAACTTCTGGGAACAGCGCATAGGAGAGAACATCTTCGATTGAAGCGTTCGGATATCCTTTTTCAGCGAGTTCTGCTTTAATTTTGTCCATTTGCGGAGGAATTTGGTCCGCAGGACGACAAGTGATTATTTCTTCATCGCCAATGATAAGCTCGCGAACTTCTTCTGCCACAGGCATTGGAGTACGGCCGTACTTGCCACGAGCAAGGTCTTTAACTTCGCGAGGAACGATCTTGTAGCGTTCACCCATCATTACGTTAAAAGTAGCCATTGAGCCAACGATTTGGCTAGTAGGAGTAACTAGCGGAGGGTAACCAAGGTCGGCGCGTACGCGAGGCATTTCTTCAAGCAACTCGCCGTATTTGTCTTCCATTCCTTGCTCTTTTAGCTGGTTGCGGAGGTTGGAGAGCATACCGCCAGGAATTTGGAAAGTAAGAACTTTAGTGCTAACGTCGAAAGCAGTGTTAAGACCGAAGTCTTTTGCAAGTGACTTCTTAACACCAGTGAAGTAGTCGGCTACTGGGTAAAGATCTTCTTTCTTAATACCAGTATCGCGATCAGTGCCTTCCATAGCAGCTACTAAGGATTCAGTGCAAGGCTGTGAAGTGCCAAGCGCAAACGGTGACAGTGCGCAGTCAACAATGTCAACACCAGCTTCAGCAGCTTTGAGGTAAGCCATGGAAGCCATGCCGCTAGTGTAATGGCAATGAAGATGAATAGGAACATTAATCTTAGGATCATCCTTCATTGCTTTGACTAAGTCATAAGCTCCGTAAGGAGAAATCAGACCAGCCATGTCCTTGATGCAGATGGAATCTACGCCACGTTCAACAAGATCATGAGCTAGTTTGAGATAGCTTTCGGTTGTGTGGTACGGGCTGATAGTATAAACGCAAACGCCTTGTACATGAGCGCCAGCTTTTTTACCAGCTTTAATACCAACTTCAAGGTTACGAACATCGTTTAAAGCGTCGAAAATACGAATTACGCCGATGCCATGCTCAACCATTTTAGCTACAAACGCTTCTACAACGTCATCCGCGTAGTGATTGTAACCAAGAATGTTTTGGCCTCTGAGCAACATGGAAATAGGAGTCTTTGTGATGTGTTTACGGAGAGTTTTCAGACGCTCCCAAGGATCTTCGTCCAAGAAACGAAGGCAGCTGTCGAATGTAGCACCGCCCCAAGCTTCCAAAGCCCAGTATCCTGTGTTATCAAGAATCTCTAACTGAGGGAGCATATCGGTGATACGCATACGGGTTGCAGCCAGCGACTGGTGACCGTCACGCAGCACTGTTTCCATAATTTTAAGTGGATTTTTAGCCATGAATATCTACCTCCTTAATATAGTTAGACATACATTAAACCCGAGTCTTCGCAGTACAACTCGTCCGGCGATTATCGACAAGTATTAAATTTCACAAGCTTTGGTCATTATTAACTGCTCAGCATAATATGTATTGAACGAACTAGCCTTTTGTGTTGAGCAGTAACGCAAGCTTTATTAAAGAAATAATACAGTGAGATAGCGCAGTCCAAGGTGCAATCTTTTAGAAATGATTTAGCAATCTAAAAACTACGAAAAATCGGCCCTAAAACAATCCTAATTATAGTTTATTACTAGAGGTTTTGTCAATCTATAGCATGTTAAATAATCCTTATACTGGAAGCATTTTAGTATGGATAATGATTAATTTTACGTGCAAGAAGATTGGACATTGGACCTTTACCTGTTAGCTGGGGAATATTAGATTCGTTTCCCAGCCGAGCGAGTAGTGCATATATTTGTGGATTTTCGGCAGGTGTACGGGCTTGAGACTGGTTTCCGTAATCTATTACATATTCACGTCCTATTTCCGGAGGTATTAGTCGACCGGGTCCTCCGACACATCCTCCTTTGCAGGCCATTCCTTCGATAAAATTAGCTGTGAGGCTGCCATTTCTGATTTCTTCCAATAATTTTTGACAATCAGGAATGCTATCTACTATTACTGGGGTAAATTTTTGAGCACGATGAGGAACCAATTTTGCTAGGGTTTCATCCACAGCGGAACTAACTCCGCCAGTATGGGCGTAAATGCGTCCGGCCCAGGAAGCTGTGGCATGTTCATTATCTTCCATATTAGTTGGTTTAATGCCTGTTGCATCAAAAATTGTGCTTAGTTCCTGAAAAGTTAATACAAAATCTATTGAATCTTTTAAGTCAGGAAGCAGAGCTTCTGATTTCTTTGCTACACAAGGTCCGATAAAGACAACTTTAGCATTTGGGTTAAATGCCTTAAGAACTCTTCCTGATGCAATCATTGGAGAAACTGCCGGCGAGATGTGTTCTACCAGTTCGGGAAACTTATTCTCGATTAGCTTTATCCAAACAGGACAACAGCAGCTTGTAAGCATAAAATCTTCTGATGTCTTAACCATATCATCAAATTCAAAGGCCTCTTTCATAGTTATTAGGTCTGCAAATAATGCCGTTTCAACCATATCTGAGAAGCCTAATTTGAGTAATGCTGACCGGAGTTTTCCGGCGCTGACGTCTTTTCCAAACTGACCTGCAAAAGCAGGTGCGATTGAGGCATATACTGGGCTTGTCCTCTGTCGTAACAGGTTAATAAGTGGAACAAATTGCGATTTTTCCGCTAATGCACCCAATGAACACATTGCAACACAGTGACCTTCACCGAGACATTTGTCATAATCAATCTTGATTTTACCATTACTATCCCTAGCAATTGCACCAACAGCACAGGCCTTTTCGCAGTCATGGTTAGCATTGGCACAAAGCTCGCAGGCTGCAGTATTAGCTACAACAACTGGTCCGCTACTTAGTCCCATCAATGCTTCTTCATCGTTTTCACTTAGTATTTCATCAGAGTCGTGCGGATTAAGACCCATTGCGATCCTAATTTGGTTGGCAACATAGCGTCGACTAACCTTATTTTTAAATTCGTTTTGGATTAATTGGCAAATATCATCTCGTCGCTCAAAAAGATCGCCTTCCCAGGCTGCCTTTGCAACATGATATAGAATACTTGGCCGTATGATATTTCTATCTGAATCACCCAAATGGTAACACCTCTTTAAATCGAATTTCTGCAGTCTACTCGATCTCTAGTATTTCCGCCCCTAATAGATACTAATATCAAATTATAATAGAAAACATTATTAGAGGTATTTTAAAGCATCTAAAACTATCTGACAGTATAGCTGGAAAAGTGTATGTACAGAATATATAGAACAAGTTGATCTCAACAATTAGTATCTTGTACAATTCTAAGAGGTGAAGCGATTGGAAAAAATATGTCCTATCTGCAATGCGCTAGAGGAAATAAATCAAAAATGTCCCTTCTGCGGCAGTGAAATGATTGACGGTGGAGTGCTACAGAATTATGTAGGACCCTATAGTCCTTATATGGAAGCCGATACAATCCCATTAAATATTAATTCTAGCAAAGGATGCACGCATTTAATTTACTGCCCTAATTGTAATTTTGATACTAGGTCGGCATGGGAGCTTGTAATAATTTAAGGGATAAATGCTAAAATTTCGACCATACTATAAATGTGTTTAATCTTAAATGAATATAAAAACAGGAGGTGCATTTATATGGCTACTGCTAACCCAACTGTAAAATGTACTGTTGACCAATGCACACACTATATGCCTGGCGATCAATGCATGGCGTCAAAGATTAGTATTTACAATGATGAGACAACAAGCAAGTCTTCTTCATCTGCTGAAACACAATGCCGTGCATTTCATCACCGTAAAACCGTAGGCGATATGGTTGGCGCTCTTCACAATGTTAACGTTGGCGGCATGGTCTCGTCAGCATTCCTAAATGGTACTCAAGTAACTCCGACAGTAGAATGCTTTGTTAACAACTGTAAGTTCTGGGACAATGGAAATGTATGTCATGCATCCGGAATTGAGGTTGCCGGTCCCAATGCAGCCAGAACTCCGGATACCGATTGCGAAACTTTTCAGACAAAATAATAAATAAGCCGGGGCTAATATATAGCCTCGGCTTATTTATTATTTTGTCTGGCCTGTATCGCTGGTATTACTTCATGAGATGTTATGGTATATGCGATTGGTATAGCAATGGATACTGGTAAAATAGTCCACAATAAAGCAGCAGTTAATCCGATAGAATCAGCTATCATTCCAGTGAGAGCTGTTCCTGCTCCACCAAGGCCAAAAGCTAGCCCAAGCATCATGCCAGAGGCCATAGCAGCATTGTCGGGAAGCATTTCCTGTGCCCACACGATAGACGAAGGCAGCGAGCTTTGGAAGGCTGCGCCTCCAACACATAAAATGAGCCAAGTAATCCAAGATAGGCTGGTACTTGCTAAAAATATGTAGAGTAAGGGAACACATAACAGCAGCGAGCCTATAACACAGTTTTTATGACCCAGCTTATCGCCTACATATCCGCCTGCAAACCCTCCCAATGCACCGCCGATCAAGAATAGTGTAAGCATATTACCGGCAAACAGTGCGCTATAGCCCTTAGTTGTTAAAAATACAGGCAGAAAAGTTAGCAGAGATACTTGAGCCCAAGAACGGAGTGCCATAACCAAGTTTAACTTTATTAGGTTAATGCTCTTATACCACTCATAACCAGGCTTAGAGGAGGTACTAGAAGGCTTAACTAAGTTAATACGATGCGTACCAGCAAAAAAATAAGCTGCTGTTAAGACTGCGCCAGGGATAATCATCCACGGCAAACTTGCTACGCCATAATTGACTAAGCAAAAAGCGATTACTGCTGGAGCAAGGGCAAATCCAAAATTGCCGCCACCAATAAAAATAGACATTGCTAAACCTTTTTTTGCGGGCGTGGTAACTTTTCCAATTAGGCTAGAGGCTAATGGATGGAAAAAAGATGAGGCTAGGCCAGAGAGGGCAACACACAAGTACAACAGCATTAAATTAGGACTAAGCCCTGAAAAGCAAATAAAGATTGCGCTGACCGGTATAGTAAATAGAATAATCCAGGCATAGCCGCTTTTGTCTACCAGGTAACCGCACAAGGGCTGAACAATATTTGAGGTCATTGAATAAACCATTACAAGAAGGCCGCTACTTGTCAAAGATAAGCCAAGACTAACAATTACAATTGGCAGCAGCGGTGGGAGGAAATTGGCATAAAAATCGCTTAAAAAATGTCCCGCTGTTAATAAGCATACAGAATACCAAGACGTTTGAGGCAAACTACTCTTAGTGCTTGTCATGACATCCGCAAGAACAACCATGCTTATGTGATTCTGCGACTGGCTCTAAATGCTGTTTTATTTGATTTTTAATATTATCAATATACAAACGGCGCAGTTGGCCTTGTTCCTGCTTCTCATCGTCACTAAGGCCGCTTTCACGTTGCTTTTTTGCCAATTCGCTTATTCGTGCTAAGATTTCTGGAGTTATCATTTCCTTTATTCCTCACTTTCTAAAAGTACATGTAAAAATGCTAGCAGATAATTAATGTACTGTCAATTAAATGGAACTCGGTAGTATTCGTACAAAGTACCATTTCTAATTTAGCACATAGTCTATAGAAATGTTTTTTAGTGAGGAGGTTATTATGCTTGATTTAATAATTATTGGGGCAGGCCCAGCGGGAATGACCGCTTCTGTTTATGCTGCGCGAAAGAAGATGGATACACTAATGATTTCCACGGATTTTGGCGGACAGCCGATGTGGACGATGGAAATAGAAAACTATATGGGGTATCAATTTATTACTGGACCAGAGTTAATGACTAAGTTTGAAGAACAGGTGCAACGCTTTTCAGGGAGGATGAAGTACGAACAAGTCACCAAGCTAACTGTTAACGACGATGGCAGCTTTACTGTCACAACTAGTGAAGGAAGTTATCTTAGCAAGACTGTTATTATCGCATCAGGAAAGAGACCTCGGCGGTTAGAAGTACCAGGTGAAATTGAATTTACTGGTCTTGGTGTAAGCTACTGTGCTACTTGTGACGGGCCCTTGTTTGCTGGTAAAGAAGTTGCAGTAGTTGGTGGCGGCAATTCGGCTGTTCAGGCCGCCATTGAGCTTAGTTTAGTCGCTAATAGGGTATATCTTGTGTCTCGCGAAGAATACATAGCTGATCCGATACTCGTTGATAAGCTAAAGAAAGCTGATAATATAATTGAGTTACAAGGGTACACTACTACTGAGGTAATTGGTTCTAATTTCGTAGAAAAGTTGATTATCAGAAACATTGAAGACTCAACAATTATGGAATTAGCAGTTCAAGGGATTTTCGTAGAAATAGGTCTCAAGCCTAATTCGGAATTTGCAGCAGAAATTGTCAATATGAATGAGGACAGTGAAATAGTAGTTGATTCTCGAGCCGGCACCGGAATACCAGGTCTTTTTGCGGCGGGCGATGTAACTAATGGTCCAGAGAAACAAATTGTAATTGCAGCCGGAGAAGGCTCTAAAGCAGCGCTTATGGCTTATGAATACTTACTGCACCAACGCTAGCTTACTCTAAATAGCCGAAAGGCTTTTTTCTTTTATTGTTTGCAGGAATAAGTCATCTTATGTCGAAAACCAAAACTTTACACATGTGGGTTACATTGTTACTAAATATTTAAAAATATAATCTAATTAACGAGGTGTGATTTTATGAAAGTAGTAATTACAATTGTTGGACAAGACCAGGTTGGCATAATTGCAATGGTTAGTAGAATTTTAGCCGAAAATAATATTAACATATTAAAGATTAATCAAAACATTCTTGATGACTTCTTTAATATGGTAATGATTGCTGATATGACAAACAGCAAGGTCAACTTGTCCGAGCTTCAGCAAACTTTGCGTTCGGAAGGTGAGAAGATTAGTCTTGATATTAAAGCACAGCATGAGGGTATTTTTCGAAGCATGCACAGAATATAGTAAAGAACGTTTAGGAGGATTTTATGTTCACAACAAAAGATATATTTGAAACAAATCGCATGATTGAAGAAAACAATCTTGATGTGCGTACAATAACGATGGGAATTAGCCTGAGAGATTGTGCGCATCCCGATATAAATATATTTTGTCGTAATATTTATGACAAAATAACATTTACAGCTGCAAACCTTGTTCGCACAGGACAAGAAATTGAAGCTGAATTTGGAATTCCAATTATAAACAAGCGCATATCTGTAACACCGATAGCAATTGCTGCTGAAAGCTGCAAAACTGATAGCTATGTACCTGTCGCTGAAGCACTAGATAGAGCGGCCAAAGAAGTAGGTGTCAATTTTATTGGCGGTTTTTCTGCTTTAGTTGAAAAGGGTTATACAAAAGGGGATCGGATTCTGATACAATCTATTCCCGAGGCACTAGCAAGAACAGAACGTGTATGCTCGTCAGTAAATTTGGCCTCAACCAAGGCTGGCATTAATATGGACTGTGTACGAGAAATCGGTGAAATTATAAAACGCACTGCAGAGCTTACCAAGGAACGGGATGCATTAGGCTGCGCTAAGCTTGTGGTATTTGCTAACGTGCCTGAAGATAACCCTTTTATGGCAGGCGCATTTCATGGTGTAGGCGAACCGGAAAATGTCATTAATGTAGGTGTAAGCGGCCCCGGAGTAGTAAAAAGAGCACTTGAAGATGTAAAAGGTCGTGACTTTGGCACCGTAGCTGAAACCATTAAAAAGACGGCTTTCAAGATAACACGCGTCGGTCAGCTGGTAGCCCAAGAGGCAGCAAAGCGACTAGGCGTTCCGTTTGGAATTGTAGATCTTTCCCTTGCGCCTACTCCTGCTGTTGGCGATAGTGTCGCGTTCATTCTGGAAGAAATGGGAATTGAGAGCTGTGGCGCTCCGGGAACAACTGCAGCTTTAGCACTGCTTAATGATGCTGTAAAGAAGGGCGGCTTGATGGCTTCTTCACATGTAGGCGGATTGAGCGGAGCCTTTATTCCAGTCAGTGAAGATGCCGGGATGATAGCTGCAGTAGAACGTGGCAGCTTGTCTCTAGAAAAACTTGAGGCGATGACTTGCGTATGTTCAGTCGGCCTAGATATGATTGTTGTCCCAGGTGATACAACAGCTTCTACTATTTCTGCAATTATCGCTGACGAAGCAGCTATTGGCATGATTAATAACAAGACTACGGCTGTTAGGATAATACCTGTTCCTGGCAAACAAGTCGGTGATAGAGTAGAATTCGGAGGCTTGCTTGGTCACAGTCCGGTTATGTCAGTCAGCCGTTTCAAGTCAGATGACTTTATTGCCAGAGGTGGCCGGATTCCAGCTCCTGTTCGGAGTTTAACTAACTAGGCGATTATAGAAGGATAGGAGATAGAAGGCCGTGCGTATTACTAAACAGCTTAAAAGCAATATGCTGGAAGTATTGGAGGAGAGTTATAAAGATACCTCAACGGCTTTAAACTACTCTTCTCCCTTTGAATTACTAATCGCTGTCGTTTTATCGGCGCAATGCACGGATGAACGTGTAAACATAATAACAGCTCGTTTATTTCCTCATTACAATACACCGGAACAAATATTTAGCTTAGGGCAGGAACGACTTGAAGAGCTTATAAGGGACTGTGGTTTATTCCGCAGCAAGGCTCGTAATATAATTGCGGCATGTGAGATACTACTTCGTGATCACGGCGGCAAGGTCCCAGCAACCTTTAGTGAGTTGATAAAATTGCCTGGCGTAGGACGTAAAACGGCTAATGTCCTTTTAAGCCAGCTATTTGATATTCCTGCTATTGCGGTAGATACACATGTATTTCGGGTGTCAAACCGGCTTCGATTGGCAACAGGTAAAACCCCAGAAGAAGTTGAGGCTGGCCTCATGAAAGCAATTCCCAAGTCTAAATGGTCAGACGCACATCACTGGTTGATTTGGCATGGGCGAAAGGTCTGTAAAGCTCGAAGTCCGTTATGCCTTGATTGTCCACTCTCTGAGCTGTGCCCGAGTGTTGATAAACACAGCATGTCGTAAACAAAATATTGCATATTTATAAAATCATACGTATAATTATGCTAGAAGGAGGGGATAAACATGATTTACCGGAAGGCTATTTTTAAAGACATTGAGTCTGTTCATAAATTGGTTAATGACTATGCTGAAAAGGGCCTGATGCTTGCTCGATCTCGTAACTCACTGTATGAAACACTTCGCGACCTTGTTGTAGCTGAAGAGGATGGCGCAATTGTTGGTGTAGGCAGTCTTCATCTGATATGGGATGAATTGGCGGAAATACGAGCGCTGGCAGTTTGTCCCCATAGAACCAAGACAGGGATTGGCAAGAACATAGTTGAAGCACTTATGGCTGAGGCAGTGAATCTTGGTGTTAAGACCTTATTTACCTTAACTTACCAGCCAGGATTCTTTGCAAAACTGGGTTTTGAAGAGGTTTCTAAGGACCTCCTGCCGCACAAAGTATGGAAAGAATGTATTAATTGTGCTAAATTTCCTAACTGTGACGAAATTGCACTAATAAAGAAAATATAAGCTTGTATAAGTAAAATGGCATCTAGGAATCCTAGATGCCATTTTACTTAAGATAGATTGAGTATCTCGCCTGGAGCTACAATGTGTACGGGTATATTAAATTTTGATTCGACTGCATTTTTAAAAAGATCTGGCGACTGCGCTATAAGAGGCCAGGTATTGTAATGCATAGGAATAACCGCTTTCGGTTTAAGCATAGCAACCGCTTCGACGGCATCATCTGGGCCCATTGTAAAGTTGTCGCCAATTGGCAGTAGCGCATAATCGATTTTCTCCAAACGGCCGAGTAAGGCCATATCGCCAAATAGACTTGTATCGCCTGCAAAGTAGATTGTTTTTCCAAAGAAATTTATTACAAACCCGCAGGCATGGCCGCCTTCAACCCCTGCCCCGTGAAATGCAGGAGTTATGCGTACAAAGCCAAAACCAAACTGATGTTTTCCTCCGATATGCATGGCATGAGATTTACAACCCTTACCGCTGCATAAGTTAGCAATTTCAGCAGTCGAAATTACCGTAGCAGAAGTGCGGTTTGCAATATCAACTGTATCACCTAAATGATCAAAGTGAGCATGGGAAACCAAGATGTAATTGCAATTTACTTGAGATGCCGGAATGATCTTGAATGGATTATCAGTAAGAAAAGGATCAAATATTAGCGAAGTGCTGCCGTCGCTTAAGTGAAAACATGAATGACCAAGATATTTTAAAGTAATCATAAGGAACCTCCTCGCTTTGTCGTGAATATATTCTAGACAATTTTTACCTGACTTTATTCGTGATAAGTGAGTTTACTCCTTTTTACAGATATTTGTTACCTCAAATACTTATATTTCACGTGAATAATAAAGCAATAGCTGTCGACACTACTACGTGAAAGGGAGGTTTTATAATGACTCAAGAACGAACATTGGTTGCTCATTTTCCATCCAGCACCAAAGCAGAAGTCGTTGTAAATGCCTTGTACTCAGCAGGATTAAGCGATGTCCACCTTAAGAGAAACAGCCGATTTGGAGTATCGCTCGATGCCCAGCGTAATGACTCGCTTTCATTAAATTATGCTGAAACACTAACCGGATTAACAGTTTTTTCTGCGGATACGCCTAATGACGAAAACAATGCAGCAAGAATTCTAATGGGATCAGATCCTTCGGTTAGCGGGTATAGCGTAAAAGGTTATGGCCTGGCAGGCGGACATGCGTTTACACTGGTAGCGTTCATACCAGAAGAGCGCGTTGAAGAAGCACTCGATATAATAAAGAAAAATGGTGGAGAAATATAGCGTAAGTCATAATAGGCATCTGTTGTAGGGGTCTTTCAGGGAAAGATCCTTTTTTTATTGGACACAAAGTGTAAATCGCCAGAAATGATGTTTGATAGTTGCAGGAATTTTTTGGAAGGTGTAGAATTTTACTATAAATAATTAATACATAGAAATATAGAATAGTGTTTTTTGATTGAAATACTAATAGGAGGTTTTTATGGTAATAGAATTACAGATGTTCGATTCTTTAAAGCGTTATATACCTTCTAGCGCTAGCGGATTTCTAACGGTAGATGTAAATGATAATATTACAATAGAAGAACTATTGTTTGAACTAGAAGTCAATGAAGTTGATATTGGTGTAATTATGGTAAATGAGATAAAAAGCCAAATTAATCGCTTACTCTTTGACGGCGATAGAGTAAGCCTATTTGCTAAGGGAAAGAGATTACTGGGGTGAAATTAATGGAGCTAACTCACTTTAATACAGATGGTAAGGCCAAAATGGTAGATGTTACTGAGAAGGCTGATACAGTAAGGCAAGCTGTAGCCGAAGGACAGATAGTAATGAAGGCGGAGACCATAGATTTAATTAGAAATGGCCAAGTCGGTAAAGGAGATGTACTTGGAGTAGCGCAGGTTGCTGGTATCATGGGGGCAAAGCGTACAAGTGAGTTAATCCCGATGTGCCATCCACTTATGTTGACTGGTGTCGATATTAAGTTTACCTTTAGTGAGAGTAATTCTATCAACATTTATTCGACAGTGAAGACAACAGGAAAGACTGGTGTAGAGATGGAAGCCTTGACGGCAGTATCGGTTGCGGCCCTCACAATCTATGACATGTGCAAGGCTGTTGACAAAGATATGGAAATTTCCTTTATTAGACTAAAATCAAAATTGGGTGGTAAAAGTGGCGAATATACACGTTATTAGTCTAAATTAATAGACATAGAGTTACAGAATTTGAAAAAAATTCACCGAAACACTTGACAATTGTAAATAAAGGAGATATATTAATCATTAATATATCAAAATATAAAGCGATGAACAGGAGAAGTAAGTCAATCGTACTTTTCAGAGAGCCGGGGGGTGGTGTGACTCGGTAAGTGTGCTGACTGAAATACACCTTTGAGCTGCAGGTCGAAAGTTTTCAAGTAGACTGTGCCGGAACGCCACCGTTATAGGGCTAGGGTATCGGATTATTTTATCCCGTACCTGATAGAGAGTGGCTTGCATTGCAATGCAAGCAGGGTGGTACCACGGGTAATAAAATCCCGTCCCTGTTTTGGGGACGGGATTTTTTGTGTTTTCATTTAAAAAAATTAGGGGGAATTAAATAATGATTATTGTTATGAATAGCAGAGCTACTGACAAAGAAATTGATCTAGTTGTTGAAAGATTAACAACGGTTGGACTGAAGGCTCATGTTTCACGCGGGGCTTCGCGAACAATCATTGGTGTTATTGGTGATAAGAAACAGATCACTAACTTTAATGTTGAAACACTTCCAGGGGTAGTAAAAAGCATCGCGGTCACGGATGACTACAAACTAGTAAGCCGTGAATTTCAAGAAGAGGATACTATTGTAGATGTAGGTGGCATAACAATTGGTGGTAATCAAGTTGTGGTTATGGCAGGACCATGCGCGGTCGAAAGTCGGGAACAGCTTTTAATGGCAGCTGACATGGTGAAAAAAGCTGGGGCTCAATTTCTTCGCGGCGGGGCGTACAAACCACGCACATCACCTTATGCATTCCAAGGGCTAGAGGAAGAAGGATTAAAGTTCTTAGCAGAGGCGCGTGATGCTACTGGGCTTAAAGTGGTAACTGAAGTTATTGACGTGGAATCTATTCCTGTCGTAAGCCATTATGCAGATATGCTGCAAATTGGTTCACGTAATATGCAAAACTACCAGCTTCTTAAAGCGGTCGGCAGAAATAATAAGCCAGTACTATTAAAAAGAGGTCTATCGGCAACAATAAATGAATGGCTCAATGCAGCAGAATATATATTGAGTGAAGGCAATCCCAATGTAATATTATGCGAGCGTGGGATAAGGACTTTTGAAACATATACTCGTAATACTTTAGATCTAAGTGCTGTTGCGGCTGTGAAAAATATAAGTCACTTGCCAGTTATAGTTGATCCAAGCCATGCGACTGGTATTTGGCGCTTAGTGCAGCCAATGTCTAAGGCTGCCATAGCCGCAGGAGCTGATGGATTGATCGTTGAGGTTCACCCAGATCCCGCTCAAGCGTTATCGGACGGTAAGCAATCACTTACTCCAGAAAATTTTACTACTTTGATGGGTGAGATAGGGAGTATCGCGGCAGCGGTAGGGAAGAGATTGTAATGAAAGCGCTGAACATCACAATAATTGGTTTGGGGTTAATTGGTGGCTCGCTTGGTCTAGCCTTTAAAGAAAAGCTTAGTACACCGATAGTGGTAACCGGATATGATGTGAGCCAGCATATAATTGATATTGCTATTAACAGAAAAGCTATCGATTTTGGATCAACAAATCTTCAAGATGCGGTTCAGCAGGCAGACTTCGTATTTTTATGCACTCCCGTGCTGCAGATGTTTCCCATTATCGAACATATTGCTCCATACTTAAAAAGAGGCACCATTTTGTCAGACGTTGGAAGTACCAAGCGGTTTTTGGTGGATAAAATAGTTGATATGCTTCCAGTAGGAGTGGAATTTGTTGGCGGACATCCAATGGCTGGTAGTGAGCAAAGTGGAATAACAGCTGCTCAGCCAAACTTGTTTAGTAATAAATACTATATTATTGTCCCAGCAGCTAATACATCGCCTCTAGCAGTCAATTCTCTAATTAATTTGATAAGACCGACTGGATCTCTAATTTCGATTATGGATATGTATAAACATGATTTATGCGCAGCTTTTATCAGTCATGTACCGCATGTTGCAGCAGCTGCACTGGTTAATCTCCTCGATAATTGTTCTGAAGAAGAGAGTTTAAAACTAACAGGCGGCGGATTTCGTGATACTACAAGGATTGCTTCATCTAATGCCGATATGTGGGCCGATATTTGTATAAGTAACTCCGAAGCTATAAATGATGGTTTAAAGAAGCTGCAGATTTTGATAGGTGAGGTAATTACCGCCGCTGAGACTAATGACCGTAAGAAACTACATGCTTTTTTCAGCAATGCTAAACAACGGCGCGATTCATTGATTAGCGCGTCACCCTAGACCAATTAGCGTTAATGATTTGAGCCATAAGCTTTTTGCCCTCGATATCGGGGTGAAGGCCGTCGATAGCATAATGGTCAGGTAACTCGCGATTAGCATCACAAAAGTACGGATCAAGATCAACATGATAGCGTTGCTGGCGAACAAAGCCATTTACTAAGTCGAATTGTTCGCGCCAGTTTGGGGTTGTTCCTTCATTAAAGGCTCTGTCGATCGCCGTTGGATTAATTGGCGGTAGTGTTAAGAAAATTGGTCTAATTCCGTTGATAAGACATTTGTCGCGAATGGTCATTAGGTCTTTTATAACGTTCGAGGCCGGTGTACCGCCGCGCAGACTGTTTGTTCCGCCCATAATAATAAGATATTTCGGGCGGTATGGCAGGACATCCCGATCAAAACGGTCTAGCATGGTCTCAGAGGTATCTCCGCTTTTACCAAGATTGACAGTAGGAAAGTGTAGATAGGTTTGGAAGTCATATTCCCAATCGGCAGGCGAATATGAGACTGCTCCGCCCCCGTGTGTGATACTGTCGCCAAAAGTGGCTGAATAATTGCCTTTACTAAGATCAACGATAAATTGACCAGCATCAGAGTAAACACCTACTGGCTTTCCATACATGTCTAGTCCTCGTACCCGCCAGTGATAGACACCTGGAGCAATCCGAGGCTGATCGTCATAGCAGTCGGTTGCATTGACGGCCTCTTTGCTCCATATGCGATATTGCGATGGTTCCACCCCGTTGGGATTTTCTGGGGAATCACTGGTTAGTTCAACTTCATAACTAACTGCCCCGCTAACCGGAATCCAAGAGTATACAGGGTAAAGCGGCGTAGCCATATCATTAGCGTTGAATTCTGTATTGATAATAGGTCTGACAGTTTCGTTTAGCGAATGGTCAATGTGTATTTCGGACGCATCAGAAAACACGCCGAGCGGATTGCCATCATAATCAAGGCCGCGTACCCTCCAGAAGGCAACATTTCCTTTATATTTAGAAAGATCTGCATTATAGCCGTTTGTGAAAACTTCACGAGAACTATAAAATTGATTAAGTGAAGGCTGAGTACCATTAGGATTTTCTGGTGGTTGACTCATAAATTCAATCTCGTAGAAAACTGCTCCTGGTACAGAAATCCACTTTAGCATTGGTTTATTGCTGGCTGGATTGCTTACTGAGTATTGTGATAAAGGCAATGGTTTTACGTTATGAAAATCTTCTGTCGAATTTCCCAGTATCTGTGCTAAATTGATCGGCTCCGAATAATAGCCTAGCGGTCGTCGAAATACTCCGAGAGCTGACACGCGCCAATAAGTACGGAAAGGGAAGTTTTGATCGATAGTAATACTGTTCTGCCATGTACGATATTTAATTATCTGCTGCGTCGCTGGAGCTGGAAGTCTATCATTAGTAGGGGGGTTATTCAGTACCTCTACCTCATAATAGGCAGGATAAGGCAGTTTAGGCCATGAGAGAACGTACTCGTTGGTATCGTATTTTGTATATAGAAACGGTTTGAATTCGCTAAAGCCAATGAGCGCACTGTTCTCGAGTATGTATATAAAAATGGTCAATACCAGTACCGTGCCAATAAGACGTTTCATGTTACACCTACTTGTTCAAGTCTTCTTATCTTACCAAAGCTAATTTATAAAATACTGTAAATCAGCAATAAAATCGGCAAGCCGAAAAGCCATGCTAGCCGATTTTTTATTGCTTTTTGGCAGTAAGAGCTGACTTTACTGTGACGCCAGGCAAATTGCCGAGTTTTCCTGTCAGTGCGCCTACTTCATCAGTAGTTCCTTCAATAATAAGAGCAATAACTCCGACCTCATCTTCTGGGCGTGGAATACCCATCCTGCCAATTACTATGTTACGATATCCGCTTATTATTTTATTAACCTTGTCAACTATATTTTGCGGGTTCTCAACTACTACTCCGATAACCCCGATTCGTTTTGTCATTCTGTCCTCCGAATATTCACATCAATAGGTATTGTGCTAATAGTCTCCATATTTATCACTTACTTTAAATTATATACTATACTTTGGTAATTGTAATCAATTTGTCACAACACACTGGTTTTTACATAAAATATAGTACACTGGATTGGAATAGGAGGTAATTTTAATGGCTAATGAAGAAGAAAGACATCATAAAGTTGAAGGCGATGAAAGGCATATGCTGCATGTCCATACCTTTATTACTGAAACTGACGTTGAAGATGAGCATCAGCATACTGTTCTTGGGGTAAGCGGCCCCGCCCGTGAACATGGAACGTCACACATCCATCGTGTGCGCAGCCGCACCTCTTATTTGGCTGATGAAGATGATGGTCATTGGCATTGGTTTGATGTTATGACAGGTCCAGCTGTAGTGATGCCTGACGGAACACATACTCATTACTTTAATGGAACTACTAGCTTTAACGATGAACATAACCATGCTGTTGCCGATGTTACAGGCTTAGCTCCCGATCAGGATGTGAGCGACGACGATGATTGTGAAGATGATCGACCGCCAGCTAAAAATCATAAGCATAAGCGTCCAGAATAAGAAAAAATGAACTCAGGGGAAACTCAGGGAAAAAGCCGTCGGCGTTATAGTCGGCGGCTTTACGATTAGTGCAGTTCTGCAGGATGTTCATCTGAAAGGTTAAAAGAGTTGGTCTTCTCATGCCAATTAGCTGGTTGCTGCGACTCCTTACGGTGTGAGGCAGCGTATCTAATTCCGATAAAATCAGAGAGCTCTTTATTAACCGTTACTAAATCACTGCGATTCAATTCAGAAAAGGCTTGTTTCCCTACTGCCTGTACTGCCAATTTCATTTCGGCTATACAGGAGTTCAGAAAGTTAGCAAGATGTCGGGCACCTTTTTCAATATCAAGCTTATCGTTTATTTTACCTTGATATAAGGCAAGCTGCGAGGGGGGGGCCTGAGGCAAAGCTTTAACAACCTGGCTATGCATTACTGCCATAACGGCAATTGAGCCAATATATACTGCGTCGGCTCCTAGGGCAAGAGCTTTTAAGAAGTGCCCCGGAGTGGTCAGTCCTCCAGCGGCAATTACACTGAACTTATCTCGAAGATTATTATCGATAAGCCAATCTACAGTTCTCACTAGGGAATGGAGGGTTGGCAGTCCGATATCGTCTTCTAAAGTCGGCGGGGCTACTGCTGTGCCGCCTTCAGAGCCATCAATAACAATAAAATCTGCATCTGTTTTAGCAATAACTGCAAGCTCATATTCAATATAGTCAGTTCCTGCAATCTTTACGCCTACTGGAACGTCATATTGTGATTTCATGTTATTAACCATTTTTATTATATCTTGAACGGAATCTTTTCCTGGCATTCGTGCGTAAATTGTTGCGTCAGAACCATCTTGGACATGCCAAGCTTTTTTCAGATGATCGCCCATGTCATTATTAGTTGTTGTTGATTCGACAGCTCCGCCCCATGCGCCTTGACCGAGCTGAATCTCTATTGCATCAAGCCTGCCTAATTGGTCAGGTCCGCTTAGCCAGCCTCCACGATGGTATTGACCAATCAAATATTTTGCCGAATCTCGTTCTTCATTAGTCACAGCTGACTCACCGGTATTAGTAGACGTGCCTGCGAGTGTAGCACCCTTGGCTAGAGCCATCTTCATCTGTAGGCTGAGTGAACCGCCATATGACATACCAGTAATCATTATTGGAATATCAAGTTTCAAAGGCTTCTTTGCGTTAGGGCCAATTACAGTTTGGCTACATATTTGCTTTAGGTCAGAGGTTGGCAATTGGAATAGCTGTTTAGGGTTAAGTAAGATCTCTTTCCAAGGCGATAAAACTACCGGACTGCCAAAAGGACGCTGAAGCTCCTTGCCAACTTCTGCGCGCATTGCTGCCTCGACAATTGCACGGGGAGTTAGCTTTTCCGCAACGGGAACCATAAGAAATGGATTATCAGGATAATCTTCGGTAAAAACCTTGGAAATAGCTTCATCAGCCATTGGATCCATCATTTTCATCATCATCCAACTGAGTAACATCTAAGAAACACCTCCGCTTGTAGTATTTCCTGTAATTAAGCTTTAGATTATAAGAGATAGAATTTTGCATCGAATTATATTGTGAATGCAGTTAGCTCTAGATGGGAATAATAGTAAAGTTAATGCTGAAAGGAGGTTAGTTATGGATATTTATTTAGGCATTGATGTCGGATCAGTTAGTACCAATGTCGCACTTCTTGATAAGAATGACAAGGTGGTCGATACCTTATACATACGGACTCAGGGACGACCGATTGAGGCAGTACAGAAGGGCTTGCGCAAAATCAATGAACGAAATCCGGGAATTAGCATACAGGGAGTAGGAACAACCGGAAGCGGCAGACATCTTGCCGGAATTGTTGTAGGCGCTGACGCCATAAAGAATGAAATTACTGCCCATGCCATTGCCGCAATGCATATTGAACCTAAAGTGCAGACGATAATCGAGATTGGCGGCCAAGACTCTAAAATGATTATTATCAGAAATGGGGTTGTAACTGACTTTGCAATGAATACCGTATGTGCTGCAGGCACCGGCTCTTTTTTGGATCAGCAGGCCGCAAGGCTGAATATACCGATTGAGGAGTTTGGAAACCGAGCAATTGAATCTACGGCCCCAGTTAGAGTTGCCGGTCGGTGCGCTGTCTTTGCCGAATCTGACATGATTCATAAGCAGCAGACAGGACATCAAATATCAGATATTCTAAGTGGCTTGTGTCAGGCATTAGTACGCAATTACCTTAGCAATGTAGGTAAAGGGAAAGACATAAAAGGTCCAATAATCTTTCAGGGCGGAGTAGCAGCAAATAAAGGAATGAAAAAGGCTTTTGAGGAAGCTTTGAATTGCGAGGTTGCTATTCCTGAATACTACAATGTAATGGGAGCTATTGGAGCTGCCTTATTAGCAAAAGAAACTCTTAATATTGAAGATAAAACGGCCTTTCGCGGGTTTGATATTGTAGATTATACCTATTCGCCAAGGAGCTTTGAATGCAGTGGATGCCCAAATCTATGTGAGGTTATTGAACTAAAGATGAATGAGCAAGTAATGTCGCGATGGGGAGATCGCTGTGGGAAGTGGACAAGTAGTCTAAATGATAATTGCAAGTTAATGCCGTAACATATGCGGCATTTTTTCTTTTTAGAAACAGGATTCTGTATGTAAAGATAGTATTACATTATGCTATGTGGTAAAATCACCTAAAAAGCTGAAAGGCGGAAATATAATAATGATATTGGAAGTTAAGAAACTAGTCGTCAAGCATTATGATTGGATAGTAGCTTTGCGTCGTCACTTCCACACTTACCCCGAGATAAGTGGACAGGAATATAATACACAAGCAAAAATAATAGCAGAACTAAGAAACTTAGGGCTTGAGCCGCGTGTTATTGGCGGAACAGGAGTGATTTCAGAAATAAAGGGAGCCAAGCCAGGTAAGACAATTGCTGTCCGGGCCGATATCGATGCTTTAAACTTATTGGACGAGGTTGATCAAGAGTATCGGTCTGTTAATGCAGGTGCATGTCACGCTTGTGGACATGATGGACATACCGCTATGCTGCTTGGCGTGGCAAGGGTCTTGATGGAAATGCGCGGCCAAATGACTGGAAACGTGCGTCTTATATTTGAGCCTAGCGAGGAAGAATTCCCTGGTGGTGCGGAAAGCCTAATTAAAGATGGTGCTCTTGATAGTGCAAATGCCATTATCGGCGTTCACTTATGGCAGCCTCTCGAAGTGGGAACTATAGGTATATCATATGGCCCTTTGATGGCTTCTCCCGATGAGTTTACTATCACAATTCATGGCCGGGGCGGTCATGGGTCAATGCCTCATCAGGCGATTGATTCACTGCTTGCCGGTGCTCAGTTGGTAATAGGTTTAAATACAATTATAAGCCGTAATGTCGATCCTGTTGATCCGGCGGCCTTGTCAATAGGGGTATTTAAGGCTGGTGATATGTTTAATATTATTCCGGATTCAGCTTTAATCAAGGGCACGGTGAGAACATTCGACCAGCGAGTTCGGCTAAAAATATTTGACCGTATTGAGCAGATTACAGAAGGAATATGTAAAGCAGCCGGAGTGCAATATGATATTAATAAAATCTTTGGCTTTCCACCAGTCATTAATAATCCTCAACTTGCCCGTGTGGCCGCAAATGCAGCTGAGGAAACAGTTAGTACACAAAATGTCCTTGAGATTAAACCTGTAATGGCAGGAGAAGATTTTTCATTATATCAAGAAAAAATACCGGGAGTTTACATTTTTGTCGGAGCAGGGAATGCTGAAAGAGGTATTCTCTATCCGCATCATCATCCTAAATTTGACATCGATGAAAATGCGCTAGCAAACGGAGTCGAGGTAATGGTACGCACTGCGCTGAAACTCCTTGGTACTTAATTCTAACGATATAATTAGATTCAATAATATTGGATGTCAAGTAAAGAATAATAGTGGTAAGAAATACTGCTGGGGTGTGAAATTGTGAATCCTTATTTGCTTTGTATAATTATATATGCATTAATACTAGTCGCTGTTGGTTTCTTTGTAACAAGACGGGTAAAAGGAGCTTCTGATTTTTTTGTTGCAGGGCGAAAGCTTGGGCCTGCCTTGCTGTTTACAACTCTTATTGCTCCCAATATTGGAGCCGGAAGTACTGTTGGTGTGGCGGGACTTGGTTATAAGTTCGGTATAGCAGCCTGGTGGTGGATAGGCGCATCAGCCTTAGGGTCGTTTATTTTGGCCTTTTTGGTCGGTCCTGCTATATGGAGGATAGCAAAAAAGCATGATTTATATACTTTGGGTGATTATCTGGATTTTAGGTATAACAAAAGCTTTCGGGGTTTGATTTCGATTCTAATGGCGATAGGATCATTGGCGATTTTTGCCGGGCAGTTAATGGGTATAGCATGGATTTTGGGAGCAGTAGCTGGCACGGATAAACTGACAGGAGTTTTAATAGCTGCCGTCGTTGTTGTGCTGTATTTTGGTGCTGGCGGCTTGCTTGCAGCTGCCTTTGTAAATGTTATTCAAATAATTGTCAAATTTGCCGGATTTGTTTTGGCTGTCCCATTTGTGTTAAGTTATGTCGGAGGATGGGATGGTCTAAATGTGCTTGTCGCAAAGAACATGGCAACACAAGCTGATACTCAAAACTATTTTAGCTTTGGCGGTATAGGGCTCACGATGGTATTAGGATATTTTCTGATGCTCACACCGTCCTTTTTTATATCACCAGGGCTTATCGGGAAGATTTACGGCGCTCGTGATGTATCTACAGTAAGATTCAGCACGGCCATGAACGCTTTCGTTCAGCTAATATTTGCAATTGTTCCCGTCTTACTTGGGATGTGCGCTTTTGCTGTGTTCCCCGGTTTAAGTGACCGCGAGTTAGCCCTTCCAATTGTAATGAAAGAGTTTCTGCCCTTCTGGGCATCAGCATTAGCGTTAGCCGCAATTTTTTCAGCGGAAGTAAGCGCAGCCGATGCTGTATTATATATGATAACTACTGCGTTTACTAAAGATATCTATAAGTCTTTTATTCGCCCAGATATATCAGATCAATCCCTTCTGAAAATAAGCAGAATATCAGCGTATTGTGCAGGAGCAATAGGAACGGTAATTGCATTAATGCTGCCTAACATAATTACAGCACTTTCTATATTCTATTCATTAATGTCAGTGTCATTGACAGCGCCGCTCCTGTTTGGTTTGTTTTCGCAGCGTCCATCGACCACCTCCGCATTTATTTGCGCAGTTTCAGGAATAGCAACCACAGTTCTCCTGCAATTCCTCAATGCAGGCAAGGGTTTGTGGATTCTAAATGCTCAGTCAACTGGCATTCTCCTAACAATATTTCTAATGATATTTATGATGTACTTCTTTCCGGCAAAAGCTGACGGGAATAGCGTTAGTATTATTAAGCAGAGGTGATTTGAATTGCATATTGTATTAGTTGAACCAGAAATACCTGGAAACACAGGTAATATAGCAAGATTATGTGCGGCTACGGGAGTGGAACTTCACTTAGTGCGACCATTAGGCTTCTCAACCGATGATAAGTATTTAAAAAGAGCAGGCCTCGACTATTGGCATTTGGTTAAAGTGCATTACCATGACTGTTTCGATGAGCTAGCTAAGCTGTACGAAGGTCATAATTTTTATTTTAATACTACTAAGGCTAGTAAATGGTATAACGACATAGAATATAAATCGGACGACCTACTTGTATTTGGCAAGGAGACAGCTGGTCTCCCGGAAGCTTTAATACAGGAAAATGCGGATAAATGTATACGTATTCCCATGTTAGACGAGGCGAGATCGCTTAATCTATCTAATGCAGCTGCAATTGTAGTATATGAGGCGCTAAGACAACATAATTTCACGAATTTGAAATAATCAGGAGTGATTTGATGGCCGCTCTATTTGGCCCAGCAGGGAATCCCGACGCTTTTTACGATTCTGGCAAAAAGGCTTCAGTGGATATGCCTGAATGGCTAGCCAGCTTGGGATTAACAGCATACGAATATCAATGCAGCCGAGGTGCCAACATTCGCGAAGAAACGGCAAGAGCAATAGGCAAAAAGGCGGCAGAGTTTGGAATAAAACTTAGTATCCATGCCCCCTATTACATAAGCCTTGCTACTGAAGATGAAGCAATAGCAGCCAATACTCAACGGCATTTTATAAGGTCGATGGAAGCGGCGCAGTGGATGGGCGCAGACAGAGTTGTATTTCACATTGGCGGTCCGGGTAAGCGGGATCGGCAAGCAGCTATGGCACGAGCTAAGTATGCTTTCGGAGAAGTTTTGAAAGAGCTTGATAAGCTTGGCCTGACAGGTGTTTATTTAGCCCCGGAGACTATGGGCAAGCAAAATCAATTAGGGACGTTAGCCGAGGTTTTGGAATTGTGCAAGCTGTCTAAGTGGGTCATACCGACGGTGGACTTTGGGCACCTGCATGCCGTATCAGGTGGGAAATATACAACTCAGCCTGAGTTTGAGGCAGTCTTTGAAACTATTAACGACCAGCTTGGGCCAGAGGTTGCGCGAAATATTCATATTCATTTTAGCCGAATAGAATTTACCAAGGCGGGAGAAAAGCGACACTGGACTTTCGACGACTCCTTTGGTCCGCCTCATGAACCATTGATTGAGGCCTGTGCAGCTAATGGTTTTACGCCACGTATTATCTGTGAGTCTGCCGGCACGCAGGCAGTTGATGCCAAAAAAATGCAGGATTTATATTTTTCCTTGTTGAATAAAAACTAGCCGTAGGAATAAAATTCAAAGTAGCATTTTCTCGTAATGCGCTGAAAATGTATTAATTTGAATTATCATGCATAATATAAATGGTGTGGAATGGGGGATTCTTTTTATGAATCATTATGACAAGGCTCATGAATTGGCAGGTTTATTAAGAAATTGTGATGAGTATCGCTCATTGTTAACTGCAAAAAATCTAATTGAATCTGATCAACAAGCAAAAAAAATGGTGAAAGACTTTGTAATGAAGCAGATGGAGCTAGAGTATGAAGTGATGGCTGGTAAGCCTGAAGATAAAGTGAAAACTGAGCAGCTGCAAAAAATGTATGAACTGCTCTCATTCAATGCAAATGCCCGAGACTTTCTACAAGCCTATATTAGGTTTCAGCGGGCAATGGCAGATGTCTATAAAATAATTGGCGAATCGGTCGCCGAAGGACTGGATTTATTTGCGAAAGAGTGATTGGGCAGGAGAATTTACAAAAAAGATAACTAATATAATTCCGGCACCGAGATTGCTCCCAAATGAACCTATGTCAAAGCATACTACATTTAGAATCGGTGGTCCGGCAGATTTCTTAGTCCTACCAGCGTCAGTTTCAGAAGTGGCTGCTATTCTTGACCTTGCCAAGCAATATAGCGTACCTGTAGTTGCCCTCGGTAACGGCTCAAACGTACTTGTATTGGATAATGGAATACGAGGTATTGCTGTAAAATTCGGTAAAGATATGGGATATATTAGGCATGTAGGGACAACAGTAGTAGCGGGGGCTGGAGCAATGCTTGCCAGTGTCTCACGCTATGCTGCAGACCAAGGGCTAAGCGGTATGGAGTTTGCAGTGGGCATTCCTGGAAGTATTGGCGGGGCGGTTTTCATGAACGCCGGTGCGTACGAAGGTGAAATGAGATGTGTTGTTTCTGCTGTGTCTTGCGTTTGCGAAGATGGTAAGATAAGGCGTTTTAGCAATGAAGAAAGCGGATTTGCCTATCGCCACAGCATATTTCAAGATAATGGATGCACAATTTGCGAAGTCGAGCTGTCACTGAGTGAAGGTGAGCAGAATTTAATACGAAGTAAAATGGCAGAATACATAAATAGGCGACAGACCAAACAGCCTGTTGAAATGCCAAGTGCTGGAAGTACTTTTAAACGCCCGCCTGGCTATTTTGCCGGTACACTTATCGATCAAGCTGGGCTTAAAGGGTTATCGGTAGGAGGCGCTCAGGTGTCGATAAAACATGCTGGATTTATCGTAAATACAGGCGGAGCAACAGCTAAGGACGTTTTGCAACTCATTCAGGAAGTGCAACGCCGTGTACAGGAAAGTTATGGGGTAAAATTGCATCCCGAAGTAAGAATTCTAGGTGAAGCGTAAGGGAAGGTGAGGCATTTTTTATGCCTCGCTTTTTAATTAGGACTTTGTGGAAACAGGATTTTGGCAATATATGTCGAAAATATTAGATTATAACTAAAATTCAGTTATAAATATTGGATTTAGCATGTAGTTGACTATAAAGGAGCGATATTATGCGTTTAACTTTTTTAGGAGCTGCTAGAATGGTCACCGGTTCATCTTACTTGCTGGAAGTAGGGGATGAAAAAATTCTGGTTGACTGCGGAATGTTCCAAGGGTCAAAGGCTATAAGCGCACTTAATCGGCGCCCATTTGTGTATGATCCTACAGCAATTACGGCCGTCCTATTATCGCACGCTCATATTGATCATAGTGGGCTATTGCCTAAATTGTGCAAGGCAGGCTTTAAGGGACCTATATACTCCACTAAAGTTACGGCTGAACTTTGCCGGATTATGCTGCCAGATAGTGCGCATATTCAGGAATTCGATGCCGAAATAGCTACCCGAAAAGGCCAGCGGGCAGGAAAGACTCCTGTAGAACCGATTTACACAATTGATGATGCATACACTTGTTTAGAACATTTTAAGCCTGTCGCTTATAATTCCGAAATTGCTGTCTCACCTCATATTACTGTTCGCTTTCAGGATGCTGGTCACATACTAGGCTCATCTGTTCTTGAGGTCTGGGTAGCGGATGAGGGTAAGACCTCGAAATTACTATTTTCTGGTGATCTTGGACAACCTAATCAGCCAATTATTAAGGATCCTACATTTGTTGATGAAGCGGATTATATTATTACTGAGTCAACTTACGGTAATAGAAAGCACGAACACTATGACAAAGAAGAAAAGCTGGCTGAAATTATAAATGATACCATTAGTCGCGGCGGAAATATTATAATACCATCCTTTGCAGTCGGCAGGACTCAAATGATTCTGTATTATCTCCATAAACTATTAAAATCCGGTAAAATCCCCGATATACCTGTAATAATTGATAGTCCGCTTGCTATTTCAGCAACAGATATTTTCATGCATAATACACAGGATTTTGACAGTGAAGCAGTTGAAATGCTAACTAGAGAAAATGAAAACCCTCTAAATATGCCTCAGCTTACCTTTACTAAAACGGCTCAGGAATCTAAGGCTCTAAACAGCCTGGATAGACCTGCTATAATTATCTCAGCCAGCGGAATGGCGGATGCCGGAAGAATTCTGCATCACCTCAAGCATAATCTCTGGCGACAAGAATCAAGCGTTATCTTTGTAGGGTACCAAGCCCAAGGCAGTCTGGGACGCCGTTTAATCGACGGAGTTAAAAAAGTTAAAATAATGGGTGAGGATATAAGTGTTAAGTCCCAAATTCACAATTTAGAGGGTTTTTCGGCTCATGCCGACCAAGATCAACTGATTAGCTGGTTGGGTAATTTCAAAACAAAGCCTGCTAGTGTATTTATCGTGCACGGCGAATATGACATGTCTGAACCGTTTTCTCGTCTAATAGAAGAAAAATTACAATATCCAACTTATGTGCCGCGTTATGGAGATGCCGCGATGATTTCCGGTCGAGAGTGGCAGATTATTGAATCTGACATTATGCCTGTCGAGCCAGTTGTTAAACAACTGAATGATTATTTAGATCAGATTGAGGCCGACTACAGGGCATATCGTAAGAAGTTGGAGAATTTAGCTATTACAGATGTTGGAAAAATACCTGAAGTTATAAGCCGCTTAGGTAAAGTTTATAGCTACATTAAAAAAACATTTAACGATTTTTAATCACTTGCAGTAATTTTATGGTATAATATAGCGAAGTATAAGTGACACTAAAAGGGTGCATATACAAGGCATCCTTTTTTCTTGTTGTTTTTTAGGAGGGTATATTTTTATGGAACGTTTGGATTTACGCAATATTGCTATTATTGCGCACGTTGACCACGGTAAGACAACTCTCGTAGATGCTATGCTTAGACAAAGCGGGATTTTTCGCGCAAATGAGCAGGTAGCTGAACGCGTCATGGACTCAAATGATCTTGAGCGCGAGCGAGGAATCACAATTCTTTCTAAGAATACTGCTGTTATGTATAACGATGTAAAGATAAACATTGTTGATACACCAGGGCACGCCGATTTCGGCGGTGAAGTTGAGCGTGTTTTAACGATGGTTGACGGTGTTTTGCTTCTAGTTGATGCTTTTGAAGGACCTATGCCGCAGACTAAATATGTACTGCGTAAGGCGCTAGAACAAAACCTGAAACCTATTGTGGTTATCAACAAGATCGACCGTCCAGATCAGCGTGTCGAAGATGTCTTGGATGAAGTACTCGAATTGTTTATTGAGCTTGATGCTAATGATGAGCAGCTAGACTTCCCAGTCGTTTATTGCGCTGCAAGGGATGGAATTGCAAAATTGAATATGGATGACGAAAGCACAAATCTTCATCCGTTGTTTGAATTGCTAATTAGTCAGATACCAGCTCCAAAAGGCGATATTGATGGTCCGCTCCAGATGATGGTTACTACCTTAGATGCTGATGAGTATATAGGTCGAGTCGCTATTGGAAGAGTAGTTCGCGGCCGCATCTTTAATGGTCAGAATGTAACAATTTTAAATGGCGAGACTCAGGTTAGGGTTAAAATAGGTAAACTATATAACTACCAAGGTCTAAAACGAGTAGAAGTTCCGGAAGCTGCATTAGGAGACATTATTGCAATAATGGGCTTGGGCGATGTTAACATTGGCGACACGGTTGCTGATACCGAAAATCCTGAAGCTTTGCCAAAAATTAAAATTGACGAACCAACACTTGCCATGATCTTCAGTGTTAATAATAGTCCTTTTGCCGGAAGAGAGGGTCAATTCGTTACGTCGAGGCATTTGCGTGACCGTCTCTTTAAAGAAGTTGAAACAAATGTCAGTTTGAATGTTAAAGAAACTGATAGTGCCGATTCTTTTGAAGTAGCTGGACGAGGCGAATTACATTTGTCGATTTTAATTGAGACAATGCGTCGCGAAGGCTATGAGTTCCAAGTAGGTAAGCCAGAAGTAATTTTCAAGACTATTAACGGACAGCGCTGTGAACCGATTGAACTACTGACAATTGATGTACCGCAGGAGTTTATGGGTGCGGTAATGGAATCCTTAGGTACAAGAAAAGCCGATCTTGTAAACATGACTGAACTTGCCGGCTATTTGCGCATGGAATTCATTGTTCCTGCTCGTGGTTTAATCGGCTTCCGCTCCGAATTCTTAACTAATACAAAGGGTAATGGAATTATGCACCATGTATTCCATGGTTATGCTCCTTTTAAAGGCGATATTCCAGGGCGTACCCGTGGTGCGCTTGTTGGCTTTGAAGATGGAGAGACAACGGCTTATGGTATAAATAGCGTTCAGGAAAGAGGAACAATGTTTATTGCCCCAGGTCAGGCTGTTTATCAAGGCTTAATTGTTGGCGAGAATGCTCGTGATTCCGATATGGATGTGAATCCATGTAAGAAGAAACATGTTACAAATATGCGCTCAAGTGCTTCAGATGATTCAGTTCGTTTAACGCCACCCCGAATTCTAAGCTTAGAACAGGCTCTTGAGTGGATTAATAAAGATGAATTAGTAGAAATTACTCCTAAAAGTATCCGTCTGAGGAAGTATGTTTTGGATCGCAATGTGCGCGGTCGGGAGCGTAAGAAATAACGGGTAGTTATAAAGGTAGGTAATAATATGATTTCTCCAGAAGCTCTTACTCTGCTTAAAGCAAGGTATCTACGCGAGCATGAGACGCCGGAAGAGATGTTCTGGCGTGTTGCAAACCATGTTGCGCAGGCGGAAGAAGCTTATGGACAAGATAGAAACCATACTAGCCAACAGTTCTATGAACTATTGGCCAGTATGGTTTTCTTGCCTAATTCGCCTACTTTGATGAATGCTGGCAAAGTAGAAGCGCAACTAGCAGCTTGTTTTGTTCTGCCAATTCTGGATTCGCTGGCTGATATTTTTGAAACCCTTAAGAATACGATGCTTATTCATCATAGCGGTGGCGGCACAGGGTTTTCATTTTCTCGCCTTCGTCCGCAGAGTGACTTAGTATCATCCAATGGCGCTGCCAGCGGCCCGCTCTCTTTTATGCGGATATATGATGCCGCCTCCGAGGTTGTAAAGCAGGGGGCGGTGCGAAGTGGTGCAAACATGGCGGTTCTCAGAGTAGATCATCCTGATATCCTGGAGTTCATAACAGCAAAACGAGATCATAATGCTTTAAATAACTTTAACCTGTCAGTGGGAATTACTGATGAATTTATGGCTGCTGTACAGGAAGGACGCTTATTTAACTTGGTAAATCCCCGTACTAATAAGATAGCGGTCAGAGTAGAAGCCCAAACGATATTTGATCTAATTGTTCGAATGGCCTGGGAAAACGGTGAGCCAGGTATGTTTTTTCTTGATAATGTTAACCAGGCCAACCCAACACCAGGATTAGGCCAATTTGAGGCACCCAACCCTTGTTCTGAACAGCCGCTTTTACCATATGAATCATGTACGCTTGGTTCTATTAATCTAACTAAGATGATTAATATTCATAGCGGAAAAAAGCAAATTGATTATTCAAGACTAAAAGAAACTGTAAGACTAGCCGTACAGTTTTTAGATGACGTAATTGAGGTCAATTGTTATCCTTTAGATATTGTAAAGCAGGCTTCGCGGCGTACGAGAAAAATTGGTCTGGGGATAATGGGGCTGGCGGACCTGTTCATAATGCTTGACATACCGTATGCAAGCCCTGAAGCTGTTCGACTTACTGCGCAAATTATGAACTTTATAACTAACGAAGGCAGAAAGGTGTCTTGTGAGTTAGCTTTAAAGCGAAGCAGCTTCCCCGCATTTAACCAAAGCATTTTTGCGGTAAATGGCTATAGTGCAATGAGAAATGCTACAATAACTACCATTGCTCCTACGGGGAGTATTAGCATGATTGCCGATTGTTCAAGCGGCATTGAGCCTTTATTTGCTCTTGCGATGACTAGGCGAGTTATGGATGGGCGTTTACTTAGCAGTATTAATGGCAAGGTTCTGCGCTATCTGGATGAACGTAAACTGCTAAATACAGCTATAGAAGATATAATTAAGAATGAAGGCAGTATTCAGGCAACTAGCTTGCCTGATCATTGTAAAAGTGTTTTGGCAGTAGCCCATGAGATTAAGCCATATTGGCATGTTGCACAATTAGCTGCAGCACAAAAATATACTGATAACGGAGTATCAAAGACAGTCAATTTACCAAGCGATGCAACTACACAAGATGTCGCTGATGTTTTTTGGCATGCTTATTCCGATAAATGTAAGGGTGTCACTGTTTATCGTCATTTAAGCCGAGATTACCAGGTGTTGACGCAGGGAATGACCTGCGCTGAATGTAGTGTTTGAATTTCAACATTATAGGCAAATAAATGATAAAATTATAGAAATATATTCCTAATAAATGCAGGAATTACTAACAAAATGTCGAAGATTACTAAAAAATGGTAGTGCATCTAAGCATATGGGAGGACGGTATTATGGCAGCCGGTCTGATTGACAAGCTTACCAATTTTATAATGCCTTTAGAAGAATCAGCTGAACCGCGGGAAACGGCAAATGCTACGAACGCGCGCAGCAAGTCCTCGCATCTGCGTGTGCATAATAGTATTGCGGCTGATATTCGGATGGTGGTTGTTATGCCTACAAAGAACGAGGATGTTATGGCGTACTCTAACTATTTACTAACCGGATTTTCAGTGATAGTCAATTTCGAAAATGTGGATTTGGCTGTACAGCAGTGTATGACTGATTTCTTAAATGGCGTTTCCTATGTGATAGGTGGAACAAGTGAGAAAATATCTGAGTGTATTCTTATGTACGCTCCTGCGCAAGTAGCGATCAACAAAGAGCTCTACGCCTATTCTATTCCAACTTATGTTAAGAACAAGGATAGCTTTAATTAATAGCTGCAAAATTAATATTTATATAAAAAGGAAAGAGTATTGGTGAACCCAATACTCTTTCCTTTTTATAATTGATGCCGAAATTCTTAAGTGAAGTTTTAAGGTTGTTTTGATTCTAAACCTTAGTGACACTAATTAGTAGAGCATGCAGTAATTACTTCTGAGTCACTATCACACTCTTTTTTTACAGGCTCGATTTTATTTTCTACCCATAAGGGGTTGTGATGACTTGCTTCTTCCAAGGTCATAGTACCGTCTCCGAACATTGCTTTGAAATCGGACCAATTGTAAATGCCTAATAAAATATGAGCAAAAGTACATAGCCCTAAGAATAAACCTATCCACAAATGCCCAAAAGCAAACCAATACACAAGTACTTTAGGTGCCAGGGGTATAAAGGCGTATAAAATCCAGCCGCTAAACAACAAGAATATCCCACCATGAAACATAAGTACACCCATACTCTTTTGCCCTGAGTTCAATTTGCACATAGGTGGCACAGAAATCTCTTTGTTTAATATCATTTTATGAGCATATCCACCACCAACCATCATCCATTTCAGATCACTATGGCTCCAATCAGAAATCTGGCGAATAAAGGCAACAATGCGATCCACTGAAAAAAAGCTGTATAAAATAGCTGAAACTGTGAATATAGCCGCCCCGATAATGTGAATTTGCATAGCTAAATTTACAAAGTCATCACTACCTTGCTTTAGCCAAATAATAAATCCTGTAATAGCGGCAGGTAAAAAACCTAGCACTAATCCCCAGTGGAACAAACGGGAAGACAAACGATGCTTCAGTACTCTTGGTTCACGTTCCCCTTGATGGTTCATCACAGAATTCCTCCTTATTCTTTTTATCTATCCCAACTTAGTTCTATCTACATAGCGTGTGTGAAACAGCTCTTCTGCCAAAGGGCTTAAAGGCTTCTGTGCAAATTTGTTATACATTTCATTTAATGCAGGGTTATTATGACTTTGGCGCACTTTGGCCTTTAGATCATCTTTGTAAATTCCTTGTGCTCGCATTTTTATATATTTAGTCCGATCCTGTACCAAATCAGTAGCTACATAGACGCCAGTCCACATGACAGCCCCAGCTACACCAATTATCTGCAGGAATTCCCGTCGTGATACATTTACTGCTTTTTCAACATAATCATAATGCGCCACTTAGCGTACACCTCCATCAATTAACTCCAAGGCAGCATAGCCTTCCATTTATCCACCCAAGACGTACCCATAGCGTGAATAGGCTGACCGCCACCATTTACACAACCGCCAGGACAATTCATTACCTCGATAAAATGATAGGGAGAATTACCTGCAACGACCTGTTCAATCAAAGGTACAGCATTCTCTTTAATACCATGGACAACGGCTACCTTAAGGGTCAAATCTTTACCGGTTTTATTATCCTTCATGGTTAGGGCAGCTTCTTTGATCCCTTTCAAACCACGTACTGGAGTAAATTCTAAATTCTCTAATTCGTTGCCTGTGATCAGGAAATAGGCTGTTCGAAGAGCGGCTTCCATTACGCCCCCCGTATTACCAAAAATAGTTCCGGCGCCACTATACTGAGCCAAAGGATTATCTCCGTCTGCAAAATCATACGAAGTATTAAAATTAATGTTAAGCTTCTTAAATAGCCGAGCTAAATCTCGGGTAGTTAAATTGCTGTCTACATCAGGATATAAAGCTTTGTGTCCTTGCTTTTCCCAATATTGCGACGCACTGTCAAACTCAGGTCTCGAACATTCAAACTTCTTGGCGGTACATGGCATAACACCAACGACATAAATATCCTCAGGCTTTACATGCCATACTTCTGTAGATCCATAGGTTTTAGCCAAACTTCCAGCCATCATCATCGGTGATTTAGCTGAGGAAAGATTAGGAATAATTTGAGGGTAATTGAGTTCTACGTACCGTACCCATGCCGGGCAACAGGATGTAAACTGAGGCAAGGCACCTAAATGATGCTCTGTAGGCTCACCTAACATATAATGCCGGATCTTAGCCAATAATTCGCTGCCTTCTTCCATTATGGTATGATCAGCAGCATAGTTAATGTCGAAAACCTTAAAACCAGCCTCTTTCATAGCGCCGTAAAGTTTTTCTGTTAACAGGCGACCTGGCTCCATACCAAACTCCTCGCCAATAGCAACACGTACAGCGGGAGCAATAGCAGCTACTACAGTGACCTTTTTATCGTTCAGCTTTTCAATGATTTGATCTACAGGATCAACAACATCAGTGGGTGCTCCAAAAGGGCAATTAACTAAACACTGTCCGCAAAAGACGCATTTGTAACTGTCAATCCTATGCACTGTGCCATATTTACCATCAATAGCATCGGTTGGACAAAACACCTTGCACGAATCACAGCCCTTGCATTTTTTGCGATCAATTTCAATTATCCGCGATAATTCCTGTCTCTGAAAGCCTCTCAACGTATCCCTCCTAGTAAATCTAACTATAAATAAGTGCCTGTTAACTTCATAATACTTGGCAATAGCAACAATAGGTCACCACATAGTTTCACGAATGATTGGTATAAAGAAACAATTGTATTACGGCATGGACAGTAAGATTTGATATATAAGATATTTAAAATAAAAAAGCACAGAGAGAAGATATGTGTATCGCTTATAAAAGCGATACACATATAACTTACTCTATGCTTTTTATAATGACAAAAAAAGTCGTTTGCTTTATAATTTCGACAAAAACCGCTTGAATCCTGTCGAAAAGTGTAACAATATTTATGTATACTGTATAATATCAATTATTTGTGAAGTGAATGTTCTAGGATGAATCAAGCGTGATGACTTGGTATAATTTGGGCTAATTGTGGTAATAGTTAATGCTGCGCAATAATATATTTAAAAGCGAGATATATTGCTTTTAGTAAAAATGTAGTCTGCCTTCAGGCAAGTCTATTATCTATAGTAGGGAATATTATGAGGAACAAGAAAGTGAGGAGTCGAAATGAGTCAGCTATTTAAAGAAAAGACTGGAAAGTTTGGATCACTGGTTAGTTTAACTTTAATGACAGCTATGTTTGTAGTTTTTTGGTTGGCCATCCCTGAGTTTTTAGCTTCGTCAACCGGGAGGATTTTTGCTGTTGTTTGGGCTCTTACAGCTATAGTAGTTTTTATAGCTCATGCTAAAAGAATGTCTATTGAAGGTAATAGGTACAGAATTCCACGCTTAGAAGCAGTAAAAAAAGATATGCGTACACGGAAAAGTGTACGCACAAATCGAGTGATGCGAGGTTAGAGACTATATTTCTCCCAAAACATCATCTAAGTTATTGAGCAGGTCGTCAAGATTATCATAAGTAATGATTAGAGGCGGTTGAAAGGCCAGGACATTCCGGTTGGGACCATTTTTACCAACCAAGAAGCCCCGGTCTTTCATTTTTTCCAGGATTTTATCTGTTTGTTCGCCGGCTGGAGTATTATCAGGTAAAACAAGTTCTGCTCCCAACATTAGTCCAAGGCCGCGTATGTCGCCAATTATAGAATGTTTTTGCTGTAGTCTGACAAGACCATCTTTTAAATATTTGCCAAGCTCTGCAGCCCTAGCGGGTAAATCGTTTCTAGTAATGACGTCTAAAGTAGCCAGTGCAGCAACTGACGTTACCGGGTTACCTCCCAAAGTCGAGGCGCCTGGACGAGTGTACTTATCGGCTATTTCCGGGCGGGCAATAAATGCTCCTACAGGTGTACCGTTGCCAAGCGCTTTTGCTACTGTCATGATATCAGGTTCAACATCATAATGCTCAATGGCAAACATTTTACCTGTACGGCCGAACCCTGTCTGTACTTCATCAACGACGAGAAGAATATTATAAGCATCAAGAATCTCTTTAACCCGTTTGAAATATCCGAGTGGCGGTGTGATTATTCCGCCATTTCCTTGAATTGGTTCAGCAAACATAGCTGCTACCTGTCCAGACGTTGAGGTTTTGATAACAGATTCAATTTCGTTCGCACAGGCTAAATCGCATTCCGGATAGCGTTTGCCAAGAGGACAGCGGTAGCAATAGGCGTTGGGGGCGAAGCTTATCCCTCCTACTGGGGTTGTGTCAGTACGCCAAAGGCTTAATCCTGTCAAACTCATAGTAAGCTTCGTGCGACCGTGGAGTCCTTGGCGAAGGCTGATAAATTCATGGCGACCTGTATAAATAGAGGCTAGTAAAGCAGCGCCCTCGTTAGCTTCAGTGCCGCTGGAGCAGAAAAAAGATTTCTTTAGGCTTTTTGGAGTTATTTCTGCAATCCTTTCAGCAAGATTTACAATGTTTTGTGTTAAGTAGATAGTGCAGGTGTGCTGAAGTGTATTGACTTGCTCGCAAATGGCTTTTGTAATTTCTGGATTACAATGGCCGCAGTTAACTACCGAAACCCCTGCAAAACAGTCCAGGTACTTTTTGCCGGTATGATCAAATAAATACTGCATTTCACCGCGTACTAACTGCATTGGCTGGTTGTAAAAGTGATAAACACAAGGAATGAGATATTCACGTTTTTTACGTACGACCTCGTCGGGTCCAATATAACTCCCCATTTATATCCCCCTTTCAAATGCACTTGTATTAAAATTTTTATTACCTCGAAACACGGTAGCGGAATACGCCAATTCCTAGTTCGCGTGGACTGACAGCGACAATTTCATCCAATTTACGAGGATCGTACTTATAGGCTGAGCGCATACTCTTTAATTTATCTAATTCCTGACGATATGCATTAACAATAACTGCGAGTTGTTCAGCTGTATAGTGCTGGCCTTCAATACGGAAGTTGGATATTGCGGCAAGTGATCCAAGATACTGGAATAGGCATAGGTCTTTTGCAAAAAGAATATGACTCCGGCAATATTGGTCTATCATAATTGGATGGTGTTGCCCAGCTGTGTCGAGTAAGGCATAGCGTTTTTCAGCACATAAATCATCGCATGCAAGCGGATCGTGCTTTAACACAGCAGATGGGATGCAATGGTCAGAAATCATTGCTTCCAACGGACCGTGCACTATTAGTTCAAGAGGCAGGACACTATTTGCGGCTAAGTCGGCAATTTGACCGTAAGTTGCCTCAGGCGATATAGTAGCTTTGACTACGCCATTATTTTTAAGCCACTTCGTTGTAACATGATTAAATACATTTGCAGAAAAGTCTGCTTGAATGGGCAAAGAGCAGGTCTGACGTGTTAAATTAAGCATTCCAATATTGCTGACCATTATGCCATCTAGGTTAAGACCTCTTATATTGGACAGGAAATGTTCATATTCTCCTATTTCGCGCTCCATCGTGATACGGGGCGTTACTATAATTACCTTAGTATTATGCTGCTTTGCCTGTGCAACAGCTTCTGTAAGATCGGCAGTTGTCCAAGGTTTATAAGGTTTAAAGGCTTCCCCGCCGACATAGACAATATCTGCTCCATTTTGGCAAGCGGTAGTAAGTCCTGCGAGATCAGCGACTCGCACCGTTAAAGTAGGTTCAAAGTCTTCGGGGAGTTCGCCGGAAAAGGCTTGTATTGCGGCCGTGCCGTTAAGTCCTGCTTCTTCAACTGCCTGACTGAAGAACCGTGGCTCGCGTTCGCCGGAATATCCGATACCAGCTGCCCCTGGATTGCCTAATGCATAACAGGTTGTAAAATCACGAGACCTGTTTTCGTAAACGTCCTGCCAATCATCCTTATCAATGGAGTAGCCTGTAGGATCAGCTATGTACTTGTCGATTGCGCGACGGTAGCTTCCGACTATACGCTTCACGAAATCAGCTGTACGCATTCTGCCTTCTATCTTAAACGAGCATACACCAGCCTGAATTAATTCAGGCAGATTTCGGTACAAACACATATCTTTGAGTGCTAATTTGTAGGGACCCGGGTCATTATCAGAAATTGCGCCTGTCTCAGTATCGACCAATTGATAGGGCCAGCGGCAGGGTTTTAAGCATCGTCCGCGATTAGAGCTCTGTCCGAACAGCACACCTGAATGTGAGCATTGTCCACTTTGGGCTACGCACATATCTCCGTGCATGAAATATTCTATTTCTATGCCGGTACGTTCTTTAAGAAGCGAAAGCTGGGTAAGAGTCATCTCACGGCTTGTTACAACCCTGGTAATTCCATATTCCTGGAGTTTTCTGACTGCATACTCATTATGAGTATTTAACATAACGGATGAATGGAGCGGAACCGAGAAATTTAGCTCGCGAGCTAATTCTAGTATTGCTAAGTCCTGGATAATAAGAGCGTCTGGTTTAATTTCATCAAGTAATTTTAAATAAGAACGCATATTATCAAGTTCACGATCACTGATAAGGTTATTAACAGTAACATAGAGCTTTACATTGCTTTTGTGCGCATAGTTTATAGCATCGGCCAGCATTTTATCGTCAAAATTGACATCTGTACGGTGCATACGCATATTAAATCGTTTACCGCCTAGATAAACGGCATCAGCACCCGCAGAAATAGCGGCTTCTAGCACATCCCAGTTGCCAACCGGTGCTAAAAGTTCAACTGAACTAGGTTTTAACAGCATTTTCTTCATCTCCAAATTCTATTATTCAAATATTTCTTTTGCTTCAGCTATTAAGTCAGCTGGCAGCTCAATGTCTAAATTCTGGGCTGCAAAATTGTTAAGCAGTATCTCAGGCTGTTCGACAATGCCAACAGGAATGGTGCTCGGATTAGCCCCGGTTAAAATTTTGATAGCCTTGTCTGCGCAGGCTTCCCCTAATTTATGATGGCTGGCGGTAAGCGCAGCGAGTGCTCCGGAAGGGACATTAGGCGCATGTGATGCAATAACTGGAAGGTTAACAGCATCCGTATAATAAACGACTGTTGCAAAGTTTTCTTCTACTATCCTGCCAATTGGAATAAATAGGGCATCGAGGTCTATAGGAAGCATATCACCTAACTTAGATAAGTCGGATGGATCGCTGATGCCTAGCTCAATTATTTCAAAGCTGCTTTGCGCCGCAGTTTTGAAATAGCCTAGTTCTAACAAAGCGTTTGTATCATATTTGTGATATAGCACGCCGATTTTTTTTGCGTTTGGTAAAACCCGTTGGATAAAAGCAACTTTGGATTCGGAAGTGACCATACCCGACATTCCAGTAGCCTTGCCGCCCGGCTTTTCCATGGTTTCAACAAGCTTTGCACCAACCGGGTCAAAGACCGGTGTGAATACAACAGGAATATTACCTTCAAGTTCTAAAGCTGCTTTAGCAGCCGGAGTAGAGCAGGCAAAAATAAGATCAACCTTAAGGTCGGATAGTTGGGCAGCCAATTTTGGCAGCTCGCTGTGATTACCATCTGCATTCAAATAGTGGAATTTAGCTGATATACCATTTTTTGATATACCATATTTAAAGCCTTGAACTGCATCATCAAGATTTTGAGTTAGTTGTAATATACCAATTTGATACAATTAAAACACCTCTTTAAAGCTATTCTAACCAATATATTTTCCACGTTTAGAGAATAATACCTGCCCAAATTAATTCTGCTAGTGCTTTTTAATCTTATTTGTTCAGAAAAAAGGAAACTCTGGAGAACTGTGTCGAATTTAATAGTAACTATATTTATAGCAATAAAGGGATGTAGAAGTAATGACAAATCCAACAAAGATTAGTTTAAACGGACAATTTGTCCATTTGCATAACCATACAGAATATAGCTTACTTGATGGGGCGTGCAGGATTGAAGATTTGATAAGCCGTGCTAAGGAACTTGGTATGCCGGCAATTGCTATTACTGACCATGGTTCGATGTATGGAGCGATAGATTTTTATAAACAAGCTAAGAAACAGGGCATTAAGCCTATTATTGGCTGTGAAGTATACGTAGCTCCACGTTCGCGATTTGAAAAAAGCGCAGTAGAAGGCGATTCCTATTATCATCTAGTCTTGTTAGCCGAGAACGAAGTTGGTTACCGGAATCTTATTGAGTTAGTGTCGCGTGGATATAGCGAAGGCTTTTATTATAAGCCTCGCGTTGATAGAGATATAATTAGCCGCTTTAGTGAAGGGCTTATTTGTTTGAGTGCTTGCATCGCTGGTGAAATTCCGGCTCAGCTGTTAAAGGGCAACCCTGACGAAGCAGAAAGTATAGCAAAAGAATACCTACATATATTCGGCCCCAATAATTTTTTCCTTGAACTCCAAGATCATAACATGCCTGAACAAAAGACAGTCAATTCACTCCTCATTGATATGGCGCGCAAGCTAGGGATAGGTTTAGTGGCGACAAATGATCTTCATTATATAAAAAAACAAGATAGCGAATGCCATGATGTACTTCTCTGTATTCAGATGGGAAAAACAGTAGATGACCAAGGACGAATGAGATTTCCTAACGATGAGTTTTACTTAAAGTCTTCTGAAGAAATGGAGACGCTTTTTAGTCATTGTCCAGAGGCATTAATCAATACCTGCCTTATTGCTGAGCGCTGCAACGTTGACTTTACATTCGGACAGCATTTTCTACCACAGTTTCCCGTACCTGAGGGCATGTCTGATGATGATTATCTTAGACAGATTTGCCAGGAAAAGCTCGCAGCTAGATATCGTGAAATTAACAATGAAATAATATCAAGGCTAGACTACGAACTATCTGTTATTTTTAAAATGGGCTTTTCAAGTTATTTTCTCATTGTCTGGGATTTTATAAATCACGCTCGCAAGAATGATATTCCTGTCGGTCCAGGGCGGGGATCAGCTGCGGGAAGTATTGTTGCATATCTGCTGGGCATTACCAATATTGACCCACTTAAATATGGACTTCTTTTCGAGCGGTTCTTAAATCCCGAGCGTATTACCATGCCCGATATTGATATCGATTTTTGCTATGTTAAGCGGAGCAAAATTATTGAGTATGTTGCTGAACGATATGGGGCTGACCGGGTAGCGCAAATAATTACCTTTGGTACGATGGCGGCAAAAGCGGCAATTCGTGATGTCGGTCGAGCGCTAAATATGCCTTACGGGGAAGTTGACCGGATTGCCAAAATGGTTCCGGGAGAGTTAGGCATTACATTAAGGCGAGCCCTTGAAGTAAATCAGGAACTTAAAAATGCTTATGTCTCTGAACCTGCAGTGCAGAAACTTGTGGATTTAGCGATAGCTGTCGAGGGATTGCCTAGACATGCGTCTACTCATGCGGCTGGGTTGGTTATAGCTCAAGAGCCGCTAACTCACTATGTACCGCTGCAGAACTCGACAGAAGGCTTTTTGACAACTCAATACGATAAAGACCGCGTTGAAGAAATTGGACTGTTAAAGATGGACTTGCTCGGGCTTAGAACGCTAACAGTAATCGGTGATACCCTCGAACTTGTCAAACAGAATCGGGGTATCAAAATAGATATTGACAATATTCCGCTTGAAGACCCCCAGACTTGCATGATGCTTGCCAATGGTGAAACGGCTGGCGTTTTCCAGATGGAGTCTGGTGGAATGACTAACCTTGTAAAAGACTTAAAGCCGGACTGCTTTGCTGATATTATACCTTTAGTTGCACTTTATCGACCAGGACCGTTGGGAAGCGGCATGGTAGCAGATTTTATCAATGGACGACATGGAAAAAAAACGGTAACTTATTTACATCCTGTGCTTGAACCAATTCTTAAAGACACCTTTGGAGTAATCTTGTATCAAGAGCAAGTTATGCAGATTGCTTCAACATTAGGCGGATTTACACTTGGCCAAGCTGACCTTTTGCGGCGGGCAATGGGTAAGAAAAAGCATGATGTCCTTGCCGCGCAGCGGGACGCGTTCTTGAAAGGCGCAGAAGAACGCGGATATAAGGCTGAAATGGCAACTGAAGTTTTTACCTTGATGGAGCATTTTGCTGATTATGGCTTTAATAAGTCGCATAGCGCTGCATACGCACTGGTTGCTTATCAGACGGCATATCTAAAAGCCCACTATCGACAAGAATTTATGGCAGCTCTTCTTACAAGCGTAATGGGAACTAGTGATAAGGTCGGCTATTATATTGAGGAGTGCCGAAAGATGGGTATTGACGTGCTTCCTCCTGATATAAATGCCAGTCAGGCACAATTTAGTGTTGATAAGCAAGCAATACGCTTTGGTTTGGCAGGCGTCAAAAATGTAGGTGAAAACGCTATTGATGCCCTGATATCAGCGCGAGTACGAGAGGGGAAATTTACATCACTTATTGATTTTTGCACAAAGGTTGATATGCGGATTGTCAATAAGCGAGTAACAGAGAGTTTAATTAAATGCGGGGCTTTTGATTCACTTGGTGCAAAACGCTCTCAGCTTATTGCCGTTTTAGATCAGGCAGTGGAAGCTGCGGCGCTGCGCCAAAGAGAAAAAAACAGCGGACAGATGGGTTTGTTTGGTGAAGAAACTTTAAGTGTTGCAGAAGATATTGTGCTTCCGGATATCGCGGAGATGCCCAAAGAGCAGATTCTTGTATTAGAAAAGGAAATGACCGGCTTTTATATAACCGGTCATCCGTTGGATAGGTTTCGTGAGACACTGAAAAAGTTCTCAAGTATCAGCGATTTGGTATCAGGTAATTATTCGGATGGACAAATGGTGCGAACTGCAGGCCTATTGACCAATTCCAAGAGGATTACGACAAAAAGTGGCGGTATGATGTGTTTTGCAGATATTGAAGATTTTACTAGTAAAGTCGAGCTTGTCATTTTCCCGCGTATATTTGAGAAAACAAATCGGTTTTTATTACCTGATACGCCAGTAAGTATCTCTGGCCGATTAAATGTAAGCGAAGACGGCGTAAAAGTCATTGCTGATTCGATTGGTTTGCTCGATTCTAATACTATGACATCCGAAGTCAGAGTTCGCATTTATAAAGCGCAGGAAAATGCAGAGGTATTTGCAACGCTTAAAGAGATATTTTCAGCTCACAACGGTTCAACAGTTGTTTTTCTCCACTTAGTAGACAGTAAGCGCGTTATAAAAACGGAGAAGAAATATTGGATAACTCCCTCATCTCAGGCCATTGATGCATTGGAGGGCATTCTCGGTAAAGGCGCGGTAAATGTTATCTAAATTACTATTTATCAAATACAAGGAGCGCGATCATCGCCGCTCCTTCTCTTACATACTGTTTGGCTGTAAGGTAAGCATTGTTAGCCATGGGGGCGGGAGACCCTGTAGCCTCTATTCCTAAATTGTGAGCAAGAACTAGAGAACGACGAATATGTGATGCATTTGAAACAATAATTGCACGTTTCAGACCGTATTCGGCCATAATAACTCGGCAATTATTCAGGTTTTGAAAAGTATTAAACGATTTATCTTCAACTAAGATATTACCGGACGGTATTCCGTTAGCTATCAAGTAAGCATGCATTGCTGCCGCTTCGCTCAATTCTTCATCCTTGCCTTGAGCACCGCTGACAATGATTTTCGGAGCATAACCTTGGTTATAAAGCCTAATTGCTTCATCAAGCCTAAGACGAAGCATAGTGCTTGGCTGATCGCCGATAAGTTTTGCTCCCAGGACAATTATTGTATCTCCATACTCGGGCGTTGCCATATAACCAATTGCTATTATTGGTACCTCGACTACTAAAACAACCATTAAGATAACGCCGATAATGTATTTTTGCAATTTTTTGGTAAAGTTCATTACAATGCCTCCAAGGAATATGGTATCATTATTAGTATAGCATGTTTCGACTAATTGGTCCTAATTTAGACTATCAAAAGAAACAGGAGGATTTGCTGATGGAAATTATTGTTTGTGTCAAGCAGGTACCTGACACTACTGAAGTGAAGATTGACCCTAATACTAATAGTTTAATACGCCAAGGGGTAGCAAGTATTGTAAACCCTTTTGACAAACATGCCGTTGAAGCTGCGCTTAAACTCAAAGAAAAACACGGCGGCAAAGTAACGGTTTTATCCATGGGACCGCCTCAAGCCAAAGAGGCTCTTAAAGAATGCATTGCCATGGGAGCTGATGAAGCATTTTTGGTTAGTGATCGTGCCTTTGGCGGCGCTGATACGCTTGCCACTAGCTATACGCTATCAGCCGCAATAAATAAAATTGGTAATTTTGATTTAATAATTTGCGGTAAGCAATCTATTGATGGTGATACTGCTCAAGTTGGTCCAGAATTGGCCGAACACTTAGGGATAGCTCAGGTAACATATACAACTGACATAGAGGTAAACGGTGTAAAAGTTCGGATAAAGCGGGAACAGGAAGAAAGCTACGAGATCATTGAAGCAGAGTTTCCGTTGCTGATAACCGTAGTTAAGTCTATGAATGAACCACGTCATCCTAATGTTAAGGGAATAATGAAAGCAAACCGGAAGTCAATTCCTATTTGGGAGTTAAAAGATATGGATATTGATTTAGAGCGCATTGGATTAAAAGGTTCGCCAACACAGGTTCGCCGAATCTTTGCTCCCAAACAGCGTGTTCAAGGAGAAATCATACAATCTGACAGCGCAAAAGACGCAGCAGCTGCTTTGGTTCAAAAGCTGGCTGAGGCTAAAATAATATAGCAGGAGGAAAAAACATGGCTGTGAATATTATAAAGGAACCATGTATTGCTTGCGGATCGTGTATTAACGCGTGTCCTTTCGGCGCTATTAATATGGAAGCTGATAAGGCTGTTATAAATGCTGCTTGTACGGCCTGCGGTGCTTGTATTGATATCTGCCCTGTAGGCGCCATTGTTCGGGAGACAGAAGTAAAAAAGATTGTTGATAATAAAGAATCATACAAAGGTGTTTGGGTATATCTTGAACAAGTTGAGGGACAAGCCAAGAGCGTCGGTTACGAATTGCTGGGACAGGGGCGAAAATTGGCAGACATTATGAACGAGGAATTAGCAGCTGTCGTTATTGGCAATAACATATCTCATTTAAGCCAAGAGGCTTTTGCAAGTGGAGCAGATAGAGTGTTCCTAATTGAAGGGGAAGACTATCATAACTATAATACTGATGCGTATACAAGCGTTTTGACAGATGTTATTAACACCTATAAACCTTCGGTAATTCTTCTTGGGGCTACAAACGACGGAAGAGATCTTGCCCCCAGAGTAGCATGCCGTGTAGGTACAGGACTAACTGCAGATTGTACGGACTTAAGTATTGACGAAGAAACTGGACTTGTTGCTTGGACACGTCCGGCTTTCGGCGGCAATATTATGGCTACAATTTTATGCCCTGACCATCGCCCGCAGATGGGGACAGTGAGGCCTAAGGTTTTCAAACGCCCAGCGGTAGATAATGCTCGAACTGGTGAAGTCGTTAGGTTTGCCACTAATCTTAAATCTGAAGACATACGAACCAAACTTATTGAAGTGATAAAGGTTTGCAATAATTCCTGCAACTTAGAAGAAGCGGAAATTATAGTTTCAGGGGGACGGGGGTTAGGCAAACCCGATAACTTCATGTTAGTAGAAGAACTTGCAGCTGTATTAGGCGGCGCTGTAGGCGCCTCGCGTGCTGTCGTAGATGCTGGCTGGAAGCCTGCTATGCATCAAATTGGACAAACAGGCAAAACGGTAGGGCCTAAGATTTATTTTGCTTGCGGTATATCAGGAGCCATTCAGCATATGGCGGGAGTATCGTCCTCAGATATAATTATTGCAATTAATAAAGACAAGGATGCTCCAATTTTTAAAGTAGCCGACTTTGGTATAATTGGTGATGTTACCGAAGTGCTTCCTGCGCTTATTGAAGAATTTAAAAAGATCAAAAATCAATGATTTTCAAGCCTCTGTAGCGAGATAACTACTATAGGGCTTGATTTTCATGCCATATGTTTACAATCTTTACCTAAAGGATTGTTTTTTTGCAGGAATACTGTCTTCAGTCGGAGAAAAGCAGAGTTATCGCATGAGGCGACTAATATTGGGCTACAGGAGGCAACATAATGTGGACGGTAATATATATTGCGGCTAACCGGGCGCAGGCAGAAGGTTTTAAAAATCTTCTTGACGCTGAGGGAATACTTGCCAATATTAGACCAGCAGGTGTCGTTTCAATGCTGGGAGATGGTATGTATGAAATTTTAGTGCTTGAATCAGAGGCAGACGAGGCGAATGTCATTCTCTGTCAGAATGCTGTAAAGTAAATTAGCTATTTATAAGGAGCGTGGGATATTTTTTATGTTCAAGAAAACAAAGATCATTTGTACAGTTGGTCCTAGCACGGACAAACAAGGTCTATTAGAGGAAATGATGCAAGCCGGTATGAATGTTGCACGATTTAATTTTTCTCACGGCACGCATGAAGATCATGCAAAGCGCATTGCGATGGTACGAGCAGCCGCAAAAAAAACAGGAATAAATGTAGCGTTGCTATTAGACACTAAAGGACCAGAGATGAGAATAGGAAAGTTTGCTGATGGAAAAGTCCTGCTAAAAGAAGGACAACGTTTTGTTATAACAGCCAAAGACGTTATCGGCACTAATGAAATTGTCTCTGTAAATCATAAGCTCCTACCCAAGGAGGTATCTGCGGGGAATGTTATTCTACTATCAGATGGCTTAATAAGCCTTAGAGTCGAACAAATTGATGGCGATGATATTGTAACTACAGTACTTAATACTGGAGAAATTAGTAACTTGAAGCGCGTAGCCGCTCCGGGCGTCAGCGTTAATTTACCATTTTTATCTCAGCAAGATATTGAAGATATATTATTTGGTATTAAAGAAAAGATGGATTTTATTGCGGCTTCTTTTGTTCAACGGGCTGCGGATGTGCTTGCAATTCGAAGAGTGCTTGAAGACTCCGGCGCATCAATGGATATTATCGCTAAGATCGAAAATGCAGAAGGCGTAAAAAATATTGATGAAATTTTAAAAGTTGTCGATAGTGTGATGGTTGCCCGAGGTGATCTTGGTGTTGAGATTCCAGCTGAGGAAGTTCCTATTGTACAAAAGAGTCTTATTGAGAAGTGCAATAAAGCTGCAAAGCCTGTTATAACTGCAACTCAAATGCTCGAATCTATGATATCAAATCCTCGCCCAACCAGAGCAGAGGCTAGCGATATTGCCAATGCAATAATGGACGGTACTGATGTTATAATGCTAAGCGGCGAAACAGCTTCAGGGAACTATCCAGTAGAAGCAGTAAAGGTAATGGCAAAAATTGCTGTGAGAACAGAAGAAGCTTTAAACTATGAAACTATGCTATTAGCAAAAGGCGTGTTTCCTCAGCGTACCACGACAGATGCTATTAGCCATGCTACTGTACAGATAACTCATGAACTTGACGCGTCAGCAATAATTACAGCGACAGAAAGTGGCTATACTCCCAGAATGGTATCACGGTATCGTCCTAAAGCTCATATTGTTGCCGTAACCCCGAACGAAAGCATTATGCGGCGAATGATGCTTTTGTGGGGCGTTCATCCGGTGCTTGGAATAAGCTCTCTGAGTACTGATGATATGGTTAAAAATGCCGTCGGAAGTTCTCTTAAAGCTGGTGTTGTCAATGATGGCGACCTAGTTGTCATCACAGCTGGAGTACCAGCCGGACGTTCGGGAACAACCAATATGATAAGAGTACATGTAGTCGGAAATGTACTCCTAAAGGGTACTGGAATAGGTAATGGCGTAGTTACAGGCAAGGTGTGTGTAGCACGCTCTCTAACTGATTTCGCTGATAAACTTAATCCAGGGGACATTTTAGTAACGACGGGACTTGATGAAGAAACCTCGAAATATGCTGTTAAAGCATCCGCTATTGTCGCAGAGGAAGGCGGTCTCACATCTCATGCAGCCATTGTTGGAATTAGTTATGGAATTCCCGCTCTTGTAGGAGTAGAAGGGGCTACGGAACGCTTAAGTAATGGTATGGTTGTAACAGTAGAGATGGAGAATGGACTTGTTTATCAAGGAGAAATTAACGCTAGATAATTAAGTTGTCAAAGTGGCGGAGGAATTATGTGGGCATGCGTGGCGGCCATAGTTGTAATATTGCTTGCGTCGGCAATTGGCGTTTGGTTTAAAAGCAGGGGCTTTGACTGGCAGATTAGAATTATATCAGCTAAGTTGGACAAATACATGCATTCCCGTAAGAAAAACCACTCTAAAGGGTGTCGTCTATTAAAGCGGCTATATTCATTGCTAAATGCCGGTATAGTCGCCCGTAATGCCGCAAATGTTTATCGAGTGGTTGATCTGCTAAAATTTGCCTACGGGAGTGGTGTGCAAAACAATAATGAATATCAGCGGCTAGGGAGTATAGTAATAGCTTCCATGCGGAACAAACAGCCCGATATAGCTGGTATTGTGATGGGGGCCTTTAAACCATTGCTCCGTACTGCGGACGCGAAATCTTTACCTGGAGCACTTGATCAGCTGACCATGATCGCGGTAATATCAGCGAGGTCAAAATATAGTTTTATACTTGCAAAAGTTTTAGAAGATGTTTTTGACGCAAGTATGAGGCTCGACTTTGCTTCAGATAGGGCTACAATATTTACATTTATGAGGGCAATAAAGACTATTGGACTTATGGGATTGCGCCGCCATGATTATGACCTTTTTCGCGAATTAACAAGTCGCTTAATTGCTTGGTCAGCAAGTTTCCGCCGACAGGGCTTGGAGCAAGACTTTGATGGTTTGCTAACGGTGTGGCTTCACCATTTGGCTAAAAGTAATGATATAGATGCTTTTGATAATTTTAGTGAACTCGTTTTTGCCTTACAGGAGAACAAGGATATTAAACCGCCAACAATAGTGCTGCTAATGAATGAAGCCTTAAACGCAGCGGGAACAGCAAGCCTAAATCAAAACAACAAAATGCCGCAAGTGATTTTGCGGTTTTTGCTTGAAATAGCCGAAAGAGAAAGAGATTCCAAGCTTTGGAAGAAGTCTGTAAAGGTAGCCGGACAAGTGGCATCCTTGGCACTATCACGTAGAAAGACGGCGGACGCAATTTGTATAGCGCTTCCTTTACTGGATAAGGGGCGTAATATATTATCGGCGGAACTGAAGTTTGGGGACTATGGGGACGATAGCCGTCGGCAGAATCTATTTACAGTTATTAAAGAGTGCATTATTATGGCAGAACTAAAATCCAGGCAGGACATGACGAGCAGCGCAGGTGAAGTTGTTGCAGAAATATATGAAACTTGGAGATCTCTTCCTGAAACGATAGGAATCCAAAAGTCTATAAAGCAGTTTTGTCAATTACTGTTGCTATTTTGGCAGAATACTAGGCAAAGGCAGGCAAGGCGAGGAATGCCGGATCAATCCGGGTTAACCCAGCCAATGCTTGTTTCTGAAAAAGATAGGAAGCGGTTAGGATTATGAGCGGAAATTACTTTGAACAGCTAGCAGCTAAGTATGATGGATGGTTTAAGACACCGCATGGACAGTATGTTCAGCATTTCGAAAATGAAATGACTATGAGCTTGACCGATGTTAAACCTGGAATGTATATTGCCGATATCGGATGTGGCACCGGCCTATACACCCAAGAACTGTGTCGACTGGGTGCAAAGGTAGTTGGAGTGGATATTTCCCCGGAAATGCTAGAAATCGCTGCGAGGAAAACTCATAATTATGCAGATAGCGTCAAGTTTATTCAAGGTGATGCCACGGCGTTGCCATTTGATGATAATTCCTTTGACCGAGTTTTTAGCATTACCGCCATGGAATTTTTTGAAGAACCGCAGCTATGTCTTCATGAGATGTATCGTATACTTCGTCCCGGTGGTCATATGATAGTTGCTACCTTAAATAGTCTTTGTTTATGGGCTGTTCAGCGGAGAATTAAATCATGGTTTTCCCAGACAGTGTTCTCTCATGCTAGATTTTATAGTATTTTTGAAATGCAAAAAATGCTCAGGCCTAATAGGATTACTAGTTGGCGCGGTGGAATATTCGTGCCGCCATTTGCGCCTGAGTGGCTCATAAAGAATTCTAAAACAATCGAGAGAATAGGTGAGACTTTTACACCGCACCTAGGAGCCTTTATAGTTGCTCGATTTGATAAGTGAACTTTGCCATGATAGAGTTTCAAATTCCACCTAAAGCTTTAAATAGAAAATGAAAAATCCAGGGGTTATCCCCTGGATTTTTCTTTAGCCACTTTGCTGCCTAACAGCAAAGTGCTAAGCATGGGAAAGTGTATGCTTGCTTTTTGGTTAATTATTGAGATGCCTAGGCTAATCCCTGTGGCCATTACAAAAAATCCTATTGTAACAGGAGCAGTCATTAATATATTGTGAGCAGTAATATAGGATACCAGGTAGTACATCACAAAGGGATGTACAAGATACACCATATATGAGTGGTCACCCAATTGCCTTAAGAGGTGCTGTATTTTGCTCGATAGAGAGGGTTGATTAAAAACCTTAAACCAGTAGAGAGTTGCGGCAAGTGTATAAAGTACGCCGATAGGACTGAGTTGATGCGCAGTATTTACAGCAGCTTCTGGGCTATAATTCTTAGCAAATAACAGATAGTAGTAATATATAAGTATACCCGCCAGAGTTAGGACAAAAGAAAAGGTCACAACTCTCTGGTTTTTTACAATGAAATTTTTAAATTCATTATACTTTAGAGCGCATACCGCTCCTAGTAGAAAAATGAAAATATAATGGACGACCCAATAACTCAATCGGTATTGAATAGCCAAATTAGCGTAAAAGTTAGAAAAGAGTGGCTGTAATATATAGCTTGAATAGTAATTGAACGCAATTTGCAGCAACAGCAAAATGGCTAAGTAATTAATCGGATGGACAACTATTTTTCGAACAATAAATCGCCAAAGGGGCATCAAGGTATAAAACCATAGCAAGATGACTAAGAAATACAATTGATAGGAAGCTAATCCAAACAAAAAATATTCGGCTATCAAAGGAAATTTCCAAATAAATCTGTCTCCACTGATTAATGTATAGTGAACCATATACAGTAGCGACCAAGTAAGATAGGGAATTAGAACAGTACGCAAGCGTCGTTTCATAAATTCGATATAAGCAAAATCAGTGTCAAGTTTCTGGTTTATAAAGAGACCAAAAGCAGAAACAAAAAAGAAAATTGGTACGCTAAAACGGGTAAATATCTCTAGAAGTGCGAATAAGTGAACATTTACTAAAGGGTTCGCCAGTGAATAAGCTCCGGTATGGATACCGATAACACCTAACATTGATAAACCGCGAATATATTCTATTGCTAGAATACGAGATTTAGACATGATAAGCTCCTTCCTAGAACTATGCTTGTTGAGTAGATGTTGCTGTGGCTTTTGCTTTGTTCGTGACGTATACACCTGCTATAATCATTAAACCGCCGACGAAGGTGTATACAGAGAAGCTTTCTCCTAACAATAATACCCCTGTCACTATTGCAAATAAAGGGTTTAGATAACTAAAGACAGCCGTTCGAACTGCACCAATCTTTTCTACGCCAGTATACCAGATGTAGTATGCGTAGACCGAGCATAACAGCGCAAGATATAGCGCTGCCGTTATTGTAGGCCATGTTATCGTGTTTATTTGAGTCATAAGCGGTGTTGAAGCTAGAAATGTAGGAGTAAAGGCAAAGGGTATAAGCAACAAAGTACCAAAGATATGGATATAGGCCATTGCGACGAATGGGCGGTATTTTTGCAAAATGCTCTTTCCATATAAAGTAAATCCTGCCCAGACAACTGAGTTGCACATTAGCATTAAGTCACCCTTTAGAGTGTCCGTATGAAATATTCCTGCTAAATTTCCATTGGTTATAATTGCGGTGACACCAATAAAAGCTAATAATATTCCATAAATGCTTGCCGTACTTAGTTTTTCCCATCCTAAAATTGAGCCAAAGAGTGCTATGTAAATTGGACTTGTTGCTATTATCAAGGATGAGTTTATCGTGGTAGTGTATTGCAGACCGGTAAATTGAATGAAAAAGTAGGAAGTAATTGATAGAAAGCCCAAGGCAATAAAAATGGGAATATCGCTACGATTGATGGTATTATCGCGGCGCATAAGCGTTAATATAATTCCAAATATTAGCGAAGCTAGCACGAAGCGCAGTATAACTAGATTCAGGGGCAGTAGTTCACGCAGCCCAACTTTTGCCGCGGCAAAAGATGTCCCCCATAGGAGGGAGGCGATCGTTAAGGACAGGTAAATATACAGTGTTGGATGGTTATACATAGGACTGCTCCTTTAAATTGACTTTGTTGCACAAATACCATTATACTAAAATTATTGCATTGTGCCAAAATATTCCCGATTTTACTTAGCTAATTGTAGTGAATAATGCGCGTTTTAGCTGATGTGCTTAGTTAAGGCAGGAATTTAAAACATTGGTACGAAATTACAGAAATAATCTAACAAAACCAGGAGGTTATTCAATGGGTTCTATAGGCTTAGTAGATGGAAGAATTGTTGATCTATCAGAAAAAGTCTTGCCGATGGAAGATCGAGGTCATCAATTTGGTGATGGAGTTTACGAAGTAACAAGAGTATACAATAGCAAGTGCTTCGCTTTGGAGCCGCATCTAAATAGAATGTTTCGCTCTCTACGTGAATTAAGAATTCCGGCTACATACACAATGGAAGAGCTAACTGAGTTTCATGAATTGCTGATCAAGGAAAGCGGTATTGATGAAGGCTCAATTTATTTGCAAATTACTAGGGGAGTGTCGCCGCGCGGTCACGCATTTCCGGAAAAAGTTGAACCCCGTCTTACAATGTCTATACGTCCAGTTAATGATTCAGCTAATAAAGTCTTAAGGGAAAACGGTGCTAAGGCTATCGTCATTCCTGATGAACGTTGGCTCCGCTGTGATATTAAATCACTAAATTTGCTTGGAAATATCTTAGGGAAGCAACGTGCTAAGGAAGCGGGATGCTTTGAAGCAATCATGGTACGTGATGGCTTCGTCACCGAAGGAACAAGCAGTAATTTCTTTATTGTAAAGGACGGACTTCTTTGGACATATCCATCAAGTAACTTAATTTTGAAGGGTATTACCAGAACGATCTTAATTGATAAAATCCTTCCCAAATTAGATCTTATGGTTATTGAAAAACCTTTTAGCGCAAATTTTGCTAAAGATGCCGATGAAGCTTTTGTCACTGGAACTAATTCGGAAATTACTCCAATCACAGTAATTGATGGCAAGCCTATTAAAGAGGGGACAGTAGGACCAATTACCAAGCAATTGCAGCAAGCCTATAGTAACTTAATCGCCGAAGAATGCGGTAAAAAAAATTGATATTAAAAATAGCAGGTTACATACCTGCTATTTTTAATATCAATAAGATTGCAAATGGTAGATATAATAATAGCGTACGATATATTATTAGGGAGTGTTTTATGCAGAAAACTTTTACTGGATTACCTTATTATCAGTGGATGATATTTGGAGTAGCTATGATGGGGACTTTTATGGCCACCCTTGATTCGAGTATAGTAAATGTCGCTTTGCCAGTAATCGCATCTAGCTTAGGTGCTGATTTGACAACTATTCAATGGGTAGTAACAGCTTATCTCTTAACAATATCAAGTCTCCTTCCGATGTTTGGCAGAATTGGAGATATGTTCGGAAGACGCATGATTTATACACATGGCTTTCTGATTTTTACAATAGGTTCGATAGCCTGCGCAATAGCATCTAGTGTTGGGTTAATAATAGCAGCAAGAGTTTTACAGGCAATAGGAGCAGCTATGATTATGTCTAACTCACAGGCTATTATTGCTGTTGCCTTTCCTGGTAAGGAACGTGGCAGGGCGTTAGGCTTAATTGGAACAGTAGTTGCATTAGGATCAATGAGCGGACCTGCATTGGGTGGAGTTCTTGTCGGGGCCTTTGGTTGGGAATCAATATTTTATGTGAATGTTCCAATAGGACTTACTGCTTTTCTTGCAGGAAAACTAATTTTACCAGATGATGAAGAACGAAAATCTGAAAGCTTCGATTTTTGGGGAGCTATACTGTTCTCATTAGGGATGGTCAGCTTATTGTGGGTTCTAAGTCAAGGTCATGAATGGGGATGGTTGTCATATAAATCGATTGTCTTTTTGATAGTGGCGGCGATTTCTTTAGGCGCTTTTTTATTTCACGAACAACAAATGGCTCATCCAATGATTGAGCTATCTTTGTTTAAGTCCTGGCCTTTTACAGCGGGGAGCTTAACCGGTCTATTGTCATTTATGGCAATGTTTTCAAATACAATGCTGATGCCCTTTTATCTGCATTCTGTACTGAACTTAACACCTACCCAGATGGGAATTGTCATTTCCCCTTTTCCGATAATGATGGCTATAACGGCGCCGATAAGCGGATATTTGTCTGAACGTATTAACCAAATTTATTTAACAACCAGTGGCTTGGCAATCGTAGTTGTTGGCTTGCTATATTTGTCGACACTAAATGAACAGGCAGCCTTGTGGCATGTAGCAATTGGACAGGCTGTCATGGGCTTGGGCAACGGAATATTTCAGTCACCTAACAATAACAGCGTATTAAATGCTGTACCGCAGAAAAATATTGGTATGGCCAGTGGAATTAATGCTTTGGTTCGTAATATTGGAATGGTTAGCGGTACCGCTGTAGCTGTATCAGTCTTTGAAAATAGGCGGCAGCAAATTCTTAATAGTACTGTATCTCCTGATTCTGTCCGCCTTTTAACTGCTTTTCTCGAAGCTTACCACAGTGCTTTAATAGTTGGGGCAGGTTTTGCACTGCTTGCCTTGCTAATTTCTTTAAGTCGAAGAGGTTATACTAAATAAGATCAGGCAATGAGTGCTTATGTAATGGTAGTAATGTGAAAGGAGGTATGTAGTATGATATATAAAATTACTCCTAGTGCAAAAAAATTTATTGCTAGTCAAGAGAATATCATTACTGCGAAGATTGAACAAAGAATGAGCTTTGGCTGAGGTGGGCCAAGGACAACTTCCTACCCGTCCGTGCGACTGGGGAAACCTGAACAAGGTGTAAGTGAGGAATATATACAGGAAACCGTGGATGGTGTTACCGTCTATAGTCATAATAGCATTCAACGTCTCTCAAGCCCTATGAATATTGATATTGATGTAGAGGGCTCTGAGTTAACTACTAGATTAGTAATGCGGGGCGTTTCCAATGAAATTCATATCGGAACTTGTTAAAAAAAATAAAGTGAGGGTGACCTCACTTTATTTGTCTATAAGAAAGCATATCTATCTTTCTTATAGATCTAAGTGCAACCAACGGCTATCGCATTCGCCTAGCTCTGCGTTAGCCGGGTTTTCTAATGAATTTATTAAGTTGTATTTGTTTATAGTTTTATACCAATATAGCCTCCAGAAGTAAAGGGTGCTACTTCAATTGAACTTTGGGGAAGTATTTCAAAATGCTTAAAGAACTTCTTTGCGCCAACATAAGCACCTTTTGAAGCGTAGCGGACCGGAAAGGAATTGTTTTTGTGTTCAGCTAACGGAAGCAGACCCACAGCATTATTTTTGCAATCATAACCTAGCATGCAAAACTGGTGGTCGTTAAGTAATTCACTAGCTCGTTTGTTAAATACTATTCGGCCGTTAGTTCTTAGTTCTACTATAGGTTCATCTGTTTTTACGATTTTTTCGCGGTGTGGTTGAAATAGGTTAAATGAATAATCCATGTAAATTCACTCCTAATATATAAGTTCTATATAGAGTATGCTCAGTTTTTCCAAATTATATAATAAGTGGTTAGATTTTTAAAACATTATTAAAAGTTTGACTTATCAGATACTAGAATGATACGATAATAGTTGAGTATATTAACTCGAAAAATTCTCAGATAATAAGGGGAGGTTTGGCTTAGTGCGACAAGTCTGGCTGCAAGTGTTTACTACTATGATTTGTGGCTCAATCGTAAAATTTGCTTTGCCTAATATGTATTTATGGGTAATAGTTGATTTGATTGTTTTTGGTATTGCATATATGATATTGCGGCGATATCCTTATATCGATTTTAAGAAGAGTATGCTTTTTATTGGCGGGCTTACTGTGATTAATTTATTGGTGGATATAAGAATTATCAACGACATGGTTGGAAATATAGCAAGCCTCGTGATAGTTGGGTGGGTAATGTTTGGCGGTCTTGGTAAAGGATTGCCCAGCATACGGCATAAGTGGCATAAATAGTCAAAGCGCCGTACGGTAGTACGGCGCTTTAATTTATATAAAAAGGATTAGTATGAAACAAAAAAGATTAATTGAGCTATCACTATGGTTGGTTGTTCTGATCTGGGCAGGCAATTATACGATAGGAAAGTTTGGTATTCGAGATTTTTCACCGAATATATTTACGTTATTACGGTTTTCTATCGCAACTCCTATTATGTATGGACTTTTGTTTTGGCGTGAAGGTGGTTTGAATTATTCACGAGAGTTTCTTCCGAGGATTGTGATTATTGGTATAGTTGGTGTTGCGCTTTATCAGTCAATGTTTATGACTGCACTCAAGTATACTACAGCAACAACAGTTGCCCTCATGCTAGGTATTTCACCGATATCTACCGCCATTTGCGGCGCAATTACGGGTCAAGAAAAAATAAGTTCTTCCGTTATTTTAGGTTGTTTTACTTCTTTTATTGGGTTGTTTATGGTAATAAAGTTTGGCTATGGCGAGTTAGGTCTTAGTATGGCTACTTTGTACGGTGACTTCATTGCCTTCGCTGCTGGGGTGCTATGGGGGATTTATCCAATCCTAGTAACACCAATATTGAAAAAGCATTCTGCTTTGTGGGCGACTAGCCATACCTCGCTAATTGGGACAATATGCTTACTTATATATTCTTGGCCCGAAATTGGCAATATAGACTGGTATGCAATCAGTATACCTGCATGGGTGTCGCTTTTTTACTCTGCCATCCCTGTTACAGTTATCGCTTTAATACTTTGGTATAGCGGTATTGAAAAAATAGGGTCCAATCAGGTTATGATTTATATGTATATGATTACGCCAGTAGCAATAGCAATCGCAGCGTTGGTTATCGACGAAAGAGTAAATTTATTGCAGGGAATAGGCGCATTGATAGCAATGCTGGGAGTATACTTAGTAAAGAAAAGGCCAGCCCGGGACTATGCTGAAAAGCAGTAATGAAATGTCCCTGGAGAAAGAAGCATGAGTTGAAGGGCTGTGATGTATTATATGGCTTATAATCACCAGATTCTAACTAGAACGGCGCTGCTGCTTGCTCTTACGTTGCTATTTCAGTCGTTAAGACTATTTATACCTTTACCGGCGGTCATGTCAGTCTTCTTTATAGGAAGTCTTGTAAATGCCTGCCTTTTGATTGCCGTAGATTGCGCAGGGATTAAATCGGCTATTACTATTGCTATCTTAGCGCCGATTATTGCTTACTTTCAGCAATTGCTATTTATGCCTATTTTCATTATGCCAATTGCTATTGGGAATATTTTATATGTATTGATATTTACGCTGAAAGGTAAATGGAGCTACTGGTTGGCTGTAGGAATGGCTGCTGTTATCAAGACATCGTTTTTATATGCCAGTTTTCTATGGTTAACTGCATTTATCGCGATGCCTTCTTCTGTTATTAAGGGAATAATATTTATAATGAGTTGGCCGCAGCTAGTTACAGCTGGATTAGGTGGTTTTATCGCATTTATTATTATCAAGAGAATTAAATGTGAATAAGTTTAGTCCTTTTCGGATTTGCAGTAGCATTTTAGGCCGCTAGGATTAAAGCAGGCGTTACATGAAATACAAGATGCTTTCAGTTGTTGTTTCTCGCGCAGACGGACTATAAGGTCGGGTTCCTTTATAAAAGGTCTGCTAATCGCTATCATGTCTGCAGTACCGTTTTCTAGAACATTTTCCATTACCTTTAGTGACCGTAGTCCTCCGACTAAAATTACGGGGATATTTACTGTGTTTTTTATCGCTTGTGCCGCTTTGTCAAAGTAGGCCTCCTGTTCGGGTCTGATAATACCAGGTCTAGACATGGCTCCCTTGGCTTCCTTAATCCCGCCGCTCACTTCGATAGCGCATACGCCGAGGTTTTCGAGAAGTTTTGCTGTAAATAGGACATCGTTAAGTGATAGATATTCTTGCCCTGTAAAGCCGTCAGTTGAGTTTAGCTTTACAAGGATAGGGTAATCACTGCCGACTAATTTTCTTCCCCGAAGCAAAATCTCTTTTAAAATACGAGTTCGATTCTCAACTGAGCCACCCCAGTCGTCATTACGGCGATTAGTATATGGAGAAATAAATTGAGATAAGGCGTAGCCATGAGCAATGTGGAGCTGTACACCATCGCAGTTTGCGGCATCTGATCGGGCCATTGCTGCTGCAAAGTCATCAATAAGCTGCCATATTTCAGCCTCAGTCATTTCCCGAGGGGTAATCCCCGTGCTATTGTCAGTAACAGCCGAAGGAGCCATTGGTAGATTATTTTCAGTTAACGACAAGGAAGTTTGTCGGCCTGCATGAGATATTTGCATAATTAGTTTCGAACCATGTTTGTGAACGGCATCAGCTAGCTTTCGATAGCCGGCAATAAAGCAATCGTCATAGATGCCATTTTGTCGAATACTAGCTCGGCCTAGAGGATGCATTACATAAGAATGGGCAGTAATAATAATACCGACATCGTTTTTAGCTAGAGTTTCATATAAAGCAACCTCATCATCTGATATACTTCCGTCAATATTCCCAAGAAAATCTTGAGTTGCCGATCGGACAAATCGATTTTTAACAATCATTGATCCAATTGAGATGGGACTAAAAAGCGTGGTCATACATAATCACTCCTTTATTTAAATAATCTCATTAGTAATGGACCATTATTTTTTAGCCAAGTACGGTGTTCCTGAAAATTAGGACAGTTCTTTGCCACTAGCTGCCAGAAGTTTTGGGAATGGTTTGGGAAGACCAGATGGCAAAGCTCGTGTATAACTAAGTAATCAATCACATCGGGCGGAGCCATAACTATGCGCCAGTTATAATTAATTGTACCGAGACTCGAGCAACTGCCCCACCTTGTCTTTTGATCTTTGAGATTTAATTTAAGTGGACTGACAGCAAGATGTTTAGCCCAATAGCGGGTACGGTTTTCTAAAATTTGGAATGAATTCGTCTTATACCAATTAATTAAAAAGCTATTAAGTAACTTGCCATTATCCATTGCGGTAGGCATATTTACTGATATGTTATCTTCTTTTAATTCTATGTAAGCAGATGCAATTTCTTGGCTAATAACTTTCAATTTGTAGGGTCTTCCGAGAAAGAGAAGCTCGCAACCATCAATAATTGAACTGTTTATTGACATCTCAGATATTGATTTTAGGCGAGTCGATTTGCTGATTATCCATTGCGCCTTTTCTGTCAACAAATTATTGATGTCAAAGTTTCGAGCACCTGCCGGTACAGATATTTCGATTTTATCATAAGCGGTTAATTTTAATTGAATGGTTTTGCGTCGCTTGCAAAGTTTCAACGTATATGTAAATGTATTACCGCAAAGTGAAATTTCAGGCATTTGAGTATCTCCTTTTAACTTTCTTATAAAATTGGGCGTAGATATAAAAGTTCCTGCCAAGGTATCCTTATTTTATTTAATTTATCACTCAGTAGACATCTTACGCAGCGTTCTTTTAGACACAATATTGACTTCATAGTATTTGCCAGTTGGTTAGAAAAATAATAATATAAAGATAGTTGAATCAACCAATGGACTCCGCCTGTGCTGATTTAGCTACGACGAGTGTTCGGTAAAGGAGTAATCATGAGTTCAAAGCGCAGTCATCTATGTTTTGATACAGAAATTGGCAGTCAAAAACCGGAAAGTATTATAAATACTGAGGCCGTTTGTCCATTTTGTGATCGCACTAAGCTTTCCGGAATTATAGAACAGAGGGGCTCAATTATTTTAGTAAAAAATAAATATCCCGTACTCAAAGAGGCGTTCCAAACTGTCCTTATTGAAACTGAGGAATGTTTTTCGGAGTTATCTTTGTATAGTAAGGAACATTTGCATGCTGTTATTAGGTTCGGAGTGGAAAAATGGTTAGAAATGAGTAACTCAGGAGAATATGCATCTGTTATTTACTATAAAAATCATGGACCATTTTCTGGGGGAACTATCCGTCACCCTCACATGCAGATAGTGGGATTAAAGTGTATTGACTATCAGGAAAAATTAAAATGCGAATATTTTGAAGGAATTGTAATCCACCAATCGCCAGGCGTAGAATTAAATATTTCACTAAAACCCAAGGTTGGTTTTTTTGAATTTAATGTAATTCTTAGGGACCGTGACAAGATTGACATAATGGCAGATTATATACAAATGCTTGCCCATTATGTGTTGAACTATTTTCATCGTAAATGCAGCAGTTACAACCTGTTCTTTTATCAGGTAGGTGAAACAATAATAGTAAAAGTGGTGCCCCGTTTTATTACATCTCCATTATTCATTGGTTACTCAATACCGCACGTATCAAGCAGAACAAATGATGTTGTAAAAGAAGTGCAGAGGCGCTACTTTCACGATAATGAATGAATTTAACCCAAGAACTGCTAAAGTGATTCCCTTGCTAGATCATCTAGTAAGGCTATTCCTAATTTATTAACTATAACCATAAAACTATATTGTTTAATTATATAGAATTGATAGAGTAAAGGGGCATCCGTATGTGTGGAGGTCCCTTTTAGCGTTTGGAATAATGTAAAACTATATTTCTAAAGAAAATTATTGCATATATGGTAATAATATGATAAAAATGAGAAATAAACCCATTTGTATAGAGGTCAGAAAATAGGAAGAACCTGAGAGAATAATTAAACATATGTTAATCTAAATAAGAATGCTCCTTGTCTAACAATTTATGAACTGAATAAAAGGCATGACTACAAAATATCTAAAACGACATATTTTTTGAAATAGTATTCAAGCAACTTGTTGAAGCAATTTTTAATTCAATGAGTTGCTTTTTTATATTTGTAATAGCGTCTCATTGTATAGCGACGGGCACCTCTCAATAATGGAAATCAAGTGTCAGAACGTAAAAAAACATCAGCATATCTGCTATTCTGGACAGGAAGATAAAGAGCTCTTAGTTAGATTCAGATTATGGAGACTGGGTGTTACATATGTGGTTATGAACATGGGGTAATAAGGAGGGAAGATAATGGCAGGTATGCAAAGGTCGTGGCGGCGCGCTTGGGGACGGGACAAGCCTACTTGGCAAAGTATGGCGATGGTTAATATTAGACGCATACGGAAAAAAGCTAAAAACAACACCGCCGGTGACTTGTTAACTAGACGTAAGAGCCTCGCGAAACAGGTAGCAGCAAGTATTGCTGTCATACAATTAATTAGCAGCATGGGCCTAGATAGTGCTTACGCCAGTGTTGTCACCATTGACAAAAGAACAGCAACGCAAGTAGACGTTAGCGGAAATATTACTAATGTATATACTAATACTTTTAGCAATAGCGGTAAAAATGCTTTTAACTCTTTTAAGGATTTTACGATAACGTCTGGAGACATTGTAAATCTGCATTTTTCGAATGTCGCCAATACCATGACGGCAACTAATTTGCTTAACTATGTGACCGGCGGGAACGCATCAAATATTGATGGCATGCTTAATGGAATAAAGAATGGGCAAATTGGCGGTAATGTATACTTACTGAATCCTAATGGGATTATGGTCGGATCTACGGGTGTAATTAATGTCGGTAGTTTAACACTTAGTACTTCAAAAAGCTCATTTGGTAATCAACTAGATACAGAGCGGTCAATTGAAAGTATTCTCGCGGGTTCTCCTAGCGGTGATATTACTATACAGGGGAAAATTAATACTGTAACAGGTGCAACGCTGCTGGGTAAAAAAGTAGCCAACGGCGGTGTTCTTCAGACCGGTGCGGCGTATACCCATAACCCAAGTAACGTCGACTTTTCCGATATAGTGAATACTAATGATTTGCAGTATGGAACAAAGCTGAATGTTGAAAATGGCAATATCGTTATTTCAGCCAGTGATAGTTTTGAGAATACTGGCACGATAAGCACTCACTCTACTTCGATTAATGATGCGGTGAAAATTGCCGCTCCGACGGTAATGCTAAGCGGCAATATTCTCACTGGCGGCGCTAGCGTGGAAGTAAAGGCAATAGACAGCATTACTGTTAATAATGATGCACTGTTATCTACCCGGCAGGTTGCCGTCGATAGTTCAATGGCGAATATAAAGAACGGTAAGGCAATTGGCGTAGGAAAGGCGGGGAATGTTAGTTTAGCCGTTAATCATACAACCTATAAAGATAAGGCCAATGTTGATATTAGTAAAGCAATCATTGATGCATCTGGAACTGGAGTAGTGGATACCAGCGGAAATATATCAATTATTGCTTCCAGCCAGGATCAATTGTTTTCTTGGGCAATGACGGGCCCGGATGCGCAGGTCGCTATAAAGGATACTGCCATTAAGGGTAATAATATTAGCATCAAGGCGATTGCAAAAAATGATGCTGCTGATACTCCAACCTTTGATGAGCTTAATGATGTTAATGATCCTAAGAATACTACTTCATTAGAGAATTTAAAAAACAGTGAGAGCAGTATTGGAAACACACTGATAAGCACCTTAGGTAACTTGCGTGCAGGCGTATCAGTCAGTAACGTGCATGCCAAGGCAACGGTGATCCTTGATGATAAGGCCAAGCTTATGGCTGACAAGGATGTGCAGGTCAGTACAGTGGCATCATCGGCTGTTAATTCTATGCTCTTTTCAGTTATCGGCGGAGCAGGGGTCGCATTTTCCGATGCTAAAGCACTGACCACAATTAAGAGTGATGCTGAAATTATAGCAGGCAATAATGTTGATGTGTCAGCAACAACAAAAAACACCATCAATATGAGTACCAAGGCCATCCCAGTCGTAGCCGGTCTGACACCGCTCAATATGTTGGTAACCTATGCAAACATGACATCAGATGCCACGGCTGTATTGGAAGCTGGCTCAAGTATTGATGCGGGCGGAACATTAAACGTAAAGGCTGGCAGTATTAAGGACATGACTACTGCAGCTTCGGCCTCGGCCGCCGGAGGTTATTTTGCGGCTGGTGTAGCAATAAGTGATTCGGATGTGAGCGCCAATGCAGAAATCGCTGGCAAGGTCAAGGCTGGCAATGTTGCCGTAGATGCCACGGTCGATACAGTGCAAAATAATACTTGGGCTGAGGCCAGTGTAGGCGACGGCGAGCCTGGTTCAGGGTTGGACTTGGCTGTGGACTGGATATCCAATTCGTTTGGCGTATGGGTAAAGGACAAATTGGGATTAGGCAAACCGCCTAAATCTGCTCCGCCGTCAGTCGGTATTACGGGAGCAGTAGCGGTCACATTGTCAGACGATCATGCTACCACTAAAATAACCAGTACAGGAACAACCGTTTTGGCAGATGGCAGTACAGTCGCCAATGCGGTGAAGTCACAGGGTGATATCACAGTCACTTCGAATGTAATCGATATTATGAAAACCGCGGCGATTGCCCAGCAAAAACAGCGGGAAGAGAATAATGTCCTAAATCATCCGACCGATGCCAATAAAAAGGCAGCCGGTGTTTCGGCTGCCGTGATTTATGGCCAGTATAATAATTCTGCCGATGCCTATATCGGCGATAATGCAGTTGTTGACGCTAAAAAGAAATTATCGGTCAACTCCAGTGTCAATATACCCTTTGCGAATAACTGGGGAGATATCGACAAGCTTACAACAAATCTTTCAAATGCTTTTTTAAGCTCAAATCTGGGGTTAGATAAGGCCATGTTTACCAGCTGGGCACAAGCCAGCAGTGATGGTGACAAAGGGACCGGGTCAGCCTCGGTTGATATTATGAATTTTACCAACAAGAGCAATGCCTACATTGGCAAAGGAGCATTGATTAACCAGGACACCACGTTTAATAGCGACCAAACGAGCAATGACGTCAGTGTGACAGCTAAAACCAATATAACCACCCTGGATCTTGCCGGTATGCTAAAATCACCGCTTGATGACCTGATTCAAGCGGCAAGAGACAAGTCTGACCCCATGTTGAGCGCCTTTGGCAGTACAAGCGGCGGAACAGGTGTAGGCGGGGCGGTGCTGGTTACACTTGAAGACAATACAACTAAAGCATATATAGATGAAGGCAGTAAAGTAAACGCCCATGATTTAACAGTCGATGCGGATACCAAAGTTAAGAATATTTCAATCGGAGCTGCGGGCGGTAAGGCGGCTGACATTGGTTTTAACGGTACAGCTACCGTTAATATGATTGATAATACGACATATGCACAGATTATCAAGGCTGATACTGTCGCAGCAGCCAATGATATCAACGTAAAGGCAGCAGATGATATTTATAATATTGATGCCGCAGGTGGGGTGACAGAAAGCAGCAGTGTTGGTGTTGGTGTTTCTATCGCCTTTAACGATATTGCAAGGGATACACAAGCTTCGGTGAGCGGTAATCTTACAGCAGCCGAAAGCTTAGACGTAAATGCAGCGAACACTGGCGGCATTACGACAGTATCGCTGGCCGGCAGTGTAACTGCGGACAAGCCATCCAAGCCGCAGCCCAACGAAGAAGACAAGGATCCGGTCGAATATATCCGTTATTTGTTCGCGGATGAGGATGCAGATACGGCAACCGATCCAATGAGCGAAATTGAAAAAAAATTGTCTGACTTGTCTTCCAAAGATTCCGCTGGGAATAAGTCCCAATCAGGACTTAGCGCGGCAGGCAATGTATCGATTAATCTTGCTAATGAGAAGGCAGTGGCGTTTATCGGTGATAATAGTGTAACACCGGTTACTACAACTATTACAGCCAAAACGAGCAACATTGAGGCCAAAAATGACTCTGGCGTTTATGCACTGTCCGGTGCTGTTGCAATTGCGGCCAATGCCGATCCTAACTCCAAAGGACTGGCCGGTGCTTTTATGCTAAACAAGGTGGATGAAACGACTGCAGCGTATGCCAAGAATGCCACTATTAAAGTAACAGGCACTGGCGCTAGTGACGGATTATCCTTAAAGGCTGCTAATGACGCTGATATTGTAAGTATTGCCGCCAGCGGCGGGGTTGCGCCAAGCGGAAAGGCCATAGCTGGTCAGGTTAGTTTAAATATGATCGACAATACTACTTCGGCCTATGCGGATAATTCTGTGATTACAACAGCCAATGATATGACGGTGGCGGCAGATGACAATGCCACCATTACCGCAGTGGGAGGTGCTGCAGCGTATGGCGGCTCAGCTGGCTTCGGGGCTTCAATTGCCGTTAATTTAATGGATAACACCACCGAAGCATATATTAATAATTCTCAGGTAACTGGCACGAACAACGAAAGTGATGTCAGTGTAGCGGCCGCAGAGGACAGTACAATTACGGCAGTAACTGCCGCCGTTGGTGCCAGTCGGGGTTCAATGGCCGGAGCCTTTTCGGCCACAGGAAATGCGCTTACCAATACGACAAAAGCATATATTACCAATGGTCAAGCGGGCAGTACCGCGGTTGACACCAAGGGGAGTGTAGCGGTAACCGCTGAAGATGAGGCCAAGGTGACTTCAATAGCTGGTGCAGGTGCTGTAGCCGCTGGCGGCAGCGGCGTCGGGGTTGGAGCCTCGGCAGCCGTGCTAGTAACCAACAATACGGTCAGTGCAGCTATTGGTGATAATACAAGAATTAATGCTCTAGGCAATAATGCGGGCATTGCAATCGATGGCAAAGTAACTGCGGGCTTGGCAGTATCGGCTAAATCAGAAGAAGAGCTAATTACTCTCGCGGCTGGCGGAGCCGGCGGTGGGAGTGCCGGTATCGCAGGCTCGGCCACGGTAAACGTTCTAAATCAGCAAAGCAAGGCTTTTATCGGCAAGGACGCAGCTATTAATGCTGTGAATACAGAGGCGGGACCGGCCCAGAGTATCAGTGTGACCGCTGCCAATACAACCGATCTGACCGGGTTGGCCGGAGCATTGGCCATCGGTAAAACGGCGGGCATCGGTGCAGGCGTCAGCACAGTAGTGATTACTACTGATACCGAGGCGTATCTAGATTCCGGTACAGATGTTCAGGCTAAAAACAATGTAATTATAAAAGCCTCATCGAAGGAAAATGTGACTTCTTTTGCCGGCGGTGTAGCCGGTGGCGGTGAGGCAGGAATCGCAGGAGCAGCCGGTGTCGATGTCATACATGCAAGTACCAAGGCTCACATTGGCAATGAGAGTGATACTCTAACCAATAAGGCATCAGTAACTGCGGATGGCAGTGTGGTGGTAGCCGCTCAAGATGATATTAATCTCAACCTTGTTGCAGGGACGGCAGCATACGGCGGAACTGCCGGTATCGGTGCATCGATAGGGGTTGGCGTAGTTACCCAGACAACGCAGGCTTATATTGCCAACTATGCAGATATTCAGGCTAATGCGGCCAAAGATGCGGTTAATATTGATAATGGTGAGTTTGAAATAAATTACAGCGATTATTCCGGCGGGGCAGGAGAAATAAAAACACCGGAACTTTCTAGTAGTGATCAATATATCAGTAAAGTAGACGACAAAGCTCTGTTAAGCAAACAACGGGGAGTTGCGCGCAGTGCAGCATCGGTCAAAGGTGTGGCCGTTACGGCAACCAGTACCGACAATATTAAGACCGGAGCTGCCGGAG
>Ga0074195_1000464_pt1 | contig 80433 bp, 86 predicted proteins | sample EPASupsiteHSE623_FD_64525 | JGI IMG/M metagenome (GOLD analysis project Ga0074195, IMG submission 64525) | Bioremediated contaminated groundwater from EPA Superfund site, New Mexico - Sample HSE6-23 | ecosystem: Environmental > Aquatic > Deep subsurface > Groundwater > Contaminated ...
GCTTGGTCGTAAATTCCTACCATCATCAGACTTTGCGATTTTTCGGAGCGGATTTGGTGGGCGGCGCTAAGCGCCGCCCACTGTTTTTGCGGGATTGCGCACACTTGGCGCGCGGCCAGAATGAGGTTCGCCTCCCGTGCGATTTTAAAGAAATTCTGTCTCATCCGCCCTTTGGGCGGATTGCTTTGTCCAAAAGCCCAAAAAGAATTTTTGCTTTTCATTGTATTATGGTAAAATATATTTGCGACAAATAACTAATGGCTTTTTCTAATAGCCGTCTTCGGAACTTATCTAAGTCATTAGGTTTGTCGCACCGAGGGCGGCTATTTGAGTTTAAAAAAAATAACATAAAAACATATGCAAAAATTCTTTTTGTATGCCCGCAAATCCACTGATGTGGAAGATAAACAAGTTTTGTCGATTGAAGCCCAGATCACAGAATTGCGCGCCTTTGCCAGAAACGAAAATTTAGAGATTGTAGAAGAATTGATTGAAAAACAATCGGCGAAAATTCCAGGTCGTCCAATTTTTGACGCTATGCTAAAACGCATTGAAGCTAATGAGGCCAGCGGAATTGTCAGTTGGCACCCGGATAGGCTCGCGCGCAATTCTGTGGACGGCGGAAAAATAATCTATCTTTTGGATTGCGGGCATTTGGAATCATTGAAATTTCCCCAGTTCTGGTTTGATAAGACGCCTCAAGGACTATTCATGCTTTCTATCGCTTTTGGGCAAAGCAAATACTACGTTGATAACTTATCTGAAAACACCAAGCGGGGCTTGCGCCAAAAAGTCCGCAATGGAATTTATCCATGTCTTGCACCAGTCGGGTATCTGAATGATGTACGATTGAAAACAATTATCGTGGACAAAAAGAAAAGTGTCATTATCAGAAAAGCGTTTGAGTTGTACGCCAAGAATAATTCGCGCTTGGACGATATTGCGGAATTTTTGGCGCAACGTGGCATAACCTATCGCAACGGTATTAAGTTTAAAAGAGACAGAATTTCTTTTATTTTATCCAATCCTTTCTATGTAGGATTTTTCAAATTCAAAGGGGAAATCTACGAAGGCAAACACCAGCCAGTTGTTTCAAAGAAAATTTTTGACCGGGTGCAGGAAGTTTTGAAGCAAAGAGGAAAACCAAGGAAAAATAAGCACAACAATCCGAAAGTTTTTTGTGGACTGCTCAAATGTTCTTGCGGAATGGGCATCACCGCCGAAGTCAAAAAAGGCCATACCTACTATCGTTGCACGAAAAAATTAAAGACGGTAAAATGTGCCGAACCATACATTCGCGAGGAACTTTTAGACAAACAACTTTCGGATCTCATTCAAAAATTTTCTTTGAAAAAAGATTGGGCGGATAAATTACTTCTAATGTTAGAAAAAGATAAAAATGATTCCACCCAATCTTTTACCGCTTTTGTTCAAGAAGCAAAGGAAAAAATACAAAAACTAACCATAAAATTACAAAGACTTCTTGATTCCTATTTGGAACAGGATATTGAAAGGGAAATATACCTCGAAAAGAAAAATATTTTTATGTCAGAAAAGAAGTCTTTGGAAGAAAATATATATAGTCTTGAACAAAAGCGAACTGGCTGGGTCGAACCAATGGAAAATTGGATAAAAGAGGCAAGAAACTTGTCTAAAATCGCACGGGAGAACAACCTTTTTTCCAAAAAGGTTGCTGCCAAAGAAATCTTTGGCTCGAACCTCATTCTGGCCGCGCGCCAAGCGCGCGCAATCCCGCAAAAACAGTGGGCGGCGCTTAGCGCCGCCCACCAAATCCGCTCCGAAAAATCGCAAAGTCTGATGCTGGTACCGCCAAGGGGATTCGAACCCCTGATTTCCAGGATGAGAACCTGGCGTCCTAGACCAGACTAGACGATGGCGGCTAATTTCCAACTACATAGTACTCTAACAATTTTATCCAAATTTATCAAGAGTCGGGAATGTCGCAAAAATTGGTTGTCAAAGAGGAAAAATTAGGTTACTATCATAATACTTTATAACTCTAACGGGACATATGGATATCAAAGAAAAATTGGGAGACTTCAAAAAACAACTAGACCAAGAGATGTCAATCTATTTGGACCGGGTTATTTCTGATGCTCAAAAAAAAGATCCTTTCATGACAGACGCGCTTCGCTATGTCAAGACGATGGTTCTTTCCGGAGGAAAACGGCTTCGGCCGGCCCTTATGTACTATGGATACCTTGGCTGTGGCGGAAAGGAAAAAAAAGAAATGTTGAAAACGGCTATTAGCATCGAACTTATTCATGCGTTTCTCCTTATTCATGATGATATTATGGATCGGGATATGAAACGTCATGGAGTGGACACGCTTAATGCGCGTTATCAAAAAATTGGCAAAAGACGCTTCCGTTCTGCCGATGCCAGACACTTCGGTGATTCAATGGCTATTATAATTGGCGACATGATTGGAGCGTTGGGTAATCAAATTATTTTTGAATCCCAATTTGACGCAAAATTGGTGATGAAAGCGCTTTCAAAATTGCAAAGCATCGTGTCATTGACAGTCATCGGACAATCAAAAGATGTCCTTATGGAATACAAGAAAAAAGCGACGGAGAAAGAGGTACTGGAGATGTATGAATATAAAACGGCCAAATATACTTTGGAAGGGCCGCTCCATTTGGGGGCGATTTTGGGCGGAGCAGGGGGCGGTGTCCTGGCTGACTACACCCGATGTTCCATCCCATTGGGAATTGCTTTTCAAATTCAAGATGACATTTTGGGGATTTTCGGTTCGGAAAAAAAATTGGGGAAGTCGATCGGATCAGACATCAAGGAACAAAAACAAACTTTGCTTTTGGTGAAAGCCAAGGAACTGGGAACAGGCAGACAAAGAAAAGAATTGGAACAGATTTTCAAAAAAGACCAAATAACAAAATCAGAGGTTGAAATTTTCCAAAGAATTATGATTGACACCGGCTCTTTGGATTATTCAAAAAAGTTGGCGGAAAGATATATTTTGACGGGAAAGAAGGAAATTGAAAAAATGAGTGTTCGCCCTGAAACCAAGGATTTTCTTTTGGGAATCGCTGATTATATGGTGGCGAGGAATGTTTAGAGCAAAAACCGAGAATCAGGCGTGAAAATAAAAAACGAGTGATTGGAAGAGCATTGCTTGGTTTGGTTTTTTAGGCTAATATTGAAAATATCCATGGATTAGAATGTCGATGGCCAGTTGAATAATAATTTTTTTGTTTTATGGAAAAAAATGTTGGCAATAATATTCCGTTTCATGTGGCGATTATTCCGGACGGAAATCGTCGTTGGGCGAAAGAAAGGGGGCTGAAACCATGGGATGGACATGAAGAAGGAGCAAAACTTTTTGAAAAATTGATTTCGCACTCCTTAGATAAAGGGATAAAATGTTTTTCTATTTGGGGATCGTCTTTGGACAATCTTATAAAGCGTCCATTTCAAGAAAAACGTGCTCTTCTTGACATCTATAAAAGATATTTCGAACGTCTTTTGGAAGGAAAAGAAATTCATGATCACGAGGTGCAAATCAACGTCATTGGCCGATGGGAAGATCAGTTTCCCGAGTCGCTCAAAAAATTGATTTACGAAGCGATAGAAAAAACCAAGCACTACAAAAAAAGGATGCTTAATTTTATGTTGGCTTACAGTGGGACTGATGATATGCTCTTTGCTATTTCCAATGTTTGCCAAAATCATGAAAAGAGCAATCCAATTACTTTTGAGCTGGTAAAAGAAAATTTGATGACATCTGTTCTTCCTCCGGTCGACTATCTCATTCGCACCGGCGGCGAACCGCACAATAGCACAGGATTCATGATGTGGGACACGGCCGATTCGCAGCTTTACTTTTATTCTGGAATGTTCCCTGATTTTACAGTAGAACGTTACCAAGAAGCGCTCGATGAGTATGCCAGGCGGCAGCGAAGATACGGGAGATGAAATAGCAGGCGCAGTTTTATTGTATCTATTCAAGTATAATAAATTTTCAATTATCAATTTACAATTTTCAATCAACGAACTAATTCCAAATTTTTGAAATTAAAATTAGTTTGAAAATTGATCATTGTAAATTGAAAATTCTCTCTTTATGGCTTTAGAATTTACTGATCAAAATTTTGATCAAGAAGTCCTGAAAAGCGATTTGCCCGTGTTAGTGGATTTTTGGGCGCCTTGGTGTGGACCGTGTCAAATGATGGGTCCAATCATCGATGAATTGGCCAAAGATATGGGAGGAAAAGTAAAAGTGGGAAAACTCAACGTTGATGAAAATTCGGGAGTGAGCCAAAGATATTCCATTATGTCTATTCCTAATATGAAGGTCTTTAAGGGAGGGCAAATGGTGAAAGATTTTGTCGGCGTGCAAAATATCGATACCTTGAAAGAAGAATTGGGGAAATTATAGAATTCAAAATCCAAAGTACGAAATTAGAAACAATATCAAAATTAGAATGGATAAAACTTTTGACCTCATCATAATCGGCGCTGGTCCTTCCGGATTGGCGGCTTCTGTTTATGCTTCCAGATACAAACTGGAGCATTTGATTTTTGGCATGGAAGATGGCGGACAAATGAATGAAATTCACCAAATTGAAAACTGGCCGGGAAACATTTCAATTTCTGGGCGTGAATTGGTGGGGAATTTCATCTCGCATGTTGAAAATTATGGCGTGAAAATCAATCATGAATCGGTGGTTAACCTCAAGAAAATTGCTGATGAACGATTTGAAGTGGAAACTTCTCGAGGAAAATATGTTGCGCGCTCGGTGATTTTGGCGATGGGAGCGGAATATCGAAGAATGAATATTCCCGGAGAAAAAGAATTCATCGGAAAAGGCGTGTCCTATTGCGCCACGTGTGACGCAATGTTTTTTAAGGATAAGACAGTTGCGGTGATTGGCGGAGGAAATAGCGCGGCGGTGGTGGCTTTGGAGCTGGCGGATTTTGCCGATAAAGTATACCTTATTTATCACGGGAACAAATTGACTGCCGAACCAGTCTGGATGGAAAAAATGGCTGATAGTGCGAAAATAACAAAAGTTGATGATACGGGTGTTTTAGAAATAAAGGGCGAGGAAAAAGTTGAAAAAATAATCTTAGACAAGCCTCACGAAGACAAAACATTTTTGAAGGTGGATGGTGTTTTTATCGAAATCGGATCGGAACCTGGAGTGGAGTTGGCAAGAAAGTTGGGGATAGAAACGGATGACGGAAACTACATCAAAGTTAATGCGGACCAAAGCACCAGCCTCCCGGGGATATTCGCTGCCGGCGACATCACTACCGGCTCCAACAAATTTCGCCAAGTCTTAACCGCCGCTTCAGAAGGAGCCATCGCTTCATCCAGCGCGTATAAGTTTGTAAAATTGAAATAGAAACATGAAAAAAAATCAATCTGGTTTTCAGGCCATAAAAATATCGAAAAAACTTGGAGGAAAAATTGAAATTAGAAGCAAAGTAAAACTGACCAAAGAAAACTTGCCGGTTCTCTATACCCCGGGGGTTGCGGAAGTGTCAAAGGCGATTGCCGCGGATAAAAAACTTTCCAAGATTTATACCATACAAAAAAACACGGTGGCGGTCATTTCTGACGGATCGGCGGTTTTGGGACTGGGAAACATTGGGCCGGAAGCGGCTATGCCGGTTATGGAAGGCAAAGCCTTGCTTTTTAAAGAACTTGGAGGAGTGGATGCGATTCCTATTGTTCTTGCAACACAAGACACGGAAGAAATCATAAAGACAGTGAAATTTTTGGCGCCGAGTTTTGGCGGAATAAATCTCGAAGACATTTCCGCTCCCAGATGTTTTGAAATTGAAGAGCGGCTCAAAAAAGAATTGGATATTCCTGTTATGCATGACGATCAGCATGGAACGGCCATTGTGGTTCTCGCGGGACTGATTAACGCCTTAAAAGTGGTCAAAAAAGATATTAAAAAAATCCGAATAGTTGTCTCCGGTTCGGGGGCAGCCGGAATTGCCATTACAAAGCTTTTGTTTAAATATGGAGCCAAAGACATTCTTATGATTGATCGGATGGGAGTCATTTACGATGGTCGAAAAGATGGCATGAATGAGGTGAAAATTCAAATGGCTAAAATCACCAACCGAAAAAAAGTCAAAGGCGGTGTTCGGGATGCGCTTCGCGGCGCTGATGTTTTCATCGGGGTTTCCGCGCCAAACATTCTCACTGAAGAGGATGTTCTTACCATGAAAGAAAAAGCGATTGTTTTTGCTATGGCTAATCCGGTGCCGGAAATCATGCCCGACCGGGCGCATTCTTGCGGATGTTATATCATGGCTACGGGAAGATCTGATTTTCCTAATCAACTCAATAATGTCCTGGCTTTTCCGGGAATTTTCAGAGGGGCGCTTGACAATCAGGTGAAAACTATCACTGACGACCACAAAATTGGAGCAGCCCAGGCGATTGCAGGATTGATAAAAAATCCGACAGCTGATAGAATAATACCAGAAGCGCTTGACCGGAAAGTGGTCAATGCGGTGGCAAAAATAATTAGGTAGCTTTAACATAAAGCACATAACAAAAAAACAAAAAAAGTTTCCTGTTATATGTTTCATGTTTCATGCAGATGAAAATACTAAGACAAAAAATAGAAATAAAAAGCACCACGCAAATTGAATTTGTCGACATAACCGCGAAAGTCGAAGAAGTCATTGAACAGTCCGGGGTCAGGGAAGGGCAAGTGTTGGTCTATTCGCCGCATACTACCGCGAGCATTGTAGTCAATCACAATGAGTCCATGCTTATTCAGGATTTCATGCGGACGCTTTATCGGCTGGTTCCGGTGACGGACAGATATTCCCATGATCTTTTTGAACTTAGTCGCGCCAATTCTTCCGATGGCAGGAGTAATGGCCATTCTCATTGTAAAGGGATGCTCCTTAGCGTCAGTGAAACGTTGCCGATCGAGAAAGGAAAAATAATTCTCACCGAAAAACAGAGCATTTTTCTTGCCGAACTTGATGGGGCGAGGAAAAGAGATGTGATTGTTCAAGTGATGGGGCTATAAAAAATATGCAAAGATTTTTTTACGCCTAACGAAATGATGTATAGTAAAAAAACCATTCTAATCATGCTTATATTCCTGGTAATCCTAGCCGGTTTTTTTTATTTTCGCCACGGAGTGTATTATTCTAAGACAGCAGGTACAACTTCGGTTTCTTTTAAAATAGTGAAAGGCGATGGTGTGGAGGAAATCGGCGCGAAGTTGGAAAAAGAAAAACTGATTAACAACAAGTATTTTTTTTACTATTACATAAAAACTCACAATCTGACTGGAAAGATATTGCCAGGCGAATACCAGATAAATTTTGGAATGACCATTCCGGACATCTCAGAGAAACTTACCACGCCGCAAGATTTGACGGCGCGTATTACTTTTCCAGAGGGGTTGACTCTTTCCAAGATGGCGGACATCGTTGAAGAAAAAGGATTCAACAGAACTGAATTTTTGGGCTTGGTCGAAAATGCAGGAAACTTTAAGAACGAATATTCTTTTTTGCAAGATGAAAAAATCAAAACTTTGGAAGGCTATCTTTTTCCGGATACCTATTTTATAGCAAAAGACGCGCGGCCGGCGGTGATTGTCAAAAAAATGTTGGATAATTTTGAAAGCAAAATCACGCCGGAAATGTTGGAAGCGGTGCGAGACAAAAACAAAACTCTTCATGAGACAATCATCCTGGCCAGCCTTGTTGAAAAAGAAATGGCAGAGGAGTCGGAAGCTAAATTGGTGGCGGGAGTTTTTGCCAATCGTCTTGAGCAAGATATGCTTTTGCAAAGTGATGCGCCACTCACCTATATTCTTGGTGACAGCGAAGATCAGCATAGTGGAAAAGATTTGGAATTGGATTCGCCGTACAATACCTATAAATACAAGGGCTTGCCGCCAGGGCCGATTGCTAGTCCGGGCCTATCTGCCATTTTGGCTGCTATTACTCCAGAGAAAACCGAGTACAGCTATTTTCTGACCATAAAAACCGGAAACAGCCGAAAAACAATTTTTTCCAAGACTTTTGAGGAACACGTCGCCAATAGGAAAAAGTATGGATTGTAAGGAATAGCCTTCTTGCGACACAGACAAAACACCAACTTTGACAGTTAGGTGTTTTCGCTATTGACAAGCAGCCATAAATTTGCTATGATTTCAGGAAGTATTTGGGGAGATCTTAAGAGTGGAAATAGCTCATATAAGCCACAATGCTTTCTGAAGTTTCGGGTATAAGTTCGAAGCTGGAAGTTCCCTCCTTAGCTTTCGCTTTGGTAAAACTTATCTTTTGGCGACATTTCGTCGAAAGATAACCGCTTATATCCGAAACTGTGGAAAGCAGGCGCTGGTTGTAGGCTCAATCGTTCTCGATCGAGTCTTTTATTTTTAAAAAATTTTTTCAATTTCCTCTGTCACTTCTGGAACAATTTTTTCAATAATGTCTTTTTCTTCTTTTGAAAAATTTTGAAGGACGAATTCTTTGGCGGGAACGCGAGTTCGTAAATCATCGGTGGCAACGCCAATTCTCATTCTTCGAAATTCTTTGGTTCCCAGCTTTTCGATAATGTCTTCCACTCCGTTATGCCCGGCGGCGCGGGAATCCTCGGACAGCTTATACCTTCCCAAGTTTATATCAATCTCATCGTGAATGACCAAGATATCTTTAGGAGTGAGTTTATAAAAATCCAAAATTGCCCGAACGCTTTGGCCGGAGTTGTTCATGAAAGGTTGCGGTTTGACTAAAACTAATTTATTTTTTTCATTCAAAAAAACCTTATCCCGACTATCTTCCGGAAAGAAAGGAGGAATTCCTTGTGAAACTTCGGCGTTGAATTTTTTGTTAAACTCGAAAGCGGGGAAATCCCATTTTTCTCGTAACGCGTTAACAATCATGAACCCCGCGTTGTGGCGAGTGTTGGTGTATCTTTCTCCCGGATTGCCCAGACCAAAAATTATCATCTAACATGCAACACGCAACACGCAACACAGAAGAAATAACAATGAAAAAAAATTCAAAATGGTTATAAACTTTAGGTTACACGCTACATGTTATCCTTAATGTAGTTATTAAAATCTTCTTCTTCGCTAGCTTTTTCAAATTCTTCCTGAGAGATTTCTTCCTTATCATACGTATCGATCAAATCTTTGCCAACTAATACCACTATATCAGTCTCTTTCTCGTCAAGCAACTCCTTTTCTTTGGCAGAAAAATCATAAGAAACATTGCTTGGCAGTTTTTTTGCCAGTTCATCAAGAGTAAAGGGTTTCTGTCCGTTAGTCAGATCATAAGCTGTGGTGGCATCAATAATCTCTCGATCTTTTCTGTTTAGAACAGTTACATTTTTGTAACCGAAATTTTCCACTAACAATTTGTTGATTTTTTCCGTCATATTTGGTACGCCGCTTTGGTTTATGATGGCTATTTTGGTTTCTTCTTTCAGAATTTCCTCCCGGCGTTTTTTTATGAGATTAAGATCGAAAACTTGAGCGCTGAGCTCCTGAATTTCGCTGTAATTTCCGATTCTGGGCACCAGGACAAAAGCCCGGGAGGAACCGAAATAAACATGAGAGACTTTCAGCAGGCTGTCTTTTTTCCAAGCATCAACTACAACCGTGTTGATGTTATCCGTATCCAATTTTTTGATAAGTGCCAAAAACCCTTCCCATTCGGAAGGAGCGATGTTGGTTAGCATGTTATCTCCAAGAACATTGAGCAGTTCGTTTATGGAAAAAACATTAAGCATCGTTCCTGTGGAAAAAATTTTATTTTTTGCCGCTTGCATCACCTGTTGTTGCCTTTTGGCTCGTCCGAAGTCTCCTTCCGGATCATTGTGGCGTTCACGAGCATATTTTAGCGCTGTTTTTCCGTCCAGGTGATGAAACCCTTTTTTGAGTTCAAAAGTTTCATAGCTATAATTCGGTCCGGGATATCGCGGGTCATAAAGATCTCTTTCATTGGTAATATTAATGCCGCCGACGGCATCGATTGCTTCTGTGAAACCGTCAAAGTTGAGAACCGCCCAATAATGAATATCGAGATTCGTGATATTGTTGATTATTCCGGTTACTTTTTTAGCGGCCGATTCAGTTTTGTTTTTGTCGTCGGAATTGTTTATGGCATATTGGTAAGCGGAGTTTATCTTCAGTTTAACTTTTTCTTCTGGTATTTCCACATAAAGATCGCGCGGCAGAGACAAAAGGGCAACTTGGTGGGTTTTTGTATTGATGCTGGCAACCATAATGGTATCTGTCAAGTTTTGTCCTGGCTTTCCTTTGCCTGGTAGCCCCAGAAGGAGCACATTAATCCGTCCGTCCGATATTCCTTTTAAATTGGAAAAGTTTTCGTCGGTAAGTGGCTTGAAAGCATCTAAAAAAGAATGATTGGTTTCTGAGACAGTAATTTTTTTTTCCAGGCGGTAAATTTTATAAAGAAAAAAGGCGCCAAAAGAGAGTCCTGTGGTGAAAGACAAAATTAGGATCCAAGACACAATGCGGAGAAATTTTTTTTTCATGTTTGTTTAAGGTAATCCGGTTTCTAAATGGAGGGTAATTCTAATGATACCCAAGTATCTTGCTAAAGTCAAAACATGGCTTAAACTAGGCGAAATTCAGCCTTGCCAAATTACAAAAAGGCTGATATTATAAAATAAGTTAAAATATCACCATAAATGGAAGAAAAAATGGAAAAAGGAGATGTCTCTGTTGACGAATACTACGGGGTAGGTGGTTTTGTGTTGGAAATTGTTAAGATAGTTACTTTGGCTTTTGTGATCATCATTCCGATTCGCGTTTTTTTGTTTCAGCCTTTTTTCGTGCAAGGAGCTTCCATGGAACCCAATTTTGAGAACGGTGAGTACTTGATTGTCAATGAACTTGGCTACAAAAAAACCATCGTAGGCGCTGAGGGTCGAGAATTTTTGACTATCGAACCGTTTAAACAACTGGAGCGCCAGCAGCCGATAGTGTTTCGTTTTCCATTGGATCAAAAAAAATATTTTATAAAAAGAGTGATCGGTCTTCCGGGAGAGAAGGTGGAAATAAAAGATAGCCAGGTGAAAATATACAATAGCGAAAATCCTGATGGTTTTGTTTTGAACGAAAGGGAATACTTGTCGGGAAATGTGAAGACTTTTGGCGATTTGGCGGTGTTTTTGAAGGAAGATGAATATTTTGTTATGGGAGATAACCGAATGCAAAGCTCTGACTCGCGCGCTTGGGGGCCGATCAAAGAAAAAGATGTCATTGGAAAAGTGCTGGTCCGCGCTTGGCCGGTGAATAGAATAGAAATATATTAAGCATGGAACATGAAACACGCAACACGCAATATGTAACAAAATTTGTTTTGCGCTGCGTTCTTATGTTTTATAAGTAAACTTGTTTTGTGTTTCATGTCTCATGTTATTATGGTTAAAGCTAAAGCTACAACTAAAAAAAAGGTTAAGTCGATTGCTAAGAGCGTAAAGAAAAAAGTTAAGACTGACAAGAAAGCGGAGCCGATTGTTTTACAGACTCTTCGGGGAATGAAAGACACGTTGCCAGCGGAGCAGTCTTATTGGGATCAAGTAAGGAGAGTGACTGAACGCTTGGCTCGGGAGTATGGTTTTTCTCGTATTGACACTCCGATTGTCGAGTTTTCCAACTTGTTTACCAGGAGCATTGGCGAAGGGACGGACATAGTGGACAAGGAGATGTACAATTTTACAACTCGAGGCGGGGACAAAGCGGCGCTTCGACCGGAGTTTACAGCCGGAATTTGTCGAGCGTACATTCAACACGGAATGACTGTTCTTCCCAAACCGGTCAAACTTTTTTCAACGGGTCCGGTTTATCGTTATGACCGTCCGCAAGAGGGACGATATCGAGAGCATTATCAAGCTAACTATGACGCGTTTGGAGAAATTGATCCGATTTTGGATGCTCAAATCATTCAGATTGCGCATCGCGTAATTCAAAATATCGGCATAAAATCTGTCCAAATCCAAGTCAATTCCATTGGTTGCCCGATTTGTCGAAAAGATTATAAAAATCTTTTGGTGAGTTATTTGGAATCAAAACAAACGAAACTCTGCATGGATTGCAAGAAAAGAATGGAAACCAACCCTCTTCGAGTGCTTGATTGCAAGGAAGACAAATGTTCTCAGGTAGCGGCCGGAGCGCCTCAGTCAATCGATCATCTGTGTGATGATTGTCGGGTGCATTTCAAGACCTTGTTGGAATATCTGGATGAACTGGAATTGCCATATATCATCAATCCTCGCTTGGTGCGAGGTCTTGACTATTATACAAAGACTGTTTTTGAAATTTGGTCCGGATTGGAAGAAGGAAGAAAGAATTCCTTGGGCGGCGGCGGTCGCTATGATGGCTTGGTCAAAATGATTGGCGGAGAAGATACTCCGGCAATTGGATTTGCTCTGGGCATGGAACGGCTTATCGCCGAAATGAAAAGAGTGCAGGCGAAACCCTACAAGCCTCCGCGTCCGCGAGTTTTTCTGGCGCAATTGGGTAGTTTGGCCAAGAAAAAGAGTCTGCGGCTTTTTTCGGAACTGGAAAAAAATGGAATTTTGGTGGCGGAAAGTTTCGGTCGGGGAAGTCTCAAATCTCAGCTCAAAGTGGCCAATAAGCTAGGCGTGGAATTGACGCTTATTTTGGGACAAAAAGAAACCCTGGATGGAACGGTGATTGTGAAAAACATGAATACCGGAGCGCAAGAAACCGTTAGCATGGACAAATTGGTTGATCTTATCAAAAAGAAACTCAAGGCGGATAATGTAGTAGTTTATCATAACTAAATTCATACACCGTGAAACGCGAAATGTGAAATGAAAGAATATTGCTTTATATTTCGTGCTTCACATATCACTAATTTATGTGCATTTTTTGCAAAATTGTGAAAAAAGAACTGCCGGCAGTGGTGGTTTATGAAGACGCGGAGATTGTTGCCTTTAAAGATGCGCGCCCTTTGGCGCCGGTGCATATTCTCATTATTCCCAAAGAACACATTGAAAGCGTCAGCGACTTTGATGAGGGCCGGGTTGAATTAGCGGGAAAAATGATTCTAACCGCCCGAAAAATTGCCGAAGATTTTGACATTTCGCCAAAAGGGTATAAACTATTATTTCGGGTCGGTGAGTGGGGCCAGCAGGAAGTGCCTCATGTCCATCTCCACCTTATTGGAGGCGCGCAGCTGGAAGAAAACATCCATCCGATAGTATAAAATCACGAAGCACCAAGCATGCAACACGAAACAATGTCAAAAATAATCGTTACATGTCTCATTGTGTGCGTGTATGATTAGATATGATTAGAGAGGAGGTTTCATATGATTGAAGTAAGAAAAAAAGACAGGGAAACATCAGAAAGTTTGATTAGGAGATTTAACCGCCGAGTACAACAAAGCGGTGTTTTGTCGCAGGCGAGAAGAGGAAGATTCAGACGGGACGAAAAAAGCAAGAGAGAAATGAGAGCTGGCGCCATGTATAAGGAAAAAGTTCGGGGCATTGTTGACAGACTCAAAAAAATGGGAAAATTTGAAGAAGAAAACTTCAAAAACGTGAAGAAAAAATTAATTAAGTAATCTTTGCTAATAAAGTTATGTCACTAAAACAGCAAATCACCAGTGATTTAAAACAGGCCATGAAAGCCGGTGACAACCAAAGGCGCGATGTTCTTCGGATGCTTGATTCCATGATAAAAAATGTGGAAATTGAGAAGAAAAAGAGAGAAGAAGGCCTTTCAGACCAGGAAGCGGAGGAAGTGCTTTCTCGAGCGGTAAAGCAGAGGAAAGACGCTGTCTCTCAATATGAAGCTGGCGGGAGAGCGGATCTCGTGGAAAAAGAGCAAAAAGAGATAGAAATCATTATGAGTTATCTGCCGGAGCAAATGAGTGATGCGGAAATCCGGGAAGAGGTGAAAAAAGTGATTGTTGAGATGGGAGCGGATAAATCTCAAATGGGGCAAGTCATGGGCGCCGCCATGGCGCGACTCAAAGGCAAAGCCGACGGACAGTTGGTCCGAAAAATTGTCGAAGAAGAATTGAAATAGATTTGGAGCAAATATTCCCAAAACCGGTCTTGAATGATTATCCAGGCCGGTTTTGGTTTTATGTATGGTATAATAGAGGCATGCTTATAACAGTTGAGTTCAATAATCAAAGCCGGTCGCCGATTAAGAAGAAATTCATTTTTCAGGCGGTGAAAAAAACTTTCGAAAAAGTTGATTTTTTGTTTTTGGCAGAAAAGCATGTTTCTCTTAGCGTTGCCTCGGTTGACGCGGAAGAAATCAAAAAGATCAACAAAGAATACCGCAAAAAAAATCAAGTTACCGATGTCTTGTCTTTTGCGGAAACAACTTCTCGAAAAGAGCTGGAGAATTTTTTGGGAAAAGAACTGTTTTTGGGTGAAATAATTTTGTGCTATAATGACATAGCAGGATATTCAAAACAAAATAAAATTTCTCCCGAGTTTGAATTGGCCAAAGTGCTCTCGCATGGGGTGCTTCATCTCTTGCGCTTTCGTCATGGTACGCGTATGTTTTCTCTTCAGGAGGCCGTAGCCAGGGAGTGTGTAAAACAAAAAAAATGAACAGACTAAAACAATTTGGAAAAAGTTTTTCTCATGCCTGGCGAGGGGTGAAATATGCCATACGGCACGAAAAGAATTTTCAAAATGAATTGGCGATTGCGGCCATGGTGGTTTTGGCCATGATATATTTCCGAGTCTCTCGAGCAGAAATGGTGGTTCTTTTTTTGGTTATAGCCGGAGTCATAATGATGGAGCTGTTTAACACCGTTATGGAGCGAGTGGTGGACATTTTGAAACCCCGAGTTCATCCCTACGCGCGTCTAATCAAAGACTTGATGGCCGCCGGAGTCCTGTTGTCTTCAATTTTTGCCATTATCATCGGAATTATTATTTTTCTGCCGTACGTTGCCGAAAAGATACGGTTGTTATAATGGATAAATTATTGTATAATTTAAAAGAAACATCGATGCAAATTTCCGAATTGTATGCGAATGGCGCGAATGATCATTTTGCGGTGTTCGTATGTAATTAGTAGTTTTCGTGTCGCTATTTACTATGTCCAAAAAAGACATTATTGTTGGCATTGACGCGGGGTCATATCAGATAAAAACAGTTGTGGCTGAAATCATTCCCGATCAAGAAAAACCGCGAATCATCGGGGTGGGAACTTCGCTTTCTTCCGGCGTGAGAAAGGGTGTGATTGTTGATTTGGAAGAAGCGGCGAGAGCGATCAATGATTCAGTGGAAAAAGCCGAGCGAACAGCCGGACTCGTTATTGATCGAGCGGTCATAAGCGTGGGGGGAAATCACATTTCTTCCCAATATTCCAAAGGCGTGATTGCAGTCGGCCGGGCCGATGGGGAGGTCACTGTGGACGATATCAATCGCGTGATTGGGGCAGCCCAGGCCATTTCAATTCCTCCCAATAAAGAAATCATTCACATCATCCCGAGAGACTATTCCTTAGACGATCAGAAAGGCATCAAAGACCCTCTAGGCATGAACGGGGTGCGTTTGGAAGTGGATGCGCTTATCATTGAAGGATCAACTCCTCACATCAAAAATCTTGGTAAATGTATGAACCAAGCCGGCATAGAAATTGAAAGTTTCGCGCTTTCGTCTATTGCTGCTGCAGGCGCTACGCTTTCCAAGCGGCAAAAAGAACTGGGTGTGGTTTTGGTGGACATCGGAGGGGGAACAACTTCGATTATCGTTTTTGAAGAAAATGATCTTTTGCATGCGGCGGTCGTTCCCATTGGGGGCAATCACATCACCAATGACATTGCTATCGGTCTTCGAACTTCTATTGACGTAGCCGAAAAGGTGAAGGTAGAATTTGGTAACGCTATGCCTCGGGAGATAAACAAAAACGAAGATATCGATCTTTCGCAAATAGACGAACAAGAAGAGGGAATTGTTTCTCGCCAGCACGTGGCGGAAATTATCGAAGCCAGATTGGAAGAAATTTTCACTTATGTTAACAAAGAGTTGAAAGCTATCGGGAAAGACCGGTTGCTTCCGGCGGGAGTAGTGATAACCGGCGGAACGGCTAAGATTCCCGGGGTAGTCGATTTGGCCAAAGATGTTTTGGGGCTTCCTTCTCAAGCGGGTTTTCCGATTCCTTTGGGAGGACTGGTTGATCGGGTGGATGATCCGTCGTTTGTCACTGCAATCGGACTTATCTCCTGGGGAAAAGAGCATGGAGGAAAGGCAAGCGGTGAAGGATTGATGGGAAACAAACTAGTGGGAAATATTTCCGGAAATGTTGGGGAAACGGTGGCGAGTATTCGAAAATGGATGGGTAAATTTTTACCTTAGACCACAAAAAAGCCATTTGACATAGCTAAAGCAAGTGTGCTAGATTTCATAGTAGGTTTTCTGCATTTTGGGGATTTTAAAACTCAAAACTCAAATCGAAAAACTCAAAACCAAAACTAAAAACTTAAAATACTGATCAATTTCGATTTTTAATCTTTTAGTTGCAGTTTTGATTTTTAATTTTTGAGTTTTGAGTTTCTTTTTTACATTTCTAATAATCAAATTTATCATACATAAATTTCTGTTTTTAAAGTAAATAGGATTTTAAATAAAAATCATATGGGAGAAATAAAACCACCAGTGGAAACTTTTGCCAGGATTAAGGTTATCGGAGTGGGAGGATCGGGAGGCCATGCCATCAGTCGAATGATTGAGTCCAAACTCAAAGGAGTTGAGTTTGTGGCTATCAACACTGACGCGCAGGATTTGCATCATAACAAGGCGGCAGAGAAGGTTCATATCGGAAAAAACTTGACCAAAGGGCTTGGCGCGGGAATGAATCCGGACATCGGGCGGCAAGCAGCCGAGGAAAACAGAGACGAAATTCAAGAGGTGTTGAAGGGCGCTGACATGGTTTTTGTGACTTGTGGTCTTGGCGGCGGAACCGGCTCTGGCGCTGGTCCGATTGTGGCGGAAACAGCCAAGGAACTTGGGGCGCTTACTGTTGCAGTGGTGACTAAACCTTTCAGTTTTGAAGGGGCGCAAAGAAAAGCTATTGCTGAGGAAGCGTTGGAAAATCTTCGGGAACGAGTGGATACTCTCATTACCATTCCCAATGATAAGCTTTTGCAAATTATCGACAAAAAAACAACGCTCATCAATTCTTTCAAAATCGTTGATGATGTTCTTCGCCAAGGGGTGCAGGGAATTTCCGACCTCATAACCAAGCCGGGAATTGTTAATGTCGACTTTGCCGACGTGAAAGCTATCATGTCCAACAGCGGTTCGGCCCTTATGGGAATCGGAATCGGCGGAGGCGAAAACCGGGCGGCGGACGCGGCCAAAGCGGCCATCAACAGTCCTCTTTTGGAACTTTCCATTGACGGTGCGCGCGGAGTGCTGTTCAATGTCAGCGGTTCGTCCGATCTCACTATGTTGGAAATCAACGAAGCGGCCAACATTATCACCGAATCGATTGATCCCAATGCCAAGGTGATTTTTGGAGCAGTGGTAGATGAAGCGATGAAGAAAGGCGAGGTGCAGATCACTGTGGTAGCTACGGGTTTTGATGCGGACAAACCTAAAGAATCGCCGCTGGAAAAAATTTCCAGGATGACAGTTGATGATATGAGAAGAAAAGAGAGCGTTTCCTCTTCCAGCTCAAACGCATTTATTCCGGTTAGCAAATCAATTTTGAATAACAGCATTCCGGAATCTACCGAAGTGGAAGAAAAACCGATGAAGATCACTTTCCCGGAATCGGAGCCTAAGATGATCATCGACGAAAAAGTTCCGCCGAAAACTCAAAGAAACACTTTCATTCGAGAAAAAAAATCCCTTGATGATGACGATGACGAACTGGAAATTCCGGCGTTTATTCGGAGAAAGATGGGGAAATAGAAAAACTGTATAAGCGGGGTGTCTCTATTTGCCGCTAGTCTCCTCTTTGTCTTAAGCGCAGGGGGGAGGTTTTTTATAGTGAATTGTATTTAATATATGAACGAAAATTCACAAAAAAATGGTTTAATTGCGAGTTTGATGAGAACGGGACATTTGGGAACAAAATCAATCATCGATGCCTTTTTAGGTGTTCCCAGGATTGAGTTCGTCATCGATGAGTACAAAAAAGATGCTCAAAAGGATATTGCTCTTCCCATCGGCTTTGGACAGACCATTTCCCAACCCAAAACAGTGGCGATTATGTTAGCGCTCCTTTCTCCACAGAAAGGGCAAAAAATCTTGGATGTCGGGAGCGGGTCGGGATGGACAACGGCTCTTTTGTCGCACATCGTAGGAAATTCAGGAAAAGTTTTTGCGTTGGATGTCATTGAAGAAATTCTTGAATTCGGCAAGAAAAATGTTGAAAAATTTTCTTTTGTGGAAAAAAGAATTGCTGAGTTCCATTTGGCCAATGGTTGGAACGGGTTTGAAGAAGAAGCCCCCTATGACAGAATTTTGGTGTCTGCCGGAGCTGAGAGTGTTCCGGAAGCGCTTCTTGATCAGCTGAAAATCGGAGGGAAGATGGTCATTCCCATCGGCAGAAGTCTTTGGTTTATAGAAAAAAAGAGTGAAGATGAGTTTTATAAAAAAGAACTGCCAGATTTCATTTTTGTTCCCTTGGTCAAATCAAGAGCAGTCGGCGGCTAAGACAAATTTAGCGGTAAAGAGCAGGTCTTTTCCCAGTTTTTCATAAACTTCTTTGGTGGAGATTTTTTCGTTTTCTTTCCATCCGTGGTTGTTCTTGTCGATCAGATCGTTTATCAGAATATAACTTATTCCCAAAGAAGTTCCTCTTTTTGACGCAGCGATAGGGAGGAAAAAAGGACTGCTTTCGAGTGATAGAGAAGAAGATTCTCTGTTTTTTATTACAGTAAAAAAATCGGATTCCAATTGCAATATTTTTAGTTTTACAAGGTAGTCAAGCGCTATTGCGAAAGAGTACAGAGTATGGACGCTTCCAAGTTCAGCGGTTCTTTTCCTGATGATATCTTCAATGCTTTCTTTTGTTTCTTCCGATGATTCGGTGGAAAAAGAAAACTCACTGGCTTCGTTCATATTCAGCAAGTTCATTTTTTTTCTAATTTCCGGATAAACACTGGGCAGGACTTTTTTTATCTTTAAATCGCGGTCGATCGCCAGGTCAAAATATTTTCCGTTGGTGAAAATAGTGATATACGGAAGCAAATGGCCTTCATATTTGTTTTTTTGAAGACGCCACAAATCTTGGTAAACGACAATCGAGTGGCGCATTGTCTCTTTCAGCGAATCACCAATGGCGGGAGTTCTGCGTTCGGTTGTTTTTATGGGAATAATGATTTGCGCTTGCGGGAATTTCACTGAATGGGGAAATTGAATGATGTTATACACTCCCCGCGGAGTAAGAAGAACACCATTGAAACATCCGATTCCTCCGTAGCTTGGCGGAGCGGATTTCAACGCAGACACTCCCATTCCTTTGTCGTGCGGTCTATTCTTGCCATACAAAATGACATTGGTTTTTTGTTTCAGGGCGTCTATTTTTTCTTTCTCAAGTCCAAAGACGCTAATTCGATTTTTCCTCCCTTCTTGTTTGGAAAGAAAATTCAGCCATTTCGGATCATCGGTTTTTTTTGACGTAATGACTGGATCATATCGGGCCATGCTTATCGCTAAGTTGTGAACATCAAAATAATTTTTAGAAACTTCTTTATCTTGCCAAACATAGTCTTTTGGTTCAGAAGCCCAATAAAGAAAAGGCTGTGTATTTTTCAGGTTTTTTCCAAATGTTTGAAACATTTTTTCCAGTTGGGGGAAAAGGATGTGTTCCCGAGGTCCGGGGATCGAATCAAACCCGCAAAAAGGACATCCTCCGGAACAGCCGAAGGTGAGCTGAATAGCGCCGATGTTGGAAAAAATGACCGACAAATCACTTTCGGAAAAGATTTTTTCCAAACCGAGAGGCAGCACGTTTTTCTCAGGCGTGTTTTTCTGTTTTTTTTCTTTTAAAATGTTTTCAAAAAGATCTTGCTGGCCTTTTTTGAGCCACTTTTCCCAATAACTAACAACAGCAATTGAGGCGGCATCCTCCGCAACTTTCCGGAAAAAAGATTCAAGCAACTTATTTTTCTCCAACGTGTCGCATAAATCAGCCAACTCTTTGGGAGAAAGAGCGGCAAGTGTTTCCAAAGAGGGCGAATTGTTGCTTTTCTGCTTCATAATTTCATAATAGATAATTTCGAAAGTTTGCGCAAACGAGTTTTTTTATTTAAAATAAAGCATGACTAGAGATAAACAGTGATGATTTTTTTATGAAAAATATAATGATTGCTCCGACATATCGGTGTAATGCTAATTGTCCCTATTGTTATACCAACAGTTTCAAAAGCGCTTTCAAAAAAGACATGGATTTTTTGACTTTTTTGGAAGTGGTGAATCGATTTTCTAGGGGTGGTGGAAAGAATCTTAAATTTATCGGGGGAGAACCGACTATTTGGAAACACATTCGAAAAGCGATTATTTATTCCAAACTGCGAGGTTTTTATGTGGAGATGCTTTCCAATGGATTTAAAGCAGTCAAAACTGTTCCGGACAGAATTTTTATCAACATTTCCCATTATTTCGATCTTTCCAAAAGGCCGCTCGTGATCAATTCTTTGGACTATTATTTAAGTAAAAATGTTGCCATAGTTTTCCGATATAACATTATTCCGGAAGCTGATTTTTCTGAAGTGGAGGAACTCATCGGCTTGGCTCGAAAATATGGAGCGCACATCGACATTGTTCCTGCCGTTCCGTATCCCAAGACTAGGGAAATGGGGAAAAAAATTTACCGGTTTATAAAATATATTTTGGATCAAAAAGTTTCTGGCAATTGCTCCAATCCGCTTCTTCCTTGCATGTTCACAAAAAATCAGTGGGAATATCTGAAAAAGAATATATCCTTGTTCTCCGTTTGTTCCGCGGGAAACGGAATTTTGGTCAATCCGGACGGGAAAACGGTTCTTCCCTGCACGAAACTTTTCTTGCCCAAAGACATTTCCGCGCTGGGGAAATCTTTTGAAAAAAAAGATGATGCTTACCGCGAGGATTTGGAGAAGATAAGACAAGCTGTCCCGAAAGAATGTGAAAATTGCGGCCACTTTTTGAAAAAAGAATGCTTTGGGGGATGCTATATGGAAAGAATGAATCATAAATAAAAAACCCCTAAAATAAGCTGAAATTTTCTTGGCTTGAAAGTTGTTACTTATTGTGCTAAGATGGGCTTACGGTATGATTAGAGATTTATTTCACCAGTTAAAAGCGTGGTCGGAAAATGCCGCGAGCGGCAGTTTGTTAGATTTTTATTTTAATAGAAAATGCAGTTTTGCGTAAAAGCCTTCCTTTGGGAAGGTTTTTTTGTACCTTGACATAATCAATTTGGCGTGATATTATCCAACGTTCAGCTCGTATCAACGCATAAGGCTGAATGGTTTTGGATTAGAGTTCTTTTTAAAATTTCATAGGCATTCTCTATATGATGTGGCCAACCTCTATCTGCACTGGAGACCGAAATGTTGAAAAGAGTGCTCTTGGTTACTGTGCTGGTGATTTTTTTCAGTCCCTATGGCTTAGAGTCGTCCGAGATTTCGGGTGTAAATTATGGGGAAGCGGGTGTTCTTATCCCTGGAGTCCCTTTTTACAGTCAAAACGACCCGAAGTGGGCCTGTGATCTCTTAGGGGATTGTTCGCTGACAACTCTTGGACTGTGTCCAAAGAAGTCCAAAAAAGGGTCGGGGTGCCTTGTGGCATCACTGGCCATGATCTACAGCGCTTTGTCCGATCATGACACCAACCCCGGAGAGTTAAACAGAGTGTTTGTGCAATCGGGAGAATATGTGTCCGGTTGCAACATTCAGCTAAGCAAAGTTCAGCCTGATGAAACTCCAATCGGGGCTCCCTGGGAAGTTGCATACAAGGGACATAGATCAGGACTGCCTGAAAAGATGGTTGACGAAGAGATTTTGTCGGGCAATCCGGTTTTGGCTAAGGTGACTTTCCAGAGGAAAGGAAAACAATGGCCGCATTTTGTGGTCATTGTCGGAAAGAACGCTCTTGGCGAATATCTCATCGCCGACCCCTGGTCTCAGGAAGAGGAACTTCTAACTCTTAATAATGGGGCATTGGGGGCGTATGTGGTGAATTATGTTCGCTTTTATGCCCGAAGGTAATGCGGAGGACATTATGAAAAAGATTATCTCTGTGTTTCTCACCGCAGGTTTTTTCTGTTTTTCTCTTTCCTTGTCGGTTTCGGCCGGCGGTCCGGGAGATGAAGCAAAAGAACCTACCTCTCTGACTTCAACTTCAAAGGGTGAAAAAAAACCTCTCAGCGAAGGTGAACGGAATGAGTTTTATGGCAAGTGGGCCGGGCTGAAAGAAGATATTCGGCCTACAGGGATGTTGAATTTCTCCTTATCCTTAAAGAAATGCTCCTCCACTTTGTGTGGAGGTGTTGATCCGAACAAATTTTGTTATGGAAAGTATCATGTAGACGGAGGGATTGTTAAAAACGGCCAGTTTCGAGGTCCGTTTGATTTCAACGGACCTTGCCTTTTTTCAAGAAATGCCAATGGGCGTCCAGTTGTTGTTGTTCCGAAGTCAGAGCTTGGTCAATCTCAAGGCCAAGGGACGATTCCCGTTACATTTGTAATAGACGACCGGGGAAACATGTTGGCAGGGCATGATATTCCTGGATTTTATGGGAGTTACTCTGCCAAAAAAGTGAAATAAACAGTCATTTTTTAGTGTCAAAAAGTTGTTTCGGCAAGAGCATGCTTTTTTGTTTTTCACTTCTGTATTATGGAGGAGTGTCATGAAAAAGGCTATGATGTTTCTGATGGTGTTTTGTGTGGCTTTCCTAATTTCTTTTTCGCCAACTTTTGCGGGCGGGGATGGAGCCACCAAGTCCAAGTTCTCCGATTTCCCAGAGTCGAAAGTTTTGATGGGAAACTGGAGTGGATTCCTAAGAAACGATAGCAACCCTGCTTATGTAAAGACTTGCAATATCTCAGTCTCTGAGCAAGGAACAACTGATCTCCTTTTAGTAAGGCATCAGTTGCAAGGAAATGTCGGAGAGGTTCAAGCATGTGTAGTTTCAGTAGACAAGAAAGGAAGGATGGGATTTACTTACAAAAGCCCCAGGAGTGGGGCGGAGTACTTTTTTTATGTTAATGAGAGGGGAAAGTTGGTCGCCGTTGGTGATGGAGCCAATTTTTCTGTAATGAACTATCAGCTTGAGAGGAGGAAATAGCAAGTCCGACCAAAGTGTCGGATTGAGGCCAGGGACGAGATGTTTTTCGTCCCTTTTTTTATTTTCAAAAACTATTTTCCTAAAGTTGCCATATAAAGAGTGTCCTCATCTTCGTGGCTGATGTCGAGGATTTTTTCGATGTGATCATTGTTGAAAGCCACGGCATTGCAACACTTCAATTTAAGCGCTGCCGCAACCAAAGAAAGATTCTGCGCCATGTGTCCGGCTTCCATGAGAACGATACGGTAACCGCGGTCTTTGTATTTCATGAAATTTCGATCCCAAACGGCAGTAAAAAAACAAGTTAGAGCGGCGTCTCTTGCCCAGGGATAATAGAGACCGCGGTTTATCTCTTCTACCAGCGCATCATCAGTGGAAAGCTGCTCAAGATAATTGTCCTTTACGTTATAATGATATATTCCCGGAATCATATCTTCAACGTTTTGAACAAGGAGATACATTTCCAGCGGATAGCGGGCTCCTCCGGAAGGATAGAATCTTCGGACGGAATTCCAATCGTTTCTTTGGGGATTTATTCCGGCGGTGTAATGTATCAAGGTGGTCAACTCCTCCAATGTAATTTTTTTGTTAGGATCGTACTCTCTTTCCGAATGGCGGCTCTGGAGAATGTCTTCAAAACTGCCCAGGGGAAGGATTTTTTCGGACAAAGTAATTTTTGGCATCCTGGGATATTCTTTGTGGTATATTTCTGTCCATTCTTTTGGCCAGTATTGAGAGTCCAAGGGAAGCATTCCGACCGGATAGTCAAAATTGGTTTGTTTATGAAATTGGCGGGAAAAAATTCCGTGCATAAGAGTTTTTTAAATTTTATGGAAATGGCTGGGGAATGGGGTTTAATTTTTCGGCGGGGAAAAAACCAAGTTTTTCCGGAACTTCGCGCAGTCTTTTTCCGCCAAAATAGGGAATGACTTCTTCAAGATGCATTGGTTGAAGTTCCGGAACCACAACATAGACCGAACGGAGTCTCAATCTTTTTGCTTTGGCATTAGTTAGCTCGACATAACAGGCCTCATAGTTTTTCTTCCGGAGTTCCCGGACAAGTAAGTTCAATTTTTCTGAATAATATTTTTCTGTGAGTTTTTCTTTATCCTTGGAAATGTAAAAATCAGCTTCTTTTGAAAGATCGACAGAAATTTTCTTCCCTTTTTTAAAAAAATCTAGTTTTGACATGTTTTCGGTTTGGGCCCAGTAGAGGAGTCTTCCCGCGCGGTCCAAATTTTTTTCGTCAAGTTCAATGTCAGGCATGTTTTTTTTCATGCGTCGAAGGGTGATCCGGCTCGACAAACATTCCGACAAGGCGTCAAGAATGGAAATGCGAAGATCAAAGTCGGCGCTGGCGGCCACCACTGTGGCCGGTTCAATCCCGGAGGGATCATTTATTATGGCAAAACACACCGAAACTGGAAAGTCGGTAGGCAGTCTGAGAAGTGTCAACTCCAAGCGGTATCTGTCAAAGGCGTTTAAAATATTTTCAATTTCCGAGTCTTGTTCTCTCAGTGATTCAAGATCGATTTGATCGGGTGAGAGCTTATTGAGGTATGCGATCATGTAAGCGTCGCGTTCGATTATCTCGAGTATTCCTTTTACCAATGCTTCCGTCGTTGTTTTCCCGGTAGCAAGACCGGTGGAAACCCCCCATCGGAGCATTGGTTCATTTTTTTTCGGATTGGCGGGAGACTTGACGGTTTTTTTGAAATATGGAATGTTCATTAGTTGCGCGGGACAAAGGATGCCTTTCCCTTGGGTGAGCGATCGCGCCTCTGTCCATCCAAAGCGGGTGTTTTGGTCAAAGGAGAGAATTTCCTGGTTTTTCTTTTGCCCTTCGGAAAATCCGGCCAAAGAAAAGGGGTTCAGGATATTTTTCTGAGACAATTCTCTGAAAGAGGCTTGAAGCACATTTTTTCCGGACAAAAGATCATTTTTTTTCCAGAGATATCTTTCGACTGATTCAGCCAAACATTTCCAAAAAGCGGACTCTTCACTCAAGAAATCTGCCCCTAGCCCATAGGACTGGGAATTTATCTTCGAGTGGTAGAGCCACAGGAATGGTTCGTCGGGAATCTTTTCCAGTTTTTCCAGCTGAATGTTTTCTGGAAAGTTAAGGTTGTGAATTGCTCCGAAAGCTGGAAGGAATTCCGGTTTGGTTGATTGAAATTTTTCCGGAATTTCAAGAAACATTTCCGAGCCAAAAAAATTTTCCAACATTTGCAGATTGGAAAAAAGAAATTTTTTCAAATATTTGGCGGTAGATTGATTTTCCAGAATTTTTTTTGCCTGGAGAGTTGAGCGGAGTTTCATAGACAGTTATCCACAGGAGTTATTTTCGATAAAAATAATTATATAGTATAATTGTGTTACAAACAAGTAACAAAATAATCATAACACGCATGGCGATAATAATAAAAAAAGTAACCAGAGGAACGCTCATCACTTTGGTTAGTCTTGGCGGGCTGGCGCTGGCGCTTTTCACCCGGCTCATCTTTGGTGATTTCCATGTGAATCTGGGAAATCTTGACTCTGATCCGAATAACGTTTTTGACAAATCGGGCTTGATAAAATCGGTTCAAGCGGACACTCCGGCGGGAAATGGCGGCGATTCTTGCGAAGGAGGAGGGTCTTCTGGTAGTGGAGGTGAACGCTAAAACAATAAAAAGTTAAATTAAAAAAATAGTAATAAAACAAATATGGTGGAATTAAATAAAAAATTTATTGGAATCCTGGTGGGAATTTTTGTCGCAACTTTTGTGTTGGGATTTTTTGTTTTTGGATCAAATCTTAGTCTTTTGGGAAGAGAAAGCGACAAAGACTATGTCATTCCCGGCGTGCCTTACTTCGGACTCTATAGTCACAGAGGAGACAAAAGCTATATGGTGGGCGGCGATGTTAGCTCGGCGATGACTTCCGTGTTGGATTATTGGAATCCGGGCGAAAATAATTATGTAGAAATAGCGAACTTTTTTTCCACAGCTGGCGGTCATTTTGTGACGGGGGAAAGTTATAAAGAGTTCATAACCTATTCAGGGAACAAAAAAATATCTGTCAGCAAAGTACACGCTGAAAAAGTGGAAGACTTGAAAAAGTACATTAATCCTTCTGTCAGAACACCGCTTGTTTTCTTTCATTCCATTGATCCGTCTCAGCCTGAAAACAATACATATCATCCGGCTAAAGTTCTTATTGGCATAAAAGAAACGGAAAAAAAAATGATTGTTCATGACTATTGGCTGGGCAACAACTATGAAATTAGCTTCGATGACTTTGCCAAAGACTGGGAGAAAATGAGGTCGGATGAGCGATATAGCTATACCGTTATCCAGCCGATTGAGCTTAAAGAAAAAGTCAAAGAATTAAAATCAAGAAAAACGGAAAACTATCCGGACAGAACGCAAACGATGACTGTCGGCGAAGATATGCTCAAAAATATGGCCATGGGACGAGGCGCGTATACGCTTAATCTCAATGAAATGTCCGCGGAATATTTTCTGAAAGTCAAAAGTTCTTCCGATTACGAAAAATATTTTCCTCCTTATCTCAAAGTCAGAATGTTTTCCTATCTGGCTGATGTTTATTCCAGGCAAGGGAAACATGGAGAGGCGGTGGCTTATGCCGAACACGCTGTTGAGATGAATCATGATCTGGACAAGCCATCAGGCGACTGGCCAGGATATGAAGTGACTGGCAATAATGTAAACATGATTGATCGCGTGCCCGAGCCGTATAAAATTTTGGGTGATATACATTTTCGAAAAGGAGATGTTGCCAACGCGCTTGAAAGTTACCAAAAGGCTTTGGATATAAGATCTCATTACAAAGAAGCTTCTGACGCTCTTGACCAGGTCCGAATCGAGCTTGCAAGATCGGGCGGACAACCCCAGGAATAATCCTTTATAACCCAATCATATGAGCAGAAAAACAAAAAAAGAAAGGAAAAAATTGTTGGCGGGTCTATTGGCAAGGATAGCAAACAAAAAAAGAATTATTCTTAGTGTTGGCATTCTGTCCTTTTTGGCGGTTTTTGGGGTGATTGCCATGGAAGCTCGGTTTTTTTTGGAAGACTATGCCTATTGGAAAGGAAGATACTATCACAATGGCGGGGAATTTGATTTTGCGGAGTCGGAAAAGTGGTACCGGCGGTCGCTTGTTCTTGAGTCGGGAACCAAAGACACTCACTACCGCTTGTCGAGACTATACTTTGTGAACGGAGAACTCGGGAAAGCTCTTTCGGAAATTGATGAAGAAGAAAAAATTCATCCTGACTATGACAAAGTTCACTATCAAAAAGGACTTATTCACGGATTTCAAGGTGTGCACCTTGCGGCCATTGACGATTTTTCCAAATTTATTGAAATGAGTCCGGAAAGTTGGGGCGGATACAACGACTTGGCTTGGGCATATTATAACAAAGGAGACTTTGAGAAATCCAAGGAAACAGCCGAAAAGGCATTGGAAAAATTTTCTGGTAACCCTTGGCTTTTGAATATTTCTGGCGCATCGGAAATGAAGTTGGGAAACCGGGAAGTCGGGATTGAAAAACTGAAACTGGCTTCCGAAAACGCCGACAAATTGACGGAAGACGACTGGGAAAGAGCTTATTCAGGAAATGATCCAGGGATGCTCGCAGACGGACTGGAAGGATTCCGGTTTGATTTGGAAAACAATCTGAAACTGGCCCAAAATGATATTTTGTTTCAAAATTTCAAAGTGGTGGCGGCCTGCGAAGGGAGCATCGATGCGGAGTGTTCCATATCCGCTCCGGACACGGTGAATCCCGGACAATCTTTCATTGCCAATGTTACCGCCACTAACCGGTCGCGTTTAACTGATGCGGAAGGAGTTCATTATTATAGATATAGTCCTCACGGCGTTTGGATGTATCCCAATAATTATTTGGCCATTGCTTCCGGAACCAGCAATATATGGGGAGTGAGCAAAATCGATCTTCCTCAAAATAGTGTTATTTATAACGATCAATCGTACACTTTTGGGATCAACGCGACCGCTCCCGGTTCCTCCGGGACGTATAAGTTTGACTGGATAATGTATTATTCCGGGCACGCCTTCGGGGAAAGATGCGCGAAAAATATAAGTGTCAAGTCAAACACTTTGCCGGCTCCTTCCGTAACAATCTCAGCCAATCCCAATCCGGTTGATTATAACAACCCTACCAACATAACCTGGACTCCGCTAAATGCTACATTTTGTTTCATGCAACAAGATAATGGCCGTGATGGAACGGTCGATTGGGAAGGTGAAGTGTCCAGCGCCAACGGTCCTCACGCCACAACGACGTCGAAACTAACCAGTGACACGGATTTTCGGATTCAATGCCGCAATAATGATAATGTTTATTCTAACGTGGCCGGTGTCACAGTGACTGTCTCTTCTGCAGTTCCTACGGTGACGATAACTGCCCTTAGTCCGGTGGCCTATAACACTCCGACCAACATAACCTGGAATCCGCAAAACGCGACTTTTTGCTGGCTTAAGCAGGATAGCGGTCCGGAAAACGGATTACCTGACGGAGTCATAGATTCAGAGGGTCCGGTATCCAACAGTCTCGGTGGGACTACATCGGCAAATCTCAGCAGCGATACGGATTTTATCATCCAATGCAGAAATGATGCCGGCGTTCACTCCACACCGGCGGTTGCCCGAGTTCAAGTTTCTCCGGGTCCTCCGCAAAATCTGACCGGCAGTTGTTCCGGAAATTCAATTTTGACCAGCTGGGCCGGGGGAGGAAATACTGCCTATTATGCCATTCGCTTGGACGATTATGCCGTGACTCCCGGAGAAACGGTCGCTCAGCCGTTGGCTTCTCCGCACGAGTTTCAGAACGACAATTACTTATTAACACAGTACACCCACCCCAGCGCTGCTTCCGGACACACCTATCATTTTTGGGTGCATGGAAGAAGTTCTACTTCCGGATTGTATGGTCCGGGTGTCGGAATCGATGTTTCTTGCGGCGCTCCTCCAATCCCGGCTCCTACGGTAGATGTTGAGGCCAATCCGGGCGAAGTTGAGTTGAACGGTAAGTCAATGATATATTGGACAGTTGGCGGCAATGCTACAAGCTGCAGATCGTGGAACGGAAGTTCAGGTTGGCCCAATGGTTCCAGGGATCATTCTGACGGGGTGTATGAATGGCAGACTGGAAATCTCAATACACCCGGGACATATACATACTGCATGCAATGTTGCAACGACGGCGGTTGTCCTTATGATTGTGATGATGTAACAGTTGCATGTACCAGAGACTGCACTTGCGAGTATTCTACTTGCCAAGGCGAAACATGCAGCGATGGTTGCATGGGGACTTGCACCGGACTTCTTGATTGCGAGCATATGGATAAATGGAGAGAAATCAAGCCGCCGGAATAAAAACTTCACGACAAATAAAAAAAACAAAAAAAGATTCTGATACTTATCAGTTTCTTTTTTTGTTTTTCAAAAAAGATTCTGCTGTGGAAAAGTCTTTTTTTCGGCTTAAAAAGGCAAGTTTGCAAAATTTTTAATTGTGGTATAATTACGTAGGAGCACACTATATATTGTATAAAAATGAAATATAGCAACAATATGTGGTGTATAACAAGTTAACAATTTAGCTTATGAACTGTCCTTTTTGCAATCATACTGACACAAAAGTCGTTGATTCGAGGGAAACCAACGAAGGAAAAATAACCAGGCGAAGACGCGAGTGTTTGAAGTGCAAGGCGCGGTTTAGCACTTATGAAGAAGTGGAACTTTTGCGGCTCAGTGTTATAAAGAGAAACGGCGAAAAACAGGATTACGACAAAAACAAAATTGAACGAGGAATCTCTCAAGCACTCAAAAAACGGCCGGTGAACCAAGAAAAGGTGTCCAAGCTTCTGGGAGACGTTGAATACGAAATCCATTCTCTTGAAAAGAGTGAAATTACTTCTCGGGAGATCGGAAAAATAATTCTCAAAAAATTGAAAATTTTTGATGAAGTTGCCTACGTCCGCTTTGCCAGCGTCTACAAGTCATTCGGCAGCATCGAGAGTTTCAAAAAAGAATTGGATTCGTTTGATAAATAATAAATTAATTTACAAAAGCCATGCCAGAAAAACAAAAAAAGGGGAAAAAACAAAAACAGGTAACAGTTAAAAGTGAACAGTTAAAAGGCAGGAAGAAACTGGAAAACAATGTTACAAAGGTCATAAAGAGGAGCGGTAAGGCAGTGGCTTTTGATCAAAATAAAATTACCAGGGCGGTGACGAAAGCTTTTTTTGACACCAAAGAAGGAACGGCGGTTGATGCTAAAAAAGTTTCAGAGAAAGTGGTTCAACTTCTCAATAGGAATTTCAAAAAAGGTTATGTGCCGGAAATTGAAGAATTGCAAGACCTCACTGAACGGGTGCTCATGATTTTGGATTTTGAAGAAACTGCCAAGGCGTATATCTTGTATCGCGAACAACACCGAAAACTGCGAGAAACCGAAGAGTCATTGCAAGAAGCTGTTTCTTTGGTGGACAAGTACATTCAGGAAATTGACTGGAAGGTGAAAGAGAATGCCAACATGGCCTATTCTCTTCAAGGCCTCAACAACTACATTGCTTCCATTGTCAGTTCCAAATACTGGATGAATCGCGTCTATACCAAAGATATTAGAGATGCTCACGAAGGCGGTGATTTCCATATTCATGATCTTCAACTCATTGCCGCCTATTGTTGCGGATGGGATCTCCAAGATCTTCTTCGGCGCGGATTCACCGGAGTTTCCGGAAAAGTTTCCTGCAAGCCGGCCAAACATCTGGGATCAATCTTGGGACAAATGGTGAATTTCATCTACACTACTCAAGGCGAAGTGGCCGGGGCGCAAGCGTTTTCCAATTTTGACACTCTTTTGGCTCCGTTTGTCCGTTATGACAAATTGAATTATGAACAAGTGAAACAAGAAATCCAATCTTTTGTTTTTAATATGAATGTTTCCACTCGAGTCGGGTTTCAAACGCCGTTTTCCAACATTACTTTGGACATTACTTGTCCCAAAAATTTGGCGAAAGAAGCCGTAATCATCGGCGGCGTTCCGCAAAAAGAAACCTACTCCGAATTTCAGGAAGAGATGAACATGATCAATCGCGCTTTTGCCGAAGTGATGACGGAAGGAGATTCACACGGTCGGATTTTCACTTTTCCCATCCCAACGTATAACATTGGAAAGGATTTTGACTGGAAAGACGAGCGTTTCAATCCAATTTGGGAAATGACAGCCAAATATGGCATTCCCTATTTTGCCAATTTCATCAATTCTGATATGGATCCGGATGATGCAAGAAGCATGTGTTGTCGACTCAGGTTGGATAATAGAGAACTGCATAAACGAGGCGGCGGACTTTTCGGTGCCAATCCTCTCACTGGCTCAATTGGTGTTGTGACTATCAATTTGCCGCGGATCGGGTATCTTGCCAAAAACAAAAAAGAATTTTTGGAACGGCTCAATCGTCTTATGGATATTGCCAAAGATAGTTTGGAAACCAAACGAAAAATGGTGGAATCGCTGACTGACAAAGGGCTGTATCCGTATACCAAGTTTTATCTCGATGCTATCAAAATGCGTCGCGGCGAATATTGGGCTAATCACTTTTCGACTATCGGACTCGTGGGAATGAATGAAGCGTTGCTTAATCTTATCGGCAAAGATATTACGACACCAACGGGTCAAAAATTGGCGGAAGAAATTTTGACTCACATGAGAAAAAGGATAATAGGTTATCAGGAAGAAACCGGAAATTTATATAATCTTGAGGCAACTCCGGCAGAAGGAACAGCCTATCGTCTGGCGCGGATGGACAAAGAGAAGTATCCGGAAATTGTTTTTGCTAATGATGATTCAGTTAAAAGTAATGATTCTGAGCCTTATTATACCAACTCTTCCCAACTTCCCGTATACTTTACCGAAGACATTTTTGAAGCCTTGGATCTACAAGACAAATTGCAGACAAAATATACTGGTGGGACGGTGCTGCATGGATTTTTGGGGGAGCGGCTTTGGGACATAGAGACCACTAAGAAGTTGGTGAGAAAAATTGCCGAAAATTATTCTCTGCCGTATTTCACTCTCACGCCGACTTTCAGCATTTGTCCGGTGCATGGGTATTTGGAAGGAGAACATGCAACTTGTCCAAAATGCGTAGTGGAACAAAAAACTGAAGTTTATTCCCGTGTGGTAGGATACATTCGTCCGGTGGAGCAGTGGAATAAGGGGAAAAAGGAAGAGTTTGTCGATCGAAAAGAATTTGTTGTGGCAGGAAAAAAGAAATAGATAGTTTGGAAAAAGATGGCGGGGCAATACTCATCGTTATTGATGAGTATTGCCCTTGTTAAAATAACCAGTAGTTAAGATACAATAAAATTACAAATCCAAAATTACAAATAACAAATAAATTCCAATATCAAAATCTAAACATAAAAACTACGGTAGTTTTGAATTTTTAAGATTATAGTTTGTGATTTATTTGGAATTTGGTGCTTGTAATTGGAATTTTTATGGTAATAGGTGGTTATCAAAAACTAACTCTCATTGATTATCCGGGAAAACTAGCCGCGACCGTTTTTACTGTCGGGTGTTCTTTCCGTTGTCCGTTTTGCCATAATCCGGAACTAGTAATTCACGCAACACACAACACGCAACACGCAACAATTTTAGAGAATGAATTTTTTGAGTTTCTCAAAAAAAGAAAAGGCATGATTGAGGGCGTGTGTATTACTGGCGGAGAGCCGACCATTCAAAGCGATATCATTGATTTCATCAAAAAGATAAAATCTTTGGGTTATGTCGTGAAGCTAGATTCCAACGGGACTCGTCCTGATGTGCTTAAAAAAATCATTGATCAAAAACTGGTGGATTTTATAGCTATGGATATTAAAAACAGCCAGAAAAGATATTTAGAAACGTCAGGTGTGTCTGTCGTAGAGACGCGCCATGGCGCGTCTCCACAGCATATTTCGTCTCTACTGGAGCGGGTTGAGCTCAGCGTCGGATTAATCATGAACAGCCGAATTGAGTATGAATTCAGGACCACGGTAGTGCCGCATATTCATCGCGAAGAAGATTTTTTGCATATCGCCAAGTGGATTTCCGGCGCCAAGGCCTACTATCTGCAAGAATATCGGGACATGAGAATTTTGGATCCGAAACTGAGGGAAAAAAAGAAAAATAAATTAGATTTGGAAAAGATAAAAAATTTGATTGAAAAAAATTTCGGAAAAATGGGGATTAGGCGATAAAAATAAAAATATATGCGGATTTATGTAAAAGTTTTGCCGCGGTCATCGCGAAATAGTGTGGAAAAAATTTCCGAAGGGGAGTTCAAAGTGAAGCTGACCGCGCCTCCGGTTGACGGTGAAGCAAACAAAATGTTAATAGAAATATTGGCGGATTATTTCAGCGTTCCCAAATCGAGCGTGGAAATTGTCGGCGGAAAAAGCGCTAAAACAAAAATAGTGGATATCAATGCATAAGTCACAGATTTTTTTCTGGGGGGCATTTTCTTTTATTCTGGGAGCGGGGGCGGTTTCGTGGTGGCATCCGCATCAAATTGAAACATATCATATTTTCATTCCGGGAATTTTGGTTCTGATAATTGCCTTTTCTTTCCATTCCAATCGGCAAGTCATCTTTTTTGGCTTGCTGATTTTTTGTTTTCTTTCAGGAGCGTATTGGGTTAACAGAAAGCTGGAAAAAATAAACAATCTGGAAGACGGACAATTTCTTTCCGGTAGAGCGAGGGTAGTCAGGGAGCCGAGAAAAAAAGAGTTTGGACAGGAGATTGTGTTGGAAGCAATCAACATGCCGGGCGAGAAGGGGCGGTTTTTGTTGAACGCGAATTTGTACGAAAAATATTCTTATGGCGACGTTTTGAAAATAGAATGTGGCTTAGAGCGGCCGAAAAATTTCAAAGACAGCGATTTTGATTATTCGATGTATCTGGCCAAAGACGAAATTTTTTATCTTTGCAAAAAATCGAAAATTGAAAAGCTATCGTCGGGAGATGGGAATAAGGTATATGCTGCCTTAATTGATATAAAAAATCAGGTAGGCCGGAAGATTGAAAAAATGGTTTCCTCTCCTGAGTCCGGATTGCTCTTTGGCCTCTTGCTTGGCGGCGATGACAAACTGTCAAAAACCGTAAAAGAAGATTTTTCTCGGACGGGAATGAGTCACATTGTGGCTGTTTCGGGGTACAATGTCATGATTATCGCTGAATACCTGATAATGAGTGGAATTTCGATCGGCCTTTGGCGGCGCCAGGCTTTTTGGTTGGCGGTCGGCGGCATAATAATTTTTGTCACGATGATCGGACTTCCGTCTTCGGCTGTTCGCGCCGGAGTGATGGGAATGCTTCTTCTTTGGGCGGCGAAAAACGGTCGGCTGGCGAACTCCGGAAACGCGATTCTTTTCTCCGCAGGGATAATGCTTTTTTTTAATCCGCTTATTCTCAGATGGGACATCGGTTTTCAACTTTCTTTTCTCGCAACGTTGGGAATTGTTTATTTTTATCCGATTTTCAAAAAACATTTTATCGATCCGTTGACAGAGACGAGGCAATGCCTCGTCTCTACCGCTGTCGGAAAATTAATTTTAGAAACGTTTTTTCTCACTATGTCCGCGCAAGTTTTGGTGTTGCCGGTTATTTTGTATGATTTCCAGAAACTCTCCATCATTTCTCCGTTGGCTAACATCTTAGTTTTGCCAATCATTCCGCTCTCCATGCTTTTGGGATTTCTCACGGCGCTTTTTTCTTTCATTTTTCCGCCTCTTGCTCTGGTTTTTTCTTGGATAACCTACTTGCCGTTGAGATACGAAACATGTGTGATCAGTTTCCTTTCCGATCTCAAATTTTCTTCTGTTGAGATTTCTCTTTCATGGTGGGGAGTGGGAATTTGGTATATAATAGTGATATCGTTTATCTACTTTCAAAAAAAGAATGAAAAGAAAATTAACTTATAGTTTCCTAATCGCGATGTTCTTTTTTAGTATTGTTCTTGGGGCGGTAATTTTTTTCAATCGAAACCAAAAGTTGATGGTGCGGTTTTTGGATGTGGGGCAAGGAGACGCTATTTTGATCTCCAAAGGGTCAAAACAAATTTTGATTGATGGCGGACCAAGCGGACAAATAGTTTTGGAAAAGTTGGGGCGCTATGTTCCATTTTGGGACCGGACGATTGATGTGGTCATTGCTACGCATCCCGATGCCGATCACATTGGAGGACTCATTGATGTCATGAGTAAATATAAAATCGGAACGGTGATTGATAACGGAGTTTCGATTGACTCGAAAATATATGCGGCTTATGGTGATTTGATTGGAGAAGAAAATATTAAAAAATTGGGTGCTCAAGAAGGCATGAGGATAAGCCTGTCTGACAATGCGGAGATGATGATCTTTAATCCAAAAATTCCCGGAGTGGACAATTCTCCCAAAGACAACAATGAAGAAAGCGTGGTATCCAAACTGAAAGTTGGCGATGATTCTTTTCTTTTTATGGGTGACCTTCCGGAAGAGGAGGAACTGAAACTTATCAAAAAAGATCTGGACCTGTCAGCTCAGGTGTTGAAAGTGGGACACCATGGATCTAAAGGTTCCACATCTTTCGATTTTTTGGAAAAAGTCAGTCCCAAAGAAGCGGTTATCTCGGTCGGCACAAAAAATCGCTATGGTCATCCGACTCAAGAAACACTGGAAAGGCTGAAAAAAAAAGAAGCTGAGATCCTAAGAACTGACGAATTAGGTGACATAGCATATATTTGTGGGCCTCGTGAAAGTTCGTGTCTTGTATCTACTTCGTTGTGAATATCTCCAGCCTTTTCAAAACAGTGGTTTGGTGGTATTATAATGGCAAGATAAAAATTTAAAATTAAAACAAAAAAATGATAAAGAAATTTCTACCCCACGTTTGGGTGGCGATCGCAATTATGTTCTTTTTCCCCATGTCTCTCTTGGCAGATGAGCAATCCTTTTTTGATGGATCGACGCTTACTGCCAGTCCGTCGTCAACTGAAGGTAATAAAAAATCCGATATTATGGTTTTGGCGACAGTGAATATTTATGACGCCAAAATTATTAGCCAACAGGAAAATATAGTTAATCTTACCTTTGATTTAAATAATCGAGAGGGTATTCAACCCGGCATCCGTTACGGAATTCAATTGTTCAAAAAAGATGGCAAGAATACAGTTTTAGTGGACGAAAAAGTAATGCCGGAGACAGTCAGTCTTGCGGCGGACATGACCGTTAAAAAAGAAATTCAATATAAAGCTCCGCGTTGGCTTTCCGGCAACTATGAGATTTGGGTTGTTTCCAAAAGTGATAAAGGCTTACCCTTGGGGCAGGGGAACGCCGGAGAGATAATTCTTTCCGGTACCAATGACTATGTGGAAATAAAGGCGGATTCATGTTATTTGACGCTTAAAAATGACTCGGAAAACAAAAAATATACATTGAATCAAGGAGTTGACGTTACTGCTGACGAACAACTAGTAGCAAATTGTGAAGTTTCTAGCCATAAAAAAGAGGCCCAGAATTTAAGGCCATATTTCGAAACTCGCTATCGCAGCATGTTTGGGGAAGTCGTTGGAAAAACTTCTGGTTTAGAAGTTTCACTTGGCGCTGGAGAGACTAAACAGCTGGCGTTTGATTTACCTAAAGCCGAAAAGCCGCAATCTTATGATGTAATTTTATCTTTTGGAAATAATAAAGCTGATGAGGCCGTTTCTAACACGGTTGTGTTTCATTATGTGCTGCGCGGAGAAAGTGCGACTATTCAAAATGCACGTCTGGACAAAGACTATTATACCAAAGGAGAGTTGGCAAACGTTCGTATCAATTGGACTGGAGCAGCCGATTCTTTTATCAATTCAAGGTTGGGCGCTAGTGAAATGCCACAAACCTTTTTGTTTGTCACTCTTCAAGATGGAAAAGGCGAGTTATGCGCCAGTCCGTTAGAAAAAGCTATCCCTACTTCTCGAACAATGAAAGACCAATCTTTATCATTGGAAGTTACTCGGGATTGTTTTAATCCGAAATTGATTGTGGCTATTCGAGATGTGACCGGTATTGAATTGGATAATGGTATTTTTGATGTTTCTAGTCATAGCGGACAATTTGCTTTCTCTGATAAATCTGGGATCGGAGTATTTTCCAATTTTATAAGCGATATGTCATCTATAATTAAGTGGTTAAGTGTTGCCATGTTGCTGGCGATTATTTTGGTTTATTGGTTTAGAAAAAAAAGGATAGATCGAGTAATGAAATTATTTATCATGCTGATTGTTTCAGGGTCAGTATTCTTATTATGTTCTGGTTTTGCTCAAGCTGATACGTTTGTGGTTGAAGGCGGAGAAGAAGTAGAAGGGTTTCAGGCTTCTCAAGCGGTTTATTCAGTAAGTATGAATAAATCCAATTATTCCCCAGGAGAAAATGCTACCGCCTCGGGATCGGTTTTACAAGAAAGCGTCTGTGATAACGGAGCTAGCGGAGCTTATTTGGAAGTCGTGTTTAACGGACATAAGGGCGAATTGGTGGACACGTTTAATGGCAAATCGAAAAAATCGGGAACATTAGCGGGAAGTGTTGAAAATACGTCTGGCTTGAAAACAGCTACGTTTTTTGGGCAGTCTGTCTTGAACGCCGGAACATATTATATATATTATACTGTTGGGAATCCTTCGTTGGTGACGCTTTCAGCCAGACCAAATCCTATTAATTATGGATCATCTTCAACCATCATTGCTGATGTTCAAAACGCGGATGGATGTTGGGGATGGACCAGCACCGGTGAAAGCGGCCCTCAGCCACCTTCTGATGGAAGTGCTTCTTCCGGGAGTTTAATAACTGACAAAACGTATAATCTAAAGTGTTGGAATGCGCTTGGTGAATCGACATCCAGTGTAACAGTAGATGTCGTTCCGCTTCCCAGTGTAAGCTTGACAGCAAGTCCGGGTACTATTGATTATGGCCAGTCTTCTACCATAACCGCGATAGTAAGGGATGCCTCTACTTGTTGGGGTTGGACAAGTTCTGGAGAATTCGGTTGGAGGCCGGCAGGTAGCGGAAGCGAGCCAACCGGTAACCTTTTTGTTAATAAAACGTATAATTTGGAATGTTGGAACTCCATCGGTGGTTCATCTGGGAAACAAAGTGTAACAGTTTATGTTAATCCATTGATCATTCTTCCTCCGACACTGAGCTTATCTGCTCAGCCAGGCAGTGTATATTATGGAGAATCATCTAATCTGACTTGGGTTCCCAATAATGCCGAATCCTGTCTTGCCAGCGGCGGGTGGAACGGATCACGACTGGCGACGGGTGGGACAGAACCAACAGGACCGCTTACCACTGCGACAACATATAGTATGGAGTGTTGGAATACTGGTGGATCTTCCGGGCTAAAAAGTGTTACTGTGGATGTTTCCTGTGATGCTGATTGTAGTTGCGCTTATTCCAAGTGCGTGCCAGGGACATGTAATCCGGTGGATGATCCCGGGTGTGACAGTTGTTCCGATGGCTGCAACGGAAATTGTGATGGGCTTCTTGACTGTGAACATACGGACAAATGGAGAGAGGTGAAACCGAGATAATGAATAAATCAGAGAAAAAAGAAACTGCCAAGCAGTTTCTTTTTTCTCGTCTTCCTTGTCAAAATAACAATTTGATGCTACTGTGGGTATATTGAATAATAAACATTATTACCATATAAACTTATGCCAGTAGCAAGACAACGGCACACCAAAGCCAGAAGAGACCGAGCCAGAGTTCATCATCAATTAAAAGCAAAGAACTTGGTGACATGTTCCAATTGCAAAGCGGAAATCAAGGCTCATACTACTTGTCCTAAATGCGGGTATTACAAGGGAAACGAAGTTGTGGACACAATGAAAAAGGTAAATAAGAAAGTGAAAAAATAGACTTATGGCCAACAGGCACTTGTCAAGATCAATAGCCATGCAATCTCTTTACGAATGGGATTTTCGCGGAAAAGACAATTCCCTCATTCCTGAGATATTACGGAACAATATAAAAGAGTTCGGGCCGGGAATGGACGACGCTTCTTTTGTTGAGGCGCTTGTCAGAAATACGATTGCCAGTCGGGAAAAGATTGATCCTCTCATTGAAAAATGCGCGCCGGAGTGGCCGATTGAACAAGTGACCATTGTGGACAGAAACATTCTTCGTCTGGGGATTTATGAACTTCTTTTTGGCAATTATGATGAGGTCCCGCCAAAAGTAGCGATCAATGAAGCTATTGAATTGGCCAAATCTTTCGGCGGAGAATCCTCCGGAAGGTTTGTGAATGGTGTCCTGGGGACAATTTATCGTGAAATGGGAGAACCGATGAAGGAAGACAGCACGGAAAAGAGGAAGAAATCCAGGGAAAATAAATCAGATATGGATGACGAAGAGAAGAAAAAGATAATTATTTAAATTTTCAATTTACAATTTACAATTTTCAATCAGTTTTTAATGATATAATTTTCAATGTTTTGCAATTGAAAGTTAGTGAATTCATTGAAAATTGAAAATTGTGATTTGAAAATTGTGTAAATCTTGTGGTATCCGATCTTGCAAAAAACTTAGGGGTGGCTTTCAAAGACATCACTCTTCTTCAACAAGCCCTTACGCACCGGTCGTATCTCAATGAACATCGGGATTATAAGCTTGATCACAATGAACGGTTGGAATTTTTGGGCGACGCTGTTTTGGAGCTAGTGGTGACCGAGTATCTTTATGCCAATTATCCCAATCCTGAAGGAGAACTCACCAATTGGCGGGCGGCTTTGGTCAATGGTGAAATGCTCGCCAGCATTTCCAAAGAACTGGGAGTGGAAGAATATCTCATGATGAGCCGCGGGGAAGCCAAAGACACCGGACGCGCCCGACAGTATTTGCTGGCCAATGCTTTTGAAGCGATTGTCGGGGCAATGTATCTTGATCAAGGATATGATGTCGCCAAAGAATTTATTTTGAAAAATGTTGTGGTAAAACTTTCGGAGATAATAAAAACCAAGTCATATCTGGATCCCAAGAGCCGTTTTCAGGAAGAATCGCAAGACAAAGTGGGGGTCACTCCGTCTTATCGGGTGCTTTCCGAATCTGGTCCTGATCATGATAAAAAATTTGTGGTGGGCGTATATTTGAGCGAAGAACTTGTAGCCAAAGGAGAAGGAAATTCCAAGCAAGAAGCGCAACGCCAAGCGGCAGAAAAGGGACTGGAAGGGAAAGGCTGGTAATTGTCTGAACCGCTGATCCCGAGTACTCGGGACTGATTATCCTGATTACACATGAATACACGAATTATAAAATTTAGTGTGATTTTTATTTAGAAAATTTATTCTTTAAATAATTAAATCAAGGGATAATATAAAAATAAAAAGAAATATTAAAAATTCAGTGAAATCACGTGCATTCACGGGATAATCAGTGGTTCAGACAAATGTTTCTAAAAAAACTTGAAATTAACGGCTTCAAATCTTTTGCGGCGAAAACGACGCTGGATTTTAGTTATGGGAAGATAAACGGAAAAGCGCTTGGAATCACCGCGGTGGTGGGGCCAAATGGCAGCGGGAAATCCAACATTGCTGATGCCATGCGTTGGATTATGGGGGAGCAATCAATGAAAAACCTTCGTGGGAAAAAATCAGAAGACATCATTTTTGCCGGCAGCGGAAAAAAAGCGCGGCTTGGCAGCGCTCAAGCGACGCTCTATTTTGACAACGAAGATAAAAAAATACCTTTGGATTTTTCCGAAGTTTCCATTACCCGAAAAATATTTCGTTCGGGGGAAAGCGAATATCTCATCAATGGTTCGCGCGTTCGCTTGCAGGACGTTGTGGATCTTTTGGCTAAAGCCGGAGTGGGCAGGCAAAGTTATGCCATCATTACGCAAGGAATGGCTGATTCGGTTTTGAATGCCACGCCGGTAGAGAGAAGAAGTATTATTGAAGACGCCGCCGGAGTGAAGCAATATCAGATCAAAAAAGATCGTTCCATCAAGAAACTTGAATCAACCAAAGAAAATCTAAAAAGGGTGAGAGAGCTGACTGAAGAAATCAAGCCGCATCTCAAAACTTTGAAACGTCAAGCGGAAAAGGCGGCTCAGGGGGAAACTGTTTCCCGGGAGCTCAAAGAGAAACAAATCCGGTTGTTTTCTCATTTGTGGTTTAACTTTCAATCGGAACAAATAAAATTGTCGGAAGAGAAAGATGAGTTGGGACGACAGATGATGAATATTCAACGCGAAGCGGATAAACTGGCTGATGAAATTGCCAAAGAAGCCAAACAAGACTTGAAAAACAGCAACTTGGAAGAATTGGAAAAAAAGCAGCGAGAAGCAAAAAATAAACTCAATCAATTGGAGAGGGATTTGATTGTGACAGAAGGCCGAATTGAAATTGAAAAAGAGAAACAAAAAAGCAAACAAATTATCGAGGAAATAAAGATAAAAAGCATTCCGGTCGACTTGCATTATGTCAGGAAAAATCTGGACGAAATTCGGAAAGACCAGGAAACGCTCATCAAGCGTTTATCCCAAGCGGAAAAAATTGAAGATATTCAGGATATCAAGGAATTTGCCAGAGTCATTCAGCAAAAACTGCATGATCTCAAAGCCGATGTTGAAAAGGGGAAAAAAGAAGAAAAAATCAGTCCGGTGTTCGTTGCTCCGGAGCCAAAAAAAATCAGTGAAGAAGATTTGAAAGCCATCACAGAACTCATGGAAAAGACGGCTGGTTTGAGGCAGACGATCAAAAAAATGGAAGAGGAGATTAAAGAAATTGAGAAAAAAATTCAGGAAGAAATTGCCTTTGACCGAAAGCGAAGACAGAAATTTTTTGAGGCGGAAAGAATATACCGTCTCCGGCAGGAAGAACTAAACAAAATTAAGGATCGTTACAACGAATCAAAGATATCCTTAGCGCGGGTAGAAGTGCGGGAAGAAGATTTGAAGAACGAGATAAAAGAAGAACTCAGGATGGAAGTGACAGAACTTTCGCCTATTCAGGAAGCGATTGACAAATTTTCTTTGGAGCGGGACATTTCTCGTCTCAAAGCGCAGATGGAACAAATTGGCGGAATTGATCCTTTGGTAGTGGAAGAATATACGGAGACAGAAAAACGTTTTGTTTTTTTGACCAATGAGGCGGACGATTTGGAAAAAGCCATGGTGTCTCTAAGAGAAATCATCAGGGAAATGGAACAGAAAATCCACAAGGAATTTGCTTTGACTTTTGAAGAAATTAACAAGGAATTTTCCAAATATTTCCGCATTATTTTTGGCGGAGGAAACGCCCATCTTACAAAGTTAAAAGTTAAGAATTCAAAGTTAAAAGTTTCTAATGAAGAAGAACAAGGAGGAGAAGGTACTGAAGAGCATGAAGAGAATAACCAGGAAGAAAACGAACAAATAGGGATAGATATAATTGCGTGTCCGCCGGGAAAGAAGATTTCCAATTTGTCGATGCTTTCCGGGGGAGAACGGTCGCTGACGTCTCTGGCGCTTCTTTTCGCTATCATTTCGCACAATCCACCTCCATTTGCTGTTTTGGACGAAGTGGAGGCGGCGTTGGATGAAGCTAATTCCAAACGGTTTGGAAGAATTCTCACGGAGCTTTCCGATAGCACTCAGTTTGTGACTATCACGCACAACAGGGAAACAATGCGGCAAGCTTCGCTTCTTTACGGCGTGACGATGGGCGAAGACGGAATTTCCAAACTTCTCTCCGTAAAACTTGACCAAGTCGGACAGGGCGGAAAAATTTTGCAGACAATTTGACAGTTTTGGAAATGTCGTGTAAACTGGTTAAGTAATAAAAAAAATAGGCGACAAGTAGCTTGAAATAGGCATAAATCAAGATATGCCAGGGTTTTAATGTTAAAAATATGTTAACTATACGATTTGCCAGAGTTGGAAAAAAGAATAGAGCTCAGTTTAAGATTATGCTTCAGGAGAGTACTGTTGCTCCGGGAGGGCGTCATGTTGAGGTTTTGGGTTCGCATGATCCGCATTTAAAGCAAACAGTTCTCAATGAAGACAGGATCAAATATTGGCTCTCAAAAGGGGCTCAAGTGTCCGATACGGCGCATAATCTATTTGTTTCAAAAGGTATTATTTCGGGCGAAAAGAAAAAGGTGAAATTGCCGGCGAAGAAAGCGGAAGAAAAAGTTGAGGAAGCTGCCGCTGAAGCGAAACCCGAAGAAAAAAAAGAAGAAGCTACGGCTTAAGGAAATTGACATAGGGAAAATTTTTTCCGCAGAAAACGAGTTTGTCCAAAGTTTTGGATAAATAAACCTCGTTGAGGAAACAAAATATTCTAAGTGAAGCGAAGGATCTCGCAATATATATGCAGCTATTTTATTAGCTCTCGAGATTCCTCGCTGCGCTTGGGATGTTGGTTTCAATCTGCGGGAAGCTGCAGATTTTTTTATTGGTTTTTACGAATTGTTAATTCGTAAAGGTAACTATTTAACCATTTAATATCAAACCGCAATTCGTATATTCGTACGAATTCGTAGCTCGTAAAGATATCATGCAAACAAGATTACAAAAAAATGAAATAGTAAAAGAGTTGACAAAGAAGATCAAAGAATCCAAGTCAGTTGTTTTTTCCGATTTCAAAGGATTGCCCGTTAAGGAGATGATGGCGCTTCGGCGAGAACTTCGTTCTGAAGGCGTGGATATGAAAGTAGCCAAGAAAACGTTGATTAGCATTGCGCTTAAGGATGCGGGAGTTGATGTGGATGCGAGAAAACTGGAGGGTCAAATTACAGTAGCGATTTCTAGCCAAGACGAAGTGACGGTGGCTAAAATTTTAGCTAAAGCGGCCAAAGCCAATGAAAACTTGAAAATTGTGGGTGGGCTTTTGGGAATGAAAGAACTTTCGAAAGAGGAAGTAGTGGCTCTTTCCAACCTTCCTTCCAAAGAACAGTTGTTGGCCAAATTGGTGGGAACCATCAATGCTCCGGTTTCCGGATTCGTCAATGTTCTGGCTGGAAACATTCGAGGATTGGTGAATGTTTTGAAATCGGTAGCTGATTCTAAACAAGTCTAATAAGTAAAATTTATTATAAATGTTAATTAGTTAAGCAGGTTCTTAGTTAAGAAGGAAAAATTCTAAAACTAATAAACTAATCAACTAATTAACCAATTAACTAAAGATATGACCGAAGAAAAAAAAGAAACGGTAGAAGTTCCGGAAAAATTCCAAAAACTCGTAGCGGAAATCGAAAAAATGAGTGTTTTGGAACTTTCTGAACTGGTGAAAGTTTTGGAGGACAAATTTGGTGTGTCAGCAGCGGCTCCAATGATGATGGGAGCGATGCCGGCAGCGGGAGCGGGAGAAGCAGCGGCAGTTGAGGAAAAAAGTGATTTCAATGTGGAAGTCACATCAGCCGGAGCCTCTAAGATCAATGTGATTAAAGTTGTTCGAGAACTCACTGGTCTTGGCCTCAAAGACGCGAAAGACTTGGTGGATGCGGCTCCAAAAGTGATCAAAGAAGGTGTTGCCAAAGCTGACGCTGAAGCCATGAAAAAGAAATTGGAAGAAGCGGGAGCAACTGTAGAGCTTAAATAGTTTATAGGATAGTCTATAAAAATGTTTTCCTAAAAACCCTGTCAAAAGCAGGGTTTTTTGTATGTTGCAATAAACTGGTTGTTTGTTTGTAATTATCCTAATCACTAACAAATTTAATCAAGTGATAAGCTAATCAATCTAACTAAATTAAGCTATGGGTAATAATAAAGAAAAAAACAGCAAAACCAAAAAATTGTTTTATCTTCTTCCGGTTTTGGTTTTGACTTTGGCTCTAGCTACTGAGTCAAAGATTTATGCCAAGGAAGGAGCGGATGATCCTCCTGGGCACGTGAGGCATTCGGGTACGGATGAGAGAAAATCCGATGACGGAGCGCATAGAGACCGACATTCGGGACTGGATGATAACAAAGTCGGCGATGGCGCTCACCAAGCTAGGCACACTGGAGATGACGACGGCGCGAGAAACAGTCTTGATGATAATGTCCCAGTTTCTGGATCTTCTAGCAGCAGTCAGTCAAACGGTTCATTGGTAACTGAAGACAATCCTAAAGCTGATGATAAGGGTGTCGCTTTGGTTGAAGATGAATCACTTCCGGAGCTTGCGCTTAATGAAAAAGTTGAAGACAAGGGAGTGTTAGCGGCTGCGTATGATTCGATTAAGGCCATTTTGGGAAGACTCTTATCAGTCAACTAAACAATTTCTGTTGGCTCTAAAAACCCGCTAGAAACGGGTTTTTAGTTGGTTAAGAAGAAATAAAAAAAATGTTCAAAAGTACTAAAGGGTGATGGATAATAATTAAATCAATTAAGTATATGGATAAGGATAAAAATATGGACAAGCAAGATAGGGAAAAGATGGAAATGAAAAGTGAGAAAAAGGAAGCCTGGGATGAGTCGAAAAAGGGGATGAGTGATGCGGAAAAGATGGAGAGGCGAGATGATAGGTAGCGGTGTAAGTTTCTCTTTCTTATTTGATCTTTCAACTCAATAATACAAGGAACAACCAGCCGCGACTGGTGGTTTCTTGTTTTTCGTTTTCATTGCGAAACAAAATTATCATGGAGCTAAAAAATAAGTGCCAAAAGTTTGACAAGATTTAAGGTTGGTGCTAAGGTTGGGGTAACGATATGGGAAATATGTTGTCAAAAACCATTGCAGTCATTAAGGTCAATTTCTTGACCTGATTGGTTTTGGCAAAAGATCTCAATCGTGAGTAAAGAGGAAAAATAGCCAAAACCAATCTCGAAAGATTGGTTTTGTTTGTTTTATAGGGAGAATGTACTTTTTCAAGAGGCGGCTGTCGAGGTTTGGCAGTCAATGGAAGTATTGCTTAGACTTGAGAGGAGAAAAAGCTATGTCGACTGTTTCTAAAAACGATTTTTTGGCTGATAGCGATCCTATGGACAATCCCATGGTGAAACGTTGGATGATGGAGTATGTTAAGGCGGAATCATCCGCTTGTTCTGAAGGCTGCTCTTCCGGTGGATGTGGTTGTGGCGGCGCCGAGTCCAAGTGTGGCTCGGATGACTGTGATGGGTCCGGTGGTTGCGGATGCCATGGTGATTCTCCCGCTTCCGCAAGTGATAAGGTGGTCTTCAGTGACAACGGAGACACCTTGTTCGAGAGGTTCACGCTGGAAGTTGACCCATCGCACAAGCGGTTTGCCGGCGGATATCAGTGGTTTTGCCGCAATTGCGGGCAGCCCTGCTCCAGCGTGGAGACCTGGTTTCCTTGTCAGGAGAAGTTCATCACCGTGAAGATCGTCTGTCACCTGGGCTGCCACAATCACTGGCGGCTCCACATCGGTCCCGCAGAGGGACAGGAAGTGAGGCTAAACTCATGAAATACTTGGTCCATCTTCAATGTGAAAGTTGTGGCTGGCGGTGGTCCATCTATACGGAATCTCTGGTCAAGGCGCTGAACTACATATCGGAAGACGGCTGCCCGAAGGAATGTGGACACATGGGAACCATCCTTGTGATGGGACACGAGGAAATCAGTGGCCCGGACATCGCGGGCGGACTGGGCCATGGGATTATCAGGTCAGCTGCTTTTTAGGAGGATTTTTCCATGTCCTCTGAAAAAGCCAACCCCGGAAGATTTTTCTTCCGGGTCTTTTTTTGCTTAATTTAAGATTTCATTAAGTAGTTTTTCTCTTCCGATCTTCTTTTCGGTGGAAAAGGGGATGAGAGTGTGGCTGCCTACTCGATGAGCGATATTTTGAAGTTGTTTTTCCAATTTCGATTTTTTGAGTTTGTCGATTTTGTTGGCGACAATGATAATGTCTTTCTCGTGTTCTTCCAGCTGGTAGAGCATCTCCATGTCTAGGCTGGTTGGTCCGACGTTAGCGTCGATGATCAAAACTACTTTTTGTTGAACATAGGGTGATTGAAACAAATACCAGGCAATCAATTGTTCAAGATTTTCCCGGACTGAATACGAAGCCTTGGCAAAGCCATAGCCGGGAAGGTCAACCAGGTAGAAAGAGTCGTTGATCAAAAACAAGTTGATTTCCTTGGTGCGTCCCGGAGCAGAGCTGGTGCGCGCCAAATTTTTTTGATTGGTCAGATAGTTGATAACGCTGGATTTTCCCGCGTTGGATCGTCCAATAAACGCCACCTGAGGGGTGTCGTTTTCCAAAATTGGGTCACTACCGACAATCCCTTTCACAAATTTTGCCGAAGTTATATTCATATCCTTCTATCATGACAAAAAAACACCAGAAGGTCAATTGGCTTTGCTTGAATTAAAAAAATCACCCAAAAATGGCGACTTTTTAACTTTGTTGAGGCTATGGGACGAAGTTGGAACTTATTTATGTATGCAATTAGCGTAAATTTATGAGGATTTGATTGACATTTAGTTAGTATAGCTGTAGGATTTATGGAAGCTCATCCAGTCGGAGTTGGTGACTTATAAACCTATAGTTTTCCATTGTTGGCAAACAGGAAGGAGGATGTAGTTATGGAAATAGCAGTAGATATCAGGAGTCTCGTATCGACTGCCGAGGAACTTTCCGCGGCGAAGTTAAAATCTGAATGTGAGGAAGCGCAACGGAAAAGACGAGAGGAAATGGAAGAACGGAACAGGTTGTATAAACATGGTCAAAAGGAAATGGAAAAACTTTTGGCCTTGGTACCGGAAGCCTTAAAAAAATCGGCCAAGCACGGGTATAAAACTCGGGATGACAAGTGGCATTTCGAAGCGAAGATACCTATCGCATTCTCTTCGCGCGATGAACTTTACCCCAATCGCTTTAATCATTATCTTCTCGCAGAAGACAGAGCCACGATTGAAGCGGTTGAGTCAGCACTTTACCAGCTCAACATAGACAACGCCAACAAGGGGATGCGGTTTGCATTGGATGTTACTTCGAGATACAAAGACAAAAGGCCGCATCCTAATCGGTCAGACTACAACGATGACACGACAGATTATTTTCTCAAAGTAACTGTCGAAACCCCGCGGAAATGACCATAAGAAACCGAGAAACAAAAGCCCCGCGCTTCGAAAGAGGTTGCGGGGCATTATTTTATCTCAATAATAAGCATTGATTTTTATGCAAAAATAAGGCAAAAAAATCTCAACCGAATTGACCTAAACACATCTTTTAGCTGGGCATGGTCTGAAATCTATGAAAACATAAACGGTCTCATGATCGTTTCTTATATATAAAAAAACGACCCACGAGAGTATAGAAACTCGTGGGTCGGTGAGAGGTTGGGTGGTGGATGATATTAGCTCACGAAACTGCTATTTATCCATAATATGCTTCATCACTGGATCCGGCGTATTTTCAAGAAAAAATCCGTTCCCCAGTGGCTTTCCATCGCCGCAAGCCTCTGGTCTTGATGTTGATAGTCCGCTTTCCGCCAGGCCGACTAGAATGTATTCCAGATGGTACGCCTCGCCCTCGTTGTCCGAGGACTCTTCGTGTATCTCCGGCGCAAACCGATAGGCTGCAATGACAATTTTGCCATCAAACTTCTTGATGACTTCAACGAGGCTCTTGTTCTCCATCGGCCCCATGATGCCGATCTCAGTTGTCCGGTCGTAGCTACCGATACGCGAGCATTTCTCGCTCGCCAGGTCGTTTTCATGCCCCTGCTGACATAGGTAAATCACATTTTCGGTTATATCGAATTTAATGACAAACCCCTTCATGTAGTTCCACGACACGATGCCACCGAGAGGTTTATCTGCAGTCTCTGCGACTGCGGAAGTAGCCATAAGAACCAAAACCAACAGAAAACTCTTTCCCCTCATGATCTTCTCCTTTTAAGGTACGTTCGTTTTTGAATGACATGAAGCGCCACAGCGGCAATTTCAAATTCATTCCACAAAACTTTATATTATACTCCTTTTTTGTCTGTTTGTCAATCAACCCAAACAAAAAAGGCTCAAATGAGCCTGATTTGTAAATATGTTGCCCGGGAGGGATTCGAACCCCCGAAATGCATGGACCAAAACCATGTGCCTTACCACTTGGCTACCGGGCAGAATTTATCTATATGTTTTTATCATCTTCAAAAACCAACTATTAACTTTATTCTTCCACCACTTTTCCTCCCAAAATTTCCAGCGCTGAACCCAAAAGGGAATCTTGGACGCTTTCTTTTTCCGATTCTTTCAGATCGCAACCGTTGCTTTGGCCATCAAGATTTTTGGGAGTCATGTCCTTGTCCCAAATTGTTTTTGTTCGCACCTCACATTCCAAAATTTTACCAAGAACTTCTTCGATTGTCAATCGGTTTTTCGGATCGTTGAGCTTTTCTTGATAGAAATCATAGGGAGTGGCGAAAACAATTTCTCGACCGGAAAGGGCTCTCACTTCACAGGTGGAAAGCAAGGCGCACAGAGAATGGTTGAGTGGGCGAATTTCCACTAAAAATCGGTTCCAATTGGAACGAACCTGATCAAGGTCAAAAAGAGAATCTTGACCAGCGGGAACAGTTGTCTCAGCATCTTTTTCAGGACTCTGAGTAGTCGTATATTCACCCGGCTTCTCCCTCAGGATAACATTTTCTTCTGTTTTTTGAGTAGCATAGTGTTTTTTTGGGGATTCATTTTTCAAGTTTTGCGTCTCTTCATGTTTCATGTCGTGTGTTTCGTGTTGCGTGTTCTTCACCGCCGGCAGTTTTCCCGTGGCTTTGATAATCGCAATCTCAAGAGGTAATTGAGGAAGGATAAAGGAGGAAATTTTGTTTTGAGCGTCCAGGAGAAGTTGAATGGTATAAATTATTTTTCGAAGGTCTGCTTTTTTCGACAACTCAATCATTTCTTTCATCTTTTCGGAAGTCAGCTCATAAACAAAGGAAGCCTTCAAGCTCTCGTCAACTTTAAGCAGCATGAGTTGTCGAAAATAGCTAATGAGCGATTTGTTAAACACTTGCAGGTCATAACCGTCTTCCAAAAGAGTGTTTACATTTCGGATTGCTTCGGCGCTTTTTTCTTCGATGATTAATACAGCCGCGTCTTCAACTGCTGATTTGTCAGTTGTTCCCAAAATTTCTTCAACTTCTTTTTTGGTAATGTTTTTGTCTTCAAGGGAAATGATTTGTCCCAAAAGAGATTCCGCGTCTCTCATTCCGCCTTCTGCTGCAATAGCAATCATTTCCAGCGACTCTCGGTCAATTTTGACTTTTTCCGCTTTGGCAATCAGTTCCAATTTTTCAATGATGTTTTGAATGGGGAGGCGGGAAAAGTCAAAACGTTGGCAGCGAGAAAGAATAGTTTCCGGAACTTTGTGAATTTCAGTGGTAGCGAGAATGAAAATAACATGGGATGGCGGTTCCTCCAGCGTTTTGAGGAGGGCGTTGAACGCTCCGGTAGAAAGCATGTGAACTTCGTCAATTATATATACTTTGTACTTGAGCGCGGTAGGCGGAAGCGCGACGGTTTCTCTGAGTTCTCGGATGTTGTCGACGCCGGTGTTGGACGCCGCGTCAATTTCAATGATATCGAGAGTTTTGTTTTCGCTGATGAGTTGGCATGCTTTGCATTTTTCGCAGGTGACCGCTTCTTTCAAATTTTCGCAGTTTAGGGTCTTGGCAAGGATTCGGGCAATGGAAGTTTTTCCGGTGCCGCGCGGACCGGTGAAAAGGTAGGCTTGACCAACGCGATTATTTTTGACAGCATTAGAAAGCGTCCGGACAATGTGTGCTTGTCCGATCACTTCAGAAAAATTTTTCGGTCTGTATTTTCTATATAGGGTTTGGGACATAAAACTTTAAATACAAAATTCATTGGATTTATAATTTATTTCCTTATTGCAATTATACTCCAAATTAAAAACGAGGGAAACCCCGCTTTCTTTATGTATTTTATTAAAAACCTAAGGGCTATTTCTTGAAAACGATGAATTTGTATCCGAGAAAGTTCCAAACGAGCCCTGCGCCAGTGCCGCAAAGAGCGCCAATGTTTCCCCAGAGTTGGGAGGTGAGAGCTGGAACAGCGACAAGCGGTTTTATATAAGTTACCACCAGGGTGGCTGCAGTAACGTTAATGAGCGCTCCGACAATGCTGATGGAAAGAAACTGGGCAAACTTCTTGGCTTGTTCTTCTTCGGAAACATCTTTGAAAGTCCAGCGTTTGTTGAGATTATAGCTGAAAACCACTGCGCCGGTGAAAGAAAGGGTTTTGAATATGGAATAATAAATTCCTTCCGTTTGTCCGCTGACGTACATGAGAACATTAAGAATACCCAAATCGACCAACGTGTTCATTGCGCCAATTAGTCCGAATTTGATAAATTGTTCAATGATGGGAAATCTTTGAAAAAGCGTTGTGAACATGGTGTTTTTTGTTTTAGTTTTTTTAATTCTTATCTTCCAACTCTTTTTTGAATTCGTCGAGATCAGGCGTCCATTCATCAATGATGGACAAATCGTCATCAGATTTTGTTTTTGTCTCTTTTTGAGGGAACTCTGGTTTTGGTTTGTCCCCCATGATTTCATCAATGCTTCTTGGTGATGGATTTCTATCAACAGAAACATCTTTGGATTTTTGGATGACGTTTTCAATCGCGCCCCAATCTGATTCGATGTCTCGCGGCGCAACCAGGGTCACTTCATCTCCCGGTTCAACTTTGAAATAAGTGATGGATGCCAGGAGAACTTTGTAGGCCTTTCCTTCCGAAGTGATGAAATGGTTTCCGTCCGCATCCTGGTTGACGATACCGATGAGCCGTTTTCTTTCTACCGGTCCGATTTGTTTGTAAATAAAAGATCCATCGGGAGTGATAGTGAGTTTTAACATGTCCCCTTCAACCAATTTGGACTTGGAGGCATAGTTAGCAGGGACGGGATATTGTTTGCCGTCAGCGCCGATCATAATCTGACCATCGAAAGTTCCTTCAATGACTTTCCCGTCTTCATCTTCCTCCACTTTTCGTTTTCGCCCAACTTTCTTTTTGCCTTCCAATTGGAGGAGCATGGATTTGGCTCCCTGGAGAGTTTTCTCGGCGTTGTATATCATCTCCCGAAGAACTTGTATTTTTTCAGATACATGGTTATCTTTTTCTTCCATTTTTGTTTTTTAGCCCAAGGACGTTTACCTTTGGCAAGTTTTATTTTTATATTTATGTCACAAAACTTCCTCTGGCTAAATTATACAATTTTAACATTAGTTGCGCAAGACATTTTTTCAAGAAATTTTTTAGATGCTTGTGGATAATTAAAACTGAATGAAACACTACTATAAATACGGCGCCGGGAGTTCATTTATTGCAAGTAGGGGATAAATTGTGGATAACTTTTAAAAAAATGGCTTGATTAAGCAATTTTTTCTTGAAGAATATTCCTCAATTACAAATTGACGCATATTTTCAAGTGGAGTAAAATAGAAGTAAGTTATGTTAAAGTGGTAGAAAGTGGGGAAAATATATGTTTATCGGAGAATATCAACATTCAATTGACCCAAAAAAAAGATTGGCTTTGCCAAGCAAGTTTCGATCGGAACTAAAATCGAAAGTGGTGGTCACTCGCGGATTAGATAAATGTTTGTTTGTTTATCCGATGAAAGTGTGGGAAGAACTGGCGGGGAAATTGGGAACCCTTCCAGTCGGAGAAGCTAGCACGCGAAGTTTCATTCGTCTTATGCTAGCTGGCGCGATTGATTCAGACGTAGACAAACAAGGACGAGTGCTCATTCCGGATTATCTGAAAGAATATGCCGGGCTTGACAAAAATGTTATCGTGGCTGGCCTTTACAATCGATTAGAAATTTGGGACGAGAGAAAATGGAACGAATACAAAAACAATGCTGAAAAAAATACCGATGAAATAGCGGAACAATTAGGAAAGCTGGGAATATATTAGAAAATTTTTAATTTTTAATTTTTAATTTCATAAATAAATCTAAATGTCTTAAGTTTTGAAAAATTTGGCATTGGAAACTATTTAAAAATTATAAAATTGAGAATTATAAAATTCCAGACGAATGGCCATTCACAAACCTGTATTACCGAAAGAGAGTGTTGATAACTTAAACTTAAGAGAAGGGAGTGTTGTTGTTGACGCGACGTTGGGAGGAGGAGGACACTCTCGGAAGATATTGGAAAGAATTGGCGATAAGGGAACGTTGATTGCTGTTGATATCGATATTAAAGCTTTGGAAAGTTTTATAAAATTTCCAATTAAAACTAAAAACATACGTTTAGTTAATAAAAATTTTTCTGATTTGGAAAACATTTTGCTAACGATAGGAATTGAAAAAGTGGATGCGATTTTGGCGGACCTTGGCTATTCGTCCGATCAGTTGGAGGATGAGGAAATAGGGATGAGTTTTACAAAAGATTCTCCGCTGGACATGCGGCTTGACAGATCCGGAGAACTTTCTGCCAGGGACGTGGTGAATGACTATAGCGAAGAAAATTTGGAAAAAGTCATTAGAGAATACGGGGAAGAAAAATTTTGGAGAAGAATTACAAAAGCCATAATCAATGCCAGGAAAATCAAGCCCATCGAAACAACAGCTGAATTGTCAAAAATAATCACCAGGGCGGTTCCCGAAAAATACACTTACGGAAAAATCCACGAAGCTACGAGAACATTTCAAGCTATTAGAATAGAAGTTAACCGAGAATTGGAAAATCTGAAGGTGTTTATCCCGCAAGCGATAGAAGCTCTAAGTTCAGGGGGACGGTTGGCCATCATTAGTTTCCATTCATTGGAAGATAGAATAGTCAAAAGGCAATATAAAGAAAATGCAGGGGGATGCATTTGTCCGCCGGAATTTCCCAAGTGCCAATGTGGAAGGACTCCAAAGATAAGAATCATTACCAAAAAACCAGTTAAAGCAACTGACTTGGAAGTTGCCGACAATCCACGCGCAAGAAGCGCCAAACTTCGTGTGTGCGAAAAAATCTAACAGAAAAACAAAAACAAAAAATTAGTCAGAAAAAGGGGGCGTAGAGCGATGTCTAAAATAATATTTTCCAACAATTTGGGATTTAGCAATTGTCGAAAAACAAAAAGAGGCAGGAATTTTAAGGGTGTCGCGGAAAGAACGATTTATGAAAAGAATGATGATTTCGATTTTGGTTCTGGAGTCAAGTCTCGAGGAAGCGCCGGGAGAAGCATCCTGGGATCTTTGGTTTTTCTTTTTCTTGCCATAGTCGGATGCGGGGCATTTTATCTTTATCAAGTCAATGACTTAGCCACCAAAGGTTTTGAGATAAAGGAATATGAAAACAGACTCAAGGAATTGGAAAAGGAGAACAAAAAAATGAAAATACGCGAAGTGGAACTTCGGTCAATGTATCATTTGGAAGAATCGACTCGCGACATGGATTTGGTGGTGCCTAAAAGTATGACTTACCTGGAACTTAAGAGTCCTGTAGCAATGAAATAATGGTCTCTCGCAGCATAACCTCACCCAAAAAGACGGTAAAAAACGATCGGAACAACAATCCGGAAATTTGGCATTCTGGAAACGGCCGGATTTATTTCTTCTTTCTTTTTATTTTGTTTTTGGTAGCGACCATCATTTTTCGACTTTATTTTCTTCAAGTTTTGGCTTATGATTCTTATAAATCTTTTGCTGACGACCAGCATTCGGTTTTTAGAAAGTTGATTCCTAAAAGGGGGGAAATATTTCTTAGAGACAGAAACAATGTTTATCCGGTTTCGGTTAATCGTGAGACAAAGTTAGCGTATGCTGTTCCTAAAGAAATTAAGGATTCTGAGGGTGCCGCTGATCGAATCGCTGAAGTTTTGCAATTGGACGGAGCGACTCTTCGAGAAAAGTTTAGTGATCCGGAAGATATGTACGAAGTTCTAAAACACCGGCTTTCCGATGAAGAGATTGAAAAAGTCAGGGCTCTTGATTTAGACGGAATTCACTTGGTTGATGAAGATTATAGATACTATCCTGCTGGAGAACTTTCCTCGCACATCTTGGGCTTTGTCGGTTGGAAGGACAACGAATTTGGCGGACGTTATGGTTTGGAAGCGTATTTTGAAGAAAAATTGAAAGGACAAGAGGGAAAGTTATTTCAAAACAAGGACAACTCCGGGCGTTGGATTTCTTTGGGAATAAAGGATGTTGATTATGCGAAAGACGGAAACACTTTGGTTCTCACGATTGATCACATTATTCAATATGAAACGGAGAAAATTTTGAAAAGCGTAGTCGAAAAACACGAAGCGGATGGAGGCACGATAATTGTTATGGAACCGGAAACGGGAAAAATTTTGTCGATGGCCAGTTATCCGGATTTTAATCCTAATGAATACGCCAGAGTTGAAAATATGGAGGCTTTTCGCAATTTGGCGGTGAGCGGCGAATATGAATGCGGCAGTGTTTTTAAGCCCATTACTTTGGCGGCAGCGATTGACAGCGGAAAGGTCAGTCCTGACACAACTTATGTTGATACGGGTGAGGTTTATGAAGCTGGCTACACGATCAAAAATTCCGACAACAAGGCTTACGGAAAACAAACAATGACGCAGGCATTGGAACAGTCGCTAAACACAGGGATGATTTTTGCCGAAAAGCTTCTCGGAAACAAGAATTTTTCGGATTATGTGAAGCGGTTTGGCTTTGGAGAAGCGACGGAAGTTGAACTTCCGGGAGAGAGTGATGGCAATATCAATAATTTAAAAAACTTGAAAAGCGACATTCATTTTTTCACCGCGTCTTTTGGCCAAGGTATTCGAGTGACACCGATTCAGCTGGTTTCCGCCTACAATGCCATCGCTAGCGGCGGTGTCTTGTATAAACCTCAGATTGTTGAGAAGATTATTCATCCTGACGGTTCGGAAGAAAAAATCAGTCCCCAAGAATCCAATCGGGTGATTACGCAAAAAACAGCACTAGAAATGGGGAAGATGCTTCGCAGCGTGGTTGTGAATGGCCACGGAAAAAGAGCGGATGTCCCGGGCTATTTGGTGGGAGGAAAAACGGGTACGGCTCAGGTAGCCAGCACCAAAGAGCGCGGTTATGAAGAAGGAAAAAACATCGGATCTTTTGCCGGTTTTGCGCCGGTAGACAATCCCAAGTTCACAATTTTAGTTAGGATTGACAATCCCAAAGGAGTGGAATGGGCGGAATCCAGCGCGGCTCCGGCTTTTGGAGAGCTTATGAAGTTTTTGCTGGAATATGCCGGTGTTGAGCCGACGGAAAAATTTACAGAAAACGATTTGGAAAAATTCAATCAAACGCATAACTTTCGAAATCAATCAATGGAAAAAGAGATAGATGAACGCAAAAAGGAGGAAAGTGATAATGATAAGGAAAGTAACAATCAAAAAACACATGACTAAAGAATCATTTAAATTATGGCTAAAAAAATTCTTGGAACGGATCCTTCGGGTTATGGCTGTTTGCGTTCTTCGAAAATACAAGCCCAAAATCATTGCCATTACCGGATCAGTGGGAAAAACTTCAGCTAAGGAAGCAGTTTTTTCCGTCTTGTCCGGCCATTTCCGAGTTAGAAAAAATGAAAAAAATTATAACAATGAAATAGGCTTGCCACTGACCGTTTTGGGTGCTTGGTCTCCGGGCCGTTCGCTTGGCGGTTGGTTGCGGGTGTTTTTCGGTTGGTGTGGACTGCTCTTTTTCCCGCGGTACTATCCGGAAATATTAATTTTAGAAATGGGTGCCGATCGTCCGGGAGATATTTCTTATTTGGCCGGATTTCTCAAACCAAGCATGGCTATTATCACCGACGTATCTTCCAGTCACTTGGAATTTTTCAAGACCATTGGCGGAGTCCTGAAAGAAAAGACGGAACTAGTTAGATCCTTGGGAGAGGACGGCGTGGCTATTTTGAATATTGATAATAAGCACATTAATAAATTTCAAAAACAATTGGATGGCGGCAAGTGCAAGGTGGTTAGCTTCGGCTATTCCGAAGAAGCGGATGTTCGTTCCACTGATACTGTTCTTAGTTACCAGTCGGAGATGGACGGAAGTCGGGAAATTAGAGGCCTAAGTTTTAAGTTGAACTACAAAGGAACGAGCATCCCGGTGCGTTTGAATAGCATCCTGGCGCGGCACAGTGTTTATGCGGCGCTTTCCGCTGTGGCGGTCGGATTGGAAATGGGCCTCAATTTAGTGGAAATTAGCGCGGCTTTGGAAAGCTATTCTTTGCCGCCGGGAAGGATGACGCTTATAAAAGGAATCAAAGAATCTGTTCTTATCGATGACACTTACAATGCTTCTCCAACTTCGACACTGGCGGCGCTGGAAGTTTTGGAAGAGGTTGAAGCTCCGAGAAAGATTGCTGTTTTGGGGGATATGTTGGAACTTGGAGAAAACACGGAATCGGGACATCGTGATGTGGCGAAAAAATTCCAAAAAATGAGCGGGGATGTCTTTATCGGGGTTGGAAAAAGAATGCAGTTTGCTGTTGAAGAATTCAAAAAACAAAACGTATCGAAAGAGAATGTTTTTTCTTTTGAAAACCCGATGGAAGCGGGACTGTTTTTGCAAAAAATCATTCAAAAAGGGGATTTGATTCTCATTAAGGGTTCTCAGGGTATGCGAATGGAAAAAGTGGTGGAAGAAGTGATGCAATCGCCGGAAGAAGCTCCGCTTCTTCTTTGTCGTCAAGATAAAAAATGGAAAGAAAAAGAATGGGCGGCAGTTTAAAAGTAATAATTTCAGGATTGCTTTGTATTATCTCGTATAAACTTAATTTTTGAAACTTTATGCGAGATTATGCCAAGGTAGGAGGAAAGGTCGGACGTCCGGGGTATCGCACTCCGTCGGCCTATCTGCATAAAAAAGCCAAAGAACTGGTTTTCCTTTATGCCAGATACCTAAAAAAGAGCCAAAAGCGATTGAGCTTTAATGCTCAGCGGTAAAAAAGATAATCACAAAAAAAAGACGGGGTAAAACCCGTCTTGCTTATTTAGGCCGGCAATATTATACTATAGTTAATGAAGATAAATAACTTAACACTTCCAAAACCATGTCTGAGATATTAGAATCTCTTTTTGGGTCAAAAGAAAGAGCAAGACTTCTTCGGTTTTTTTTACAAAATCCTGAAGCGGAATATGAGTTTGCCGAGGTAGTAAAAAGGAATATGCTAAAAGGTCCGAATGTGAAAAAAGAGTTAGAAAACTTGGCAAGAATAAGATTTGTCTCCAAAAAATCAAGAAAGGGGAAAAACCACTATACACTCAACTTGAATTTCAACTTCTATCCGGAGCTCAAGAACCTGATTGCCAAATCCAATGTCTATCCGCAATGCAAGAGTCTTGCCAAACTTTCCAAAATTGGAAATGTGAAACTGGCGGCGATTAGCGGCGTGTTCATAAGTTATCCTAAAAGTAAAGCGGATATGATTATAGTTGCCGATGGTGTGAGCAAGGCCAAGCTCAAAAATCTGATGGATAATCTGGAAGCGGAAATCGGAAAAGAAATCAGCTTTGCTCTTATGACGGCCGACGAATTCAAATATCGCCTCAATATGTTGGATAAATTTGTGCTGGAATTTTTGGAAGGGCCGCATGAAGAAGTGGTGAATAAGGTTCCCGGTCTAAAGCAGTTTATCGCTAAAAGAAAATAGTTATGCTTTATATACTAATTGGAGTCTTATTGGTTATTAGTTTGGCGCTTGCTTGGCTAATTTTGAGCCTCAAAAACAAAATTGAAAACCAAAAGGACGGGGAAAAAACCGCGGTGATTTTGGAAAGGCTGGAAAAACTTTCTTGGGAAAACAAAAACTTGAGAGACTCTGTGGACATGAAACTTTCAGAAACTCACCGCGCAACACAAGAACAAATTTCCAATACGATGAAAACGATGCACGGCATCACCGGTCAATCATCCAAACAAATAGCTGACGTTGTGGCGGGACTAACTAAGCTAGAGGAAACTAACAAACAAGTTGTCAGCTTTTCCGCGCAGTTGCAAAACTTGCAAGATATTCTCAAAAATCCGAAGCAACGGGGAGTTTTGGGGGAATATTTTTTGGAAGAAACCCTCAAAAATGTTTTGCCTCCCAACTCTTATCAAATGCAATATGCATTTACAGATGGCGTTATTGTGGACGCGGTGGTTTTTGTCCAGAAAAAAATTGTTCCCATTGATTCTAAGTTTTCTTTGGAGAATTACGAGCGGATTCTCAATTGTCGAGAAACAGCAGATCGAGAAAGATTGGAAAAGGCTTTTAAACAAGACTTAAAGAGCCGAATTGACGAAACTTCCAAATATATAAAGCCTTCAGAAGGAACAATGGATTTTGCCTTTATGTTTATCCCTTCGGAAGCGATTTATTATGACTTGCTCATCAACAAAGTCGGCGCGGTGCAAATTAGCACTCGCGATCTCATTGAGTATGCGTTCTGCGAGAAAAAAGTGATCATTGTTTCTCCCACTTCCTTTTTGGCCTATTTGCAAACGGTACTTCAAGGTCTTCGCGCTCTTCAGATTGAAGAGAGCGCCAAGCAAATTCGAGGAAACGTGGAAAAACTCGGAAAACACATCGTCACTTATGAAGAGTATATGAAAAAAATTCATAATAGTTTGGGAACAACGGTAAATCACTTTAACAGCGCTTATCGAGAATTTGGAAAAATTGACAAAGATGTCGCAAAAATCACTGAAGTGGAAAGAACGATAGAAGTCGCCGTGCTGGATAAACCGACCTTAGACTAACAACCCATGAGTTTTAACAAAAAGAAACAAATAAATATCCAAAGCTTGAAAGAAAAAATCAAGCTTTTTTTCAAGAAAAATTTTGCCGAGAAAGACTATTTTCAAAATCAGATCCTGGTTTGGCTTTTAATCTTGAGTTTGGCGGGTAATTTAGCAAATTGGATTATTCTTTTGATTTTCATCAGGCCGGTTGATTTTCCGATTATTTTGCATTATAATGTGTATTTCGGGGTTGACTCGACAGGTGATTGGAAGCAGGTTTATTTTTTACCCGCCATCGGTTTTTTGCTTCTAATCATTAATTGGATATTCGCAGTGTACTTTTATAAAAGCAAGGAGCGGATAGCCTCCTACATTTTGCTTATTGCCTTACTGATGGCTATTTTCAGTTTATTGATTGCTTCTATTAGCGTGATAATAATCAATTACTAGATTTTAAACTTTATAATTTTATAACTCTTAATTTCTATTTATGTTCAATTTCCCCGATCCTAAAACAAATAATGCCAAAGAGAAAAGAATCCAGAGAATTTTAGAAATAATCCCTGGAATTCTGACGTGGGTGACTTTGGTTGGAATGTTTGTTTTTTCTTTTTTCTTCCCCATATACGTTTCGATTTTTATCATTGTCTTTGACATCTATTGGATTTATCGAACAATTTTTATCGCCTATTATTCTGTTAGCGGGTATAAGAAACTCCAAGCGGGAAAAACGATTGATTGGTGGGAGCGTTGTCAGAATATTTCTCATCCCGAGGAATATGAAAAAATGCTGGAAATAAAAATTGGGAATCTGCGGGATAACTTGAAAGGGAATAGCTTAAGTTGGAAAGAGAAAAAGATAGTCAAAAAAGAAATAGAAAAAAGCAAGGATTACCTCAAAGAAGTTGAGAGAATTGCCAAAATGAAAGAGGCCGTTTTGGATTGGCGGGAAATCGTTCATGTCGTTATGTTGCCGACGGCAACTGAGCCGGCGGAAGTTATCGAACCGTCAATTCAAGCAGTTTATGATTCTAATTTTCCCAATCAGCAGATCATTATTCTCTTAGCCACGGAAGAACGCGAGCCGGAAGAAAAAAGGTTGGCCAAGGTCAACTATTTGAAAAATAAATTCGCTGGGAAATTTCGTGATTTCATTGTTACTACTCACGTTGTAACAGGAAATGAGATGAAGGCGAAAGGATCAAACGCTACCTTTGCTGCCAAATATCTGGTGAAATATTTGGCAGAGCATAAAATTGATTCTAAGAAAGTTATCTTCTCCAATTTTGACTGTGATAGCGTCGCGCACCCCCAATATTTTTCCGCGCTTACTTATGAATATATCATTGATCCAAAAAGATTACAGCGTAGTTATCAGCCTTTGCCGATGTATCATAACAACTTGTGGGATACCAACGCTTTCGTTCGAATTATCGTGACTGGTTCAAGCTTTTGGCATATTTTTCAAAGCACGCGGCCGGAGGGGATGGTGACTTTTTCGTCGCATTCCGAGCCGTTTGATACGCTTATGAAAGTTGATTTTTGGCCGCTCAACATGATCAGTGAAGACTCCATCATCTATTGGAAATGTTTTTGTTATTACAACGGTGACTACAAAGTTAAACCGATTTATCTCCCGATTTCACTGGACGCTGTTTTGGCGGAAAACTATTGGAAAACCATACAAAATCAATACAAACAAAAAAGGCGCTGGGCTTATGGAATTGAAAATTTCCCGGTGATTATGCGCGCTATCACGCCTAACAAAAAAATAGGATTTATCAAAAAATTCAAAGTGTGTTTTGAAATGTTGGAGGGGCATCACTCCTGGGCGACTTCCTCTATAATCCTTGCTCTTTTGGGATGGCTGCCGCTTATTATCGGCGGGGAAGAGTTTAACCAAAGCGTTTTAGCGCATAATCTGCCGGTTTATACCCGCTATCTGATGACGACTGCCATGTTCGGGTTGGTTATCTCGATGTCGCTTAGCTTTTTGCTCATGCCGCCGAAACCGGAAAAATATTCCAAATGGAGATATGCCTATATGATTTTGCAGTGGGTGTTGGTTCCGGTTACGGCTCCGTTTTTGGGTTCTCTTCCGGCGATTGATTCTCAAACCAGAATTCTTTTGGGAAAATATTTTGGTGAGTTTTGGGTAACGGATAAAATCAGAAAGTAGCCTTTTATCAGTGATTTTCATGAATCAATATCTTACTCCTTTTATCATCGCTTTTATCCTTACGGTTATTTTTATGCCGCTTTTGGTTATGTTTGCCAAAAAAATAAATTGGAAGGAAAGAAATTCCAGACGGCATATCCATTCTTCGAAGATTTTCCGGGTTGGTGGATTGGCTATGATTACAGCGTTTGTTCTCACGATTTTATTTGATTCCAATTTGGTTATGAGCGCTGAACTGGCGGCGATTCTAATCGGATCGCTGACTCTTATGGTGGTTGGCCTTATGGATGATATAAAAGAAGTTTTTTGGAAAATACAACTTTCCTCGCAAATTGCGGTAGCGATATTCATTTTCGTCATGGGGGTGAGGATTTACTATGTGACCAATCCAATAAGTGGGGGAGTGTGGAAAATGGATTCCGGACTGTTTGTTCTGATTTCTATTTTTCTCGTCATTTTTTGGGTGGTGTTGGTGATTAATGCTCTGAATTGGTTGGACGGAACCGATGGGCTTTCGGGCGGCGTGGCCTTCATTGCGGCCGGGACAATTTTTTTTCTGAGTTTGAAATCAGAGGTCAATCAACCTCCGGTGGCGATAGTTTCCGCCGGGCTAGCCGGGTCTTTTTTGGGATTTCTGATTTACAATTTTCATCCGGCGCGAGTTCTAGCGGGAACAACCGGGTCAATGTTTATGGGTTTTTCCTTGGCGGCGCTGGCAATTTTTTCCGGAACAAAAATTGCTACCGCGCTCCTGGTCATGGCTATGCCGATTATTGATTTTGGGTGGGTAATCTTAGACAGATTGAGAAAACAGAAATCAATTTTTCGACCGGACAAGAATCATTTGCATTACAAACTTTTGCGGCTGGGTTGGTCGCAGCGGAAGATCGCCGTTTTTTATTATGCGGTAACCGGACTAATCGCTCTCGTAGCGCTCAACACGCGAACCATTGGAAAAAGTATTACCTTAGGAGTAACATTTTTTATTATGATTTCTGCTTTCGTTCTTCTTGATAAAAAGATTAATAAGTTAAAAAAAGAAAACAAATGATGAGAAAAAAGAATTTGATTTGGCTAGCGCCGCTTTTCATAGGTTTTTTTGGTGGGTATTTTCTTTTTGGCGTTTCTCCTGTGAAAACGATTATTATTGGTGAAAAACAATTTCAGGTGGAAGTGGCGGATACGCCGAAACAGAGGGCTTTGGGATTAGGGGGAAGAGAAAATTTATGTGAAGATTGCGGTATGCTTTTTGATTTCGAAAAAGAAGGGGAATATGTTTTTTGGATGAAGGACATGCGGTTTGATTTGGATATAATTTGGATTAGAAATAGGAAAATTGTTTACATCGCCAAAAATGTTTCTTTTTCTTCACCGGAGATTTTGCGTCCAGACGTGCTTTCGGACAGCGTTTTGGAAATTAATGCCGGCCTTAGCGAACGATACAACTTTAGGGTGGGAGACATGGTGGAATGATTTTTTCATGTCGCTGGGCATAAAGCTGTTTCATGTGCAACAAAACCCCTCTTTGCGAAGAGGGGTTTTGTTGTATAGAAATGGATTGAGTTCTACATTAAAAAGAACAGTAGAATTTTTATCTGGTGAGATTATTATAGATTTGCGACCCTAGCTGAATATTTCTGCAGGTTTTTCAATTGGTTTTCATTGAGAGTTTTCGATTTAGCGATGGCTTCAGAGATCAAGCTTTTTTCGAATTCTACTGATGTTCCTACACGAACTGATCCCTTGTGAGAAATATTTTTTCTCAGGTAATCTTCGATGTAGATCTTGTGCTCTTTGGTGAGCGCAGAATCCGAATTTTTTTCAAGATGGTGCGCCAGCGCTCGTCTTGCGAGATGCGTAGTCCCATCTCCTTTTACAGCTGATTCTATGAAGGATTTTTCTGTCTCTTGGCTGGTAGCTGTTGAAGAAATGGTTTTGTCTTGAGCTGAAGCTTGTTGATCAGCTTTCTTTTCTCCTTCCTCAACTTTTTGTTCACTGTCGGAAGCTTGTTCCTCGCCTGTTCCGGCGATCTCTTCAAGGATACTGTTCTCTTCCGCTATTCGATCAGTTGGAGTTTCTTCGCTTCTTCGGGAGTAAGAATAAATTCCTCCGGCAATTAAGACAACTATGAATACGCTGATAAGGATTCTTAGGTTATCTTGTATCCATTGTTTCATTGTGCCGGATTGATATTCCTCATTCTTTTCGTCGGTATTTTCCATAGTGTTCACCTTCCTTTCTATTTTTAAAGATTATTTCCGCTTGGAGCGGCAACATGCTTGCGTTGAAGCATTATAAATCGACCAAAATTCAGGGTCTTTTTTAAATTCTATCAGAGCAAGGTTTTCCGTCAACTAGACAAATATCGATTTTTAGGGCGTAATTTTTAATCTTTAAAATTAAAAATTTCTGAAATAATTAAAAATTTTTTCTTGTAGTAGGTATATAATTATAAAAATAAAAATAAAAACTTTTTTATGTTGTGGATAACTTTTTTCTATTGCAAATAAAAATATATGTTATATAATTTAAATGTAAAATAATTTTCATCGAAAAATTATTTTACAAAAACCAAAGGTCGAAAACAAAAAAAGAAAAGATAACATTTGGAAAGAAAGACATTAATACAAAATAAAAATAGAAAGGCAGGTGATACTCATGGCAGTTAAGAAAAAAGTAGCAAAAAAGAAACCAGTTAAGAAGACAGCAAAAAAAGTTACTAAGAAAAAAGTAACCAAGAAGAAAGCGACTAAAAGAAAGAAATAGTCTTCTAAAATATGATTCGCTTTGATTTTCAATCAAAGCTTTAGCACTTTTTGATATCAAATGTGCAAACAAAACAAAAACCCCGAAACTTCGGGGTTTTTGTTTTGTTTTGGACTATATTTCAAAAAAAACAACGCGCCATTTTCCCGCCAAATCTTTTTTGAATTCCGGCTTGAAATCGGGAAAATATTTTTTGATGAGAGATCCTATCTTTGATTTTTGTTCGGGACTGATTTCCACGAAACACGAAACACGAAACAAAAAACAAGATTTCTTTAGGCCTAAAATTTGTTGAAATAATTTTTTATAGTGATCGAGTCCGTCTGGTCCGCTGACTAGGGCCGACTTGGGTTCGAAGTTTTTGACATCGGGCAAAGTTTCAGAATAAATTTTTTCTGAAAGGTAGGGGAGATTACTCACAATTATCAATTTACAATTATCAATTTTCAATGAACTATTTTTATTTTTCCAAAAATATTCCAGCAGGTCTGATTTTATAAATCTTATTTTTTTATCGACTTTGTGCGCTTTGGCGTTTTGCTTTGCGACAGATAATGCTTTTGGAGAAATATCAATTCCGTAAAAATTTATTTTGTTTCGTGTTTCGTGTTTCGTGTTTCGCGCCAGTGATATAATTATATTGCCAGATCCGGTCCCGACATCTATAATGTCTGATACTTGATTCTTGATTCTTAATTCTTCTAACACCAGTTCGACAAGCAATTCTGTTTCCGGGCGGGGGATGAGTGTGTGCTTGTTTACTTTGAAATCGAGGCCGTAGAATTCTTTGTGGCCCAAAATGTAGGCCATCGGTTCGTGACGGAGTCTTTTGGCGATTAGTTTCTGGTATTCTTTTTTTTGTTGGGAGTTTAATTCGATTTCCGGGTGCGCCAAAACATATTCTCTTGACACACCAAGAATATGTGCTATAATCATTTGAAGTTCAAATGGAGGGATGTTGTTTGACATAATATTTCAGGAGGAAGATATGGACGAGATATTTAAATCCGAGGTCAGGAGTGCGCTGGATAGGTTTTTTCTTGAAAGCGGACAAAGTTTTGTGGGGACTCTTAATAGGTCCCTGGCAATGGGGAAGTATCTTATTGAAAAAGGTCATCTCGTTGTGAGTACCAACGGGGAAGTCATCGACTTCTCTCTATCTTTGGTTGAGGAAGGCATTATGACCAGGGAAGAGAAGTGCGATGCTATTTTCTACACAATCCGATTTTCAGCGAGAGACACCCTTAGAGCAGCTCTTTGGGTGCTGAGTCCTTCGTCGGAAGACATTGCGGATCGAAGATTACGGATAATTATGATTGAGTTCGATTTTTAAGGAGGAACGGTCGCTAGTCATATGTTGTATGACTAGCGACTTTTTTTATTTCCCCAACTTCAACTTATTATCTTCTTCTTGAAGCGCTTTGATAATATCATCGATATTGCCTTCCAAAATCACTTTCAGGTTGCTCCAGTTTGCTTTTATCCGGTGATCGGTAATTCGATCTTGAGGAAAGTTGTACGTTCTGATTTTTTCACTCCGGTCGCCGGTTCCAATTTGTGATCTTCTCGCGTCTCCCAATTCTTTAGCTTTTTTTTCTTCTTCAATTTGAAGAAGACGAGATCGGAGAACTTTCATGGCTTTGTCTTTGTTCTTAAGCTGAGATTTTTCATCCTGGCAGCTTACAATGAGACCGGTCGGAATGTGGGTGATCCGCACAGCTGATTTTGTTGTGTTAACGGATTGCCCACCGGGACCAGAAGAGCAAAAAGTGTCGATGCGCAAGTCTTTTTCTTCAATCTTGAGATCGACTTCTTCCGCTTCGGGAAGAACAGCAACTGTGGCGGTTGATGTGTGAATGCGGCCGTTTTTTTCTGTTTCTGGAATCCTTTGCACCCGGTGCACTCCGGATTCAAATTTCATTCTTCCATAAACTCCTTGACCATTGATTTCGAACACTATTTCTTTGAACCCGCCTGATTCTGCCGAATGAGAGTCCAAAAGGGCGGTTGACCAGTGGTTTTTTTCGGCAAAACGAGAATACATTCGAAAAAGATCGCCGGCAAAAATCGCCGATTCGTCCCCACCAGCACCAGCTCGAATTTCGACGATAATATTCTTGCTGTCATTAGGGTCCTTAGGGATAAGCGCCAGTTCCAGATTTTCAACCAATGCTTCCCGGTTGGAAGACAATTCAACGTTTTCTTCCATGGCCATTTGTTTCATTTCCGGGTCTTCGGTCGGTGAGTTCACAATCTCCGCGTTTTGGGCCATGTTTTCATCAATTTTTTCCAAAGTTTCGATGAGGCTGATTATCTCAGCCATCTCTGCTTGTCGACGGCCAAGCTGAGCCATTTTTTTCGGATCCAAAGCCACCTCAGGGGAACTGAGTTCTTGCGTGATGTCCTGATATTCTTTTTTAATTTGTTCAATTTGGTCTTGCATTATAGTTGTATACGAAAGTTTATATTAAATGAAACAAAACATCAATCCAGAGGACTTTTGATTTTTTTGAGACTGGGATTGGTCACTTTGGTGTATAGCTGAGTGGTGCGAATATTTTGATGCCCCAAGAGTTCCTGGACATATCTGACATCCACGCCGTTTTCCAATAAGTGTGTGGCGAAACTGTGCCGAAGCGAATGAAATGTGGCGTCTTTTTGAATTTTAGCTTTTTCGAGAGCATTGTAAAAAATTTTTTGCGCGGTTCTTTCGGTCAATTTTCCGCCACGATTACTTTCAAAAACATAATCATTCCTATTTTTTAGCAGGGTTATTTTTTTTATTTCGTCGCATAATTTTTTGGGGAAAATGGTAATTCGGTCTTTATTTCCCTTGGCATCTTTCAGATGAATGACTAGGTTTTCAAGGTCAATATCTTTTATTTTCAAGTTTATGGCTTCGCTTACGCGAAATCCGGCACCGTAAGAAAGAGAAATCATCAGGTTATGCTTTACATTAGGGATAGCGTTTATAATTTTTTCTATTTCTGTTCTGGATAATACGGTAGGTAATTTTTTTGCTGTTTTGGCAAATTTGATTTCTAGAGGGGTTTTGCTTTTGCATATTTCTCGATAAAAAAATTTTATGGCTTGCAGGTGAAGGTTGATGGTTTGCGAAGATAGTCCAAAAGCTTGTTTTTTTAGGAGATATTCTTTTATCAAGCTCACCTCAGGGTTTTTCTTAACGATTTTTATGTATTTGAAATAACAGCCCAAGCTTAACAAATAGCTTTTAATTGTTTTTCGGCTATAATTTCTGAGTTGCAACTCTTTTTCTATTTTTTCGAGTAATTCTTTAAGTTGCATAGAAATGTGGTTATATGCTAAAATAAAGTTGCTTGAGTCTTGCTAAGGTAATATTATCATAACTTCGCATAATATACAAGAACAAGACATTATCCAGCTCAAAGTTCGGATATGGGATAGTTATGTGAAATAAAATTCTTTCTTTTTTCTTTTTTTAAATTTGCTTTTTGAATAATAAGGAAAAATAAGTTTTTTTTATCTATTTATATAGGGGTATAATGTGTCTTTTTTGCTCCTGGAATCGCAAAAAAGACGATTTCTTTAAAATTCTAAATCGTGATATAATTTAATAGTAAAATCACGATAATAAACATGCAAGAACTTGCTTTTCCAATCAACAATAATGCGGTATTTGACCTTGAAAAAACGGCCACATTTTTAGGTATTTCGACCGCAACAGTCAGAAATTGGGTTAAATGCGGATATTTAGCAACGCACAGTGAAGAAAGACAATATTTTTTCAATTTGGCCGAAATAGAAAACTTAAAAGCCAGCATTGCGAATGGTAGTCTTGAAAAATTAAATGGACGAGCTAATAAATCAAAAGCAGAAAGAACCTTTATACCAGACGAATATTTAAAGGCTGGTGTTTGCGTTGATGATTTAACTCTAATAGTCGACTTCGTAGAAAAAAATAATATCGATATTTTTACTTCACTTCTTCTGTTGAGCTTGAATTTGATTAAAAAAGAAAAAATCGTTTCAAATATAAGCATTCATGATGTAATTGGCAGAAAAAACATTGATTTCAACAACAAGCAAATAGAAGAAGAAATAAAATCTTGGTTATTTGAGACAAAAATTGACAATATTAAACCGACCTATTCTTTTTTGTTAAATTGTTCATTGCCAAATCAGCGTGATATTTTGGGTTTTATCTATCAATCCTTGATGTCTGAAGGAAAAAAATCTCAAAATGGCTCGTATTATACTCCCGAAATTATTGTTAATGAAATAATCAGAAATTATGTAAAAAAAGAGTCAAAAGTTCTTGACCCTTGCTGTGGCACAGGACAATTTTTATTAGCTTTTGCAGATGAGATTGATAATCCAAAAAATATTTATGGAGTTGATATTGATGAGATAGCAGTTAGAATAGCGAGACTAAACCTGTTAATCAAATACAAAAATCAAAACTTCGCTCCAAATATTGTTTGCAAAAATACTCTTTTTGAAATAGGAAATTATGATTTATTCAGTCTGAATGATGAAAATATTAGAGATTTTGATGTTATTGCAACAAATCCGCCATGGGGAGTTCACTTTTCAAAAGCAGACACTGAGCAATTAAAAACATATTATCCAGAAATAACATCACTTGAATCCTTTTCTTACTTTATAAAAAAGAGCATTGATCTGCTTCGTGACGGCGGAGTAATTTCATTTATTTTGCCAGAATCAATTCTGAATGTAAAAACACACAAGGATATAAGAGAAATAATTTTAAGAAATACTCACATAAAAAAGGTCTCTTATCTTAACCGTGTTTTTAAGAATGTTTTCACTCCAGTAATTAAACTAGATTTAGAAAAGACCGAAAAAGTTAATGGAAAAATTGAAATTTGCAAAGAAAATGAAAGCTATACTGTAGAACAGGAAAGATGGAGGAATAATCAAGATTTCGTTTTTGACATACACTCGAATAGCTTCGATACAGATATAATCGATAAGATTTATAATTTTCCGCATACTACATTATTAGGGAAGGCGGATTGGGCTTTGGGCATAGTTACTGGAAATAATAAGCAGCATATATCCAATGAAGCACAAGAAGGATTTGAAGAAATTTATAAGGGCAAGGATGTAGAGAATTTTGTTTTAAAAAAATCTTCAAATTATATTAAATTTACTCCTGAAAAATTTCAACAAGTTGCACCCGTGGAAAAGTATCGCGCCAAGGAGAAATTAATCTATAGATTTATTTCTAAATATTTGGTTTTTGCGTATGATGATGAACAAAAATTGACACTGAATAGCGCCAATATTGTAATTCCGAAAATTCCAAATTACCCGATTAAGGTTGTTGCGGCCCTTTTGAATTCTTCCCTCTATCAATTTATATTTCAAAAAAAGTTTTCAAGTATAAAAGTTCTACGGAATCATATTGAACAAATGCCGTTACCACTTTGGGATGAAGTAACTCTTAATAAAATTGTGAAATTAGTTGATGAGGCTAGAAATAGTGAAATGGAATTCGAGAAATTAGATAATTACATTATGACGCAATATGAACTTTTGCCAAAGGAAATAAATCACATTAAATACTTTAATAAATAATTTTATGGAAATTCTAGAAGCAGATTTAGAAAAACTGATTGAACAATTGCCCACTAACAATAGCGAGAAATTGAAAAATAGTCTTGAGGAGTTAATGTCAGTCTATCCTTTCAATAAATATGAATACATTATTTCAAACTTATTGGGCGTTGATAAAATAACACTCGAAGATTATTTAAGAATTAGAGAAGAATACTTGGTTAGAAATGAATATCTACATATTTATGAAAAATATGGTTCTCCAACATCCTTTGGAATTACATGGGCGCAGTCACATGTCCATGCTATTGCTCCAGAAATGAAAAAACCGACAAGAAAAGATTGTCCCGATTTTGACAATGAATACGATTTTTTATACAAATATGGAAAGGCTACCATAAAAATAGAAGTTAAGGCATCTAGAGCGGTTGACGCCAAAAGTAATGACCCTCTTTTCGTAAAAGCGCTTGCGTGGAATTCCAAAAAGCCATTTGATATGAATTTTCAACAAATAAAACCGAGTCACTGCGATGTTTTTGTTTGGGTTGCTGTCTGGAGAGATGTGATTAAATATTGGGTATTTTCTTCGAAAGAAGTAGAGATTAATAAATATTATTCAAAAGGTCAGCACAGAGGGAATGTCGGAGAAGGACAACTTCATCTAAATCACGCCAATATAAAAGAATTTAAAAAGTACGAAGTAAAACCAAGCGAATTATTGAAAAAAATTATAAAAGCTTACAAAAAACAATCTGCAAAAAAATAATGGATGATTTAAAATAGATTATGGAAAATAGGCGTAAACATCTTGAATTTATACAAAACATAATTAGCCGAATGGCTGGCAGTTTGTTTTTTCTAAGAGGTTGGACAATTACTTTAATCGGTGCATTGCTCGCATTATTTTCAAAAAACAATAGTCCAGATTATGTTTTCTATTTTTTGATTGTTATAGTCCTTATTTTTTGGATTCTAGACGGATATTTTCTATCCCAAGAACGCTCATACAGAGATTTGTATAATTATGTTAGAAAACTAAAAGAGGAAGAGATTGATTTTTCCATGGATATAAGTGAATATCAAAAACTCAAGAAAAATACTATCATCTTTGCAATGTGTTCTACGACTCTTTTAGTTTTCTATCTACCTTTGGTAGGTATAGCATTTTTTATTATATATAAATTAAAATAAAGATATGGCAAGAAGAGTATTTTTTAGTTTCAAGTATAGAGATGTTTCACGAGCAATGGTCGTGAGAAATAGTTGGGTAACACAAGGGAAAGAAGCCGCTGGCTTTATAGATGCGGCTGACTTTGAGAAAATAAAAAGACAGGGAGACCAAGCAATTAAAAATTGGATTGATAATCAGCTGAAAGGAACATCCGTTACGGTTGTACTTGTGGGAGAAAAAACGTGTAGCAGTAGATGGGTAAAATATGAAATAGCAAAAAGCATAGAAATAGGAAATGGACTTTTAGGTATTGATGTAAGTAAAATAAAAGATCTCCAAAATAATACTTCTGAAAGATGTGGAAGGATTCCAAGTGGATACAACTTTTATTTATGGAATAGTGATAATGGATATAAAAATATGGGAGATTGGATTGAAAAAGCGGCAAAAGATGCAAATAGATAATAAATTATTTATTAAGAATGCGAATAAGGAGTTTTTGATTTTGGGCATTCACCCCTTACCCCTCTGCCCAAAATCAAAAACAAAAAAACTTATTTATCATTTAGAATAAAAAGCAAATTTAAAAAAAAAGAAAAAAGAAAGAATTTTACATCACATAACAAGGCATATCCGGTTCAAAAATTTTGCACTTTATAATACATTAAGGAAAGCAAAATTTTCTCTCCCAAATTTTTCCTCCGCTACGCTACAGAAAAACTTCGGATATGCCTAACGTTATGTGAAATAAAATTCTTTCTTTTTTCTTTTTTTAAATTTGCTTTTTTATAATAAGGAAAAATAAGTTTTTTATCTTTTATAGAGGGGTATAAGGTGTTTTCTTTCGCTACACTACAGAAAACGAATCATTTTATATTTTAGAAGATATGAAAATTACAACTTATCTGAACACAACCGAAGAGGAAGTTTTTGCCAAAAAATTTAACATTATAATCGGTATAAGTCTCGGCAACAAATACTTCACGAAAAAAAATGTTCGTGACTACTTGCTTTGGGCTATCGAAAACACAAAAGAAAGAGTGGCGATTCTTATTCCCGACAAGATTCACGCTGTAAACTACGAAGTCAGGTCAGGATACAAAAATGGCAGAGCTGTTAAAAGGGCGATTCAGGAAGGTGAAAAAGTGGCTGTTATGGTCAGAGATATTTTAAGCGAATTTCCGCCTGAAAAACAGGCGATGGTTGATATTTTGAAATGGGAAGAAATAGAAACCGAAAAACACAAGAAGAGAGTGGCTATTTTGAATGACGAATACAAGAATAATCCGAAATTCAAAAATACAATCTTGGAAATCGTCAAAGAATATATAAATTCCGATAAATTCAGCGAGACTGATTATGATAAGCTGGCAACATATCCGATCGAAGAATTGCCAATGTTGGTGGCTGGCATTTCATATAATGGTCAAGATTACAGCTTATTGCCATATCCAGGCTTGTCTTTAATTGACAATTTAAAACTTGGCTTGCAAGAAGGAAAGTTATTTCCAGAAATAGCAGAAAAATTGGAAATAAAAAATAAACTGCATCTTATTGAGGCATACGCAGAATAAACTTATGGAAAAATTTTACTTCAAAGACACTGAAAAATATGGAAAATCAATCTTCACTTCCAGAAAATTCAAAAAAGACGAGGTTGTTTTTACCGTCTGCGGTCCAATAACCAAAAAACCTTCAATTTATACCGTTCCGATTGATTATGATTTATACATCGACCCTGAATTTTCCGCTGGCAAGAATCTAAACCATTCCTGCGACCCGTCTTGCGGTATCAAAAACAGAACTCAGGTCGTCGCAATGAGAGACTTGGATAAAGACGAAGAAGTCACTATTGATTATGCGATGATTGTCCCTCGCTATGATGATGCGAAATTGAAGCAGGACATTCGGTGTAATTGTGGCTCTTATGTATGTCGGAGTAGTTTTGGCAGTTACGTAGAACTGCCAGAAAGTATTAAAAATAAATACAAGGGGTATATATCCGATTATATGTTATAATAAAGATGTCGAATTCGACATCTTTAAATAAAAATCCTATGGACAATGAAGATAAAATAACTAAAATAGCAATTTTTCAAAAGAAAGAAATTCGTAAAACCATATACAAAAACGAATGGTGGTTTGTTATTGAGGATGTGGTTGTCGCGTTAACTGATTCTGTTCAGCCAAAGGGCTACATCAAAGATATGCGTCGGCGCGATAAAGAGCTTTCCGAAGGGTGGGGGCAAATTGCCACCCCCCTTACCATAGAAACCGCAGGAGGCCCTCAAAAACTGAATTGTGCTAATACTGAAGGAATTTTTCGCATTATCCAGTCTATTCCATCCGCAAAAGCCGAACCTTTCAAGCGCTGGCTGGCCAAAGTCGGTTATGAACGAATCCAGGAAATTGAAGACCCTGAAATAGCGACGAAAAGAATAAGAGCGATTTATAAAGCCAAAGGTTACTCTGAAGCATGGATTGAAAAACGAATGCGAGGCATCGAAGTTAGGGAGAGTTTAACAAACGAATGGAAGAAGCGAGGTGTGAAAGAAAATCCTGAATACGCAATTCTAACCGCGGAAATTTCCAAGGCTACTTTCGGTATGACGCCAAGTCAATACCAAAAATTTAAAGGATTAAAAAGAGAAAACTTGCGGGATCACATGAACGACTTGGAGCTGATATTTACGATGCTTGGCGAAGCCTCAACTACCGAAATCGCCAAGAATAAAAACGCTCAAGGATTTCATGGCAATAAATTAGCGGCAATAGAAGGCGGAAATGTAGCCGGCAAAGCGAGGAATGATTTGGAACAGAAAAGCGGCAAAAAAGTTTCTACCAAAGAAAATTATTTGGAAACTCCTGAAAATAAGAAGCGATTAAAATGACTTTTAAAATACAATAAGGAGTTTTTGATTTTGGTCATTCACCCCTTACCCCTCTGCCCAAAATCAAAAACAAAAAAACTTATTTATCATTTAAAATAAAAGCAAATTTAAAAAAGAAAAAGAATTTACATCACATAACAAGGCATATCCGGTTCAGAAATTTTGCGCAATTATATTTTCAAGGTTTGCAAAATTTCTTCTCCCAAATTTTTCTTTCGCTACGCTTCAGAAAAACTTCGGATATGCCTAACGTTATGTGAAATAAAATTCTTTCTTTTTTCTTTTTTTAAATTTGCTTTTTTATAATAAGGAAAAATAAGTTTTTTTTATCTATTTATATAGGGGTAATAAGGTGTTTTTTCTGCCCACAAAGGGGCAGCAAAAAACGAATTTATATTACATTTTTGAAAACAATATGAACGAGATTAATTTAAACTCATTTTCAAAACTTTTATCAGAGAAACTTGGCAAACAAATAACCTTTTCAAAAATTGAAAAGGTTGGTGGCGGTTATCATTCTGATGGTTTTAAATTAAGTGCAACCGACGGCAAATTTTATTTTCTAAAATATGTCAGGTCTCACGACCTTGGATTTGAATTTCCCGAACGCCATATTATGTCGCTTATGATTAGCAACGGAATGGGACAACGAGCTAAAAACAACCCTCAATCCCTAGGTGTTATTATCCAAAATGAGCTTGGTGAAATAATGTTGCCAGAAATAACAGATTCAACAAAAGTTTATCATCTCCAAGAATTCGCCGGAACTGGCACGAGTTATTCATCTCTGCTGGAAAAAAACATCAACAAAAAATCAGTAGATGGGGAGGACAAAAAACAACTCAATGCCATTGCTGACGAATTGCTAAAAATTCATTCCGTAAAATATCCCTCGAAAGATCAAGAAAAGCTCAAGGCAGTTTACAGCGATGGCTTAAGAAATATGCTCATTAGCCCTGAGTTATCAATAATGGTACTTTCTGAATTTCCAGCGGATTACAAAATTCTTGATTTAGAAGGGCAAAAAGAGATGATTTCTTTGATGTATGATAATATTAAGTCTCGTATGGGTCGATTTGATAGATTAACTGCTCTGCACGGTGATTTTTGGGGAGCTAATATTTTTTTTAAAGATGACGGCAATCTATTCATAATCGATTTTTCTCGTATACCCTGGGGCGACCCAGCAATTGATGTTGGTTGGTTTACCGCTGAATATCTATGGTATTATCACCTGACGGGAAATCGTTATTTTAGAGATTTGACCGAAATGTGGTTAAATATATATGAGGAAAAATCGGGAGACAAGGAAATCCGTAATTTTTTGCCCCTTGTTGTCGGCTGGATTGGAATTGTACGAGTTTATCCGCGTTGGTTTCCTAATCATGACGTAGAAATTGCGACACATTTTATAAATCATATCAAAGAAATATTAAGAAAAAAGAAATTTATATGGAACGATTAAATCAGGAGATTAACCCAAATAAAAAAGAGTTAAAAGTTGACATTGTTCGTCATGGTCCATCAACTTATCGACAGCCAGAATGGAGCGATGTAAAAACTGCCGATGATTTAAATACTGTTGGCCGTTATGCTGATGGCTCTAAAACAGATGAAGAAATAACCAAAGGGAAAAATGAAGCTATTGAAATAATCAGAAAAACGTCTGAAAAAATTGCGGCTGAAATTCAGCCTGACGAAGAAGTTGTTATTTGGTCATCTCCGACGGGCAGAACGCTTGAAACGGCAAGAATAATCAGCGAGATTTTACAGGAAAAAGGCGTTAAACTAAGAAAAAAAGGTGCATCTGAAGATTATGGCATTAAAACATTTGAAAAATTAGGAGAAGTTAAAAACTTCTCTTGGCCATTATTCGAACCTTTGATGAATGGCGGTGAAATAGAATTTGGCGAAAACAAATTAAAAATAGAAAAATCATTGTCGAATCCAAATAATTTTGGATATCCTGATTATTTCACTTCTGATGCAATTAAAGATATATCCGATGAAGTAAAATCTCAATGGCCAAAAGATTACGTAGCTGAAATTGAAAAATTTGAAAGTTTTGCGGAAGTGAACAAAAGAATGATTGATACACTTAGACGATTAAATAATGTTGGTGATAAAAAATACAGAGTAATTATTGTTACACATGACGCGCTTACGGGCGGCATCGTAAAAACCTTTACGCACAATGAATTTTCAGGAATTGAGCCCGGGCAACTTATTTCGTTAGAAAGAAAGGATGACAAATTAGTGATAACAAAAGTAGGCGACATAACCGAAGGTGATACTGAAAAAGACATTACGGAATAATAAGGAGTTTTTAATTTTGGGCATTCACCCCTGACCCCTCTGCCCAAAATCAAAAACAAAAAACTTATTTATCATTTAGAATAAAAAACAAATTTAAAAAAAGAAAAAAGAAAGAATTTTACATCACATAACAAGGCATATCCGGTTCAAAAATTTTGCACTTTATAATAAATTAAGGAAAGCAAAATTTTCTCTCCCAAATTTTTCTTTCGGCTATGCCTTCAGAAAAACTTCAGATATGCCTAACGTTAGGCGAAATAATTTTTTCTCTCTATTTAAAATGTTTCCTTCTGGTCTTCTTTTTTGAATAAGGAATGCAAAATAAGATTTTCTTTTTATTTTATAAAGGGGAATAAGGTGTTTTCTTCCGCTACGCTACAGAAAACGAATTTTTAGACAAAAAAAGAGAGCATTGGCGTCGTTGCCGGGTGCTCTCGTTTATCCTTTGCTCATTTTATAGGATAATGAGAAACCCACCTGTTATTATTCAGGATTTACAAAGAATTTCAAGACCAGTCGTAATATTTCTTGCCGGTCTCCCCGTAGAATCCTATCTCAAGGAGGCGGTTCGTCACCGTGTCCAGCTTTTGAGTTTCCTTGGCATTCCGTAAGGGGCCAAGGACGTCTTCTCCCATTACGTGCAGTTGTGCGGCGACAACTGCCATAATGTCATCGTATTGATTATTTGTGCTGATCCAGGACAATCCCTTCAACGCCTTCCAGCCGAAGGCAATGTCAGAAGTTGTCTGGAGATAGAGAACGACAGCATGGGCATATTGCTCCATTTCTTGCCCCCATTCTCGGGGACAAAAATCCCTATATCTTGGAGCTCCCTGTATGTTCGGATCGTACAGCACTTCTTCAAAGCACAGATCTTCTTCCTTCCAGACCACCAATTTCGTTCCGACGTGAACCTTTCGATTTGGTTGGCCGTTATGGTTCATCACGATGACTTCTGCTTGCCGATAGTCAAGATTGTTGATATCGACAGACGCATTCACTTTCACACTCTCTCCATCAGAGAGAAGATATCCGTTTGCCACCTGAACATCAGTCACTTCATCTCCAGCCGTAAAACAAAGCACGTCGCTCGTGTGACCAGAGCACGAAGAAATGACTCTTTCAACTACCACCAAAACTTTCCCAACCTCTACGATATTTTTCATTGCAGATTCCTTCTCTTTTTCTCGAGTCATTAGTTTACGGAACTGCCGTTCCAAATCGGAAGGCGTTCCAAACGAACGGTTATGAGCATCTTTGGCTCTCAAGCGCTTTTGAATCGCGCTGATTGCCTTTTTCCGAAGTCCTTGCTCAAGGGACTCTAGCCCTTCTTTAATACTGACGAGTAATTCGAAGGAGAAATCACTCGACTCTTTGGCGTGGTCCATAACGGAGCCTCCTCCAAAAAGATTGTTATTGCTTATCCCGTCCATACGGAGCGGTATCCTGCGTATGCGCAGAAAGCAACTACTCAACCATAGAGCAGTAATAAAATGATTTTGACAAACCAGCTTATCACTGCCCTTGGTAGCTATTCAGTTTTCAATGAGCGATCTTAAATGATTTTTTACTATAGCATGTTTTTAATTTTGTGTCAATGGCTACTTCATAAAATGGCATATTTAAGCTATAAAATACAATAAGGAGTTTTGGACTTTGGGCATTCACCCCTTTTATTCCCCTCTGCCCAAAGCCCAAAACAGAAAATCTTATTTTGCTCTATTTTATAAAAAAAGAAGACCAGAAGGAAACGAATAATAAGGATGATAAAAAATTACATCGCCTAACAAGTTGTATCAGGTTCCAGAAATTTGCTCAATTATATTTCAAAGGAGTGCAAATTTCTTCCACCCAAATTTTTGCCTTCTTTTTCTTTATATATTACACTAAAGAAAGAAGGCAAAAACTTCTGATACAACTAACGTTATCGGAAATAATAAAAAAATTCTTTCACTTTTTTAATAAAAAATTCAATCGGGGCAAATTTATTTTTAAATACAAAAATCATGAACAAAAAAATCCATCCAGCGCTAGCGATTGTCGTTATTATTTTAATAACAGCCGCAACCGGGGTAATTATTTGGCTAGGGCAAAGAGAATCGAATCAAATCGCCCAGACTATTCCTCAGCCAAAAAATAATAATGTTCCTAAAAATAATACTGCGACTGACAATCAGGTACTAGGAAAGAAACAGGACATCGCTAATGAGACCGAGAATACATCGCAAGCAATGAAAAAACGTTTTTCTGGAACAGGTTGTTATTCAAAAGAAAGCGATGGCACAGACAATTTGTATGAACTTAGCAAAGATTTCAATTTGAGTAGCCCAAATGCAAAAGTAATCTACTCCAATCAAGCAAAAGGAATATCGTTTGAAATTCCTTACAATCAAAACTGGGGAAATAAAAATTGTAAAGTTGAGTCATATGTAGAATTCACCCAACCAACCGGGAATATTTTAGTGGAATTTGGTAAGCCACGAGCATGGATAAGAAGTGAATTCTTATTGACCATTTCCAATCATAGAACCGCTGAAGATATTGTCAGTGAACAAAAAAATGTCGGAGGTGAACCCAATCCTAATCCAAGAAAAATGACGCTTGGAAATAACCAAGTCGTTGTCTTTGAAAGTTACGGCATGACGGTTGAAAGAATTTACGAAGTCATTGGAAAAAAATATAATTATTCTTTCGGCTATACTGAGGGCGAGAAGCTAAATGAAAAAACAGCAAAAGAACTCGAAACAATAATTGGAAGCATGAAAATAGAATAAAAATAAATTTGCCCCGATTGAATTCAATAATAAGGAAAAAGAATTTTTTTATTACATCCGATAACACGGCATATCCGGTTCAGGAATTTTTCACATTTATAATTCAAGGTAAGAAAAATTCCTTCTCCCAAATTCTTATTCCGCTATCGCTGCACAAAAACTTCGGATGATGCCGATACGTTATCGGAAATAGTCAAAAATCTCTCTTAATTTTTTTATTTTAATTTTTTGGCAATTTTCCAAACAAACAACACTATGAAAAAAGCAATAGTAATGAGTTCGGTTCTGCTTGGGGTAGTCTTTTTGGCTGGATGTGGTCAACAGCAAGTGAGTCAAACGCAAACGATATCAACAAATTCTTCCGCACAACAGCCAACAAAAAATGATTTTGCTTCAAACAATGTCTACGCAAAAGTTTTAAGTGTCTTAAATAACTACAAGAGCATCCAGTTAAAGGCTATAAATGTAGTCAAAATGAATGATAATGTGGTGGACTATGCTTTTGTAGCCGATGATAAATTAGTAAGCATACAGTACGATCCCCCTACTGGCAATACACAAAAAGTAGCTGAGGTTAGCTTAGCAGAAGCCCGCGCCAATGAGAAAGTATCTCCCACGACAAATGCTAAAGATATCCCCAATGAAATTGCTTCTCTGGGATTCGAAGGTGCGCTTTCTGTGCTGGAAAAGGATAGTCAATAGACCTGTTGCTTAATAAAACTTTAAAAAATTAAAATCTCCCTGGAGATTCTGGAATTATCACTTCATATCGAGATGGTAATTCCAGAGTCCGCAGGCAAGGAGCATAGCTTGGTCGTCGAA